>WNFF01003067.1_pt1 | contig 21843 bp, 18 predicted proteins | sample 5400441 | NCBI WGS metagenome assembly WNFF01 (sample SAMN13153345, study PRJNA577476) | soil metagenome | isolation source: 120 cm saprolite under Douglas fir tree site 2 hole 3 replicate 1 | place: USA:California | collected 2015-04-18
CATCCAGCGGCAGAAACAGCAAATGGTCCTTTATGGTCCCGCGCTGAAGATGCAGTCGCTGTAAGTAGCTGAAATTATGGAGCGGCCTATCGGAATCGAACCGACACCTGAACCTTGGCAAGGTTCCGTACTACCACTATACTAAGGCCGCTCGACGACAATCCTTTTTATAGCACGCCCGCCCGTCTCGCGACAACCTTTCTGCAGACCTGCTGTTCACTGACCAATTTCGCGTAAATGAAACCTTTAAGATACCTGAGTGACTCGGGCGGACTTCACAACCGGCGAACGCCTCTGTCGATCCGCAAAGCGTGTCGCCTTGTCCTTGTCCGTGTACACGCGGCCGAACTTTTCTCCATCGGCGTAATACACCGTAACTAGAAAGTGGTGATGCTTCCGGCGGCGATCCTTGCCGAAGGTCGATCTATTTCTCTTCGAAGATTTTTTCATGGCGTTTTTTTCACCGTGGCCATCCTTGTTATTTTTGGTGGGTCGCGGACGGCACTATGGCAGGGAAGTCGAAACTGCGCAAGTACCGCTACAGATAGTAACGCGCGCTTTATTAGAACAAATCTAGTTTAATTGCTTTCAACGCCTCACCCGCGGCCTTCCGCAGTGCAACAAGTGTACCGCGGAGTGAATTTTGATGCTATGGAAACTCCTTGCGGTGCGCATCGCATGGGACCGGGGACCGCGTGGAAGTGTTTTCGGCACGCGAGCGGAGCCAATCTTCACAGGCCAAATTGACTCCTGATTCTTTCAAACCTGCAAGGACACTCCAGCACCAAACCATAGGTGTCCCGGCCAGTGGGGTTAGCTCCCGCGGATGGGGGCAACATCGAACAAAAGATATTGCGCCCCATGAAACATTTTCAGCCTTTTTACGTCTTAACTGTTGAGGGAAACGATAGGCTCAATGTGGCGGAGAAACATCATGATGATCCCAGTTGCCAAAAACCCGCCCCTCGTGGAAGACCTGCGAAATCATTCGCCGGAGCAGATTGGGGAACTGCGTTCCTTGCTTCAGGGAGCCGCTCCTTCGCGGCCGGATCCGCGCCGCCCGGGCTTCTTTGAAGTGGATGGCCGTTCGAGCGTCTACTACATTTTCAAGTATCCCAACGGCGCAAAGGTGCTCCTGCTGGGTGTGTGGGAACGAGCTAGCGACCCTGTCGCCGCGCTAGTGGCCTGCACCTGCCCGGCTGCCTAACTGCCCTCTCCCTTTTCCCAAGGCCCTGCTTCAGGAAGCGCCGTGACCCCGTGGAGGCACTCCTCAGTCTTCTTCCAACTCCAGCGCTGCCGAGTTGATGCAATAGCGTAGCCCTGTCGGCCGTGGCCCATCATCAAAGACATGGCCGAGGTGCGCTTCGCATCGGCTGCATTTGACCTCGGTCCTGGCCATTCCGTGGTCCGTATCTGTCTCGGTCTCCACGGCTTCCTGACCCGCCGGAGCATAGAAGCTCGGCCACCCGGAGCCCGAGTGGTATTTGGTTTCAGAACGAAACAATGGCTGGCCACAGCAGACGCATTTGTAAGTCCCCGGTGTATCCGTATCCTCGTACTCGCCGGTAAAGGGCGGCTCAGTCCCCTTCTGCCGGGTCACATGGTATTGATTCTGCGTGAGTTGTTTCTTCCAGGCGGCGGCGTCTTTGCTTATTTTTTCACCCATGATTTTTACCAATCCCTCCTCCAGCCATGGCATGTGCCTTGCAGTATCTGATACAGGGCAGTGCTTCGGCGTTTCAGCCGGGTGCACGAATAGTGCGAGTATGCTCAGATTGTAGCTCGAAAAACGGCATGCCAGCAGAAGCGGATTCTCAGTACCCACATAAGCGCCAAAGTCGTCGCGCCAAGATCGTCCAGCCGCTCCGTGTGCGCTCCTCCGAGCCAACCTGCGCGCCCCTGAATCGGCAAGGAAAAAGGGTTCTCCTTGACACGCGACATGTTTTTCTCTACTTTGGTTTGTAGCATGAACTCACGGACTCACCGCCACCATCATCACGCCCACACGCCGCGCCCGATGAGGTGTGCATAGAGTTTCTTTACACAAGGCACTCATCGGCCCGCTGGCGCAAAATGCCCCAGCGGGTTTTTTGTTTTTGGGCGATTCGCTTTTTGGAGGAGAATACGTGGAACTTGCATTCGAAAAAACAAACGGGCTCGTGCCCGCGATAGTCCAGGACGACCGAACCGGCGATGTCCTGATGCTCGGGTTCATGAACGCCGAAGCGTTCAGAGAGACCCAGCGAACTCGTGAAGTGGTTTTCTTCAGTCGCTCTCGAAACCGCTTGTGGAAGAAGGGCGAGTCCAGCGGTCACGTGCTCAGAGTGCGCGAGATTCGCCTCGACTGCGACGCCGATGCCCTGCTCGTGCGGGTTGAACCCCTCGGCCCGGGCGTTTGCCACGAAGGCTACCGCAGTTGCTTCTTCCGCCGCCTGGAAGAAAGCGGAAGCGCAATTGTGACGGATGAAAAAACTTTCACGCCGGAGGCAGTCTACTCAAAGGAGAAATCGCGATGAGCCTCCTGAAACTAGGCGTTCCCAAAGGCAGCCTGCAGGAAGCTACTCTTGACCTCTTTTCCCGCGCAGGATGGAAGATCGCCCTAAGTTCGCGCAGCTACGTCCCCTCGATCGACGACTCTGAGATCGAGTGCCTGATGGTCCGCGCCCAAGAAATGGCCCGCTACGTCGAATCCGGCGCCCTGGACGCAGGCATCACCGGCCATGACTGGGTGGTCGAAACCAGCGCGGCCGTTGAAGAACTTGCGGAATTGATTTACGCCAAGCAACGGCTCGCCCGGGTTCGCTGGGTCCTGGCCGTTCCGGAAGACTCACCGATCCGTGAGCCGCGCGATCTCGAAGGAAAAGTGATCGCCACCGAAGTCGTCCATGTAACGGAGAGCTACCTCGCACGCCACGGGGTCAAAGCACGCGTGGAATTCTCCTGGGGCGCCACCGAGGTTAAAGTCCCCCAGCTCGCAGACGCGATTGTGGAAGTGACCGAGACCGGCTCCTCGCTGCGTGCCAACCGCCTGCGCATCGTGGACACTGTGCTGGAATCGGCCACCGTCTTCATCATGAACCGCGCTGCCGCCACGGACTCGTGGAAGCGTCAGAAGGCGGAAAACATCGTCCTCATGCTGCAAGGGGCCATTGCTGCCGCGAGCAAAGTTGGCTTGATGCTGAACGTGCGGCGTGAGCACTTAGCCGGGGTCATTGAGGCCTTGCCGGCTTTGAAAAATCCGACGATCTCGACTCTCAGCGATCCCGACTGGGTGGCGGTCAACACCATCATCGAAGAAGCCGTTGTCCGCCAGATTCTGCCGAAATTGAAAGCAGCGAACGCCCAGGGAATCGTTGAATATCCCTTGAACAAAATCGTGCTCTGATGCGCATCCTGAAGCTCACGCCGAAACTTGAGAAGCAATTCTTGCGGGCGCGTCGAGCGCGCGACGTTGCGGCGGAAAGAGTCGCAGCCCGGATTATCGCCGACGTAAAGAAGCGGGACGACAGCGCGCTTTTTTCTTGGGCGAGAAAACTTGATGGCGTCGATCTGCACCGCGACGCCGTATGGGTTTCGCACCGCGAGATGGCCGCAGCAGAGAAAAATGTCAGCAGCGGTTTTCTCCGAGCGGTGCGTCACGCCGGGCAGAACGTCCGCCGCGTGGCGGAGAAGCAACTCCCCCATGACTGGACCATCGAGGTCGAGCCCGGTGTGAGAATCGGCCAGTTGGTGCGGCCGCTCGACGCCGTCGGTTGCTACATTCCCGGGGGGCGCTTTGCGCTCGTCTCCACGCTCGTGATGACCGTCGTGCCCGCCATCGTCGCGGGCGTTCGACGCATCGTAGTCGTCTGCCCCAAGCCAAACGCCGAGCTGCTCGCCGCCGCGAGTTTGCTCGGTGTCACCAAGTTGGCGCGCATCGGCGGCGCCCAGGCCATTGCCGCGCTAGCTTATGGGACAAAGAGCGTCCCGCATGTAGACAAAATCTTCGGCCCCGGAAACCGCTACGTCACCGCAGCCAAGCAACTTGTCAGCCACGACTGTGCCATTGATCTGCCCGCCGGCCCCACCGAAGCGATCGTCCTGGCTACGCAAGGGGATCCGCGCTGGATCGCCGCGGACCTGCTTGCCCAGGCGGAGCACGCGCCCGACGCGTCCAGTTACTTAGTGACGAGTTCCGCGACGTTGGCGCAACGCGTGCAGCGGGAAATCACGGCGCAGCTGCAACAACTCCCGCGCGAAAATCCCGCCCATGTTTCCGCCAGAAAAACTGGCGCGATCTTTCTTGCATCCTCTCTCGAAGCCGCCTGCACATTCGTGAACAAGTTTGCTCCAGAACACCTCAGTCTGCCGCGCGGCGCAGAAGCCCTTATCAGGAAAATCCACGCTTCTGGCACCGTCTTTCTCGGCCCTTGGGCGGCGCAGCCCCTCGGCGATTACGCCAGCGGCAGCAATCACGTCCTCCCCACGGGAGGGTGGGCTCGCGCGCGCGGCGGACTTTCCACCGCAGATTTCGTGAAGTGCATCAGCGTACAATCCATCAACAAGAAAGGCTTTGCTCGCCTTGCGGCCGATGTGCAACTTCTGGCTCGCGCCGAAGGCCTTAACGCGCACGCCAACGCCGTGGAGGTTCGCCGTTGAACGTCCAGTTGCCCGTCCGCAAGTCGATTCTCGAGCGCCGCACCTACGAGCCGCCCGCCGAGGGGCGTGCTGGCAAGGTGCGCCTTGATTTCAATGAAAACACTTCCGGCTGTTCTCCCGCGGTCACGCGCGCCCTCGCAAGAATCTCCACGAAACAACTGGCGATGTACCCCGAGTATCAAGAGCCAACTCAGCGGCTTGCGCGTTATTTCGGTGTCCGAGAAGAAGAACTGCTCCTTGCCAACGGCGGCGACGACGCGCTCCGCGTTTTTTTCGACACTTTCGTCGATCCCGGCAGCAGCATCCTGATCTGCGAACCGACCTTTCCCATGTACCGCTACTACGGCGAGATCTTCGGCGCCCGCATCGACGTCATACGCTACGGCAGCGAAATGGAATTTCCCCTCGGCGAGGTCGTCGCTGCGTTGAAACAAAATCCGCGCGTGCTCTTCATCGCCAATCCCAATAATCCGACCGGCACCTTGGTCGCACCCGAAGCTCTGCAGAGTATTCTGGCCGCAGCCACAAGCACCGCAGTCGTGATCGATGAAGCCTACGCGGAAATTTCCGGTTTCACGGTCGTGCCCTGGCTCTGCAAGTATCCACATTTGTTCGTCGCCCGCACCTTCTCGAAAGCCGCGGGCATCGCCGCTCTGCGCCTCGGCGCTGTTCTCGCCTGCGCGGAATCGCTCGCTCTTCTCCGCCGCGCCATGCCTCCCTTCCCCGTCAACGTCGCCGCCCTCGTCGCCGCGGAAGCTGCCGTAAGTGATCGCCGCTCGATTCGCCGTTACGTTAGCGAAGTGCGGCGCCTCCGCGCCCGGCTCGATCGCGAGCTGCAAAAACTCGGTGTGAAAACCTACCCCAGCGGAGGAAATTTTCTCCTCGCTGATTTCGGCCCGAATGGCCCAGCCCTGTTTAGGAACCTTGAGCGCCAGGGCATTCTGCTCCGCGAGCGCAGCCGCGAATTCGCTCCCGGTTTCGTTCGAATCACCATCGGCACCGAACGCGAAATGCAAAAACTTTTGAAAGCCATTCGAAAGGAATGGAAAGCACGCACATAAAGCACTGACGGAAACCGAATCTTCGATGCCACGAACTGCCACAATTCATCGAAAGACGAACGAGACCGACATCCGTCTGCGCCTCAATCTCGACGGGCGAGGAAGCGCCCGCATCGCCACGGGCATTCGTTTCTTCGACCACATGCTGGAGCTCGTCGCGCGTCATGGCGCATTCGATCTGCTTCTCACCGCCCGCGGCGATCTCGACGTCGATCAGCATCACACTGTCGAAGACGTCGGTATCGCGCTCGGTGAAGCGGTCCTGAAAGCTCTCGGCGCCAAGCGCGGCATTCTCCGCGCCGGCTATTTCCTCATGCCCATGGATGAAACCCTCGCAGCAGCAGCCGTCGATCTCGGTGGCCGCCCCTATTGCGTCGTCCGCGTGAAAATCCCCGCAAAGCGCGTCGGCGATTTTCAAGCCGAGTTGCTCGAAGATTTTTTTCAGGGCTTCGCGCAGGCTGCCCGCGCCAACGTGCACTTGCGGGCCGTTTATGGACGCTCGTCTCATCACCAAGTGGAAGCTATTTTCAAGGCGTTCGCACGCGCGCTGCGATTCGCCGTGGCGCGCGACAAACGTCTCCGCCGCGTCCTCCCCAGCACCAAGGGGCTCCTGTGAAAGTAACACTCGTTGATTACGGTGCTGGAAACGTCCCTTCCGTTGAGCGCGCTTTGCAGCGTCTCAGCGCGGATTCCCTGCGAGCGAACACGCCGGAGTGTATTTCGAATGCAGAAGCTTTGCTGCTTCCCGGGGTCGGACATTTCGCCGCTTTGATCCGCGCTCTCGACGAGCGCGGACTCCGCAGCGCCCTGCTCGACTCGCTGGGGCGCGGCGTTCCCTTCCTCGGCGTTTGTCTCGGCTTGCAAGCGCTCTACGAATCGAGTGACGAAGCCCCCGATTTATCGGGCTTGGGAATTCTTCCCGGCAGAGTCCGCGCTCTTCCCGAAACCTGCAAATTGCCTCATATGGGCTGGAACCAGCTTCGCGCAAATCGCGACTCCCGTCTGCTCGAAGGGGTTCACGCCGGCGCATACTTCTATTTCGCTCATTCCTTCGCCGCGCTCCCCGCCGGTGAAAAATCGGCGGCAGAGGTGTCCGCCACCTGCACGCACGGCGCCGAATTCGTCGCTGTCATCGAAAAAGAAAACATCCATGCCGTACAGTTCCATCCCGAAAAGAGTGGCGCTGCAGGTGCGCGCGTCCTCGCAAATTTCCTGAGGCTCGCCGCATGAGTCTCGCGCGCCGAATCATTCCGTGCCTCGACACCGATGGCGACCGCGTCGTAAAGGGCGTTCACTTCGTAAACCTGCGTGACGCCGGCGACCCCGTGGCCCTCGCCGCGCGCTATAACGCCGAGGGTGCCGACGAGCTGGTCGTTCTCGACATTGCCGCATCGCGCGACCGCTGCCCAACCTTTCTCGAAACCATTCGCCGCGTCGCTGCCGAACTCTCGATTCCGCTCACCGCTGGCGGCGGGATTCGCTCGCTCGAGGACGCCCGCGCCGTTGTCCGCGCGGGCGCCGATAAAGTCACCGTCAACACCGCGGCAGTCGAGCACCCTGCGCTCATCAATGATTTGTCTCTCGAATTTGGCTCGCAAGCCGTTGTGCTTGCTATTGACGCCAGGCGCGATTCGAATCATTGGCAAGTTATGGTCCGCGGAGGCCGCGACGCCACGAATCTCGACGCCATCGCCTGGGCCAGGCAAGGCGTTTCGCTTGGCGCGGGAGAAATCTTGCTCACTTCCATGGACCGCGATGGCACGCAAAACGGCTTTGACACTTCACTTACGGCCGCCGTCACGCGCGCCGTTTCCGTTCCCGTGATCGCCTCCGGGGGCGCAAAAACTCCTGAGCATTTCGCCGAGATCTTCAGCGCCGGCGAAGCCGACGCCGCCCTCGCCGCATCCATTTTTCACGACGGCCTGCAGTCTATCCGCGATTTGAAACAGTATCTTGCAGCCCACGGCGTCGAGGTTCGCCTGCCTTGCTGATTCCCTGCATCGATTTGCAGGAGGGCCAGGCCGTGCAGCTCATTCATGGCCGCCGCCGCGAGCTCGCAGTCTCCGACGTGATGGGGCTCCTCGACAAATTTCGAAATTATCCCTGGCTGCATGTGATCGATCTCGACGCTGCGATGCGCAAAGGAGACAACCGCCGCCTAGTCAAAAAACTGTGCGCAAATGCGCGCAAGCACTATGGCCCAAGAGTCCGCGTCGGAGGTGGCATTCGCACCGTAGCCAACGCAAAAAAAATCCTCGCTTGGGGCGCGGACCAAATCATCATTGGCAGCGCCGCCTTCCGCCGTGGCAAAGTGAACCAGCGGTTTTTGCATGCGCTCCAAAAAAATGCAGGCCGCAAAAGAATCATCGTTGCTCTGGATACAGCGAAAGGCTGCATCGTGATTAAGGGGTGGCAGCGCAAACTGGCGCTGCGCCCGCAGGAGGTGATGCCTGAGCTCGAGCCTTTCTGCGCCGGCTTTCTTTGTACGGACGTAGACCGCGAAGGAACGATGCGCGGCGCAAATTTGAATTGGTTTCGCAAGTTGCGCGCCGGCCGCCGTCGGCATGGCCGTCTACAAAAATCGCTTGCGCTGATTTGCCCGCCTGGAAAAGTTACCTCAGATAAGCATCGGTGATGTACTGCTGCACCATCCGCTGCGTATTAAAGAACGACCCATTGATGGCGATGGCGTGCTGCATCACTTCGATGTAGCGCCGCGGCTCCTTGTAGAACATCGGCAGAATCACGTTTTCTAATTTTGCGTACAGCGCTTCCGCTTCCTTCTTGTTGTCCGTCGCTGGGTCCGCGGGCCCCGCGGACCGCCGCGCCTCTCCAATCGACCATCCCGTGACTCCCTCGATGTGGCCTTCTGCCCACCAGCCGTCCAGAATACTCAAACTCGGCACGCCGTTCAGCGCCGACTTCATCCCGCTCGTTCCCGAAGCTTCCAGCGGAAACTGCGGCGTGTTCAGCCATAGGTCCACACCGGATGTAATTTTCCCGCCCAGTTCGAGGTTGTATTCATCGAGGAATACGACCGGAACCGCTTTCCGCAGCGCCTTTTTTGCTTGAAAAATGCGCCGGATGATCTCTTTGCCGCCCCCGTCATTTGGATGCGCTTTGCCCGCATAAATGATTTGGAAGTGGCCCGCATTTTTCGCGATCTGGCGCAAACGGTCCAAATCGGAAAGAATCAAGTCCGCGCGTTTGTAGCCCGTCGCGCGTCGCGCAAATCCAATCGTAAAGACATCCGGCTCCAGCCGCAGCCCGGATTTCTCGCGCACGCGTTCGAGAAGTTCGTGCTTGGCAATCAGGTGCGATGACCACACTTCCTCCGGCGGCAGCCCCAGAGCGCTGCGCAAGCTGTAGTTGTCCTCTCGCCAGTAGGGGATCATTCTGTCAAAGAGTTGTTGAAATGCGGGTGCCGTCCATGTCCCGGCGTGCACGCCGTTGGTGATCGCCTCGATAGGCACTTCGGGAAACATCTGCCGCGAAGTTTCCCCGTGCTGTTTGGCCACGCCGTTCACATACGTGCTGAGACCCAGCGCCAGGTACGTCATATTCACCGAAGCGCCGAGTCGCGCCGCTTCCTGCAAGTCGGGAAAATTCTGCTCCGCTTGCAGGACTCTTTTCACCAGAACTGCCGATGCAGCGTCCTTGAGATCAAAAAACCTGCTCTGCGTCGGGAACACGCGGGTGAGATACTCGATCGGGAATCGGTCATGCCCGGCGGGCACCGGCGTGTGTGTGGTGAATACGCACTTGGCGCGTACCTTCTCGATGTCCTCGCCCCGGATGGTCGTCCGCCCCGCTTTCTGCGCCTCTTCCCCGAGCAGTTCAAGCGCCAGCAGCGCTGCGTGGCCTTCGTTCATGTGATACCGCGTGAGTTCCTCGTGGCCTAGCGCGCGCAACATGCGCACACCGCCGACTCCCAGCAAAACTTCCTGACACAGCCGGTAATACGAATCTCCGCCGTAGAGCTGGCCCGTCAGGCTGCGGTCCGCTTCCTGATTCGAGGGAAGATCCGCGTCGAGAAAATAGACCGGCACTTCGAACCCGCGCACGCCCTTCACCAAATACCGCCAGCAGCGCAGCTCCACACGGCGAGTCTCCAGCGGAAGGCTGACCCGCGTGGGTTCTTCTTGCAGAAAGTCCTCGACCCGCCACTCTACGGGCTCTTCCGTCTGCGTGCCGTCCTCGGCTAGATGTTGCGAAAAAAAACCTTTCCGATAGAGCAGCGAAACTGCAACCATCGGAAGCCGCAGGTCCGCCGCAGCCCGGATGGTGTCGCCGGCCAGCACGCCCAGGCCGCCGCTGTAGCTCGGCATGGCGTTCTCCAGCGCGATCTCCATCGAAAAGTATGCAACAAATCGTTTTACTGAATTATCGTGCGCTGTCATCCTACTCGTTTCCCCGTCGCATCCGGTGTGGCGCCAGCCGCGCAGAAATTTCCGCGACTGTAAACTCTCCATTCTCAGGGAAAGGTTGCAGCCAATCAAGCCAGTCGCCCGCTCAATGTGCCAGGGCAGCTATGGGAGAAAAACGGTTTGCTTCGCGCCGCTCGGAGCTCTGAACCGATTTTCAAGCAAAACGGCCCGCCCCTGGCGGTTCGGGGCAGGCCGTTTTTGAACTGCTATTTGTTGAATTGCGCTTATTCCGCCGTCTTCTCCACCTGTGCCTGGAGCGTGGCGGCGATGCGGGCTTGCGTTTCCTCCAGATGCGCCTTGGTCGTCGGGTCGGTAACTTTCCCGCTCGCCAGCGCCTGCTTGATCTTCCCATGAATGCTCGCGAGGCTCGCGCGAGCCAGCGTGGTGGCATCCTCGGGCGGCCGAGGCGTCGGCGGAATGGGGAAAACAACCCCGACGGGGGGAGGTCCCCCACCCCCTGGAGCCGGGCGGAGCGTCAAGCGCACCAGTTGTTTGAGCTGCTCGCGCTGTAGGTTGCGCCGCAGGCTGCTGATTTTCGCGGGACTGGTATCCAGCTCGGACCAAATCGCCGTGTCCAGGCCATGGAACATGTCGGCCATCGTAAAGGGCTTCTCATTTGCCGCGAACCGCAGTTCATTGTCCAGAACCCGGTTGAGCAGAACAGGATGGTAGAGCCGGTTCAGCACGTTGCGTTGCAACGCGAGCACGATGTCGTGCCACGGTTCATCGATGCGCTGCACGGTGAAGTAGGAGATGAAGTCCAGCCCTTCTTGCCGCTCAATCGCCAGCTTGTTCAGCAGACCCGGCGGCAGTTGGAAGGACTTTTCGCTGAACGCGTTGGTGCGCAGGAATTCCAGCGCCTCGCGCTGCTTGACCGCGGGCACGACGGTGTACGGTGGACGACCATTGGGGTCCCCTACGTGGTCGCGCACGTGGTAGATCCCCCCGATATATTTCGAGGAAGTAAGCAACGCACGGTTGTACTCGCCGATGGACCGGCCCATGCTCCGCCGCAGGACTTGATAGCCTTCGCCGGGCTTTGTCAGCTTGCTTTCCATCGATCCCCATAGTTCATGGATCGTTCCGATGTCCTGTTTGAAATAGGCCAGCGGGTCGCTGGATTGATCGAACTGATTCACCAGTGGGTCGATCGCCAGCGGCGAATAAGTCCCCAAAGCGTCTTCGTCGGTCGAATAAGGCAGCATAGGATCGGCTACGCGGGAGGCAATCTTGGCCAGCTCGGCCTTCTCATCCCCTTGAATCGGCTTGTATGCGTATTCGATGGCCCAGTAATCGTAAGGGCCGAGGGTCGGCGTCAAGAAATGGCCCTGTTTATCCCCTTTCGCCGCCACAACCAGAGGGTTGTAGTCCATCACCGACCCTGTTTGCCCGATCTCTTCCGTCTTTTTTAGGTCGTTCAGCTCCTTGACGCCCAGGATCGTGCTGGCGCGGAAGTTGTGACGCAAACCGAGAGTGTGACCGACTTCATGTGCGGTCACCTCCACGATGAATTCGTGCATGACTTTTTCTCGGACCTCCGGACGCAACTCGCCGCGGGCCTCGAGTACGGACATCCCGAGTCCGGCTTGCTGCACCAGCCCTTCGGCGTACTCGCAGCGCAAGAGCGCGTGCCGGCCCCAAAGCGCCGGGGCAGGTGCCTCTTCGAGGGACGCCGAAACGACTGGTTCGATGAATTCCTCGGCGTCGCGCCGGGTGAACCGGATGATTCCCTCGGCAAAACCGATGTCGGCGTCATAGGTTTGGCCCGTGTACGGGTTCGCGCGGGACCACCCCACGGCAAACGTCGCATCCACACCAGCAAACCACCGGATCGTGCTGTAGCGCGTGTCCGCGGCTTCCCAATCTGCATCATCCGGCTGCTGTTTCACCACGATGGCGTCCTTGATCCCGATTCGCTCGAACGCCTTGTTCCACAGCAGCACGCCCTCGGTGAACCACGGGCGATACTCCACTGGAACCGTATTCTCCAGCCAGAAAACGATCGGCTGCTTGGGCGGAGACAACGGAGAGTTCGGGTCCGCCTTTTCCAGTTGCCAGCGGTTGATGTAGCGCGTGTACGGCGAGACGGGCCGGTCAGAGGTGAAATCCTGGTGTACCGTCAAGAATTGTCCCACGCGGTCATCGGCTAGGCGCGGTTTGTAGCCCGTTTCCGGGATTGCCGAAATGTCGTATTTCACCAGCAGGGGAACGCTTCGTTGATCCGCTAGCGTGACGGAAGGCGTGCGCGGGTTATCCGTTACGTAGTGCAGCCACACGTCGAGGAGCACGTTTTCCGGAAAGGTCTTCAATGTTCCGACCCAGCTGCTTGTTTTTTCAAATCTATAATTCGTTGGTTGATATACTTGGTTGAGTGCGGGCGCGAACCCGGGCAGGTCGCTCACGAACAGCTCCGCCGTGTCCACCAGGACGCTGTTCCGCTCCGGGTGCGGCTTCGAAGCGATCTTCGCCGATCCCAGAATCGCGTCCGGAAATGACCGTTCTGTGTAACGCGCCGCAGGCGTCCCGGGTGCCGCCGCGAAACTCGCGTTCTTCTCCACCCACTGGACACTCTTCCCAACCCGATGGAAAACGAAAGGAAAACTTCCGCCCTGCTGGGAAGCATACAGGCCCCGCTCGCCGATGGCGCGTTCGGTCGTTCCGGCGAACATGAATACCTTATCGAGTTGGCCCGGCTGGATCTCCATCAGCAGCTTGTTCTCGTCGGCTTTGTAGTAGAAGGTGAAAAGGCCCTGTTTCACCTCCATGTCTTTTATAACCTCGGCAAAGGTCTTCTCCTCCCCGGGTTTTGGCGCCTCGGCTTTCTTGGCGTCATCCGGCTTGGCTGCCGCTTGCGTATCTTTGGCGGCCTTTCCGGTGTCCTGCGGCGTTGTGGGATGCTGCGCAGACGCGCTCCGCGCCGGCGCCGCGGTCGTCCAGATCAGCAAACTCAGCGCGATCCATGTAACTCGGAATCTACGGTTCATACCTGTCTCCCTTCTTGGACTGAAAATGACTCTCCGTTACCCCAGAGCGGTGCGGGCGAGGCGTGCTCTCATTCCTGGCGAGGGCAGCCACACCTTGCCGGCGGATGTGCTGATTCTTGAAGAGCTTCCGCGTAGGACTACCCACCCCGTCGATACCCCCACACCCTTCCAATTGGTTAAGACGTTGGATTCCTGAGAATGTTTCGTTCTGTCCGCCGTCAGACGATTCTTCTACCGGCTCTGAGAGAGGCATCAGAGTTGCCTTGGGCGCACCAGTGCGCCAAAGTAGAGTGGCCATCAAACAGTGGTGCCTCGTGAAATGATGGAAATATCTTGCTTGGCAGCCGTTCTCTGCATTGGCAGTCGATGAACAAACCCGCAATTGCCGGCCTGTTTCTGCTCGCTCTTTCGTCCTCCTTTTTTTCTCCACCTTTGCTGTCATCTCCGCCCCAAGCGAAACCAAGTACGGCCCATCCTGCACTCATCGTAGAAGAAGCGCAACGCCTGGCGAAGATCGGTGACTTCCCCGGTGCCATTGCCGCGTATCGGCAGGCGTTGCTGCTGGCTCCGCGCGATGAGGCGGCCGAGCTAGGACTTGCCGAAGCGTACCGCGGCGTGCACAACAACGAGCAGGCAAGCGCCGCGTTTGCCGCCGCGCGCAAGCACCACCCGAAGAACACTTCCGTACTGAAAGCGCTAGGCAGCTTCGAGATCGAAGCAGAGACCTACGACGCTGCGATCGAGGCCTTGCAAGCCGCAGTGGAGCTGGCTCCCGTTGATGTGAGCGCTCGAAATCTCCTCGGCACCGCGTATTTGAGCAAGGGAGAGAATGAAGCGGCGCTCGCGCAATTTGTAATGGCGCTGGCGCTGGACCCCGCAAACGAGCTTGCGCGTTTCATGCGCGCACAAACTCTGGCCGACAGCGGCAAAAATGAGGACGCGCTCGCGGATGCGGAAAAAGCGTTCGCCGCGAAGCCGGACTCCTTGCGCACGCGAATGTTACTCGCCAAGATTCTGATTCGATTGAAACAGTGCCCTCGGGCGGCGGAAACTCTGCACCCAGCGGAAAACCCGCCGGCACTCGACACTCAGGCGTTGTATCTGCTCGCCAACGCGTACGCCTGCGCGGGCCAGGCGGACCTTGCGCGCGGCGCGCGCGAAGAATTTACCTCGGCTTCTGAGAAAGAACGCCGGCAGGCGGAAAACGAAATCCAATCAACGCATTTATACGAACACGCGAACGAACTGGCGCGGCAAAACAAATTCCCAGAGGCGCTCGAACTTTTGCAACAGGCGCTGGAGAAAAACGCAAAAAACGCTTTCGCGTACGCGCAGCAGGCGAAAATTTTCTTCTCGAGGCATGAAACGGAGAAGGCCCGGGAGGCCATCGCGCGGGCCCTCGCGATCCAGCCGTACCAGCCGGATTTTTTGTACGTCGAAGGCGTCATCGCCGGGAGCCAGGGCCAAGACGATGAGGCGCTCGCTGCATTTGAAAAAGTCACGCAGATTAACCCGAAGGAAGCCGACGCATATTTTGAAATGGGGCGCATTTTTGCAAAGCGCAAAGACCGTGCGCACGCGCTGGCGGCCTTCCGCAAAGCGTTGGAATTAGCGCCTGATGACGCCGATTACAAACGGGCTCTCGAAGCAGCATCTTCGAGTGCAGCTCCCCTGCCATAGCCAAGATGCCACCCTGAAGGGCGTTGCTACAAAATCTTGGCGGACTAAAGTCCGCCCCTTCATTCACAGCCGGGAGGCTCAAGAGCAGTCAGTTCCCTTTCCCTGACGCGGGACGCGCATTCGGCGTGGGGCGCGTGAGCAGTTCGACGTACTCCTTATAGAACTTTTCTTTGTCGAGGTCGCGTTGCACTTCGACGAGTGCTTCGCCCATTCCTGGCTGATTACCGGGGGCCCACGCCAGTGTGTCGCCATAACCCGCACCGTGATCGACGTTGACGTCAATGTAGAGCTTCTGCCACTTGGTGATGATGCTGGGATCGAGCCAGGATACGGCGGCGAGTTCGTCCCAGAGATAGTTCGCCTCGGCGTATTTGGCAACGTACTGTGCCGCGGGCGTCGGGCTCTTGGCGACTTGCCCGATGAGGCTCTTTTCCATGCGCGTCTTGACGGAGATGTCCACCGTCGTGAGAACAATGCGCGGCCAGTGGGCATGGAGAACAGCGCGCGAAGCCTCGGGGTCCATCCAGAAATTGAATTCGCGGCGCGGCGTGAGGCTGAACTCAGGGTCGTCAGTGACCGGGTTGAGGCTGCCGCCCATGACGATCAACTCTTTGGTGAGCTCCGGGAAATGGGGATCGAGCGCGATAGCCAGAGCAAGGTCGGTCATGGGTCCGGCGGCGTAGATCGTGACCTCGTGGGGATATTGATGAACCATGCGAACGATGAAGTGGGGGGCGTCCTCGGTTGAAGCTTTGATTGTGGGAGAGCCTTCCGGCATCGGCGGAATTTCCCACGGCCCGTGAACGGGGTGACGCTGGGCAAAGTTCCACGCGCCTTGATACACGACTTTGCCGTACAGCGTTTCCCACTTGACGATGTACTCCTTGGAATTGACGAGCGGGAAGACGGCGCCAGGAAGCACGGGGATGTCAGTGCGGCCGATGATTTCGAGGAGGCGGAGCGTGTGGGCGACCTCTTCGTCGCGCCAGGCATCGCCGGTCAGGACAGTGATGCCCAAAACCTCTGTCTCAGGAGAGTTAACCACCGCGAGGATAGCTTGCATGTCCGTTCCGCCGGGCCCTGCCGCGTCCTGATCAATGATCACCTTGCGCTTGCTCTGAGCCTGGGCGGGCAGAGCAACGATGGCGGCAAGCAACGCTAGTAGAAGTAAAGCGCAGATTCGTTTCATGCGGTAGTTCCTCGCCGGAGAGTTTTCCAGAGAGAGCGGTTCTTGGTCAACAGCTCCCCCCCACCCCGCGGTATTTTGCCAAGAGAGTGCGGAAAGGCTTGAAAATAAAAAAGCCCTGAAATTGGCGTGTGTGCGCCAAGCTGGGGCGCAGCAGCATGCTGCGCCCCTCCGAATAACGCGAAAGGCGGATCAGAATTGGAAGCGGACGCCGAATTGGGCGGCGAACGGCGTGCTGCCGGGAGAAATTTCGTCGAGGACACGGTATCCCGGCGTATTGCTCGGCGTCGGTATGGCCTTCAGTGGGGCACACAATAAGCCTACGGCTCCCGGTGCGGGAGGAGTGAAACTTGATCCTGGACCTCCGCATGTCTTAGTTGGATCGATGGGGTCGAACAGGGTTATGAAACCTGAGTTGTCGGGGTTGGAATACAGATTGCCGCGATTGGTCACGTTGAAGATATCGGCGACGAGGCGGACGGAATAACGCTCGCCGAGCTTGAAATCCTTGGTGAGACGCATATCCCAGGTGAAGAAGTCCGGCTGGCGCGCGGGGTACCGCGTCAACAAAAACGGCTTTCCGCTGCCAATCTGGACGACCGGGCGGTCATTGTTCGAGAACTGGTTAACCACCGCGTCGCCGTTGATGTCAGCCGAAGAATAGGCAGGGTAGGCCAAGCCGCTGTGCGCGATGAAGTTCGAGCTCCAGGTGACGCTCCAGGGGAGTTCCGCGACGATGCCGGATTTGAACTGGTGGGTGATGTCGAGGCCGTTGCGGCCGTAATCGATTTCAATGTTGAAGGGATCTTGCGCGCCGAAGAAAGTATCGGTGTCGCGCTCGCTGGAATCGTTGCTGTAATTGCGCGACCACGTGTAGTTGGCGAACCACTGGTAGCGGCGAGAGAAACGCTTATTCACGCTGGCTACAACTTCGTGATAATTCCCGCGGCTGAAGCTCGCAAGCGAAAGCGCACCGACGAAGTTCGTGAGCGAGCAATCGAGCGGCAAAGGTTCGTCCGGAAATACCAGGGCATCCTGGGGACACGCTCCCGATGCGGGCACGGCGGCGAGGATGGCGCGGCCAAACTGGTCCGTTCCCAGCGGCACGACATTGCGTTGCCAGTTGGAAGTGCTGAATCCGCCTGTTTTCAGATGAGAGGAATGCATGAAGGCGTAATTCACCGAAACGGACCAGTCGCTGGAGAACTTGTGCTCTACACCCACCGTGAGGTTGGAGACTCGCGGATTGCGGAAGCTCGGATCGGTGTACTCGATGGCGGGACATCCGATCGCGGGCGAGGTGAGCGTGCACAATTCACTGGAGGTCTGAGAGAGAGTCGAAGGGAAGTCATAGGGGACTCCGCTTGGCGGGGCGCAACCGAATGCGGGAACGCAAAACAGCGTCGTAGACTTCGAACCGCCGCCGTTGGAAACCTGGGGGAAGAAAATCGTGGGTGTCTGGGCGTAGTACAAGCCCCAAGCGGCGCGGACGACGGTTGGATGTGCGGTTCCCGCAACATTCCAAGCCAGGCCGATGCGCGGGCCCCACTGGCCGAAGTCGTTCGGGGTGCGCTGAGGAACGGGTGCGATCTTGGTGCCATTGCCGAGAGGCCCGACTCCGACATACACCTGCTGCCCCGGGATCGGCGTTTGCGGCTGCGGGTTCCAGGTGGCGTCCCAGCGGAGGCCGTAAGTGAGGGTGAGACGCGGTGTGATCTGCCACTTGTCCTGCCAGTAGAGGCCGAGACCGGTTTGGTAATTCGGGAAGAGCGTGTTGGCTTTGAAGGGGTCCAGATTGTTCAAGCCGAAGCCTTGGAAATAAAAATTGGGATTCGAAGAAGTCGGCCGTTGCGCAACGGGGACGGCCGCGCAGGTAGTGGGATTGGGATCAAAATCGCACAGCGAGCTGAAATTGTAGCGGCCGGCGCTCCAACCCGCAAAGATGTCTTTGCGGTCCACAAAGGAGTTCACGTCGCCGCCAAACTTCACGTCATGCTTGCTGAATGAGTAAGAGAAATTGTCCTGCGCCTGGAGCTTGCCGTTGTCATTGTTGCCGGGCAGGTAGAAGCGCTGGCCAAATTCGCCGAGGCCGAAAATCTGGATCTCCGGCGCGCCCGAGAAAATGGCGTGACGCTTGCGGGTCTCGCCTTCAACCATGAAGCGGATCTCATTCACCTTGCGGCCGAGTACGGTCGTAAGCGCGAAGACGCCGCTGATGCCCTGGTTCACAAATTCCTCGGAATCTCCGAAAGCGTCGAAGGTTTCTGACTGGCCGTGTCCGCCGGTGAAACCCTTGGTGTGATTGCGCGTGCCGAGACCCCGGACGCTGAAGTGATTCGCGGGAGTGAGCTGGTAATCGTAGTGGCCGAGGAGCGTGAAGAAATTCTGGAACTGCGTGCTAGCGCCCTCGAGAGCATGCAGGTTCGCAACTCCATAGCAGCCGGGGAGAAGATGGGTGACACCGGGTGTAACGTTTTTGCAAGACGGGCCCAGTTGGTCCTGGGTACCGGCCGCCTTTGTGGGGATCACCGGGCCAGTGTCCTTCTGGCAGACGGCGTCGCCATTGCAGATGTTCGTCGTGAGCGGGCCGCTGTTGCGCTGCACGTCGGTGGAAAGGAAAAGCCATTGGCGGTCCTTGTGAATGGGGAAACCCACAGAGCCGCCGAACTGGTTTTGCTTGTCGATGTTGGGCTGGTTGCCGAGGGCGTCGTCTTTGGTGAGGCCGCTGCTGCGGAAGTACTCGTGAGCTTCACCGTGGAGGTCGTTGGTGCCAGACTTGGTGACGACGTTGAGCAGGCCTCCAGTGGCGCGGCCGAATTCCGGAGCGAAACCGTTGGTGACGACCTGGAATTCCTGAACGGCCTCAATCGGAACGGTGAGATTTTTCGTCTCGAGTGACCCAAAGTTCTCGCCGAAGAAATTGTTGGTGGTGTCGGCGCCGTCGATGACCAGGCCGGTGTAATCGCTCTGCTGTCCGCCGAGGCGGATGTTGCCGCGCAAGCCGGGAACGACCTGCGCCGAGGGGCTTAACTGTGCGAGGTCGCGATAATCGCGGCCGGGGAACGGCAGATTTTCCAGGCTCTTCGAATCGAGAAGCTGCGAGATGCCGGCGGTAGAAGTGTCGACCACGCCCACGGCGTCAGCGGTCACGGTGACGCTCTGCTGCGCGGTCTTGAGAGGCATGGTGAGGTCGATGGTGAGAGAGGAACCGACGTTGACGACAATACCCCTGACGGTTGTGAGAGCAAAATCTGCCGCCTGGGCTACCAGCGTGTACTCCCCCGGGGAGACGGAATCAAAGGCGAAACCACCGTCGGCGGCAGTGGTCATCTCGCGGCGAAGGCCGGTCGCCAGGCTGGAGAGCGTCACCTTGGCGCCCGGGATCGGCGCGTGCGTGGAATCGTAGACGGTGCCGCGAACCGCGCCGCGCTCGAGGGTCTGCCCGGAGGCAAGGGCGACAGTGAGAAAGAGAAAACTAAGTGTTACAACTGCGTGTGTTAGAAATATTCGGCGCATTCTTTTTGCTCCCTGGACTTGAAAAGTTTGTGCCGCGGACAGGCGGACGGTCACCTCAGAGCGGGCGAGCGATGGATGGGCGTGCGAGGTCACGGGGAAGAGTCTCGCTGTCAGAATCTGAAACCAAATCGAGTGAAAGCTATTCCGGTACGACTTCCTTTCACGCACCAGCCTGCGAAGGCAGCCGTGCGGAAGAGAAGAGTGTAAAGACAAAAGCAGCGATGTGCAAATCAGGAGAGCGAATTCTTGTTTTGGCAGGTGAGATGCAGAAACAATTGCGGACGTGATGTCAGCTATAATCGCGCGGCGTGAAAAACATTCTTGATGGTATTCGAGTCGTGGAGCTCGCCGAGGCGCTGGCGGGCCCGTATTTCCGCGTCGACAGCTAACAGTTGCGACTCCAGTTGGCGTGCATGACCCTGCGTCTAAGAACCGCCAGCGGCGGTGGCTAGCTCCCGGGCGCTCAGGATTTCCATCGCACGCTGGAGCAGCCTTTCAAATTCACAGGGTTCGACACTGGACTCCAACAAGGAAGCCCCCTGGTTCGGCGCGGGATTAGCAGAAACTTGATTCTCGGTTGCTGGATTGATTTCTTCTCGATTCATTGGCGGACAAGTCCCCATCAGGACTAGAGTGACGCAACGTAGTGTTCCGCATGGTGAAATCGTTTCACGCATCCGCCCCTCGGCATGAGGAATGATGGAAGCGTGTCCAGCCTCCCGGTTCCCCGCCCCGGCTCATGATCCTGCGTAGAGCTGGAACGGGGCCCAGTAAAGAGGCTTCTTGTACACGTCATCACGGTGGAGGAGGGAGAGCTTGGCGGCGTGCAAGGCCGCAGCGGGATCTTTGCCGCCGCTGAGCTCGCCATAGAACTTATCCATGAGCTGCGGGGCGGCAGAGTCGTTGACTTCCCAGAGCGCCCCGACGACGTTGTGGGCCCCAGCCCGGAGAAACGCCCACGAGAGGCCGACGAGTCCTTCGCCAGAGTAGGCGCGCGTGCCGGCGCCATTGCATGCAGAGATAGTCACCAGATAGGCGGAGAGGCGGCGCTTGACGATGTCTCGTGCATAGAGCTTGTAGGAATCCTCCTCCTTCTCTTTGCTGAGGATGACGGCGGATTCCAGCGGTCGCGCGCGGCTGGCGGTGCCGTGCGTGACGAAATGCAGAAAGGCGTACTGCTCGGGCCGGCTGTTGAGGTAACCCGCTGGCGTGGCCTGTTTTTTGGAAAGAACCTGGAGCCGCGATCCGGGGAAATGCTTCTGAATGCGCTGCATTTCGTCCGCCGCTTGTCGCAATGCCGGAAAATCAGCGTTCGGCGGGATGGTGTCGCCGACGAGAAAGAGGCTTTTGTCCTTTGGCACAGTCTGCCTGGAGGCCGAAGCAAGAAGCGTCAGCGAGCTCGCCGTGGTCAGCGTAACGTCTTCGATCCAGTAATGCGGTTTGGGTTCGGAAACGATCAGCGTCTCAAAGTTCAGCCCGTAGAGGCTGGAGTCCGGGAGAATAATCACCCGCGAGCCTTGCGGGATGAGTTTCTTCGCAGGCTCCACAAGCATCGCATACAGCTTCTTGCCATCCGGATTGGCGGTCGCCAAAAGATCCCGCGACTCGAGGAGCGCTGCGCGATAGGATTTGATGACTAGGTCGATCTCCGGCGCAGGCGGCAAAGTGAAATTGGCGGTCTTTGCCGGCGTAATCACCCATAGATAAGAGTGTTTCTGGCCCAGCCAGTAGAAAAGCAGCGTGGCTTTCGAGCGTTGCGCGAGCTGCTGCGGCTGGACAACGGGTGTGGTTCGGGAGGCGGCCTTCGGTTGAGAGGCAGAGGATAGTCCTTCGGCAAGCGTGCGCGCCCGGCTCAATTCGGCCACCCTGAGTGCGTCACCTGCGCGCTGATGGCGGATGAGAAACTCGATGTAGTCATCGTAAAACTCGATCCCACCGGAAAGATAACTCAGCCGCAGGTCGTCCCGGTCGATTGAGCGGCGGGCGACTTCAATTGTATCGATCGACTTTCGGTACTCCGAGTCGGCTTGTGCCAGATGGCCTTCGTCGTCGTGCAGCTTGGCGAGGCCCGCTTCCGCCTGCCACCGCAAAGGGGTTTCTGCCTTCGGATCTTGAAGGACGCGCTGAAAGAGCTTTTCCGCTTGCTCATGATGCCCCTTGCTTGTTTCGATGCGGCCGGAGAGCAGCGCCGACTCGAGCACCCCAAAGTGATCGAGGCCCTGTTCTTCCATCTGGAGCGCTTCCTGGTTGTACTCATCCGCCTCGTCGAAACGGCCCGTTCTTAGCATGATCTCAACCAGGGTGTTCAGGCATGCGGTGATGGTTTGCGCGTTGTTCAGCGCGCGCGCACG
>WNFF01001050.1_pt1 | contig 21838 bp, 18 predicted proteins | sample 5400441 | NCBI WGS metagenome assembly WNFF01 (sample SAMN13153345, study PRJNA577476) | soil metagenome | isolation source: 120 cm saprolite under Douglas fir tree site 2 hole 3 replicate 1 | place: USA:California | collected 2015-04-18
CCCACAGCATGCCGATCCGCGCGCTCCAGGCGATTCCAAGCTCGAATTCATTTTTCACCACGATTGCCGTAAGACGGGCATCCGCTGAAAAGCCCCAGGGAAGTCCGACCCGGAGCTGGGCGAGTACCTGAGGTACTTGTCGCGCTTCCGACTGCACTTCCTTTAAGGGCAGCACGTCCATCAAGGCCCCGACGCCGAGGCGAAATCGGAAGCGACCGGGCCCCTCGGGGTAGGTGAGAAATCCGCGCGGGGCGGCAACCGGGGCGATCGGTGCAGACGTCGTGGGCAGGCCCACCGGCGCCGGTTGAACCTCGGCGGTGATGGGCATGCCCGACCGCGCAGGTTGAACTTCGGCGGTGGCGGGCGGGCCTTCCGGCGCAGGTTGAATCTTGGCGGTGATGGACTTGCCTGCGGGTTGTACCTCGGCGGCACGCTCGGATTCGGGATCTCCGGCCCACGATGCGCTCGCCGCGAGTACCGTCAGCAAGGTCGTGGATATCCCCGCACGCCGCACGCGGGCAGTGTCTCATTTTGCGTTGGGGATTCCAGTTTGCTGGGCAAGCTTTGGCGCGATCTGCCGGTGGGCAAAAGGGGTCGCGTGAGAGCGCGTGTGGGGATTCACGGGTCAGAGAAAGCAGCTCAGTTCCGCGTGCGAGCCTTGCAATGGGGGCGGTGTTCTCGTCCGCGCCCCTCCTACGTCTTGTCGATCTGCCGATTGAGCTCCTCGAATTCGCCCGTCGTGAGGAGCGCGAGGCTGAGTCTCCGGTTCGTCCTCTCCATGACCTTGAGCACCTTCGTCGGCGTCCATTCGTCGGAAACCACAAGCAGAGCGTTCGAATCGGGTTCCCGAATGGGTAGAACCTTTAGCTGGGTTTGATCTGCGTAATTCAGCAGGGCGAGGGCATTGGGAGCGAACTCCGCCGCTAGAGCCTGCACTGACGGTCGCGATACGATTTGTGCCATTACAACGCTGGCACGAGCAGGACCGAGCATGGCCAGGTTCTCGTATACCTCTCGAATCATGGGTACCATCCGCTCGCTCTCAGGGGAGCGGTCCGCTTCGTTGATTCCAAAAAATTCAATCGAGCGATGGTTCTCGTCCGCCGAAATTTCCAATGGGGTGCCGCTCCCATCGTCGCAAATCACCACCGCGCGTGGTTCCAGATAGATAGTTATTCCGGCGACGAGGGCGTCTCCGGGCCGAACTGAGCCTTTGGAAGACTTGAGCTTCCAGGTGATTGCCCCCTGGACTTCAACAACGCGGAGCGAGACTAGTATCGGCTGGAATTCTATTTCGACAACGAAGAGGGGAACCATGTCGATGAACTCCTCGCGAAGTCCGCCGGTTGGCGGTCAACGCTGCCTTTCAAGCCAGGCCATATATGACCTCGCCCACTTTTCCCATGAACCAAATGCTTCGTTTGCGCGCAGTTGAGGGATGGACAGCTTTGCCTCGGCCCACATCGCCAGGCCGTCCCGAATCGAAGCCGAGGCGAGCTGCTGATCGCCTACGCGGGGCGCGGCCTGAGCCAACAAGAACACACTGCACATCCGCACCGAGAGCTGATGAGGGATCAGAAAGCTGTCTTTCGGCGTGCCGACGGGCGCGGCCGCCTCGACCAGCGCGATCGCCTTCTGTAGAAGACTGACGGCCTCCTGGACGCGGTCCGCAGAATACAGTCTACCGGCCTGGCCGTACAACCCCGACGCTCGCATCGTGTGCTGAAGGTCGAGGGCGAACTTGCGCCAGCGTGTCCAGAACGAGCGGGAATCGACCATCCGTCACTCACCTCGAACGCGAATGTGCCGCCCGCGCGATGAACCACCCAACGATCTCCTTGTTCTCGGGCGAGTAGCGTCAGCAACGCCGTGGATATCCCCGCGTGCTGCACACGGGAGTGTCGCATTTTGCGTTGAGGATTCCAGTTTGTCGGGCAAGCCTGGCGCAGCTCCGCGCGTGGGCACGCGGACTTGTGAGAGCGTATGTGAGCGTTGCGGAGTCAGATGAAGCGGCTCAGTTCCGTGTGAGCGCGGCGGTAACTGCGCGAAATACTCTAGAGACGGCCTTCTTGAACGAGGCGTTTCCTGATCGACGAGATGTGCGCCTCGGCATCGCGAAGCGCGTCCGGCGACGTGTGGACCGAGTAGTAGCCGAGGACGAGATCGTGCCGGTGCGGAACGGCCGAGCCGAGAACGAGCTCGGTACTGGTCACTGCTTCGAATTCGATCGCCCGGTTCGATGGCTCGAAAGCCGCGAGGTCCCCGCGCTGCAGCTCGTTTGGAACCGAGACGACGCCCGAGGCGATCGCGGTCCAGAGGATGGTGTGGCCCGCCGGAGGCTCGTAACGCCAGCGCTCGCCGGCCTTCAAGCGTACCGCGAGATAGTTGATCGGTGAGGGCGACTCGATGGCGCTCGATGCGGACCCATAGCTGCCGAGGAGGACGCGCGCCGGACCGTCGGCCGGCACATTTTCAGGGGCCTGGTAGATGCTGATCGTCGGGCCCAATTCGAGCTCGGGAGGCAAAGCGATCCAGAGCTGGAAGCCGCGCGTCCGCCCTGCTTTGTCGAGCCCGCCGCCGTGCCACATGCCACGTCCAGCCCGCATCCATTCGACGCCGCCGGCTGGTAGAGAGCCTCTGAGGTTGTCCGGGGTGATGTAGCTCACCGCGCCTTCCGCGACGTAGGTCAGGGTGGCGATACCCGAGTGGGGATGCAGGGCCGCGTCGACAGCAGGCCCCTCATGGTCGAAGAGGTCGAGAAACACGAACGGCTTCAGGATCCGGCCGAAGTCCGAGGGGCTCATCAAACGAGTGATGGCGCCTTCCGTCCGGCCACGGGTACGCTGCACGATCGCCCGCGCCAAGCGCGGACGCGGTGATTTGACTTGGTCAAGGGTCATTCGGGTTCCTCCAAAAATAGGTGTGAATCAGCGCCGTCGCAGCGCACTGGCCGGTCAGAAAGCGGTGGCGCGCGCCGCCTTCAAGGCCTCGGTCCACCAGAGCAGATCATCGATCAGCGCCCCGGCATTCGCCTCCAGCCCGGCAAGTCCCGCGTCGACATCGCCGCCCTTGTAATGAGCCCACAGGGTGGCCACGGGGATGTGGACCGAGGAGCGAACCGGGGCGAGCTGAACCTCGATCGCCGTTTCGCGGAGCTGCTGGACGGCGCGCGCGCCCATTACGGAACCGTGGCTCACGAAGGCAGCCGCCTTGCGATTCCACTCCGGATAGACCCAGTCAATGGCGTTCTTGAGCACCGCCGCGGGTCCGTAGTTGTATTCCGGGGTGACGAAGACGAAGCCATCGGACTGCGCGATCGCGGCGGTCCATTTCTTGACGACTTCGTGCTCGTAAGCCGGGCGACCCGGCAAGGCCGGCGGCACCGGTTGGTCGAAGAACGGCATCGGAAAGTCGCGGAGATCGAGCAGCCGAGCGTCGACGCCATCGCGATTCTTCAAGTGATTCAAAATCCACCGCGCGGGCTTTTCCGAGAAACGGCCCTCGCGTGTGCTTCCAATGATCACGGAAATGACGGTCATGTTTCTGCTCCTTGCGGTTCACCGAAAGAATTGGGGTGCGCTCATGCGTGCGCTGTGACGTCGTCGGGCGAAGCGACGGCTTGCGCGCTCTTCGCCAGCGTCGAGCCCGACTTCCAGCTGCGCGATGGCGGGCGAAGAGCCCAGGACGCGGCGGCGATGGCGAGCAGAACGAGCGGAGTCGCGATTCTTCCGGGGAGATCGCCGGAGAAAGCGTGTGATGCGGCGGCGCCGGTCAAGTCGAAGAAGATGCCGGCGTAAGCCCATTCTTTCAGGCGCGGGAGGCGTGGGGCCAGCAGCGCGGGGACGGTGAGTACCTTCCAGACGCCCACGATGGTGAGGACGTAGGCAGGGTAACCGAGCGCGAGCGTGGAGGCGACCACTGCCGGCGCCGACACGAGCTCCGCGGCGCCGGCGGCGAGGAATGCTGCTGCCAGGAAGCCCGTTGCTACCCAGTATCCGATGACTTTTGGCTTCGTTTGCATGGTTTGAACCTCCATTGGAACCCCAAGCATGTCCGGGCAAGCACCTGTCAGCAAGTGGCACTGATGGGGATCAGCTGCTAACTTTTCGACCTAATGGTCGACGCGGTAGAAACCTCGGAGCTGCTCGCCTTCACCCGCACCGTGGAGGCGAAGTCGCTTTCGCGTGCCGCCGCGGAGCTCGGCGCCCCGCGAGCGACGATCGGAAGGCGCCTGGCGCGGCTCGAGCAACGGCTCGGCGTGCGCCTGCTGCGACGCACCACGCGCGCGCTTGCCCTCACCGACGCAGGTGACGCTTTCTATCGGCACGCGCGGATCGTGCTCGACGCCGTTGAGCAGGCAGAGGCGAGCGTCCGGAAGTCCGACAAGGTCGTCCGCGGGACGTTGCGGGTGGCGACGCCTCCGATGCTGGACCCAAGCTTCAATGCTCTGGTCTGCGACTTTGCGCGCGCCTACCCGGAGGTGAAGATGCACATCGACGCTTCGTCGCGGAGCGTGGATTTGCTGCGCGAAGGCTACGACGTCGCGCTGCGTGCCGCCACCGAGCTGGAGCCAGGGCTCGTGGTGCGGACCCTGGCGCGCACCTCCATTGTGGCCGTCGCAGCTCCCGCATATCTCGCGGCAAACGGTACCCCAGTAAAGGCGCGGGACTTGCGCACGCACCGGTGCCTGCTGGGGTTCATGCGGGGTGAGCTGCCGCAAACGTATTGGCCAAAAGCGGGAGGCGGAAAGATCTCCGTCGAAGGCTCGTTCGTCTCCAACGACATAACGCTGCTCATGGATGCCGCGGTGCGCGGGCTCGGTATTGCGTTGCTGCCAACGTTGCTCGTCGGGGCGCTGCTGGAACGCGGCGCCCTGGTTCGAGTTCTGCCCGAGCTTATTCACGCCGACACGCGCGTGGCCGTCGTCTACCCGGAGAAAGAGCTGATGCCGCCGCAGGTGCGAGCGTTCATCGATGCGCTCGTTGCCTGGGCCCCCACCGGGCTCGATGCCGCGCGCATTCGCGATCGCGGATGGCCCCCGAAGCCCCAGGCCCAGGGCAAAAAGCACCCGCGCGCGAAGCTTCCGGCGACGCAGCACTCCCCAATCAAGCACCGCTGATGTTCGAGCTATAGGCCCGTGTTGTTGATAAGCACCGTGACGTTGTTGGAATTCTGATTCGACACGACCACGTCCAGCCTCCCATCGCCGTTGAAGTCGGACACCGCCACAGAAGAAGGATTGCTCTCCGCCTCGAAGTTTTGCGGGGCGTGGAAGGTCCCATCCCCTCTACCGACGAGAACCGAGACGTGGTGCGGGCCGTTGGCCACGGCCAAGTCTGGAAAACCGTCACCGTTAAAGTCGCCCACGGCAATGGAGTTGGGATGACCCCCGATCGCGATCGGTGGCGTCACCCGAAAGCTCCCGTCGCCGTTGCCCATGAGCACCGAGACGTCGTTGTTGTACTGCTTGGCCGCGGCCAGGTCCTGTATCCCGTCGCCGTTGAAGTCAGCGACTACGATTGACACCGGAAAAGTCCCGACCGAGAAGCTCAGCGCAGGCTGAAAGGTTCCGTCCCCGTTGCCCAAAAAAACTGAGATGTCGGTGTTATGGGCAAGGGCCAAGTCAGACCGCCCATCGCCGTTGAAGTCGCCCACCGCGACGGAAAGAGGATAAAGCCTAGCTGGAAGGTTGAGTGCGGATTGAAAAGTCCCATCTCCGTTGCCCAGAAGGACCGAGAGGGTGTCAGACATCTGGTTGGCCACGGCCAGGTCCAGTCGCCCATCGCCATTGAAGTCACCCACCGCCACGGACACCGGAGTATTCCCGACCCCGAAGTTCAACGCGGTCTGGAAGGTCCCATCGCCGTTGCCCAGAAGCACCGAGACGTTGGCTGAACCTCTATTGGCCACGGCCAGGTCCAGTCGCCCATCGCCATTGAAGTCGCCCAGCGCGACAGCAGAGGAGAAGCTCCCGGTCGCAAATATCCGCGGTGCCTGGAAGTCTCCGTCCCCATTGCCCATCAGCACCGCGACCGTTCCAGCAGCGATGGAGCTCGTGACCGCCAGATCCTCCACGCCATCGCCATTGAAGTCTCCAACCACCACGGACGAAGGATTGCTACCAGCCCCGAAATCTCGCGCCCCCCGCAAGCTTCCATCCCCGTTTCCCAAAATCACACAGCCGTTGTCCGCACCGGCGATCGCCAAGTCCAGAAAGCCGTCGCCATTGAAGTCCCCCAGCGCAAGGGACTGAGGATAGCCCATAGCCACGAAGTTCTGTGCCACCTGGAAGGTTCCATCCCCGTTGCCGACAATCACTGAGACGTCGCTAGAACCGCCGTTGGCCACGGCCAGGTCCTGCACGCCGTCGCCGTTGAAGTCTCCCACCGCTACGGACAGGGGATAGCTCCCGGTGCCGAGGTACCGCGCCGCCTGGAAGCTCCCATCCCCATTGCCCAAAAGTACCGAAACGTCGCTGGAGCCGCTGTTGGCCACGGCCAAGTCGAGAGAGCCGTCCCCATTGAAGTCGCCCACCGCCACGGAATAGGGAGCGCTCCCGGCTACAAAGGTCCGCCTCGGCTGGAACGTCCCATCACCGTTCCCCAGAATCACCGAGACGTCGTTGGAAGTGCCATTGGCCACGGCCAGGTCTTGAAAACCGTCGCCATTGAAGTCGCCCACGGCAACGGACTGAGCACCTATCCCGGCCGCAAGGGTCCGCCTTGGTTGGAAACTCCCGTCGCCGTTCCCCAACAGCACCGAGACGTTGTTGGACAATTGGTTGACCACGGCGAGGTCTAGAAAGCCATCGCCATTGAAGTCGCCCACCACAATGGAGATAGATCGGTCCCCGGCGACAAAGCTCCGCCTCGGCTGGAAGCTCCCATCTCCGTTGCCCAAGAGCACCGAGACGGTGCCTGGAGATACGTTGTTGGCCACGGCCAAGTCTGGAAAGCCGTCGCCATTGAAGTCACCTACCGCGACTGCTACAGGACGGTCGCCGGCGGGGAAATTGCGCGCGGCCTCGAAGGTCCCGATTCCGGTGCCCAGGAGCACTGAAACGTCGCTGGAAGAGCTGTTGGCCACGGCCAGGTCTGGAAAACCGTCGCCATTGAAGTCCCCCACCGCAATGGACGAAGGATAGATTCCGGCCTCGAAGCTTCGCGCAGCGCTGAAGGATACGCTCTGCGCTTGCGCTGTGGCGACGACCAGCACTGCGCCCACGGCCAATCCTGCGCAAACGGAGGCGATCCTCTTGTTCGGGGCTGCCATAACTCCCTCCAAACTACCGACCCGTGTTGTTGATCAGCACCGACACGCGGTTGGAATCGCGGTTGGACACCGCGAGGTCCGGCCGCCCATCGCCATTGAAGTCGCCCACCGCAACGGACGCAGGAGTGGTGCCGGCGGCGAAATTCCGCGCCCTTTGGAAGCTCCCATCGCCGTTACCCAAAAGCACCGAGACATCGTTGGATTTCTGATTGGCGACGGCCAGGTCCTGCGTGCCATCGCCGTTGAAGTCGCCGACTGCAACGGACCAGAGAAAGCTTCCGGCGGCGAAGTTGCGCGCTCCCTGGAATGTCCCATCCCCGTTTCCCAGGAGCACCGAGACGTCGTTGGAAGCCTGGTTGGCCACGGCCAGGTCCAGCCTCCCGTCGCCATTGAAGTCGCCCACTGCCACGGATATCGGCGTGCTCCCGGCGGCGAAGTTGCGCGCTGACTGGAAAGTCCCATCCCCGTTTCCCAAGAGCACCGAGGCGTCATTGGAATTCACGTTGGCCACGGCCAGGTCCAGCCGCCCGTCGCCATTGAAGTCTGCGACCACTACGAATGAGGGTCCGTTCCCGGCCGCGAAGGCCCGCGCCGGCTGGAAGGTACCATCGCCGTTGCCCAAAAGGACTGTAACGTTGCCATCGCCACCGTAGTTGACCACGGCCAGGTCCAGCGCCCCGTCGCCGTTGATGTCTCCCACCGCGATGCCTTGTGGGTCGGCCCCGGCCAGGAAAAGCCTTTGGGGCTGGAAGGTCCCATCCCCGTTTCCCAAGAGCACCGAGACGCCGGCGGGGCTGGAGTTGGCCACGGCCAAGTCCAGCGCCCCGTCACCATTGAAGTCGCCCACCGCAACGAAGGTAGGAATGCCCCCGGCCGCGAAGTTTTGCGCATCCTGGAAGGAGCCATCCCCATTGCCCAAGAGCATCGAGACGGTGTTCGAGAAAGCGTTGCCCACGGCCAAGTCCTGTCGGCCGTCCGCATTGAAGTCGCCCACTACCACGAAATCAGGACTGTTCCCGACCGCGAAGTTGCGCGGGGCCTGGAAGCTCCCATCGCCGTTCCCCAAGAGCACCGAGACGTTGTTGGAGCTGTAGTTGGCCACGGCCAAGTCCTGCCGCCCATCGCTATTGAAGTCGCCCACCGCAACGGAAGTAAGACCACTCCCGGCGGTGAAGCGGCGCGCCACCTGGAAGGTTCCGTCACCATTGCCCAACAGCACAGAGACCGTGTCGGCGGCGGTGGACACAGCCAAGTCCTGTCGCCCATCGCCGTTGAAGTCGCCTACTGCAACGGAAAAGCAATATCTCCCGCCCGTAGCGAAGACCCTCGGAGCCTGGAAAGTGCCATCGGTGTTCCCCAACAGCACCGTGACGGTACCAGCGATGTTGGCGTTGGCTACGGCCAAGTCTGGCCGCCCGTCACCATTCAAGTCGCCGACTGCGATGGAACGAGGAGAGTACCCAGCCTCGTAATTCCGCGGCGCCTCGAATGAAACACCTTGCCCTTGGGCTGCCGGGGCGACCAACACTATGCATACAGACAGCGCCGCGCAAACCAACGCGGTTCTTTGGTTCAAGGCTGTCATCGCTGCCTCCAAACTACAATCCGGTGTTGTTGATCAGCACCGAGACTTGGTTGGAATCGCGGTTGGACAGCGCGAGGTCCGGCCGTCCATCGCCAGTAAAGTCGCCCACCGCCACGGAGACCGGAGTGGTCCCGGCAGGAAAGTTCCATGCCCCCAAGAGCACCGAGACGGTGTCGGAATTCTGGTTGACCACGGCCAGGTCCTGCACCATGTCGCCATTGAAATCGCCGACCGCGACGAAAAAAGGCCTGAATCCGGCCGGGAAGCTCCGCGGGCTCTCGAAAAGATAGGTCCTGCGCCTGGGCCGACGCGGCGACAAGGACCGTCCACATCGCGAGCCCTGCGCAGACCAACGCTGTTTTCTTGTTCGGAGCTCTCATCGCTGCGTTCGAACCTACAGACCCGTGTTGTTGATCAGGATCGACACATGGTTGGCATCTCGGTTGGCCACCGCCAGGTCCGGCCGCCCGTCGAGATTGAAGTCGCCCACCCCCACCGAGTAGGGCGTGGTTCCGGCGCCAAAGCTTAGCGCCACCTGGAAGCTCCCGTCCCCGTTGCCCAAGAGCACCGAGACGTCGCTGGAATCCTGGTTGGCCACCACGAGGTCCTGCCGCCCGTCGAAATTGAAGTCGCCGACCGCGACGGACCAGGGGAAGCTTCCCACGCCGAAGCTCTGCGCGATCTGGAAGGTCCCATCCCCGTTTCCCAACAACACGGAGACGTCGTTGGACGCTTGGTTGGCCACCGCCAGGTCCAGCCGCCCGTCGCCATCGAAGTCGCCAACTGCCACGGATATCGGGGCGGTCCCGGCGGCGAAGTTCTGAGCTGCCCGGAACGTCCCGTCGCCGTTGCCCAAGAGCACGGAGGCATTGTTGGAAGTCACATTGGCCACGGCCAGGTCCAGCCGCCCATCGCCATCGAAGTCGCCCACCGCCACCGAAAAAGGACCGCTCCCCGCAAAGAAATTCTGCGCAGGCTGGAAGGTGCCATCCCCGTTGCCCAAAAGCACCGAGACGTTGTTTGAAGTAGTATTGGCCACGGCGAGGTCCAACCGTCCATCGCCATCGAAGTCGCCCACGGCCACGGAAAAGGGTGAAGTTCCAACGGCGAAGTTGCGTGCTACCTGGAAGGTCCCATTCCCGTTGCCCAGGAGCAGCGACACATTGCTGGAATCGGCATTGGCCAAGGCCAAATCTGCAAAGCCATCGCCATTGAAGTCGCCCAGCGCAACGGAAAAGGGGAATCTCCCGCCTGTCGAGAAAACCCTCGGGGCCTGGAAGCTCCCATCCCCGTTCCCCAGGAGCACCGTCGCGGTGCCGCCGACGCCGTAGTTGGCCACAGCCACGTCCGGCACGCCATCGCCGTTGAAGTCGCCCACCGCAGCGGACACCGGAGCGCCCCCGGCCACGAAACTCACCGGGTCTCGGAAGCTCACGGCTCCGGTGGGCGAATTGTTGATCAGCACCGCGACGCTGTTGACGTCCCGGTTGGCCACGGCGAGGTCCTGCCGCCCGTCGCCATTGAAGTCGCCCACCGCAACAGAGAAAGGAGTGGTCCCGGCGGCGAAGCTTCGCGTCACCTGAAAGGTCCCATCCCCGTTGCCCGCCAGCACCGAGACGTCGTTGGAATTCTGGTTGGCCACCGCCAGGTCCTGGATGCCATCGCCGTTGAAGTCCCCCACCCCAACGGACCAGGGAAAGCCTCCCACGGGAAAGTTCCGCGCCACCTGGAAGGTTCCATTCCCGTTGCCCAACAGCACGGAGACGTTGCTGGAAGCCTGGTTGACAACGGCCAGGTCCTGCCACCCATCGCCGTTGAAGTCGCCCACCGCAACGGAGATCGGTGAGCTTCCGGCGGGGAAGTTCCGCGCCCCCTGGAAAGTCCCATCCCCGTTGCCCAAGAGCACCGTGGCGTTATTGGAAGTTACGTTGGCCACGGCCAGGTCAGGACGCCCATCCCCATTGAAGTCGCCCACCGCGACGGAAAAAGGACCGCGCCCGACGGCGAAGTTCCGCGCGGCCCGGAAGGTCCCATCCCCGTTGCCCATCAGGACCGAGACGTTGTTTGAAGTGATATTGGCGGTGGCCAGGTCCTGCCGCCCGTCGCCATCGAAGTCGCCCACAGTGACGGAAAAGGGCGTGGTCCCCACGGCGAAGATCCTCGCGGTCTGGAAGGTCCCGGTCCCGTTACCCAGGAGCAATGAAACGTTGTTTGAATCGGCATTGGCGACGGCCAGGTCCTGCCGCCCGTCCCCATTGAAGTCTCCCACCACCACGGACCACGGAAATCTTCCGCCGGTCAGAAAAACCCTCGGGGCCTGGAAGCTTCCATCCCCGTTGCCAAGCAGCACCGTGACGGTGCCAATGGCGACGTAGTTGGTCGCGACCAGGTCCTGCACGCCATCGCCATTGAAATCGCCCACCGCAACGAACACCGGAGTGCTCCCGGCGGGGAAGCTCCGCGGCCCCTGGAAAGATATGCCCTGCGCCTGCGCTGCCGCGGCGACCAGCCCAGTACACACCGCCAGCGCGCTCCACTTGCTCTGAGTTGTCATTTGTCACCCCTCCTCGATTTCACTCTTGGTTTACATAGCACGGAAGCTACAGACCGGTACCGTTAATCAGCACCGACACCCTGTTGGAATCCCGGTTGGCCACCGCCAGGTCCAGCCGGCCGTCGCCATTGAAGTCTCCCACCGCAACGGACATCGGCGTGCTCCCGGCGGCGAAGCTTCGCGGCACCTGGAAGGCGCCGTCGACATTTCCCAAAAGCACCGAGACGTCGCTCGAATTCTGGTTGGCCACGACCAGGTCGGGCACGCCATCCCCGTCGAAGTCGCCCACCGCCACGGACCACGGAAAGCTTCCCGCGGCGAAGCTCCGCGCCGCCTGAAAGGTCCCATCCCCGTTGCCCAGGAGCACGGAGACATTGTCGGAAGCCTGGTTGGCCACCGCCAGGTCCAGCCGCCCATCGCCATTGAAGTCGCCCACCGCAACGGAGATCGGGGTGCCTCCGGTGGCGAAGCTCCGCGGCACCTGGAAGGTCCCATCGCCGTTTCCCAAAAGCACCGAGGCGCTGTTGGAGCTCACGTTGACCACCGCCAGGTCTGGCCGGCCGTCGCCATCGAGGTCGCCCACGGCAACGGAAAAAGGACCGTTCCCGGCGGGGAAGTTCCGCGCGATCTGGAAGGTCCCATCCCCGTTGCCCAGGAGCGACGAGATGTTGTTTGACGTGATGTTCACCGCGGCCAGGTCCGCCGCGCCATCGCCATTGAAGTCGCCCACGGTCACTGAGAAGGGCGTCGTGGCGACGGGGAAGTTTCGCGCGATCTGGAAGGTTCCATCCCCGTTTCCCAAAAGCACCGAGACGTCGTTGGAATCGGCGTCGGCGAGCGCCAAGTCTGGAAGGCCGTCGCCATTGAAGTCGCCCACCGCGACGGAAAAGGGATATCTTCCGCCAGTCGAGAAAGCCCTCGGGGCCTGGAAGCTCCCATCCCCGTTCCCAAGGAGCACGGTGACGGTGCCGGCGGCAATGTAGTTGGCCACCGCCAGGTCCGCCGCGCCATCGCCATTGAAGTCGCCCACCGCGACGGACTCGGGGGTGCCCCCGGCAACGAGGGTCTGCGGCGCCTGGAAGGAGACGCCGGACGACGGCTGCATGGTGAACGCGTACAGCTGATTGTCAGCCGCCACGATGATGCGGCCGTTCACCGCGATCGGCGTTTGGAAGTGGTATGACCGGGTCATCTGCTCGGCGGCGCCTCCTCCGGCGAAAAGGAGGCTGCCGGTCTCACCGTCGAAGGCGTGAAGGCGGTTGCTGGCTTCACCGCCCACGGTCCACACCACGGGCTCGGAGCTGCCGTTGGTGGTGGTAACAATCGGGGAGCCTCGCCCCTGGTTGTCGGCGCACCATGCCACGCTGATCGTCGGAGGCGCGGACGCGCCGATTCGCAGCGCGACCAGATCGCCTGACCCGGTGGGGCAACCGACTCCCCGACCGCTGTAGCTGTTGAAGACCACGTATGTTCCAGAGCCGGTCGTATAAGCCGCCGCGGCGTTGATGATTTGACCCGTGGAGACGAGCTCGCTGGCCACTCCCTCTCCGCGAGTGCCATCGCCGGTTCCGATGCCGCCGAAGTTCATCCGGTCGATCAAGTAGGCGACGCCGTTCTTGCCCAGCGCCACCACGAGCGCCGAGGGCGTTGCCCCGGGAACGTCCAATAGCAGCGGCCCGGTCCCTCCCAGATCGAGATCGGCTATGTCCAGCGCGAGCCAGTTGGAGGGAGTGAAGAAGTCGGCCGGAGCGCCGGTGAAGACAGGTCCTGCGTTGAGCCGGATGATTGCCTCGCCGCCCGCCCAGGTCGAGGTGCCGTCTGTGTTTCCAGTGGCCGCGTAGATCGAGGTGCCATCGACGGCGAGCCCGCCGGATGCCCAGCTTCCGCCCTGGAGCCCATCGGTGGCCCAGGCCATCGGATTGGCCGGGTCATCGACCGGGACTCCCACCACCCAGCCGTGGAACGGGCAGCCTTCGACGAGACCGCCATACGGTACGTAGAGGACGCCTCCGCTCAGCACGAGCGCGCCGCGCTGATTCTCAACCCCGGAATTGAACGAGAGCCCGCGGTAGCTGACGGACGCGGAGACGTCGACCGGCCAGCCGGAGAGCGTCGACCCGTCTTCGAGCGAGAGCGCGAAGATGAGGTGTTGAACGCTAACGCCCCCATCCGGGGTGGTCATTGCCGCAACGTAGATCATGCGCGAAGCGGCATCGATCGCAGGGGTCCCGGTGATACCCAGCGGATCGACGGTGATGGTTTTGCAGGGAAGATTCAGAAATGCGACCGGGGTCCCGAGGTTTCTTTGCCACAGCGTTGCCCCGTTGATCGCATTGAGCGCCAGGACCTGGTTCTGCTCGGTGGCTACAATCAACGCCGGAATGCCGCCGGGGCCGCTGGTTACGTACAGTGGCTGGGCATGGGTCGGGCCGGGCAAGGCCGCCTGGAAGTTGTAGTCGCGGTGGATGCCAGCCGCCGACTGCCGGGTGAAAAGCGGGTCCACGTAGAGCCCGTCGCGATTGCTGTGGTTGTGGTGCTGAAGAACATCGGCGGCCGCCGGGCGAGTGAAGGAGAAGAAGAGTGCGAAGAAAACCTGAGCGCGTCCCATTGAGCCTCTCATTCCCTACAAACCCGTGTTGTTGATCAGCACCGAGACACTGTTGGAATCACGGTTCGCGACCGCGAGGTCCGGCCGCCCGCCGGCATTGAAGTCGCCGACTGCAACGGAGACTGGGGTGGTCCCGGCAGCGAAGTTCCACGCCCCCTGGAAGGTCCCATCCCCGTTGCCCAAGAGGACCGAGACATCGTAGGAATTCTGATTGGCGACGGCCAGGTCCTGAACGCCATCGCCGTTGAAGTCGCCTACCGCCACGGACCAGAGAAAGCTTCCGGCGGCGAAATTGCGCGCCATCTGGAAACTCCCATCCTCGTTTCCCAGGAGCACGGAGACGTCGTTCGAAGCCTGGTTCGCCACGCCGAGGTCCAGCCGCCCGTCGCCATTGAAGTCGCCCACCGCGACGGAAAAGGGACCGCTCCCAGCGGCGAAGTTGCGCGCCGCCTCGAAAGTTCCGTCTCCGTTCCCCTTCAGCACCGAGACATTGTTTGAGGTGATGTTGGCCACGGCCAGGTCCGGCCGCCCATCGCCATCGAAGTCGCCAACCGTCACGGAAAAGGGTGTGGTCCCAACGGCGAAGTTCCTCGCCACCTGGAAGGTTCCATTCCCGTTCCCCAAAAACACCGAGACCGTGTCGGAATCGGCATTGGCCAGGACCAAGTCCTGAAACCCATCGCCATTGAAGTCGGCCACCGCGACGGAAGAAGGGCCGTCCCCGGCCGCGAAGTTCCGAGCGGTCTGGAAGGTGCCATTCCCATTGCCCAAGAGCACTGAGACGTCGTTGGAAATGTTGTTCGTCACGGCCAAGTCGAGCCACCCGTCGCCATTGAAGTCGCCCACCGCAACGGACAGGGGACTGCTCCCTACCGCGAAGTTCCGAGCGATCTGGAAGGTGCCATCCCCATTGCCCAAGAGCACTGAGACGCTGTCGGAGTTGGCATTGGCCACGGCCAAGTCCGGTAGACCGTCGCCATTGAAATCGCCAACTGCCACGGAGTAGGGCCCGTTCCCAACGCCGAAGTTCCGCGGCGCCTCGAAAGACACACCCTGCGCCTGGGCAGTCGCGGCGAACCGCACAGTGCAAACCGCCAGCACTGCGCAGACCAACGCCAGACTTTTGTGCGGGGTCGTCATCAGTCCCCCTCCCTTAACATCCCCCTGCTTAACTCAACGCAACGAAATTGTTACTGCTTGTGGACTCTTCCATGGACCCTGTCAACGCGTCCACCGCGGGCGCTACCGCGCTCAAATGAGCGGGCAAAAAAAGAGCGGCGCAGATGATGAAGCCCCGCCGCTCCTCTGCTTACCTATCGCGCCAGGCCGTGGTGGTGGTACTCGGCCAAGAGACGCAACCGCCTCAAGGAGTTGGTTCCGGCGTAGTCTGGTGATCATGACAACCGAGCAAAACAAACGGCTCGCCGACGAGCTCTTTGCACGCTTCACCGCGAGCGACATCGACGGCGTCCTCGCCTTGATGGCGGACGATGTCACCTGGCGGATTCCCGGAAAGCCCGAGCTCACGCCGGCAGCGGGTGTCTACGACAAGGATCGGCTGCGCCGGCTCTTCCAGCGCATGCTCGCGCAGCTCAACCACGGGCTCAAGATGACGGTCACCGGCTTGTTGGCAGAAGAGGACCGCGTCGCCGTGGAAGTCGAATCGAGCGGCGATCTGCGAAACGGCCGCCAGTATCGGCAGCAGTACCATTTCCTCATCACCTTCCGCGACGGGAAGATTGCCTCGGTGCGCGAGTACCTCGACACGCACCACGCGTTCGACGTCTGGATGCGGCCCTGACTCCGCCGATGCCTACCGCCCTCAGCGGTGCGTCACTTCTCGTAGCGGAGCGCGAGCTTGTCTTCCAAGACCTGGACGTGGGCGGTGCCGCCGTCCTGGAGCTCGCCGAAGAGCAGCGCCTCCGCGAGCGGCTTTTTGATCGATTGATCGATCAGCCGCGCCATCGGACGGGCGCCGAACGTGACGTCGTAGCCGTTCTTGGCGAGCCATTGCGTCGCCTCGGGGGTGAGGTTGATTACGACCTTCTTTTCCTCGAGCTGCTTGCGCAGCAGGCCGACTTCCTTCTCCACCACCTTGAGAATGACGTCGGTGGTCAAACCGGCGAAGGCGATCCAGGCGTCGAGGCGGTTCCGGAATTCGGGGGTGAAGGTCCGCTCGATCACCCGCCTTGCCTTGGCCCCATCGTGCACCAGGTGCGCGTCGCCAAAGCCCAACACCTTCTCGCTCATCTCCTGGGCGCCGGCGTTGGTGGTGAGGATCAGCATCACGTTCCTGAAATCCGCCTTCCGGCCGTTGTTGTCGGTCAGCGTCGCGTGGTCCATCACTTGAAGGAGGATGTTGAACAGGTCCGAGTGCGCCTTTTCGATCTCGTCGAGCACCACCACGGCGTACGGATTCTTGCGCACCGCATCGGTCAGAAGACCGCCCTGCTCGAATCCGATGTACCCCGGCGGCGCGCCGATCAGCCGCGAGACGGTGTGCTTCTCCGAGTACTCGCTCATGTCGAAGCGCAAAAACTCCACCCCAAGCACCCGCGCCAGCTGCTTGGCCAGCTCGGTCTTGCCCACCCCGGTCGGGCCGGAGAAGAGGAATGAGCCGATCGGTTTGTCCGCGGTGCGAAGGCCGGACCGCGAGAGCTTGATCGCCGCGGTCAGCTCGGAGATCGCCCGGTTCTGGCCGAAGATCACCGCCTGGAGCTCGGACTCGAGGCGCCCAAGCTGCATCCGGTCCGACGCGGACACCGTCTTTTGCGGAATCTTGGCCATCTTGCTGATGATCCGTTCCACGTCGTGGACGGTCACCTGGCCGGTGCGGGCGTCGACCGGCCTCAAGCGCTCCGCTGCCCCGGCCTCGTCGAGCACGTCGATCGCTTTGTCGGGGAGGAACTTCTCGTTGATGTGCTTGGCGGAAAGCTCCGCCGCCGCCCGGATCGCCTCGGGGGCGTACTTGACTTGATGGTGCGCCTCGTAGTTCGGCTTGAGGCCCTCGAGGATCAGCACCGTCTCTTCGATCGACGGCTCGCCGATCTCGATTTTCTGGAAACGCCGCGAGAGCGCCCGGTCCCGCTCGAAGGCGCCCTTGAAGTCCTGATAGGTGGTGCTGCCGATGCAGCGCAGCCGGCCCGAGGCCAGCGCGGGCTTGAGAAGATTGGACGCATCCATCGAGCCGCTGTTCGTCGCCCCGGCGCCGACGATGGTGTGGATTTCGTCGATGAAGAGGATCGAGTCCGGGTGCTTGGCGAGCGCCTTGAGCACGGCTTTCAGGCGTTCCTCGAACTGGCCGCGGAACTTGGTCCCGGCGAGCAGCGCGCCCATGTCCAGCGAGTAGATGACGGCGCCCTTCAAGGCATCCGGGACCGCCCCTTCGTGGATCCGCAGCGCCAGGCCCTCGGCCATCGCCGTCTTGCCCACCCCCGTCTCGCCCACGTAGAGCGGATTGTTCTTCCGGCGGCGGCAGAGCACCTGGACGGTCCGCTCGAGCTCCATCGCGCGGCCGATCAGCGGGTCGATTCGACCTTCCTGGGCCTCGACGTTCAAGTTGGTGGCGAATGCCTCGAGCGGATCCCCCTGGACCAACCCGCCGTCTTCCTCGTCCTGCTGCCCGTCTCCGAAGCCCTCTTTCGGCGCCCCATGGGAGACGTAGTTGAGCAGGTCCAACCGGCTGACCCCTTCTTGTTGGAGGAGGTAGAGGGCGTGCGATTCGTCCTCCCGGAAGATCGCCACCAGGACGTCTCCTCCGTCGATGATCTTCTGCTCGGCCGAGAGCGCGTGGATCGCGGCGCGCTGCAGCACCCGTTCAACGCCGATCGTCTGCTGCGGGTCCGCTTCCACTCCGGCGGGCAGCCGTTCGACCGTTTGCTCCAGGAACTCCTCGAGGCGCTTCTGGAGGCGCCGGATGTTCGCGCCGCAGGCGGTCAGGACCTGCCGCGTCTTTCCATCTTTGAGCAGTGCGAGGAGCAGGTGCTCGAGGGTGAGATACTCGTGGTGCATCCGCTTGGCGTCCGCGAGCGCCAATCGAAAGCTCGCCTGCAGTTCCTTGGCTATCAGGGGGCCGGCCACCTAGGTTTCCTCCGGTTCCATCGAAAGCCTTAATGGAAATTCGTTCGCTTGCGCAAGTTGCTCAACGGTCTTGATTTTCGTTTCTGCCACTTCATAAGTATAGACCCCGGCGACGCCGACGCCGTTGTAATGGACGTGGAGCATGATCTGCACTGCTTCGGTCTCCTGCCGGTGAAAGACTTCCCTGAGCACCGCCACCACGAACTCCCGAGTCGTATAGTTGTCGTTGTGCAAAAGCACCTTGAACAGATGAGGCTTCTGGACCTTTTTCTCGGTCCGAGTCTCGGTGAGAACCTCGGAATCGGATTGGGGTTCGGGCTTCCTGGCCATCGATAGCGAAAAATAAGCCTGTTTCGACTTCAATGCGACTTGAACCCCGTCTCCGCCCGCCAATCGGGCAGTCCTTTCTCTATCGCGGCGCGCTCATGGGTCAAAAATGAACGGACCGCCTTGTCCAGGGCGGGATGAAAAATCCAATGGGCGCTGTAGGTCAACCTCGGCTCAAAGCCCCTGACCAGCTTGTGCTCCCCGCCCGCGCCCGGCTCGAACCGCGCGGTGCCCCGGCCGATGCACTCCTCGATCGAATGGTAGAGGCAGACGTTGAAGTGCAGGAATGGGTGCTCCTCAAAGCAACCCCAATAGCGGCCGTAGAGAACCCTCGGCGACGAAAGATTGAACGCTCCCGCGAGCAGGCGGCCGTCGCGCCGGGCCTCCACCAGCTCGACCCGGTCCCGGAAGGTCTTGAGGATGCGGCGGAAAAAAGAGGCGTTGAGGTTTCGATGCCCCCAGACCTGCTTATCCACCGTGGTGCAATAGAGCCGGTACACCTCGTCCGGGTCCACGCCAGCCAGCTCGCCGCCGCGAAGCGTGCGAATGGCGATTCCCTGCTCGCTGGGAGCCCGTTGCTCGCGCCGGAGCTGGTTTCGGCGCTTGGAGTTGAAGCGGGCGAGATACCCCTCGAATGAGGTGTAGCCTTCGTTGAGCCAGTGGTACTGCACACCGAAGCGCAAGCAGAACCCCGCCGCCTCGAGCGCCTCGCTTTCTTGTGGAGTCTGGAAGAGGACGTGGACCGAGGAGAGCTCCTCCGACCGCGCGTATTCGAGCGCTCCGGTCAAAAGCTCTTCTGTCCGCGCGGCTCGATCCTCGCCTTGGGCGACGAGGATTCGGGCGGAGGTCGCCGGAGTCATCGGCACGGCGAGGATCAGCTTGGGGTAGTAGCGCAGGCCGATCCGCTCGGCCGCGCTGGCCCAGGACCAGTCGAAGACGAATTCTCCATGGCTGTGATCCTTGAGGTACGCCGGGGCTGCCGCCACCAGCCTCGAACCGCGCCACAGCGTCAGATGGCGGGGGTGCCAGCCGGTCTTGGGCGAGACGCTGCCGCTCTCCTCCAGCGCCTCGAGCCACTGCCATTCCAGAAAGGGGATGCTCTCCTCATCGAGGAGGGCGTTCCAGGCCTCGCGCGGAACCTCGGAAATAGCGCTGTGGACGCGCAGCTGAGCCGGCAACGGGGTGGACATGGGGAGGACCCGATTCGTGGTAAGCGTATAACGGGATGGATCCTCTGCTGAAATCGATTCCGATCTTCTCCTCGATCGAATCGGACGAAGCGCCGGAACTGCTCAAGCTCCTAAACCCTGTGTCACTGGAGGCGGGCCAGGTCCTCTTCCGGGAGAAGATGATCGGCGATTCGATGTGGGTCCTCGGCCACGGGACCGAGGTGTCGATCTCGGCCACCCCGCCCGAAAGCAAGCGGCCGGTGGTGATTGCCAAGGCCCGGCAGGGGGAGACGGTGGGGGAGATGGCTCTGATCGATGCCGGTCCCCGGTCGGCGACGGCAGTGGTCACTCAGGCCGGGCCAGCCCACCGGATCGACGCGGCCGGTTTTACCGCGCTGCGCGGCGCGTTCCACCCCGTCGCCTACAAGATTCTCCGGCAAGTCTGCAAGGAGCTGTGTTCCCGGTTGCGGGCGACCTCGGAGCGCATCGCGCCTTCTTCCGGCCAGGCTGGGGAAGCGTCGAGTCAGCTGGGGGGGCAGAGGCATGCGACCGCCGCGGAGATCGATGAGTTTCCCCCCTTCCGCGCCCTTCCCCGGGTGGTCAAGCTGGCCCTGTCCCAGAAGTTGCGGCCAGTCCACACCGACTTCGGCGAAGCGCTCTTCATCGAGGGCGATCAAGGAGACTCGGCCTACTTCCTTGTCGACGGGGAAGTGAACGTCGAGCGCAACGGGCAGGTCCTCGCCACCCTGCAGCCAGGGGCGATGTTCGGCTTGATCGCGGTAATCGATAAAGGAAGGCGGTCGGCCAGCTGTGTGACCACCGGTCCGGTCCGGCTGTTGCAGTTGTCGAAAGCCGATTTCGATTCGCTGTTCCTCGCCGGGAATCGGTTCGCCTTCCAGATCGTCGATCTCGCTTTCCGGCAGCTCGTCGCGCATCTTCGGGCCGCGAATGAGCTCGTTCGCGGCACCGGGCGGAGAGGCGTGGGCTCCGGCGCTTCGGCCGGTTCGAGGGCCGCGGCCGTGGGCTCGGACGACGAGATCGTTCCCCTTGAGCTGGAGCTGGAGATCGAGCTGGCCGATTTGGGGTCATAAACCGAAGGTCGCCGGTTCAAATCCCACCCCCGCAACTAAAATCGCGAGGTCCTCTCGGTACTTACCGAGGGGGCCTTTGAGTCTCCACTCACTCCAAATGATGCTTTGACGGTTTCTTGCCGTAACCGTCTCTCCACGATTGTTCTGACCGCTTTGTACACCCGATTGGGACTCGGGAGCAGAACCGACCTGGCCTGTCGTCTTTTTCCGTCCGTTTGCGATCTCTATAGTGAGCAGATCAGGCGGTGATGGAAACCACCGAACCCGGGAGGGAACAAAAATGAGCAAGATGAACGCTGAAAAGAAACTCGTCAGCCGGAAGCTGTCCTCAATCGCGTTTCTAGGGGTGGTCATTTGTTCGGCGACTGCTGTGGCGCAAGCTGGTGACTTGAAATTCCAATCTGAGCTGGAGGCTCTGCACCAGAAATGGTTCGCTGCCTACGACAAAGGCGATGGGACGACAATGGACAGCGTGGAGGTGGCGAATCTCGTGCTGATATTCCAAGATGGTTCCGAATGGCGGAAATCGGGCCCCCGAGGCAGCAACCAGAAGCCTAAAGACGCGACCAGCCGCGAACTGAGGCACGTCGTAGTGCGACAGTTTGGCGATAGTGCGGTGCTCACGGGACGGCTACTAAGCAAATTTGGTTCGGAAGTGCGCGAGGACGCTACCACGGTTGTTTTTGAACGTCAGAACAACCGCTGGCTCATTGCATCCGCGCATTGGTCGCAGGTATCCAAACAGAAATAGTTGACCCTGCCTGTGTGTGCGCCTTGCGACGCTGCACCGATCAGGCCGAGATCAGCCGAATCGATATGAGTCGACTTTTAGCGGAAGCCCCTATGAGCCAAGGGATCCATGGGTACGACACAGCCTGTCGCGAAGGACTTCACCGCGTTGGCGGTCGGAATTCTCCAGCGGCTCGGATGAGCAATCTCTTCGCCGCGCTCGTCCTCACCGGCGGCACTATCGTGAAGCTCGTGTGACCTCGCGAGGGGTTCAGTCATCACCCTCGTCCCCCGAGTGCGACACCGGCGCCCGTGGCAGTGGCCGTCCGCCGGGACCGGACACGAAGGTCAGCGGCGAGATCGCCTCCTGCTGGCCGACGCCCGGCCTGCTCCAGTCGCACACGCCCTCGGGGAAGGCCGCGT
>WNFF01003676.1_pt1 | contig 21831 bp, 21 predicted proteins | sample 5400441 | NCBI WGS metagenome assembly WNFF01 (sample SAMN13153345, study PRJNA577476) | soil metagenome | isolation source: 120 cm saprolite under Douglas fir tree site 2 hole 3 replicate 1 | place: USA:California | collected 2015-04-18
AAAACTTAAGACACGCTCATGCTTCGAGGTCTGCGAAAAGCCTCTACCAATTGGCTCGGCAAGGTCGTCATGGCAGCGGTGGTCGGCTTTCTGACCATCAGCTTCGCGATCTGGGGCATCGGCGATATTTTCCGCGGTTTCGGGGGTTCCACCGTAGCCAAGGTGGGCCGCACCGAGATTTCAATGGAGCAGTTCCGCGTGCGCTACAATGAGCAGTTGCAGCAGCTCGGGCGCCAGTTGGGCCGGCCGATCACGCCGGACCAGGCGCAGGCCTTCGGCCTCGAGCAGCGAACGCTCGGCCAGATGATCGCATCCGCGGCGCTCGACGAGCGCGCGCGCCAATTCCGGCTCGGCATTTCGGACGCCGAGGTGGTGAAGCAGATCACCTCGGATCCGGCCTTCCGCGGCTTCAATGGCGAGTTCGACCACAGCACGTTCCTCCAGCGCATCCGCGATATCGGTTACACCGAGCAGCGCTTTGTTTTCGAGCAGCGCCAGACCACGCTGCGCCGCCAGATCGCCGAGGCAGTGGGCGCCGGAGTGGCGCCGCCTAAAGCCGCGGCGGAGGCGATCGACCACTATCGCGACGAGCAACGCAGCATCGAGTACCTGACGCTCGACGGTAGCAGGGTGGGCGACGTTCCGGCGCCGACGCCGGAACAGCTTGCGGCCTATTTCGAGGAGCGCAAGGTCGCGTTCCGCGCCCCCGAATATCGCAAGATCCAGCTGATCACGGCATCGCAGCAGGAGATCGCGGGCACCATCGAAGTCAGCGACGAAGAGGCCAAGCGCGTCTACCAGGATCGGCTCAAGCTCTATGAGACGCCGGAGCGGCGGCATATCGTGCAGATTTCGTTTGCCAATGCGGAGGATGCCAAGCGCGCGTCCGAACGCGTCACCGCAGGGCTGGCATTTGACGATCTCGCCAAAGAACCCGAGATTACCGATAGGTTGGTCGATCTCGGCACCGTGACGAAGGCCGACGTCATTGATCCGACCGTCGCCAGTGCGGCCTTCGACCTCGCCGAAGGGGCCGTCAGCGGCCCGGTCAGCGGACGATTCGGTACCGTGATGTTGCGGGTGCTCAAGATCGAGCCGGCCTCGACAAAATCATTCGCCGAGGTCGAATCAGACCTTAAGCGCGACATCGCGAACGATCGCGCCAAGGCTGAGGTGAACAAGATCAGGGACAAGATCGACGAAGAGCTCGGCGGCGGCGCGCAGCTCGAAGAGATCGCCAAGAAGCTCAATCTGAAGCTGCGCACCATCGAGGCGGTCGATCGCTCCGGGCGGACACCCGTGGGCGAGCCGGTCGCCGATCTGCCGGCCGGAGTGGACGTGGTCAACAGTGCTTTTAACACCGAGATCGGCAACGAGAACGAGGCGCTTGCGCTCGCGGGCGGCGGATTCGTCTGGTACGACGTGGTCAACGTCACGCCGTCGCGCGAGCGCAAGCTCGACGAGGTCAAGGACCGGGTCGAGGCGCGCTTTCGCGAGGACGAGACCATCAAACGCGTCAATGCCAAGACCACGGAAATCACCAGTAAGCTTAAGTCCGGCGCCTCGCTTGCCGAGGTCGCGGCGGCCGAGCGGCTGATGGTCGAGGCCAAATCTGGCCTGAGGCGTCAGGGCGGCGCGCAACTGCCCCCTCGCGTCATCACCGAGGTCTTCCGCACCGCGAAGGACCAGGTTGGCAGCGCAGAGGGCCAGAATGCCACGGACCGTGTGATCTTCCGCGTCGCCGACATCAAAATACCGACCTTCGACGCGAATTCCGCAGATGCGAAGCGATTGATCGACCAGCTCAAGGACGCCTACAACGACGATCTCTTGAGCCAGTACGTGGCACGGCTGGAAAGCGATATTGGCACCGACGTCAATCAGAACGCCATCGCCCAGGCCGTTGGCCGGGCGCCTAGTCAGAGTGGCTTCTGATGAAACTCTTGAAATCCGCTTTACGACATCATGCCCGCGCAGAGACACCCCGCCGCATCACGCGGCGGGGTGGATGGCCGGGACAAGCCCGACCATAACTCCATCCGTAGGGTGGGCAAAGCGAAGCGTGCCCACCTTGGGCCTTCCAGGTGGGCACAGCGCGAAGAACGCGCCTTTGCCCACCCTACAGTCCGCACATGTAATTCGAACTTCGAAATCACCTCTAGCCTTCCATGCAGATCGAACCTCCCGCCGGCGCGTTCGCCACAACCTATGCACGCGGCGCCGCGCAGGTCGTGTGGGCCACGCTGGTGGCGGACCTTGAGACGCCGGTCTCGGCCTTTCTCAAGACCGGCGCTGACAAGCCGCTGAGCTTCCTTCTCGAATCCGTCGAGGGCGGAGCGGTGCGCGGGCGCTATTCGATCATCGGGCTCGATCCTGACGTTGTGTGGCGCGCCCGCGGCGATAAAGCCGAAATCAACCGCGCCGCGCGGCAGGATGAAGACGCGTTCCATCCCTGCGGCGAGCCGCCGTTGGCCGCGTTGCGCGCCTTCATCAACGAAAGCCGGTTCGTACTGCCGGACAGCCTGCCGCCCATGGCGGCCGGAGTGTTCGGCTATCTGAGCTACGACATGGTCCGGCTCATGGAGGAGCTGCCGTCGCCCAACCCGGACCCGATCGGGATTCCGGACGCCATCCTGGTGCGGCCCACCGTCGTGATCATCTTCGATTCCGTGCTCGATACGCTCACTCTGGTGACGCCGGTACGCCCGGCCAAGGGAGTAACGGCAGAGGCAGCACTGGCCCGTGCCGTCGACCGGCTGACGGCCGTGGTCGATGCGCTCGACAGGCCCCTTGCCAAGGAGCCCGCCGGCTCGGCGGCCGAGGGACTGAAGATCGCGCCGGCCTCGAACACGACGGCGGCGGAGTTCCGCGCCATGGTGGCGCGGGCGAAGGAATACATCGTGGCCGGTGACATTTTCCAGGTGGTTCTGGCGCAGCGCTTCGAAACGCCGTTCACGCTGCCGCCGTTCGCTCTCTATCGGGCGCTGCGCCGGGTCAATCCGGCGCCGTTCCTGTTCTATCTCGACTACGGGGGATTTGCGGTGGCCGGCTCGAGTCCGGAGATTCTGGTGCGCACCCGCGGCGACAAGGTGACGATCCGGCCGATCGCCGGCACCAAGCCGCGCGGGCTGACGCCCCACGAGGACAAGGCGCTTGAAGAGGAACTGCTGGCCGACCCGAAGGAGCGGGCCGAGCACCTGATGCTGCTCGACCTCGGGCGCAACGACGTCGGCCGGGTCGCCGCCATCGGCACCGTCACGGTCACCGACCAGTTCTTCATCGAGCGATACAGCCAGGTGATGCATATCGTATCCAACGTGGAGGGTAAGCTCGATCCCCGCCACGACGCCCTCGACGCGCTTGCCGCCGGATTTCCGGCTGGCACCGTGTCGGGCGCGCCGAAGGTGCGCGCCATGGAGATCATCGACGAGCTGGAGAAGGAAAAACGGGGCCTTTACGCCGGCTGTGTCGGTTATTTCTCCGCCGCCGGCGAGATGGACAGTTGCATCGTGCTGCGCACCGCCCTGATCAAGGATGGCAAGATGTACGTGCAGGCAGGCGCCGGTATCGTGGCGGACTCCGATCCAGACAGCGAGCAGCAGGAATGCATCAACAAGGCCAAGGCGCTGTTCCGCGCAGCCGAGGAGGCACGCAGATTTGCGAGCGGGGCCGGCAAAGGACAGTAACGCGCGTCGGGCGACGCGTTTCCTCGACGATGTGCCCGGGCGGCTTCTCGCGTTAGCGATGGCCTGATAGGTTGCAGGGGGCTACGTTGAGATCATCGCATGGCGCCGCAAAATAACGGTCGCGCGGTAGCATGGCTTGCACTCGCGGCCATCATTTTTCTTTCGCTGGTTCCGCCTGGCGCGCGGCCGACCACATTTTTCCCCCACAAGATGGAGCACGCTGGCATATTTCTCTTCGACGGGTTGGCCTTCGGGATCGCCTACCTCGGCTACGAATGGCTGCTGAGCGTGTGGGCGGTGATATTTTGCGCCGCCATCGAGCTTGCCCAGCTGATGATTCCCGGTCGACACGCACGCCTCAGCGACTTTGTCGTCGACGCGACCGCTGTCTGCGTCGGTATTTTTGCCGGCTCGACGCTGACCCGGATGAGAAGACGCCGCTACCAGTGAAAAGCGATCATACCCCCAGCCCTGCAAAGTGGCCCCGGCCTCCCGCGGCAATTGGGGACGGGAGACCGGGACCGTGCTCTCAGAATAGAGAGCCAACCAAACTTAGCTGCGTTGAGCGTGCCCCAATATGAGGTGCATCACATTGTGACATCATCAGACCAGCAAAAGTGACATCATCAGACCAGCAAAACGACGAGCGCGACCAATGCAAAGCCGCCGACGAGCATCGTCCAGTCCCCTGAATCGAGACCGAAAAATCGACCCTCGGCCGTGATACGCAAGCCCACATTCTGTGACATGTGCGTCCCTTGGTCCAAACCATCGTTCGTTTAGTGCGGTGCCCGCCCGAAAAGGTTCAATTTCTTGCCTTGATCACCCGAGCTTAATCTGCCCTCGTCCGTCATCGGCGGGCGTGAGCCGCGTGTCCAGGTCGTTCAGGGGAGATGGATCCTCCTTCCCTACCCTCCTCTGCTTGCGGGGGAGGGTGGGAGGAGATTTACGTTGGTGGAATGTCGGCGGAATGCGCCCTAATCAAAGGCTGAAACGACACTTGACACGCGAACCGCGACATAGGACGCTCCCGTGGAAATTGACTCGTCTTCGTCGTGTAATTTTCTACGTAGGTAAGCCGGGATGTCTTGTCGCGAGATCGAGGAGGAGAGGCCCCTCGAGAGTGGCAATGTATGTAATGTCGTGCAGTTGCAACCTGCCGCACCGCGGGGCACCCCGACAGCCGCCGGAGGGGTGCCTGCCCTGGACATACTGCCGTTTGCGCCGCACGCACTCACCCGCGATGGCCTTGATCTCATGAAGGCCTTCTTTGCCATTGACGATGCGGCTACGCGCGCCGCGTTGGTGCTCCTGGCGCAACGGATCGCCGCACACTCCCCTAAGAAATGAGGACGCCTCTGGAGGCGATGCCTCGAGCGTGTTCGGGTGATTCGGAGGCAAGTAGCCCGGATTGAGCCACCGGGTCCGGCCTTCGGCCGGCCCGATGATAAGCTCCGCGAAATCCGGGATCGCCTTATCAACACGGCAACGCTATCCCCGGGTTTCGCTGCGGCTCAACCCGGGCTACGAGCTCTGACCGGGCGGCAGTACCTCCCTCACTGAAAAATGCTCGCCGCCTCCCCGGACGCGCCGACAAGCGCCGGCGCGCCGAGGAGAACGGGCCGGCCGTCGGCCTCGATGCGGGCTTGCACCGACACCACTGCGCCGGCGACTGGTGGACGCGGCGCAGCGACGCCGGAACCGATCAGGGCTTCGAGAGGCTGCGCGATCCGGCGCCCCTCCACGAGAAAGGAGGAGAATTGGGATAAAGCGCAGTCGCTGGGTAAACGGGCGACGGCGTCGGCGAAAACAGCTTCCACGTCATCCAACACCGCACCGTCGCGGTCGACGGTTACCACGCGGCGCACCCAGCAGCCCTTGTAGGCAACGCTGGCGCGCACGGAGAAGCGCCGACCGAGCGCGGGCTCGCCCTCTACTCGCAGGAGCCGCTGGTCGCGCGCGAGGTCGGGCGCCATCGCCACATAGACCTCCTCGGCGCCATTGCGACGCGCATCCGCTTCCACCGCCGCCACGACGTCGCCAGCACTGTCGCGCTGCCCGATCCGCGACAACGCGGTGGCGGCAATCGAGGCGGCTCGTGCGGTCAGCATGATCTCCGCGGGATCGGCGGGCGCACGCACCATGGCGAACAGATCGCTGGCGTCGGACACGGCGAGCCGCGGCCCGGCCTCGCCGAGATCGTCGGCGATGCCGAGCGGAAGGTGGTCGAAATCGACGACGCCGACCGCTGCATCGGCCTTGCGGCCGGCGATCAGGCGCGCCGCCTCGATGCCGACGCGCGGAGCGTTGATCACCTCGGCGACGCGGCTCGTCCGCTCGATCCACGGCCTGACGCGAAACGTCAGAGCGACGACGAGAACAGGCAGTGCGTTGCGCGGCACTACCAGCATCGCTTCCGACCAGTAAGGGATAAAGCCGGTAAGCCATGACACCGCGGCCGGCCGGGTGTTGTTGGTGTAGACCAACAGCGCGTCGAGTTCCCGCATCGCCGCGCGCAGCCGTTCAAGCCGCGCATCGAATACGGCATCTGGCAGCTCGGTCTTGGAGCGGGCAATCAGGCCGCGGCGCATCGCTTAAATGATCTCCCGCATCATGCCGGCACCTCGAAAAGCTCGCGCGGCGTGCCGCACAGGACCTCGACGCCGGTTTCCGTCACCACCACGGCGTCGCCGAGCACCAGGTAGCCCACTTCCGGGTGATAGGTGTTGGGATGGACGATCAGCGCCATGCCGGGCTCCAGCGGAGTGTCGACATCCTCCAGGATATGGGGCTTGGAATCGCAGAACAGTCCGATGCCGTGGCCGCGCACCCGCGTGTATTTGCTGGTGACGTAGTCGCCAAGGCCGAACTTGCGGAACACGTCGTTCTCGCCGCGCGCCACGTCGGCCGCGGTCGCACCCGGCTTCACCGCTGCGATGCCGGCCTCCAGGGCTTCGCGATAGACCGCAAATGCGCCTGCCTGTGCGGCGGTGGCCTTGCCCGCCACCAGCGTGCGGCAGATCTGGACGTAATACCCCTCGACCGCAGGCGTCAGCTCGGTGGTGACGAGATCGCCCGCCGCGATGCGCCGCTCCGACGGCGGCGTCATGCCGAACACATCCCTGCCGCCGGAACCGATGATCATGAAATTGTCCGGGCAGCCGCGCCGCCGCAGATAGGCTTCGAGATCGGCGACGATCTCGTATTGCCTGCGGCCGGGCTTCACGGCCTTGATGAATTCCCAATAGGCATCGTCCGCGATCTTCGCAGCGCGCCTGATTGCATCGATTTCGGCCGGCAGCTTGTGCATCAAGAGCCGGTCAAGCAGCGCCGTGCCGTCTTCCATCGTGAAGCTACGCGCGGCGGCGGCGAGCCACGCCGGAAGAAACCGGCGCGGCGCCGCCGCAAGCCGATGATTGGCGACGCGATCGAGGCGTGCTCCGACGGAGCGGGCGATGTCGCCGCAAAGCCGCACCGCGACGCCCGGCACTTCTGCCTCGGCGCGCTCGGCATCGGTCGCGCTGTCGAGGAAAAGCTCGGTCGCGCCGTCGGCTGCCATCACGGCGATGCCGTGGCCCTCCAGAATGCCGAAATCCGACACGTAACGCAGGTAGTCGCCCTGCCAGCCATTGCCGTACACCACGATCTCGTCGATGCCAGCCGCCGCCATGGCGGCGAGCAGCCGATGGCGGCGGGCAGTGGCGAGGGGGATGTTATCGGCCATCACACCGATAATCACTCCGCGCCGCCTCCGCCGACACATACCCCTTCGCAACATCGTCCGCGATCGCGCTGCGGTCGCGCAGGCGCGGGTCGCCCCAGCCGCCGCCGCCGGCGGTGCGGAAGATCAGGCGGTCGCCCGGCTCCATCGGCACGCTTGTCGCCTTGAGGAGCTTTTGTTCGGCGCCGTCGCGGCGCACTAAGACGGCTTCGTTGACGGCGCCCGGCTTGCCGCCGTTGAGCCCCCAGGGCGGATCCTTGGTGCGCTCGCAGTTCACGTTGGTGAGCGTCTTGCCGAGCGCCCGATAGGTCAGCTCGACCCCAAGCCCGCCGCGATGACGGCCTGCGCCGCCGGAGTCCTGGCGCAGCGCGAAGCGCTCGATCAGGAATGGATATTGCATTTCTTGCAGCTCGACCGGCGCATTGCGCACGTCGCCTTGGCAGATCGACACCGAGGCGGATTCGCCGTCCTCGCGCGGCCGCCCGCCCCAACCGCCGCCGAAGATGTTCATCAGCAGAAAACGCCGGCCGTCGGGGCGGAAGCCCGAGAACGAGCAGCCTCCCATGTCGCCCTTATGCGCGGCCGGAATGCGGTCCGGCAACGCCGGCGCCAGCGCCTTGAGGATGGTGTCGATCACGGTCGGCAGCGGAATGCTCCACAACCCGAGCGCGGCCGGCGGCTTGGCGTTGAGAAGCTTGCCCTTCGGCAGAATGATCTCCAGCGGCCGGAAGCAGCCCTCGTTGACAGGCGCCTGCGGCAGGGTGAGGCACTTGAAGGCTACTCGGGCGGCCGCAAGGCCGCCCGAGTACCCGGAATTGGTCGGCCCCGGCACCTGGTCATTCATGCCGGAGAAATCCACCACCATGCGGGAGCCGTCGATAACAACGCGGACCTTGATGCGCAGTTTCACGTCGAGGGTGCGGCCGTCATTGTCGAGGAAGCTTTCAGCCTCGTAGACGCCGTCCGGCACCTTGGCGATGAAAGCCCGCGCCTCGCGCTCGGTATTGTCCCAGATCGTCGCAATCGCGGCCGTGACCGCATCGCTGCCGTAGCGCGCAAGCAACTCGCCGTAGCGGCGATTGCCGAGCTGGCAGGCCGCGATCTGCGCCCGCAGGTCGCCCAGCGCCGCATCGGCAAACCGCACATTGTCGTGGATGATCTGCCACAGCGTGTCGTTGCGCTTGCCCGCCTCGTAGATCTTCAGAGAGCGAAACTGCAGACCCTCCTGGTAGATCTCCGTCGTCTCCACCGAGCCGAAGCCGACCCGGCTACCGCCGATGTCTACCCAATGGGCGCGGCTCGCCGCAAACGCCACCACTCTGCCTTCGTGAAAGCACGGCGCGTAGATCACCACGTTGTTGAGATGCTGGCCGCACACAAGCCCGTGGTTCATGATGATGACGTCGCCCGGCGCAAACCCGGCAAGGCCGTAGCGCTCGATGCCGTCCTTCACGGCAATGCCGAGATCAGCGAGGAAGATCGGCAGCCCGCCGCGGTTCTGCGAGATCATGCGGGCTTGCGTGTCGATGAGCCCGCAACAGAAGTCCCGCACCTCGTAGATCATCATGTTGTAGGCGGACTTGCACAACGCCGTCGCCATCTCGTCCGCATAGGCGTTGACGGCGTTGCGCACGACCTCGACCGTGATGGGGTTGATGGTCATGGGCGCCGTTTCACCCCCGTCGCGTTGGGGGAGTGAGATCGCGTCGTCTCGCAGCTCTAATTCCATTGGAACGCGCTCTCCGGATTTATCTTCAGCGCTTGTAGGTAGTCGATAAGAATGTTCGCGAACACGTCGTCCGGATAACGACGCTCATCATCCGTCAACATCTTCAACTGTTGACCTGAGATGCGGTGCTGGGCCTCATTAATTGACCTGAGCTTTTCGCTGTCCGCGATATCGCCGTGGTCATTATAGGTTTCTCTCCCCACAAGGGTGAGCCTATGAGCGAGCCTTGCCAGAAATATCAAGGCCGCCGAGCGTGATCACGATATTACCCCATGGGTCAATCACCGCATGATCTCCCGGCGACACGAACGTTGTCGAGTTCGGCTCTTCGATCACAGCGGGACCCTTGATCTCCGCGCCGGCGCCAAGCCCGGGACGCCACAAAATGAGTGCTTCGACTGGTCGCGCCGGATCGCCAAACACGACGGCGCGGTGCTCCATAACTCCGCCAGGCTCGGCCCGCCAAGGCGTGCTGAGCCAGCGCGAAATCGCATCGTCGATGCGTGCCAATGTCACCACCAAGCGCAGATTGACGATCTCAATCGACTGATCGGGCGCCGCGTGGCCGTAGCGGCTATCATGTTGCGCATCGAAGCGCTGCCGGGTCTCAGCAGTAGCGCCGGCGAGATCGTCAGGGCTCCCGACCGCAACCGCGATGGTGTGCTCTTGGCCGCGATAGCGCAGATCGGCGGCGAAGTTGAACGTTCCGCCCGCAAGGCCGTCGCGCTTGAGCGCCGCTGCTCCGGCATCGCGCAGATCCGCAAAGGCGTGCGCCACCTGCGCAGGCTCGAGGCGATCAAGTTCGCCGATCAGCGTGCGCACGAAATCCTGCCGCCACTCTGCCATCAGCATCCCGAGGGCGGAAAAATTGCCCGGCAGCTTCGGGATGATGACCCGCGGAATCGAGATTTCGCGCGCGATAGCGACCGCATGGAGCGGCCCGGCCCCGCCGAACGCAATCAACGCGGTGTCGCGCGGATCGACGCCACGGTTGACCGACACCGCCCGCACGGCGAGCGACATCGCGCCGTCCGCGATCGTCGCTATGCCGAGCGCTGCGGTCAACGCATCAAGTCCGGCGCGGTCGCCGAGCCTGGCCAACGCCGCTTCGGCGCCGGCGCCGTCGAGCGTCATTCCGCCGCCGAGAAAGCGATTGCCGTTGAGGCGCCCGAGCGCAAGGTCGGCGTCGGTCACGGTCGGCTGTTCGCCGCCGCGGCCGTAGCACACCGGCCCCGGATCCGCGCCGGCCGAGACCGGGCCCACGTGTAGGCCGCCGCTGTCATCGATCCAGGCGATCGAGCCGCCGCCGGCGCCGACCTCGACGATGTCGACCACCGGAAGCTGCATCGGCTGTCCGGTAAAAGCGTCGCCGATCACATAGCCTTCCTCAATCGGCAGCACGCCGTCGTTGATGAGTGCGGTCTTCGCCGTGGTGCCGCCCATGTCGAAGCCGATTGCCTGCCTGATGCCGAGGAGCCGCGCCAGATGCGCGGCGCCGATCATGCCGGCCACGGGCCCCGATTCCATCATGGCGACGGGCTGACGCCGCGCCGCGCCGATCGACATGGTGCCGCCGTTCGAACGCATGATGGCGATCTGGCCGAAGAATTTCGCAACGCTCGCGAAGTCCTCGAATCGCTTAAGGTACTTGGCAACGCGCGGCCCGACGAACGCATTAAGCGCCGTCGTCGAGGTGCGCTCGTATTCGCGAAACTCGCGCAGGATTTCGTGGCTCGTGGTGACGAAGATATGCGGATACCGGCGCCGCAACACTTGGCCGGCCACGATCTCGTGCGCCGGGTTAGCGTAGGCATGCAGGAAAGAGATCGCCACCGCCTCGACACCGAGCGCATCGAGCCGACGCCCCAACGCTTCGACGGCGTCAGGATCGATCGGGCGCAGCGCCTCGCCCGCCGCATTCATCCGCTCGCCGATCTCGAAGGTGAGGTCGCGCGGCACCAGCGGACGCGGCCGGTGGAAGTCGAGATTGAAGGCGTCCGGACGATTGCCGCGCCCGAGCGCGTAGACATCGCGAAAGCCTTCGGTGGTGATAAGCGCCGTCACTGCTCCGCTGCGTTCCAGCACGGTGTTGATCGCGATGGTTGAGCCGTGCAGCAGCTCGCGGATCCCCGGCAAATCGCATCCAGCCAGGCGCAGCGCCGTCTCGGCTCCGACCGTTGGGTCCGCCGGCACCGTCAGCGTCTTGGCGGTGACGATGGCGCCGTTCTGGTAACCGACGAGGTCCGTGAAGGTGCCGCCGATGTCGATGCCGACGATGCTCAAAACCGCACCGGCACGAACCTGTCCGTATAGAGCGCCTTGGCCTCGGGGATTGCCGGCAGGATGCCGAGCTCCTTGAGTGACGATCGGATGACGTCGATCGCCTCCGGGTCCCAGGCGCCGTCGAGGGAGAAGCCGGCCATCTGGGCATCGTAGATTTTTTCCACCACGCTTTGCCGAACATCGAGCGTGCGCTGCTCGGATTTCACCGTGAATTCGCGGTTCGCCTTCATGAAAGCGACCGTCTTGAACCAGCTCCGCAAAAAGCGCTGCAGCAATGCCGGCCGCTTGTCCACCATCTCGTCGGTGGCGAAGATCACATGGGTGTAGAAGTGTTTGACGATATCCCCGAACAGGATCAGGTTGCGGGTGCGGCCCAATTCCTCAAGCTCGTAGCCGTTGGCGGCTTCGAGCACGACGCCGTCGAGCTCGCCGCGGTCCATGGCTGCGAGCCGCGCCTGCATCTGGCCGAGCGGCGCGATGACGATGCCGTCCGACCCCCATCCCTGTTGGCGGGAAAGTTCGCGCACCAGCCAGTCGGTGAGCGACCCGACGGTGGTGACGCCAATGCGCTTGCCCTTGAGGTCGGCGACGCTCCCGATCGGCGACTTTGCGGATACCAGAAGCGCGAGATTTCGCGGCGCGCCGTACATGGCCGCCACCCCGATCATCGGGGCGCCCTTGACCCGGAAGCCGAGCCCCGGTCCTGAGCCGAGGCCGACGTCGACGCTGCCGGCGGCCAGCGCCTGCTGCAACTGCGCGTCGCCCCGAAAGCTCGATACGGCAATGTCGAGGCCTTCGCCCGCGAAGATCTTGGCGTCGATCCCGACCTCGGCCGCACCGAACGCGAAGGAATTGGGCACCGCTTTGCCGAGGCGGACCGTGTCGAGGGCGAGCGATGGGGTGGCGAGATGGAGGAGCAGGGCGGCAATCAGCGCAATGAAGCTCAATCGGCGCCAAGCCGCAATGCTAACTCTCATATGCGCTGGTGGATCGATTCCATGAAACCAATCGCATCGAACGCTCGAATCCAAACCCTCGGACCTCATCCTGAGGAGGCCGCGCTCTTCGCGCGGCCGTCTCGATGGATGGCCGCGGGCGCGATCTCGCTTGTGGCCGTCCTTCGAGACGCGCGCATCCTTCGACAAGTCCTCAGGAGCGCGCTCCTCAGGACGAAGCTGATGGATGATATCGATATGATTCGTGCCATGGAAACGCTGGACTAGCTTACGCATTGCCCGCCTCGCCATCATGCTTTCCCCCCGTCCGGCACGGGCGGGCGGCCGGTATAGGAATGGCTGTAGACCGGCACCGTTTTTTCGCGCAGCCCGTACAAATATTTCAGCACCTGCTCGTTGGTCATGTATTTCGACATGTCGAATTTCTCGTGATGCACCATGTCGGCGAGCGGCCGGCGGACGCCGTCCTTGGGCGGCACCGCCGGGTAGCCGATCGGCATGATCAGCGAGAAGGTGAGCAGGTCAGGCACGCCGAGCACGCGCTTGAACGGCTCCTGGATGTGGATGGTGACGTGCTGGCTGCCAAGTCCTAGCGCGCCGGCAGCGAGATGCATCATCATGGCGGTGTTGGCGAGCCCGTCGGTGAGGTGCGACTGATCGCGCCCGAAGGTGTGGGCACCCTGAACGGTAGCCCATTGGCGACGCCCGTCGCCTAAGATGACGATCAGCACCGGCGCGTTCGACCAGCCGACGCCCGTGCGCTGCTTCTGCAGGGCCTCGTCGTGGGTCATCTGGAAGGAAGGATGGCGAAGCTTGAAGTCGCGCTGCTGCTCCATCCAGTAGATAAAGTCGTTGTTCTCCTCGGCGTAGACGCGGAACAGTTCCTTCTTGATTGCAGCGTCCTTGACGACGACGAAATCCCACGGCTGGCCATTGGCGCCCGACATCGCCCACCGCCCGATCTCGAGGATTTTGGTGACGCAATCGTCGGGGATCGGATCGGGCTTGAGGTTGCGCACGCTCACGCGGGTTTTGACGAGTTCAAGCAGGGTGTCGTAGTCGCCCGTGAAGTTGCGCTGATCCATTGCGGTTTCCATGGGCTTGTGTTCGTCCTTCCCCCGGCACTCGCGACGAAGGTATTCCCCTTCCTCGCTTGAAGCGTCAGATGCTCTCGTCCTCGGACTCGTAGCCCGGATTGAGCGTGAGCGAAATCCGGGAATGCCCTGTCGATGCGGCAAAGCTGCCCCGGGTTTCGCTAACGCTCAACCGGGCTACGGCTGCTGCATTCACTTCCGCGTCTGCTTGAAATAGCGCAGATCCGGCGGCGGCTGGTCCTTCTTGGTCGGCATCAAGTAGCCGTCGCCGCTAACCAAGTAGCCTTCCTTGCCGATGTAGACGTGCATGTTGTTTTCCGAGCACAGGTCCTCGTGGAACTCGACCTTGCCGGGCACCCGCCCATAGTGCTTCGTCACCGTCCAGGGCCGCGTCAGCGCGTGGTCGTAAGTCGTGATCTCGTTCAGGAGAACGTTCCGGTTCGACTTGTCGAGGGACAATCGCTCCTTGATGACGGACTCGTTGTCGTGGTGCAGCGGCAAGCCGCTGTCGTCGTAGACGCGGGGCCCTTTGAAATTCCGGGTTTCCACCTCAAGGGTGTCGAACCGCCCGTCGCCATCGGTATCGAGCCATTTGCCGATCGAATAACCCGCGTAAGAGGGCTCGGCATCCTTGGGCATCTCGCGGCCGTCCGTGTAGATCCAGCGCGGAATGTTGTTGTCATAGACGACGAGCGTCATATCGTCCTGGATGAAGAATGCCAGCGGACGCACGATGATCGCCATCCGCGGCATGCCGTTGCTCACGCAGGTGACTCTGGTGTCCCCGCCCTGCCCGCCGGCGGCCTGATCGGCCATGCTGGCTTCCCAGATGGCCTGATATTCCGGGGTCAGCGGCGGCTGTTGCGCCAGTCCGCGTGGCTTCGTCTCATCCCAGACGATGCCGGTTCCGGCCGCCCGTCGCCACTGGCCGCTCCAGTCCGGATATTTGGATGCATCGTGCGCCGCGGCGGCCGTAATCGACAGCATCAACGCGCCTGTCAGTGCCATGGTACCGAAGAAGACTCGATGAAGCATGTGGGGTTCCCCTTTGTCGAAACTAGTATCCCCCGGGCGGAGGGACAGCTCAACAAAAGGATACACCGATCGCACACAATTGCGGAAGAGGACGGAATTGGAACGCCTCTCAGAGGACAGATAGGCTATCTGTCATCTGTTCTCCGTCATCTGCGTCAGGCCCCCCACCGGCGCCGCGAAGTCGTGGCCGGCGGCCGAGGACTGGCAACGAGTCGAGCGCGAAGCGCCATGAGCAGCGCGCGCGCCAGAGACGGCTGGGCCTGATCGATGAGGTCGATGGCCTCTCCGACCACATCGCTGGCCATCTCCTGGTTGAACGCGCCCAGCGACGGGTCGTCCGGTGGCTTTTGCTTCGCGGCGCCCCTATTCCACCCGTGTTCTCGCACCGCTACCATGAGGGCATCATCGGCTCGAGGTGCAATTCGCGATCGCGGTATGTCGACCGGCGGATCGATCTCATCCGCGATGGTCCGCAGCGCCGCGGCGGCGGATTGGGAATTCGTTATTTCGCTCATCTCCTTCACGCCGCCCCAGACACAGGCGGCGGCGAGCACGCACCGATTCCCCCCAGCTGCCAGATGCGCGGAAATCATGGCCTCGAGCCCATGCGCAGCACGCTCGACCTCGCCGTCGATTTCCGCTTCGTCACTCAAGTTTAATATTTCCAGTTTTCGGTTCGAATTGAGCGCAATCAATATCCGCCAACGCAATCGTTCCAGACCTGCGGCCCCTTGTGCCGTCGGGTTCGGCATCGCCATTGGTACCGCCAAATTCGGCGGTGCTCAACCGCGCCGCCTGCACGGCTGCCCTCCCTGCCCTACGCAGGCGGGGGAGGGGGGCAAACGGGTTGCCGGAGCTCTGTCGCGAGGCGTCACGCATGAAACACAATCGCCGCGTCGAGAAGCTCCTGTGCAAACTGTCGAAGAATGTTCAACCCCGACTCTCGTGCTTCGATGACGTCGTTAGCTCCGGTCGCCTGCACCGTGAGAGAAGTCGCCAGCAGGTGCTCGGCATCGAGCAGAAACGTGATTCTCCACGACGGGATATCGCCTTTCGGCGTGGCAATCGCCCCGGCGTACTGCACCGATGCGATCTTCATTCTTACGGCAGGCGACTTTTTCGGGGATGCAGCCGGCGGGGGCGCATCCTTTCCAATCTGTTGCGGCACTCTTCCAACACGCTCACCTTCGAGTTGTTTTGTCATGTACGATCCGCGGTTGCCCTTGTTTTCCCCTACAATCACTCAACACGCCCGACGACACCTCCTGAGAGCGAGGGGCGGCTTTGCCGCGAATTGCCGAATGAAAATCCGGACATCCCGCGGTGAACCGCATCATTCGCTCACCGTTGCTGCACGCGGGAGGGTGGGGCGGACCAGGGCAGCCGTTGGCCAGTTGCCGTCAGAGAATGGCCAAACTCACGCACAATCAAACTCACGTAACAATAAGCAGCGCAAGCTAAACTCGCTCATTTACCGCGAGGATCTCAATCGCCCGCGCCAACCAACACCGCCAGCACTGTGTCGCACGAGCCCGCGGAGTCTCTGTAGACCTTCATCGTCCCCTTAAAGAGGCCCACAACACATGCGTATGTCGTGGGACCACCCTACGATTCGGCCACAATTAAATATTTTCGTTTCGATTGTGACACCACAAAGGGCACTTTGTGGCGGTTCGGTGAAGCAGCACATCTTTTGATATCGCAGCGCAGCGTCAAGAAGCGACGTGACAGGAATAACTAACTCAGAATGCGAAACAATCAATGTAGTCGCATGGCATCAATGTGTTCGTCTCTTGATAGAATCAATATGGACATTTGAAACTTGCTTCCCGGTGACGGCCCGGGAGCGGCCGCCTTGAACCTTTATCATCACTTTGTTTTCGCTTGGAAAAGCGCGTTTAATCAGATCGGCGGGAAATGAGGCGTCAGAACGGCTGCAGCGTCGGCGCCGACTTTTTTTTCGTCACCGGAATTCAGTCATTTTGACGGCTACAGGATGAACATCGAAAAGGCCAAGCGGTTTTCCCAACGCCGGTTTTGCCAGTCCGGCGGTGGTATCATTTGACGGCCGCATCGCCGCGGGGAAAACCAACTTAATTTCGCCATGCTAGCGCCATTGTGTTGACGACGCTACAAAGCTTGGCGAATCAGTTGGAGGGGACCGCCATGGGCAAGGTCATTGTGGTGACATCCGGCAAAGGGGGCGTCGGCAAGACCACGTCGACTGCGGCACTCGGCGCCGCTTTGGCGCGGGGAGGACAAAGGGTCGTCGTTGTGGATTTCGATGTCGGCCTGCGCAACCTCGATCTGGTGATGGGCGCCGAGCGACGGGTCGTGTTCGACCTGACCAACGTGGTGCATGGTACAGCGAAGTTGTCCGAAGCCCTCCTTAAGGACGAGCGCCTCGATGCGCTCTACCTGCTTCCTGCGTCGCGGACCCGCGGCAAAGAGGCGCTCACCGAGGAGGGGGTTGCGCGCGTGATTTCCGAACTGCGCGATCAATTCGATTGGGTGGTTTGCGACAGTCCGGCCGGCATCGAGCGCGGAGCGTTGCTGGCCATGCGATTTGCCGACGAGGCCATCGTTGTCGTCAATCCGGAGATCTCCTCGGTCCGGGATTCCAGCCGCATCCTTGGCTTGGTGGATACCCGGCCTCTGAAAGTCGAGACCGGGGGACGCCTGGACAAGCATCTCTTGATCACGCGGTTCGATCCGGTGCGCGTCGCGCGTCGTGAGATGCTCAGCGTCGATGACGTGCGCGAGGTACTGCCGGTTCCTCTGCTCGGTATCATCCCGGAGAGCGAGGAGGTGCTGCGCGCCTCCAATCTCGGTGCGCCGATCACGGTCTGCGGCCGAGAAAGTGCCGTGTCTCGCGCCTATATTGACGCGGCGCGCCGGATCAAAGGCGATTGGATCGAAATGACAGTCCCGGCCAAAGAGAAAAGCCGGTTCACGAAATGGCTGGGAGGGAGGGCCGCATGAGCCGCTTCATCCCGCAAACACCGATCGGTTCGGCGCCGGTCGCGCGCGCACGGTTGCAAAGCCTGCTTGAGTACGACCGCAGCCTGATCAGTCATGCGGACCTCTTGTCGGTCCTGCGCGAGGAGATTTTTGCCCTGATCGGGCGGCACGCGGTCATCGATGCGAACAAGGTGCATTTCATGGTGGTTCGGGGCAACACCGCCTCGACATTGACGGTCGATATCGAGGTTCCGTTCCGCGTCCGCCCGACGGGGACCCGGTATGCGCATGACGGCGAGAATGCGTTCTCGTATCCGTGAATCGGTGCGCTGGAACTGAAAAATGCGGCGGTGCTATTCCGCACCCTGGACCGAGCGTTGACGATTACGCTCGGACAGCTCCTCTATGATTCCTTCGAGCGCCTGAGCAAATGCTTCGATCTCGAAATTCTGCGGATCGTCGTGGCCGCCGCGAACGTCGCCGTCGATGACGGCGTGGAACGCCGGAATGAGCCACTCGCCGGCGCGAACGCTTACGATCGTGTAGAGCAGCGCCAGGAGCCTGTATTGCGCAGCGGTGAATCCCGGATCGGGCGCGGCGATGTCGTTGCCGCGGCCTCCAGGCCCGCGACGGCGCGGCTGGATCAACTCGACATGAAGAAACAGGCCCTTGAGGGCGTTGCCGAAGAACAGCGCCCGCTCGAACTTCGTCGAGCGCCACGGCACGCCGAAATCGTGACCGAAAAAGACCCCTCCCTTACGGTTGATCACCGCATGGGCCAGTTCGAAGGAATCCGAGCAGCGAAACCGCGCCAAGTTGTTGATCCTGGCGTTTTCGTCGAGATTCGCCGGAAATGAGTGGAGCTTCGGCCCGCTGGTATCGTGAATGACGAAGTAGCGCGCCATTGGGGAAAACGCGTCGCCGTCATGCGCGTGAGAAAGCTCACTGTTGAGACCTTCAGCAAATTGTGGCGCAAGGCCGTATTCATTTATGAGGGCCGTCAGCGCGGCGCGGTCGGGCAATGCTTCGGAGCCGCCAACCCGATGGGCAATCGCCCCGGGAAGATTTCCAAGCGGCGGGCCGAGATGAGCCCAGCGATTCACCGGCCGGACCAGGCACGCCGCCTGCTGAATCGAATCGCCGGCGAAGCTTAGAGTCTCGACATTGAAATTGCATGGCCCCATGCTTTGCAGGATCACGGACGGGAGCGGCCGCCGCGGCCGGCACTGGCTCGCAAACGCGCTGCTTGGCGTCAGCAACGCCGCCAATTGCATCGCCAGCATGAAGCCGGCAAGCCAAGGTGCGACGCCCGCAGCGCCTGTGAAGTTGCGTGCGTTGATCATAGCCCCAGCCGCTCGATCGCGGCCCTGATGGTCACATCAGCCCCAGGGGGAATGATTATGTTGAATTGAGATTACTGTCCATGACTAGTCGATCGCCGCAGCCAAGCTTGCAAGCTTAAGAGATTGAAGCATCGACCACCGTCATGAGGTTGGAGGAACGCGCACAAACGGCGTCCTGCCCGCTGTAGGGGCGACCCTTGTGGTCGCCCTGTTGCGGGCGGGCGACCACAAGTGTCGCCCTACAATCGTTGAAAGCCCAGGGCCTTACGGTGCCGGCGGCGTTGTGGCCGGAGTTGGCGCAATACCTCCGCGCCCCATCTGGGACCCGTCCGGCAACTTGACGTTCAGGAACTGCCCGCCATTGGTGCCGTCGTGCAACGGGTGGATCGTGACCGAAACATTCATGCCCGGCGTTAGCGTTTTCGGCTTCCAGCCGTCCCGCGCCAAGCCGCTCGGTCCGTTGAGTTCAATCGCCCACACGTCGGCCTGGCCCTGCTGGTTGGCGACGTTCAGCAAGATCCAGGCGTGCGGATTAGTCCACTGGAATTCCTTGACCGAGCCCTCAAGAGTGACGGTCTTCGATGCATCGAACATTGCAAAAGAATGATGGGCAACCGCGGGGATCGCGTAAACCGCCAAAGTGGCAATGCCCACGACGGCAAGTGCTCTGACTTTCATCGGCGCCTCCTAAATTCTCTCTGCTCTCTTCAGGAGCTTCACTCAAAAGCTTAGGAGAACCGCTCACCAACGTCAACGCCGAGGGGACAAACCGAAGACAAACCGCCGGCATCAGACCTGTTGTTTTTTTTGGCGTCCCGGCATGCTAGCGTCGGCCACAAACAGGTTGGGAGGAATTCAATGAAAGCTTTTCGCCTTCTTGCGGGCGCCAGTCTGGCGGCGCCGCTTGCCCTCGCCTCGGCAGGGCCGACCGTTGCGGCCGACGCCACGCCGGACCTGTCCGGAATCTATTGGGCGAGCGAATACCGCGCAAAGATTCAACTCGTCGGCGGCGGCGAGCTGCCGCTGACTGCGGAGGGCAAGGCCGCTTATGAGCAGAACATCGCCGGCCTGAAGGACGGCTCGACCGTCGACAATGCGCGCCGGTTTTGCGTGCCCGACGGCCTGCCGCGGGTGCTCGCCAACCCCTATCCGTTCGAGATCATCTACGGCCCGCCCGGGCAGATCACCGTCATCTACGAACTCAGCCACCAGGTCCGGCCAGTCGCCATGGACAAGCCGATGCCGAGCGCTGACGAGCTGGAAACGTGGCCGTTCTACAACGGCCATTCGGCCGGCCATTTCGAGGGCGATACGCTGGTGATCGAAACCGCCGGCTTCAACGAGAAGACCTTCCTCGACGCTACCGGCGCGCCGCACACCGACGAGATGCGCACGCTTGAGCGCATCCGCAAGATAAGCCCGACCCAGCTTGAGGATGTCATCACCATTCACGACCCGAAATATTATACGCGCGATTGGCAGGCGCGCTTCGTCTACACGCTGCGCAACGACATTCGCATCGAGGACTATAACTGCGGCGAGCCGCACCGCGACCTGTCGTCGGTCGCGGGCGTGCGCCGTCCGTAAAGCGAGTGGGCACGGCGCGAAGACGCGCCTTTGCCCAGCCTTTCAGCCGATCGAAATCCGCGCCCGAAGGGCGGTGGAGCGCGCTAACGGAAAGCGAGGATTAACGATGAAATTCCCTTCCGACTTCGAGCGCATGCGGGCCGCGCCCGCGCTGGCGTTCGCGGCCTTCTGCCTCAGCATGGCGCTCGCGCCCGCGTCCGCGCAAACCCCGGGGAAGAACGACATCCCCAATCTTGCCTCGACCAGCTTCGCCTGGCTCTCGGGCGCCGATTGGTTCGATCCACCGCCCGGCGCCGGCCGCGGCCCGATCCGGCAAGACCCCGACTATCCCTTTGTAGGCAATGTCGGGGCCAACGGCCGTCAGGTGACCGTGCGCGTCGGCAACTACAAGGACCCGGTGCTCAAGCCCTGGGCGGCCAAGCAGATGCGCGAGTCGAACGAAGAGGTCATCAGCGGCAAGCGTGCAGTCGGGTTCGCGGCGCAAGCGCGCTGCTATCCGGGCGGAGTGCCGGGGCAGCTGCTCTATCCGGCGGAGCCCATGTACTTCATCCAGACCCCCAAAGAGGTGTGGATGATCTGGCAGCGCGACCACATGGTCCGCCGCGTCTACATGACCGACAAGCATTCGGACAACGTGAAGCCGTCGTGGTTTGGGGAATCCATCGGACGATACGAGAACGGCGAACTCGTCGTCGACACCGTCTCCCTCTCTACCCGGAACAGCTACATCGACAATCTGCGCACGCCGCACACGGAGAAAGAGCACGTGGTCGAGCGCTTCAAGCTGTCTGCGGACGGCAATTCGCTCGAGGCTTACGTGATCGTCGAGGACCCCGACACGTTCAACGAACCGCTTCACATGGTCCAGCGCTGGCGCAAGGTGAAGAACGAGCTCCTGGAAACGGTCTGTGCCGAGAACAACGCCGATCACTTCAAGCAGAACCTGTTCCCCCTTCCGGAAGCAACAACGCCGGATTTTTGATCGACAGTCGTCTGAGTTCTTGAGCCTGTGAACAAACAAAACCCTCATCCTGAGGAGCGCCCACCAAAGTCGGGCTTGCCCGACTTTGGCAACCTAAAGTGTCGAAATCGGCAACAGCCGATTTCGATGGGCGTGTCTCGAAGGATGGCAGCGAGTCCGTGCCGTGCATCCATCCTTCGAGACGCCGTGCTGCGCACGGCTCCTCAGAGCCTGACCGAAAATGAAAATCGAGTCTTTTCAAGGGCTTGAATCGCAAGGCGCCCGCGCGGCGTCGACGGGTCGAAGCTCGCGAAGGCTCGATCAGTCGCGGGTTTTGCGTACGTCGGAATCTTTTACCTCCGCGTGCCAGTGCATCAGAACCCCCGATTTCACGGGCATTACTATTGAGTCCGACTCTCAGGATGAGGTCCGAGTTATTGACACGTCCTTGCAGACGGAAGCTGAGCTGCATGGG
>WNFF01004412.1_pt1 | contig 21831 bp, 21 predicted proteins | sample 5400441 | NCBI WGS metagenome assembly WNFF01 (sample SAMN13153345, study PRJNA577476) | soil metagenome | isolation source: 120 cm saprolite under Douglas fir tree site 2 hole 3 replicate 1 | place: USA:California | collected 2015-04-18
TTCCGTGGAGTTCCTGAGAACACTCACCCATTTGGATCTGTTGCGCGAGCTCGATGAGGCACGCTCCGAGGCCGATAAGATCATCGAGCACATCCAGGAACGACTGGGCGATCTCTCACTGGCGGGGTTTAAGCGCCTCGAGTTCATGCTTTCGGTGCGCGAGGTTCGCCGCCATCTGGAAGACATTTTAGACCAGGAGCCACGGGACGGGGACGCGGTGGGCATCCGAAAGGCGATCCTCGCCATCTGGCTTCAAGTCACGCGTCTGGCGGGAATGTGGGAGGCTTTGCTGGAGCCGCGTCGCTAAGACGGTCGAATTCTACGAATACCAGGATTAAGGAGAGAGGCGGAGGCGGGCGTCTACCCTGGAAATGCCGTTGGCGTCCGCAGTCGGTTTTCGGCGTGGTCAGTCGCGGAGCGGACGGAACCCGGAACGCGTTTCATTGTAACAATTCGGGCAAATCGAGGGACTTACACGAACTTCGTCCGGTTGTAGTCGGCCTTATCTCCCTCCGGTACTTGGCGCCCCCTGGAAGCTTGACATCGGTTGTCGCAATCGGTATTTCACAGCGGCTACTTCGACAAAGGGGGGGCTTAGCCGAAGACAACCGAGAAGCGTGTGTCTGGGTGGATCACCCAGGTGAGGCAAATTTGTTCAGAGAGGTGTTTTAGTCGTAAAGCCTTAAACAATGGGGGAAGAAACATGAAGTTCAATAATAGTTGGCTTTTGATGTTGGCTTTGGTCTTGGCGCTGCCAGGGATGTCGTTCGCTCAAAAACAATTTCCGAAGGATCTGGGTGTCTCAGTTAACGGCGCAAGTGTTTGCGACGCGATCCCTGGAAACCTTGTTGCGAACTGTGGATTCGAGCAAACAGCGGCGCCCTCACCTGGTTGGACTTGGACAGGCGATATGAGCTTCACCGCAATAGTCGGGGGCCTGCCGGCACACAGCGGCATGTTGGGCTTGAACACGGGTCCTACCCCCGGGATGGGTTTTTTTACCCAGACTCTGGCGACGACGGCTGGTCAGTCATACGACCTGACATACTGGCTCAGGAATGCCGGACGGCCATCGCGTTTCCAAATCTCCTGGGACGGGTCCGTCATCCAAGATGACCCAGCATCCGATCACCCCGACCACGTGTACACGAGCTATACCATTTCCGGTCTCGTTGCATCGGGTGATACCACCGTACTGTCGTTCGGGTTCTACAATGACCCGGACTTCTTCTGGTTCGATGATGTCTCCGTCACCCCCAGTGCAACTGGCGCAAAGTAACCGGCGGCTTTAGGGACCTGTGTAGATCGATGCCGGAGGCTGCGCGCCACGCGCCTCCGGCTTTCTTTTGCCGTTTCAGCTCGTCTGGCCATGATCGGGGCCAAGCGCGCTCGGCAATGGGTCGCCGTTGAACACGGTCGGCGGGCAGCTACCGTCCAGCGGCGAGATCTGGGGGAGCGGGGCGCCGCAGCGATACTTCGACCCTCTGTCCAAGCTTCAACGTGGTCGGCTCAGAGAGGGCGACCTTGACCAGCAGCACCCGCGTGTCGGTTGGCTTTCCCGGATCCTGCGGTTTCAGCTTTCGCGGGCCGACGCCGTCGGGGATCTCTTCGACCCGGCCCTTCCACGAATTCGGAAATCCCTCCGCGGCGATCTCCACCTCCGAGCCAATCGCCACGCTGGCGATGTCGAACTCATCCACCTCGGCCTCGATTCTCACTTTCGACAGGTCGGCGAGCGTCAAGAGCTGCGCTCCGACCGGTACGGTCTCGCCGGGCTGGACGTGGCGCAGCAGGACCACGCCATCGATCGGAGAGACGATTTGCGCCTTGTCGAGGATCGCCTCGATCCGGTGTGCAGTGGCAGTGGCATTCTGCAACCTGGCGCGCGCGCCGTCGCGGTCCCTGACGGCGCGATCAAGCGCGTTGCGGGCGACCGATTGCGAATTAAAGAGACGCAAGAGCCGGTCGGCGTCGAGCTCATACAAGGTCAGATCTGCCTTCGCTTCCGCGATTCGGCCGCGCGCCTCCGCGAGCTGAGCGCGTTGCTCATCGGCGCGGATCTCCGCTAGCAAGTCGCCGCGACGCACGATATCTTTCTCCTTCACGGCCAGGCGCGTGAGAGTGCCGGCGAAATCCGTTCCCACCACGACCTGGGCTCCCGGATATGCCGCCAACCGCCCTTCCGCCCGGATGCGAGCATCCAGCCCGCTCACCGGTCTCGCTGGAGTCGGAGCGGCGCCGGCGTCGGAGGCAACGCCCCGGACCTGAAACACGACGTAGGCGGTGAGCAGAATTCCCAAACCAACCAGAGCGACGGTCTTGATCTTCAAGCTTCGGATCATCGGAATACCTCGGCTAATTGAGTAGGCGACCGTCCTGGATGCGGACGACGCGGTCGGAAATGGTTCTTACCTTTGGATCGTGGGTGACGATGAGGAGGGCGCGGTTCTCCTCCTTCGCCAGTTTTCGGAACAGCTCGAGAATCTGGAGCCCCATCTGGGTATCCAGGTTGGCGGTGGGCTCATCGGCGAGGAGGACTCTTGGATTTCCCGCCAGCGCGCGCGCAATCGCCACCCGCTGCTTCTGACCGCCAGACAGATCTCGCGGCAAGAAGGCGCGGCGGGGGGTCAGCTCGACTTTCTCGAGCGCCATTTCCGCTTCTGCTCGCGCTCGGGGTCCTCGAACCCCCTTGATGTTCAGAGCGTATTCCACATTCTCGACCGCGGTCAGCGCCGGAAACAGATTGAATTGCTGGAAGACGAACCCGATCGAGCGCCGCCGGATCGCGGGGAGGCGGCTTGCCTTCTTCGAGTCCACCCGTTCGCCGTCGATCTCCAGCTCTCCGGAGCTGGGCGTGAGGATGCAGCCGAGGATCGAAAGGAGCGTCGTCTTTCCAGAGCCCGACGGTCCCTCCAGGGCAGTGACCTCACCGGGCTCCAGCGAGAGCGACACGCCGTTGAGGACATTGACCACTTCTCTTCCTTCGTTGAAGGACTTTCGAATTTCCCTTGCTTGCAAAACAGACATCGCGGCACCCATTAAGTTCGGAAGACGAGCGCGGGGTCGATCGACGCGACCTTGCGGAAAGAAAGGAGCGAGGCGGCGAGGCACATCACGATCGTGCCGACGAAGACCCCGGCCCAGAGCGTGGGGGGAATGATCAGCTTGAGATCCGCCTTCAGGATCAACTTGCCCAGCCAATAGGACGGGATCGCTCCGAACACGAAGCCGACCAACGCCGAGATGGTGGCCTGGCGAATCAAGATTCCGTAGATGTCCGAGTTCCCGCCGCCGATCGCCTTGACCGTCCCAAACTCTTTGAGGTGCTCCATCGTCGACGTGTAGAGCGTTTGAGCGACCACCACGATGCCCACCAGGCAGCCCAGGAAGACGGTGATGAACATGTTCAGGCCGAGCCCGGTGTTGGTGATCCAGTAGTTTCGAGAGCGCTTCGCCCATTCATCGCGGGTGAAGACATCGTTGTAGGGCAGGCGCCGCCGAATCTCCGCGCGCACCGCTTCGAGATTCGCTCCTTGAGCCAGCTTGATCAGGATGTAGCTGGTCCGGTTGGGCTGAAGGTTGGTCGAAATGCGCTGGGCCTGGTCGAAGTCCATGAACGAAACCGGGGTGGTGGTGAAAGAGCGCGCGTTCCTGGTGGTGCCGATGATCTTCAGCCGGTAGCCGACGAATTCCCGGTAGTCGCCCACCTGGAAGGCTCCGAATCGCTTGGTTGCCGATTGATCCAGAAAGACATACGGCCCGCGCTTGAGGTCCGCGACGTTTCCCTCCACGACATTCCATGGGAAAGCCCAGCGCTCGAAGTTTTCCAACCCGTAGACCACGCTCGACTCCTCCGCGCCGGTGGGGAGCGAGACGTTCATGAACTGGACGATCAGGTTGTCCGCCATCTCGACTCCGGGCACCGATCGGACGCGCTGAAGACGCGACTCCGGGAAGGTGTGAGCGAAGTCGACGTTCGGGGTGTTCTTCGAGGTGACCCAGAGGTCCGCGGGGAGGTGCTCGATGGTGATGGTGGCGTTGTCGAGAAGGCCCAGGAACAGGCCGATCTGAACCAGCACCAGGGTGACTGCGAAAGCGACGCCCGAAATGGTGATCACGAAGCGAAGCTTGTCGTGAAGCAGGTTTTTTCGTGCCAGATCAACCATTCGAATGCTCCTATCGAAGAATGCCCTGGTAGAGGGCTTCGCTCATCGCCTGAGCGCTTGTCTCGAGCGGACGCCAGTCCACCCACTTGTCCTTGCTGCCGACCAGGTGGAGGGCCACCAGGCCGTGCATGCCCGCCCAGAGCAACTGGGCCAGAAGCTCGGCGTCTTTCCAATCCTTCTTGAAAGCGCCCTTCGCCATCGCGTCCTCGACGACGGCGACCAGAAAGGCATAGGCGTCTTTCTGAACATCGCCCTTTCTCTCCTGGTCCGCGTCGATCTCCGCCGGGCGCGGCGTCATGAACATCAGGCGATAGTGATTCGGGTATCGAACCGCGAAGTTGACATAGGTCCGACCGGTCTGGCGAAGCCGCTCGACGGGATCCTCGATCGCCGCGACTTGCTGAAACGCGGTCCCCAGCATCTGAAAGTCCTCCGAGCACAGCTCGCGCATCAGGGCTTCCTTGTCCGCGAAGTGGGCGTAGATGGCGGTAGGGGAGTATTCGATCCGCTTCGCAATCTTGCGCATCGTCACCGCCTCGTAGCCCTCCTGGATGAACAGCTTGCGCGCGGCGTCGAGAATCTTGCCGCGAGTCTTGAGCCGCTCCCGCTCTCGCCGTTCGCTGGATCCCACTGTCTCCTCCAATCAGGAACACCGTTCTGTTCAAGAACACCGTTATGGTTAACACCGTTAACCTAGAGAATGGTGTTCCGAATGTCAAGCGCGTCTGGAAATCCGCTTCAAGGACTGCGCCGTAGATCGCCGGAGAAGGCCAGCGCGAGCCCAAACGACGGGAGCGCGCCGGTCTGGTCAAAGCGGGCGCCGTTGAGGCGTCGCGAAGGTTGCATCCAAGAACGCCCATTTGCGCCGAGCGCGCAAAGGCCCCGGAGGTTGTCCCTGGGCGACTCTGCGCACGACCGATGGGGCGAGACGCGGACTCGCCAAAACAGTGGGACGGTCCCGGTTCAACCGGACAGAGCAGCGGCCTTCCTGTTCAGCCGACGATGCTTACGGGTGATCATCCTTGTGGTCAGGGCCACCGCGTGTCGTTGATCAGCACCGACACGTGGTCGAAATGGTCGTTGGTTACGACCACGTCCAGTCGCCCGTCTCCATTGAAGTCGCCTACTGCAACGGAGATAGGATAGCTCGCGGCGGCGAAAGTCCGCGCTGCCTGGAAGCTCCCATCCCCGTTGCCCAGAAGCACCCCGACGTTGTTGTAACTGAAGTTGGTCACGACCACGTCCTGCCACCCGTCGCCATTGAAGTCGCCTACTGCAACGGACAGAGGCTGAAACCCCAATCTCAAGTTCCGCGCCGCCTGGAAGCTCCCGTCCCCGTTGCCCAGAAGCACAGAGACGTTGGCGGAATAGGCGTTTGAGACGGCCAGATCCTGCCACCCGTCGCCATTGAAATCGGCTACCGCAACGGAGTTTGGACTATGTCCGGCCCCGGTGTTTTGCACCGCCTCAAAGCTCCCATCGCCATTGCCCAAAAGTACGGAGACGTTCTCGGAAGTGAAAACAAAGTCGGCCACGGCCAGGTCCTGTACTCCGTCGCCGTTAAAGTCGCCCACCGCAAGGGAAAAAGGATTTTTCACGCCGCCGAAGTCTCGTGCCTCCTGGAACGTCCCATCGCCGTTACCCAAAAACACGCCGACGGCGTCTCGAAAGAATGGGTAAATGCTATGCTTGGACACTGCCAGGTCCGGTCGCCCGTCGCCATTGAAGTCGCCCACCGCAATGGAATAAGGCGAACCACCAACCGCCAAGTTCCGCGCCGCCTGGAAGGTGCCATCGCCATTGCCCAGAAGGACTGAGACGTTCTTCCAATAGTTGGACACCGCCAGGTCCTGCCGCCCGTCGCCGTTGAAGTCGCCTATCGCAACGGACGTAGGAGAGGTCCAGGTTTCGAAGTGCCGCGCCGCCTGGAAGGTGCCATCGCCGTTTCCCAAAAGCACCGAGACGCTCCGGGAACCGGCGTTGGCCACGACCAGGTCTAGCCGTCCATCGCCATTGAAGTCGCCCACCGCGACGAAGATGGGTGAGATCCCAACTCGGTAGCTCTGTGGCGGAAGAAAAGAAACATCCTGCGCCTGGGCCGCCGCGGCAAAAAACACAGTGCATACGACCAGCCCTCAGCAACCCAGCGCCATCCTCTTGTTCATTTTCATCGCCCCACCTCTCGCGACGCGTGTTCGGCCCAAAGCGCAAACCAAGGTGGCAAGCGGGTCGACGAAGGTCAACGAAGAGCGATTGAGGCGCGACCCGATTGTCGCGGAGCAGATACTGCATCAACACGGCGGGTTTAGAGCTCAAGTATTACTCGACCGACTACAACAATCCGTTGACCAGTGGGGCGGTGTCTGCGCTCAATCAGGTCATCGCCGCGACGCACGCCTTTGGCGGCAGTGTGGCCGATGCATCCAGCGTCGAGGTTGGGCCACGCTGCTCCCCACGCCCCACCGGGACGGGGGAGACGGTGGACCCAACTCCGAGTTGGACAGACTCCGTCCTAAGGCGGTCCTAAGGCACGCTCAGCGCAGGCACACGGTGGTGCGTCGCCTGCTCGAGGGCGTACGCATAGCCGATGAGCCTGGGTTCGCTGAACGCCGGGCCCGAGAACGTCACGCCAAAGGGCGAGGGCTGGGGGTTGAAACCCGCCGGAAGGGGCGCCGGATTGGGGAAGAATCCCCCCGGCACGATCACGCTCGGGTACCCCGCGCGGGCGGGAGCGTTGGCGCCGAAGTTGGCCGGGAAAAGGACCGCATCGAACCTCCTTCCGGCGCAGCTTCCCTGGTCGGCCACCAGCCCCGTGCACTCCGGCGGGACCACCCCGGTGTAGAGGACGTCCAGGCCGCAGGTCCGGGTCAATTTTAGATCTAGCGCGCGGTCGGCCAGGTAGTCCTCCAGGTCCTGCCCCGGCCCGATGTTGAGCGACTCGGCGCCGATCGCGATGGCCTGTCCATACTTGAGAGCCACCTCGGGGTGTGCCGCGTTGAAGGAGATCACGTCGGCGAGCGTGCGCACCGTGCGGGCCGGAATCTGGGCATCGGAGGCGCTCACCCCCGGCCCGAAGTCACTGTCGGCGAGATAGGCGTTCAGATCGCGCTTGAAGCCGAACAGCAGCACGGTCGAGCAGGGCGGGATCGCTCCCGCGGGGGTCGCCCTGCGGTCGGCAACGTCCGAGGTGGTGACGCAGGTGCCGTAGTTGTTCAGCACGTTTTGGGACGGGATCTCGCAGGTCTCCACCGTCGCGCCGAGCGACGTCATCGTCGCGATGGCTTGCTCCATCAGCGCCGTCCGCGCCGCGCCCAGGCCGAATTCGACCCAGTACGGATGTTTCGGCACCGCGATGTGCGCCCCCCTCAGCGCATTCCGGTCGAGGAACTGCGTGTAGTTGCGGAAGCATCTGCCGGGCGTACGGCAGGCCTCGGTGGCCGGATCGTCCTGGTCGAAGCCGGCGAGGACGCCCAGCAACCTCGCCGCGTCGGTCACCGTCCGCGCCATCGGGCCGGCGGTGTCCTGATCGGCAGTGATGGGCACGATGCCGTGCCGGCTGACCAGGCCGAGCGTCGGCTTGATTCCGACCAGGCTGTTCTGACCGGACGGGCTGAGGATCGATCCCGACGTCTCGGTGCCGACGCCGATCGTGGCGAGGTTCGCGCCCACCGCGATGCCGGGTCCCGAGCTGGACCCTCCGGTCGCCAGCACCGGGCGGCCGTCGTTGAACGGAGCGACGGTCCTGGGGTCAATGCGCGGATCATACGAGTTGAAGCCGAAGCCGACCTTGGAGAGATCGGCTCCCGGGACCCGGAACAACTGGAAGCGCAGCTGCGAGCTAAACCCGGTGGGCATGCCCAGGGCGATGAAGTTGGCGAACTCGGTGAGCGTGCCCTTGCCCAGGAGGATGGCGCCGGCGCGGCGGAGCTTGCGGGCAATGAGGGCGTCCTCGCGCGGACGCGATCCGCCGAGCGCGACGGATCCCGCGGTGGTAGGCATGTCGCGCGTGGCGATGTTGTCCTTGAGGATGACCGGAATTCCGAACAGCGGATTCCCGCCGCCGCCCTCGTCGTCGCCGTCGACGGAATCCTCGAGCTCGTCATCCAGCCGGCGCGCGTCCTGGATCGCGTTCTCGTTGACGTGCATGAAGCCGTTCAACGGCTGCTGGCCGACTCCGTGGTTGACCGGCTGCCCGAAACTGGAGCGGTCGTAGACCGCGATCCGGGCGAGGTACATCCGCACCACGTCTTCGGGCCGGAGCCTCTCCGCGCGATACTGAGCCTGGATGTCGTCGATGGTGGCTTCGACGAGGTGAAAGGGTTGCGCATGGGCGGCGGCTGGCAAAGCCGCTGCGACAAACGCGACGAAGACTGGCGCGAGCATCCAAAAACGCTTCATGTGTGGCCTCCCCCAAGGTTCGAGTACCGAAATGTCCAACCGGCGAACGTAAGGGATGCAGAAAGGCGTTTTGTCGCCGGAAGTCAAGTGGGATTGGCGGTCGTTTTCAAGGTGACTGTTGGGCACCGAAAATCAACGGTAGAGGTGCGCAACGAAGCTGCATTGCGCGTCCGTCCTATATGCGCGGACGGCGCACGGTGAACTGGACGCAATTCTCGGACTGATGACAGAGGACGCGGTATTTCTTCGATGTGGAACCCCGCCCATGAGCAAGGCTGAATTCGCTGCAGGCTTTCGCGAATGGGCCGGGAGGGGAACGACGCCTTTTGCGACGTATCACGCTTAAACTTCCTAATTGTCGAATGGCTGGTTAGGGCGTACCGATTAGGGCGACGAAGAACGGCTGTGTGGGACCGGATGCCGATTTCTCACAACAGAAACCTAATGGCTGGGTGGCATCGGAGCCGAGATAGATGCTCCTGATCGAAGCTTCAAACGGAATTGAATCGTGTCGTTCGCCAAGGAGAGCCAGTGGCTGAGATGGACAACAAGGGGAGCATGACGGTGACCGAAGCAGGTCGGAAGGGCGGGGAGACCGTTCGAAATGAGCGCGGACGCGCGTTTTTTGAGATCATCGGCCGCAAGGGCGGCGCGACAGTCAAGGCAGAAAAGGGGCGCGCCTTCTACCAGGAAATTGGTCGCAAAGGTGGCGAGATGGTCAAAGCTGAACGAGGAGCCAAGTTCTACGAAGAGATTGGCAAAAAGGGCGGCGATCGGGTCAAGGCCACCCGGGGGTCGACCTTCTACCAAGAGATCGGCCGCAAAGGTGGGCAGAAGGTCAAGCAGCTCATCGAAGAAGGAAAACGGGCGGTACAGGCTGCGGCCAAAGAGGCTGAAGAGACGCAGGCGCGGCAGGTAGCCAGACGCTGGCCCCTGCCGTCTTAGTGGCGCGGCTGCGCAGTAGCGGGAGCCAACCCACCGCGCGTTTCTGACTGACCGAAGCCGATGGAACAAGAATCTGGGCCCATTCTTAGACGCTTTGGGTCCGAGCGAGGTCGATCACGCCTGTATCCGAAGATTCATTGAGCAGAAGTTAGCCGAGAGTCCTCGAGCCGGTCAGCGTCGCATTCGCGACGAGGCACAGCCTGTACCAGCAGAAGTATGAAACGGCGATTCAGGACTTCGATCAAAGTCCGGACTTCCCGTCTATGGCGTTAGGAGAGAAGGTTTCGATTCTTTTTCATCTAGGTAGGAACCAAGAGGCACTAACGGTCGCCGAAGATTTTGCTCGAAGTTGTCCGCAGCGGGAGGAAGTTGCCAGCACGCGAGCGCTTCTTCTGGCGGCGACCGGGAATGCGCCAAAAGCGATTGAACAAATACGCATTGCTATCGCAGCTGGGGTAGGTCAGTCGACCTTTCATCACGCCGAGTACACCATCGCTTCCGCCTACGCACTGCTGGGAAATAATCGACCGGCCGTGGACTGGTTGCGAAAAACGGCGGAGGACGGGCTGCCGTGCTACCCGCTGTTCGAGAAGGACCCCAACCTGAACAGGCTTCGACACGACCCAGACTTCATCGCTTTCATGAAGGATCTTAAGTCGCAATGGGAGCAGTATTCGGCGACGCTTCCGTAACCTCGAGATCTGGTGATGGTGGGTAGTGCCCTTGCTGGCCTGGCCGATTCAAAACGCCCCCTGCCGGTCTTGACCACCTGGAAGCTTCGCTCTGGTGGAGAAGGCTTGTTATTCAGGCCAACCTGCTCGAAGTGTGGGGGGAGCAGGAACCGTGCGCCTACGTTCATGCGCCAACACACCCTTCGTCGCCACTTGGCACTTGGCACTTGCACTCGCCAGCTCTCGCCTCACTTGAGCTTGACCTGGTATCAGGCAACGCGGCATACGTTCGCCTGACGAAGAGAATCTTGCGCCAGTAGCTCAGGTGGATAGAGCATCGGCCTTCTAAGCCGAGGGTCGTGGGTTCGAGTCCCGCCTGGCGCGCTTGGGACAAACGGAGCGAGATTTGCGACTTTGGCTTCGGCTTTCGTCGACTCTATCGGAGGCGTGAATGATCCGAACGTGAGCCGGTCGACCTCGGCACGGAGGTACTCGGGCGCTAGGTGGCCGTAGACCTCGGTGGTCAGCTTCGGGTCGCTGTGGCGCATGATGCGCTGCACGGCAGCTGGATTCGCTCCAGCCATCATCAGGAGGCTCGCGGTCCCATGGCGCAGATCATGAAAGCGAATTGGCCGAACCATGGGCTTCGGCCACAACTTGCGCCCGTCTTTGGGGCAGCGTCGCAACGCCGAATCCGAGGCGTTCTCGACATGCCCGCAGCCTTGACGACGACAGACATGCCGCCAGCCTGTCGTGATTCCCGCCCGCCCAAGTGCACGGCGTAGAACGTGCTCCAGGCCGATATCCCTCGGGAGCATCGACCCATCCGGCGCAGGGAAAACAAACTCGGATGGAGAGGCTTGGATCGCGCGCTCGAGGTAAGGGACCAATTCCGCTGCAATCGGGATGCGATCAGCATGGCCGCCTTTCGTGGTATCGCGATCGTAGGAACGCGCAACGGTCAGGAGACGTGCGTTCAGGTCAACGTCCGTCTTTCGGAGGCCCACGAGCTCTCCTTTGCGGAGCCCAGCGTAGATCGCTGTCGCGAAGAGTGGCTGCCAGCGCGCGGACAGCTGCGTGAGTACAGCAGTGACCTCGCCGGCCCTCAAGAAGTCCGGCACACGTCGAGGGACCTTGCGCTTAGCGACGCCAGCCACGGGGTTCGGCCCGAGGAATCGACCCGTTTTCCGCGCAGCGTTGAAAGCTCTGCTCAGGTATCCGCGCAGGTGATTCAGTGTCTGCGGTGCGAGCCCCTCTCGGCTCTTGTCGAGCAGGAAAAGCTCGATTCGCGCAGGAGTGACCGCGATCAAGGGTAGAGCCGCCACTTCTGACCGGAAGAAGTGCTTGGTCAGTGTGGAGACGTCGCCTGCATGGTACGGGGAACTCCTCGAGAAGGTGTCGAGCCACCAATGCAACAACTCGTCGAGCGTGCCGCCGCCGTCCTCCGGGGGCAAAGGCTCTATACCAAGCCGCTGCCTTTCAGCTCGCCGCTCGTAATCCTCGGCGAGGCGGCGAGCCTCGGTCTTTGTTCGCGCGGACGACAGGATCTTGCGCCAGAGTCCCACTCCGTCCTTGACCCTCAGGTACCACCGCCCGTTTCGCTCGAAAACGCTCGCCATGAAATCCACTCCCTATGTGCCCGTTCCCTTCAGGCTCCAAGTTAGCAGCGACTAGTTACCCATTGGAGGTGATCCGCGCCACCCGAGATAACTCACGCATCAGACTTCGCGCGTAAGCTCGAATCTCCTCGGGATCGAATCGAAGCAGCCCACCAACTTTGAGGTGGGGCAACAGTCCCGCTTCAGCCTTTTGGTACACCCAAGATCGGCTGACCTTTAGAAAGTTGGCCACGTCGTTTGCATCCCAGAGTTGTTCGTTCAATTGGTACCTCACCAGATTTCGCGGGGCACCGACGGGTCGTTATTAGTCGGTATCGGGAATGTGAGTGAGAGGTCTTGTCCGGCGGGCGCTGGAGTTGAACTCAGCGCTTCTTGGCTTTTCGGTCTGTCGCCCCCTCCTGCAGAAGAGTCTGATGCCGCAGCGCGAGCAGATGGCGGATGTACTCCCGCGGGGAAAAGATGTTGAGGTTCTTCATATCTTCCTCTAGCAGCTCGACTTGCAGGCGCGCCAAACCGAACATCGTTCGATGGTCGTCGATGAGTCTCCCGAACGAACGCAGTGGTGCTCCCCAAACGCTTCGCCTCCTCCTTGATGGTGGCGGCTTGCTCTGGAGTGAAACGGAAGGACTGGGCGAAGTAGTCGTCTCTCGCAGGCGTTCTTGGCATGGCGGCTCGGTTTATTCATTGGTAGTTAGGTTATGACCTTCTTTAGTCTAAAGTTAGCCTACATGTTCGACTCGCGTTAGTCAATGTGCAACGTCCACACCTCGGCAAGAATGGCGCTACCGTAGGCTGGCGAGCGCGACGAACGACCAGAGTCATCCAGAGGACTCCCGTCACGCTGACCGCACCAGCAATCCCAAATGCGGTGCTGGGGAAATTCCGCTCCAGCAGAAATCCGACGTATAAGCTGGACACCATGTCGCCTACGGCGTTGGCGCAGGCAGGGATTCGAACCCTATTTCGGCAATTAAATTAAACATGCGACAGCGCACGCCTTTTGCTGTTTTGCTTTGCCGGATGGGGATTTGGATCGAGTCGACTTGTCTACATGAGTCCTCGCCCGAGCCCGACAATGGACCTTAATTTTGGAGACATACTGGAGACGCGAGTGATCTGAAATAAGAGCGATGGCGCGCCTCTCAGTGCACGCGGTCCCGTCGATTTCTGCCTGGAAGTCCTTGCTGGATCGGGAAGAGGTCCTGTCCCACGAACTAGTGTTTGGCGAGCTCCTGATCGGAGATCGCGGCGGCAGACCGACTCTGCTCGCGAGCTACGAAAAGCTCTTGCGTGCGCCCACGGTTTCACACGCGGAGGTAGTGGAACTGGTGCGCTCGCGCAAGCTTCAAGGACGTGGCGTCGGTTGGATGGATCGACGTCCATCTTCTTGCGTCCGCCCTCGTTGCGCGCACTGTATTATGGACGGCCGATCCGCGGCTTACCGATCTCGCCAGCGAACTCCACGTCTCATACATCCCTGCTTCGTGAGCATCACTCGCCGTTCACGAAGTCTCGCCCGGTTTTTCTCTCACTGGCTATCTCGCGCAGTACCGGCCCCCGGTGTCCAGACGACTGCGGAAGTCGTAGCCCCCCAAGACGATCATTTCCGTCCCGGTCCAGACCGCCGTGTGTTTGCATCGGCCGCTCGGCGCTCCGTCCAGACTGGTCGCCGTCCAGGTATCCGTGACCGGATCGTAGCGGCCCCCGGTGTTGACAGGGAAGAAGCTACCGCGGCCCTCGCCGCCCCATACGAGCATTTCCTGGCCAGTCCACACCGCGGTAGGAAGTCGTCGGACGCTCGACGCCCCAGCTAGGCTCGTGGCCGTCCAGGTATCCGTCGCCGGATCGTAGCGCCCGCCCGTGTTGGTTACGTGACAAACATCATCACAGGAAGTGACTCCGGACCACACAATCATTTCACTCCCGGTCCAGACCGCTGTGTGTTGCCATCGGCCGATCGGCGCCCCGGCCAGAGTGGTCGCGGTCCAGGTATCCGTGACCGGATCGTAGCGGCCCCCGGTGTTGTGAAAAACCCTAACCCTGTCAGTGCCTATGAAAGCTCCACCCCAGACGATCATCTCCGTCCCGTTCCAGACCGCCGTGTGACCGGAGCGGGGGCTCGGGGCACCCTCTGTGCTGATGGTGGTCCAGGTGTCTGTGGCCGGATCGTAGCGGCCCCCGGTGTTACAAAAACCAAAACCTGGGCAACCGGGGTAGCCGTATCCGCCCCAGACAAGCATTTCCTTGCCCGTCCAGACCGCGGTGTGATTATCTCGGGCGCTTGGGGCACCCTCTGTGCTGGTGGCCGTCCAGCTGTCGGTCGCCGGATCGTAGCGGCCGCCGCTGTTGACACGGTAGCCACCGCTGCCCTCGCCGCCCCAGACGATCATTTCCGTCCCGGTCCAGACTGCGGTGTGATCCTGTGCGGCGCTTGGGGCACCCTCTGTGCTGGTGGCCGTCCAGCTGTCGGTCGCCGGATCGTAGCGGCCCCCGGTGTTGAGCCAGCCGCCGCCGAATCCCCCCCAGACGATTATTTCTGAGTCCGTCCAGATGGCCGTGTGACCGGAACGGGGGCCGGGGGCATCGACCGTACTGGTAGCTGCCCAGGTGTCATCGACGCAGCCACTGGTGCCGCGGGCGGGGTCGTTCGCCTGGGCACTCAGGGTTCCCGCTTCCCAAGCCATCCCGAAAAGTAGAACACTCAGAATCCGTAACATTCGCCTATCCCTCCTTGAGACATACGCGTCCCTGTCCGTCGGACACCGCGCCAAAGGATCGTTGCAGTCAGGTGTCCGCGTTCAGACAGTTTCAGCGCGAGAACGAGCTGCGTTCAGCGGTCGACAGCAAGCGTTGTTCTCGGAAAACGCCGAGCACCGGGGTCACCGGTGAGAAGCAAGCGCAGTCATCCGGACACAGGCTGGCCGAAAAACGAAAGTGTTAAAAAGTGGAATTTTCGCCGAGGCGAAAATTTCCCGACCGCCTGCCCGCTACAGTTTCAGGCACGGGCACCCGAAACAACTTTGGATTCCTCTCCGGGAACCGATGGTGGTCGTGTTGCCGGCTCTCCATTGCTGCCGATTGGACTATTCTAGGCCCCGGTCTCAGTGCTGATCAACAACACCCCGCAGTAATCCTGTTGCGGCCAAGTCGGTAGGCAGGCACGCCCCGGGGCGCCCCGAACCAAGGACGCCCGGACGTGCCGGGCGGGATTCCAAGCCAAGTACGACTTCAACTTCTGGCGGCCGGTGACCTTCGCTTTACTCCGGATGATTTCGAGCCTCCAACCGGATCGTTTCTGTTACGGAGAACCACGAATCTCTCTGCGGATGATCCGTCGGCCGTGGACACCGCCATCTCCGTCGGCCGTGGACACCGCCATCTCCGTCAATCGTGGGTCTAGTGGCGAGGACCGTCGCCGCCGAAATTGTCGCGCTCCCCAACTCGGCGAATCGACGACGAAGGATGTTCGGTATGTCCGCCTCGGCGATTGTCGTGCCCCACAAATCGATTTGAAGCGTCGTCGTCGGGCCTGATTGATGGCGCTCGGCCCGGACCAGGCGGTTATTGTCCGACGGGGAAAAGAGCACCTCTTACCATTGCCTCTGGATCCGGCAGCGCAGCTTCCGTCGCAACGGTCACCCGCGTCGCATGGGTGTCATCCGCGAAAGTCAGTGTGGGTAATGCCCCGAATACGACAAGAATGCAGCTTAGTTTTTTGTTCATGGCTTTTTCCTTTAATTGAGACCTCTAAAGTACGAGCCACCAACAGAAGCGTGACGATCGCCATCCGATGTCACATTTTGCAGACTCGATCGTATAGGAACTGACGAGGCCAGGATGGTACTCAGCGACCTCTTAACCATTCGCCCAAGCCCCACCCGGGCCTGATAGAGTGAAATCTAGTGAAGCACACGGACAGTGCAAACGCGAAGAGCCTGCTCATGGCGCCGTGGACAGCGGTCCCATCGCCGAGGTCGAGGATGACTGGATCCGATGTAGATCGGCTGCGCGGTGAACCGTGGCGTGATCACCAACCGGAGAAAATGAGCCTCGAAAACGTGCTGCTGGAGTCCAAGAAACGCTCGGTAACGCTGAACCGCCGCTCTATAGCCTCATCAAGCCACCACCTTCGCGCTCTTCCAAAGCTGCTCCAAGAGCTTTCGCATCTCTTCCATGGTGGTCGGATAGGAAGGTGGTACTTCGTTTCGCTGCCGCGCTTCCGCACGAACCTTCTTCAAAGTGCCGACTGCCTCGTCAAAGAAGGCGTGCAGCAACCTGACATCGCGAACTCCCACCGATGCGCCCAGGGGCACTCTCGCATGGCGAGGTCCAATCTCTGGAGACCACTGACCCAGGGTGGTGAGAGTCTCCTGGATCGCGTCGGATATTGTCAGGGCCCGCGGCAACTCCCATCGTCCTTGCCGTTGGGCGGCCCACTGCGTCAAGGCGCGATTGATCGAATCAGCTCGCTCAGGCCTGGGAACGAGGAAGTAGACCTCCGGCGCGAACCGGTCCGGGTACTGACGCTGGTAGAAAGTGATCTTCGAATCGAAGTCTGCGAGCTCGCAGATGAAGCTTTCGTATCGCACCGCCTTGCCCAATGTTGAACCGGGCTTGTGGAACCCGCGCGGAACGATGGTGTGGGTTCCGGTTTCGCATTCAAGGAATATCCGTCTTCGCAACTTTGGAAGCTCGAGCACGGCATCGGGCAGGATAATTCGGTCCCACGAATTGCCGTCGCGGTACTCTTTCCAGGGAAGGCGAACGGAGTCGGATGGAATCCAAGTGAACGCGAGCGTCCTTGCATTTGCATACAGCCCATCCATCGCGCTGCGGTGACGTCGCCTCGGGATTTCGGCAATCCGATTGGCGAGAGCTCTTTTCAGCGGTGCCTCTGCCAAGCCGACGAAAAGCTCGTTCAGGAGCAGCAAGTGTTCGATGAACTCGGGCCGAACCTCCGCATTGCGCGGAGGACGAGTCGTCGCTTCAACGACGTTTGCGGCGGCGACATACCCCAACGAAGTGGGCTTCCAAACGGGAATAAGGTCGCCGGCGTAGTTTCGGTATGCGGTGCGCTCCACGAACGGTTTGGTGAATCCGTATTTGCCAATCCCCGCCAGCTGTCGAAGGCGCTTGTCCGCGGGCGTCTCGGTCCTTCCCGGGAAGCTCAACCGTCGGATTTGCTCCGTGGACAAATATCGGCACATCGCCAGCATTGCGAGGAGCTGCTGATCGCGGTCTTGAAGCCGATAGCCGCTGAACGCCTCGCCGAGCTCCGACGTCTTACTCTCGGTCATGGTTCACTTGCTTTCGCCAATGTAACCTCTCCGCGGCGCTCGAATTGGCACCCGACATTCACCGGTTGCACCACCCCGTCTCCGGTCTCCAACCTGACCCCCTACTGACCCGTTACCCATGTCCTGATAGCTCCCTGTCTGCACCGAATCTGCTCTCCGGGCCGGACCTGAAATTGCCTGCCCCGTATGTAGCGTTTCCCGACCACCCTCTCTTTTGTGGTTGGGAGAGGGTGGTCGGGAAACGCGCGGCAAGTGCGGTCGGCTCGGCAGTCGGAACTCGGTCCGGCCCGGAAGCTCGCGGAGGCACTGGGTTCGCCCATGTTCTTCTTGCCGGCGAACTTGCCGCCAAACTCACGTCAAGGCTTACGCTCGTCGAAGCAGGAGAGACTGTTAGGCAGAATGTGAGCCTAGCGGCAAGAACCTCGGCAGGAACCGAGAACGTTCGCTCGGAATCGCTAGAAGCACCGGGGCCCAGCTGGGCATTTCTTGGTTGGGACTCCATTTCGTCTCTCACGGCCGGGAACGCAGTCTAGCGGAATCTAAAGTATAACTAAAGTGAGTTAACACCTAGCCGAGCTGTGATAGCTACTTCGTTGAGGAACCAGCCCCGATGCCGAAGACTCCGGCGAGAGACGATTACCTCACGCAGTCATTTCGATTCACGCCCGAGCAGGCGGCTACCATCAAGGAGGAGGCGAAACGCTGCGCCCGCCTGTACGCACCCAAAGGCGCTTCAGTTTGGTACCAGCTCTGCTAGTGTGAGTCGCCCGAAGTCGGGTGGGCAGCCAGCGGAGGGGGCAAATGCCAGACGATTTCTGCACACTATGCGGAGGAACGCTTGCGCCTGGTGCAAAGTTCTGTGGAAACTGTGGTTCGGCGCTTGTAGCGATGGCACCAGCGGCCTCTCCCGTCCATTCACGGGGGAGTTCTGGCGACGTTATTAGCCATCCTCGGCCGTGGGTCCGTTTTTGTGCACGTTTTATCGACCTCTATGGGTTTACCCTGGTTGTTTGTTTGTTGCTTGTGTTTCTTTCGCCGGAGCTGATGCCATCAAGTTCTCCGTATTCTTTGCGTCCAGCGGTCTTGGCCCTGTTTACCTTTTTAGCCTGGGTGTTCGTCGAGCCCGAGCTTCTATCAACCATTGGAACAACGCCGGGAAAGTGGCTACTCCGGACCAAGATCATTCCGGTTGCCGAAGGAAAGTTTACTTACTCTAGTGCATTCAGCCGAGCGCTTAAGGTTTGGTGGCGCGGCCTGGGGATTGGCTTGCCGTTCGTGAGCCTGGTGACTTTAGCTTTCGCTTACAGACGCCTGCGCACAACCGGCACCACTTCCTGGGATAGCGAAGGAGGTTTCGAAGTCGCGCACGAGAGAATCGGGGGCTTGAGGACGCTCGTAGCGTTGTTCATCGTTGCCGCCCATGTTTCGATCGTGCTTCTCGTAAACGGTCCAGGCCGTCTCGGCAGTCTGGCGTGGAAGGAGGTCCAGACATCGAGCCGCTTAGAGGACGATGGCGCCGTATGCCTGGCCAATCTGCTCAAGCACTGTAGTAGGCGCGCATCTCTCGATGAACTGCGATTCCTCACGCTCAACGAAACGGGAGCGGCGAATGCGCAGAAGATAATGGACGCCGCAAGGCGTTATGGCCTCAAGTTACGGGGCGTGAAGGTTGATTCCAAGGACTTCGACGTCCTTCTTCTCCCGGCCATCCTTCACTGGAGAGAGTCCTCGGGAACGTTTCCGGAAGGGAAGGAGGTCCCTAGGCTTGGACCGGGTGAGGCTCGCTTCGTCCTGCTCGAGGATATCCGAGGTGACCAGATCGTCGTTGCCTTTTCTGATGCCGGGCGACGCACCATTACCCGAGAAGAGCTTCTTGCGCACGCAACAGGAATCGTCCTGATGCCTGAGGACTGTTGATTCCTCCACGCGGACTGGGTGCTGGACCCGCTCGCATCCAGCGCCCTAAGCAAGGTGCGCTCGTCGACGAAGGCGTGCAGCGCGACGCGCCCAGTCTCCAACGGCGAAAGTGGTGCCCCAGCTGTTCAGTGCTTGCCGTTGGTTCAGAGCCCTCTCGGCAAGCAGTTGCAAGATGCTCCCCGCAAATGGGGGCTAGAGTTGTCCCGCCATGGGAGGCTTGGAGCGAAACTGGAACTACCGTCGTTACATTTGCCCTGCAGCACCGGCCTCCGAAATTGGTTCAGGACGGGCGAAATTGTAGTGGGGTTCTCTCGTCTCGGTGGCCCGCCAATTCCTGCAACCTCTGCGGGCAGCCAGGCGCCTTCAGGCATCATTCCCAACGCTCATCGAAGCCCTTTCGTTGCCGGTCGAGGAACTCCTCCAAGTCCCTGGGCGCAATCCGGATAGCATTCGAAATGCGGATGTGGGGCAATTCGCCTCGATCGCAGAGCGCGTAGACGGTGGCTGTGCAAACGCCGAGGCGAGCGGCCACGTCGCGAACGTTCAGAAGGTAATCAGCCCCGCCGGCGACCACTCGTAGCCCCGGGGACAACCCGGGGACAAACTTCTTGCAAACCATTGCTGCCGGCTGGGAAAGTCTGGACTGGCCCCCTCCGTCATCAGAGGGTAAAACGTAACAATTGTGAGGGGGTGCGAACGGCTGGACGAAATTGGAACGGCCTTCTAAGCCGAGGGTCGTGGGTTCGAGTCCCGCCTGGCGCGCTTGAGAAGCGGATGAAACCGTTTCTCTTTTTTCCTTCGAGCCGAGGTTTTCAGGCATCTCTAGCGAACCTGGGGACAACAGGGGCCGGCTGCGGCGCGGAAGTGGTTTGGGATGATAGCGCTCGCACTTAAAGACTGGGCTGCGCATGGGCGAGCTGCTTGCGCTGGAAGAACCCTGAGGCTAGATGAAGCACTGACAATACGTGAGCTGTCGGGTGACCAGGCCACTGCTTGCACAGAGCTCGCGTGGCCGGAGAGCACACGCTCCACTTCTTGCGACTGAATATCCCAGATGACGACCGCGCCAATGGAGCTGGCTACCGCAATCTTATCTCCCGTTGGGCGGTAAGCGATCTGCTGAATGGAACCGTATCCCAACATTCTAAGCTGCCCCCAAGTTTCAATGCTGGGACAACCCGTCGGACCCGCCCAAGTCGGCTGCACGAACACGAGACCGGCAATAAGACTGACCAACAAACTCGACCAAAGACGCTCCATAACACCCTCCCGCAGCCATTCCCGAAAGGCGATAGTCGAGATAACGGGGGCGGACACCCTGACGTTCTGTCCGTGGAACCGCCACAACTTCTTCGAGCTCGACGACATCATCCTCCTCCCGTCGCCGGCAACCCCGAGGTAGGAGGATTGGACAGCAACGACCTCCTTGTTTTCGCTCGCCCAGCGTGAACGTCTCGATGGTGGAGTTCGCGTTTCCTAGGGTTTGCGCCGTCTGGCGAAGAAGCCGTAGTTGATACCAGTATCGCCATCAATATACGGTCCAGAAAGATCGCCGTTGTCATTGATTCCATCGAGAGAAGTCCAGGACGAGCGGGGCACGTCGAACGGAAGCGTGTAATACGTGTGATCATCTCCGCTCAGGAACCAGCCGTGGTGATGGCCGTCCAGGTCATCGTATTCTCCCACGATTACCCCGTAATTGTTGATGGAGACGGCGAGGGTGTTGGTCGGCCTGGACGTGGGTGGATCGATGGACAGGAACTCTCCCGTGCTGCTTACGAAAAAGCCGTGGCGCTCGGTCCTATCGACGTAGGTTCCTACGACATCCCCGGCGTTATTGATATCGATGATGTTCGTAACGCTCGCCGTCGGCGTCGCGTCGAAGTGGGAGTATTCGCCGGTGCTGCTGCGCCGGAACCCATGCCGCACGACGCCACCATCTTCGAAGAGCCCCACGATCTCCCCGAGGTCGTTGATCCCACGAGCAGCGCTCAGGGTCGACCCCTCGGGATTGATGGTAGTGTACTGGCCGTTGCACAGCAGGAAGCCGCGCTGTGTATTGTCGGCATCGTTGTAACGCCCTACGATATGACCCAAGTTGTTAATCCCAAAAGCCCTGGTGTCGATCGCGCCGGGTGCGGTTAGCGTAGTGTACTTGCCGTCGCTCCAGAGAAAACCATGCGTAACGCCGTCACCGTCGACGTAGTATCCAACGACCTCGTCGACGTTGTTCAGATCAACGGCGTAGGTGTACGTCGCGCCGGGCACCTCGAGCCTGGTAAATTCGTAATCGGCCTTCACCTGTGATGCCGCCCTCGCCTGCGAGACCGGGTAAAGCAGGACCAGGCTCAATGCAAACAAGCGCAAGTTCAGTTGCTGACAGCTGATAGCGACCGCGATCGTTGGACGGCCCCCTCGTGTTTCCTACCTGCCTTCTAGGCTCCGTGAAAAACACGTGTCAAGCAACATGGCCGCGAAATCGTGTTCGGAGGAAGTGGGTGCGTCGGCGGCGAGATGAGCTCCTGCCATGCTGATCGCGGTCTTGAAGCCGATAGCCACTGAACGCCTCGCGCGCGGCGCTTGAGGAGCTGTCGCCGTAACTTGTTGGCGTTGCGCACAAGCGAGTTGGGGTGAGGGGGATAGGAAACATAAGAGCCCTTATCAGTCGCACGAGTTAGTATGCGAGCCATTGCAACCGCCCCGAGCATCGTTGAAGGTCACCGCAGTTGTTGATGTAGAAATTCGCTTGTCCGCCCGTTGGCGAGGGCAGCCGCCGCGGCATTGTAGTGTGCCCCGTTGTGCCGAGCGAAGGCGTGAT
>WNFF01001056.1_pt1 | contig 21817 bp, 22 predicted proteins | sample 5400441 | NCBI WGS metagenome assembly WNFF01 (sample SAMN13153345, study PRJNA577476) | soil metagenome | isolation source: 120 cm saprolite under Douglas fir tree site 2 hole 3 replicate 1 | place: USA:California | collected 2015-04-18
CATCATGGTCTCCCTTGGGGTGATGGTATCCAATGGTGACTAGATATCGAAAAGTGTGTAACTGTTAAGAGAGCACTTTCACCTCACCTGATTACGCCGGAGTAACCGCCAAGAAAGGCGCAACATGAAAGGCCCAACATGAAAGCCGCCAACGCCTATTCGGCCGATTGCCCGACCCGCCAGATCCTCGATCGCGTCGGCGACAAATGGGCGGTCCTGATCCTGCTGCTGGTGCGGGACGAACCGATGCGTTTCAATGCGTTGCGGCGGGCCATTGAAGGCATCTCGCAGAAGATGCTGTCGCAGGTTCTCAAGAGCCTTGAACGCGACGGGCTGGTCCGCCGCCGCGCCATCGCAACCGTGCCGGTGACGGTTGAGTATTCGATCACGCCGTTAGGCGCAACGCTCGCCGGCGCCGTCGATCCCTTGCGCGACTGGGCCGAGCGCAATTTGAAGGAGGTGCTATCAGCGCAACGCCGCTACGACGCCCAGCGCAAGGCGCTTGCCGCGTGATGAAGCGTCATCCTGAGGTGCGAGCCCAGCGGTGCACTTGCACCGCTGGGCGAGCCTCGAAGGATGAACAGTCGGGCCGTCGCCCTTCGAGACGCGCGCAATGCGCGCTCCTCCGGATGACGGGGTAAGATTGAGGATGCCGCGTGGAGCAAAGATAGATCTAGAACTGCCCGGTCTTGGCGAGCTCGACTTCGACCCTGAGCTCGATCTCGGACAACACCGCGTCGAGGCCGGGGTCGCCGGAAGAGGATTTGAGGTTGGCGGCGGCATCCCGCAGCCGACTCACCGTGGAAGCGTCGAAATTGCCGGACAACAGGCCGATCTTGAGGGCGTCCAGCACGTCGAGCGCACCCTTGCCGCGCTGCACCGAGCGCTTGCGGCGCTCGACCAGATCCTCCTCGACGCCCTGCAAAGCCAGCAGCGCATCGATGTTTCCCGCCGCCCGGGGCGCGCCGACGGATCGGCTTTCGGGGGTCGGCGCCGCGTCCGGCTGCAACGAAAAGCCGGTCGAACTGGTCCGCCTGGCGTTGGCGCCCGAAGTGCCGATGGTGGTGCCGTTGGGTCCGTAGATGCGCATCGTTTGATCTCGCGGTGTAGCCGGAAGCTTCGCTCCGCAATGGTAAACGAAGCGTAAATGGCCCGGCAAAATCTGCCGCCGAGAGGGCAGTTTCGCCGCCGCGGCATCCCCGGTCGCGCGCCGGCTTGGAATAGATTATCTAATTATATCAATCAATTACGTCATTTAAATGAGATGGCACGGGGATCGCATAGATTATCCCGGGTCGCAGGCCATGGGAGTGGCCAAGCGGATCCAGCCAAGACCTCAGCGGGGAGCAGAGGATGCCAAGCGTCACTTCGCCAAACATGTTTCAGGTGGCCTGCGCCGCGCTATTGGCGCTGGCGCTGTCCGCCACAGCGGCGGGCGCGACCTCCCGAATCAAGGATCTCGCCAACATCGAAGGCGTGCGGCAGAACCAGTTGATCGGCTACGGCCTCGTCGTCGGCCTCAACGGCACCGGCGACACCCTGAACAACATTCCCTTCACCAAGCAGTCGCTGCAGGCGATGCTGGAACGGATGGGCGTCAACATCCGCGGCGCCACCATCCGCACCGGCAACGTCGCCGCGGTCATGGTCACCGGCAATCTGCCGGCGTTCGGCACCCAGGGCACCCGGATGGATGTCACGGTGTCGGCGCTCGGCGATTCCAAGAATCTGCAGGGCGGCACCCTGCTCGTCACCCCCCTGCTCGGCGCCGACGGCAACGTCTATGCGGTGGCGCAGGGCTCGGTCGCGGTCGGCGGTTTCCAGGCCGAGGGCGAAGCCGCCAAGATCACCCGCGGCGTGCCGACCGTGGGCCGCATCGCCAATGGCGCCATCATCGAACGCGAGATCGAATTCGCGCTCAACCGCCTGCCCAATGTGCGGCTGGCGCTGCGCAATGCCGATTTCACCACCGCCAAGCGCATCGCCGCCGCGGTCAACGATTTCCTCGGCGTCCAGACCGCCGAACCGATCGATCCCTCGACCGTGCAGCTTTCGATTCCGGCGGAGTTCAAGGGCAACGTCGTCGCCTTCCTGACCGAGATCGAGCAATTGCAGGTCGATCCCGACCTCGCCGCCAAGATCGTGATCGACGAACGCTCCGGCATCATCGTGATGGGCCGCGACGTCCGCGTCGCCACCGTCGCGGTCGCGCAAGGCAATCTCACCGTCACGATTTCCGAGAGCCCGCAGGTCAGCCAGCCCAATCCGCTGTCGCGCGGCCGCACCACGGTGACGCCGAACTCGCGGGTCGGGGTGACCGAAGACGGCAAGAAATTCGCGCTGGTGAAAGACGGCGTATCGCTGCAGCAGCTCGTCGACGGCCTCAACGGGCTGGGCATCGGCCCCCGCGACCTGATCGGCATCCTGCAGGCGATCAAGGCCGCCGGCGCGATCCAGGCCGACATCGAGGTGATGTGATGCAATCAAGCCTGATCAACAGCACCAGCGGCAGCAGCGGCAGCAGCATGCCCGCCAAGGCCCTGATGCCGATGCGTTACGGCCGTCCGGACCATCAGCTCGCCGACGCCCTGACGAAGGTGTCGCCGCAGGCGCAAACCAAGGCGAAGGCGTCGTCGCAGGACTTCGAGGCGGTGTTTCTGAATTCGATGTTTTCGCAGATGACCAGCGGCATCAAGGGCGAAGGCCCGTTCGGCGACACGCCCGGCACCGGGGTGTGGCGTTCGATGCTGACGGAAGAATATTCGAAATCCTTCGCCAAGACCGGCGGCATCGGAATTTCCAACGAAGTCTATCGCACGCTCATTCTGCAGCAAGCCAGCCGCGCTCAGCCAGGGCAGGGAAAACAGCCATGAACCAGCATCCTCAACGCCAGCAGGCCCCCGCGCCGATCCCGGTCGCATCGACGCCCGCCGAGGCGCGCAAGCTCGCCGAGGTCCTGATGGAGGTGATGAGCGCGCTGCTCGGCGTCATCGAGCGCGAAACCGAACTGGTTCGCGCCGGCAAGGTCCGCGAGGCGATGGCATTGGAGCCGCAGAAGTCGGACTTGTCGCGCCGCTACCTCAGCGCGGTCGGGCTTCTCAAAGCCAGCCAGAAATATCTGGCCCAGACGGCGCCGGAGCTTTTGGCCACGCTGCATCGTCACCACGACACGTTTCGCGCCATGCTGCAGATCAATCTCACCGTGCTGGCAACGGCGCATGCGGTGTCCGAAGGCATCGTGCGCGGCGTCAACGCCGAGATTCAGCGCCGCAATATTCCCAACACCTACACATCGGCCGGCCAGCGCGCGGCGCCGGGACCTCGCAACATCACGCCGCTGTCGGTCAGCCGCTCGCTCTGACCGTCTTTGCGCGGGCTTTGGCAAATATGAACAATTTTAACTAAATTTACGCGCCAATATCGGCACAAGATTTACCGCGTTCTCTAACGCAGCGTTGAGAGGTGCATGGCATAGTTGCGATTCGAGAGGGATTGGGATTTGACTCGACGGAAGCCAGGAGGCTGCCATGAGTACCGATTTCAGCATCAAACCGGTGGGGGCACCGGTTGCTACACCGATCGTCCACCCCGTGAGCGAAGTGGTGGTTCATGCGGTCAAGACCGAGCTGCCCGCGACCCAAAGTGTCACGGCGGCGGATACCAGCGCGCGCGCGCGTAACGATTCCGATGCCGTGAACGCGTCGGTATCGCGTCAGATCGTCGTCGATCGGGCGGCGGCATCGATCGTCTATCAGGTCGTCGATCTCAAGACGAGCCAGGTGGTGGAGCAGTTTCCCGACGAAGCGATCCTGCGCCGGCGCGCCTACTTCCACACGCTCGACCTGACCAAGGGCGAACCGACACGCCTGCTTGCCACCGACCGCACGGCTTGAGTCAAACGCCCCCTTGAGCTAGCGGCTCTGCGTTGCGTAGGCCGTATCGAGCAGCGTCCCGCCGGTTGCGGGATCGGTGATGACGTTCTTGATCTGCGCTTTTCCGGTCTTGGTCAGCGTGAACTTGGTATCGGCGATCCGAAACGATTGGTCCTTGATCAGGACGTCCTGGTATTTGTTGATATCGCCGCTCTGGTACTGGACCTTGGCGCGAAAGCCGGTGACGTTCGTGACCGAGATCTTGAACGCTTTATTGTCGGCGTATTTTCCGGTCCAGTTGCCCTCATAGAGCGCGGGATCGACCGCCACATACGGAGTCTTGGACGGAACGGTCAATCCCACCGTCTTGTAGTTGGCCGACAGGATACTGAAAACGTCCGCCATGCTATCACTCCGTCAAACGCGGCCCGACAGGCCGGCTGCGAGATTGCAATTGATGTCGATCAGCGACTTCAATTTCGCCGGGTCCGGGTTCAACTGCATGTCGACCGTCTGCTTCATCACGAACACAGCGATATTGGCGATGTTCTGACGAATTTCCAGCGGCTGCGGGTTGTCGTTGGTCTCGGCCGCGCTCATGAAGATCGACCACAGCCGGCGATTGAACAGCAACGCGTTGTGCATGTTCTTGTCGGGACCTGCCCAGTTAGCCTGGACGTCCAGAAGCTGCCGTGCAGCCTTCAGCAGCGCCTGCGCCTCGATTTCACGGGGGGCCGCCGTCGTATGGGACGTACGCGAATAGGCTTGGGCTGCATTGGACATTCATGACCTCGGTGGGGGAGCGGTTCGCAGGACCGCCAGGACTATGTGACTGCCCAACTTTCATACACGGCCTGCCTTTAAAATATGGTTAGCAACGGTTACCAAATGTGACGGATTCCGGGCGATAAGTGGCCGGGTTGGGCTGCCAGCACGGCGAAAAAACGGCGGGGATTTGCCCCGCCGTTTCGGTCTCCAGCCGATCGCCGATATCACTGCAGCAGCTTGAGCACGCTCTGCTGCGACTGGTTGGCGAGCGCCAGTGCGGATACCGCGATCGACTGCCGGGTCGACAGCGCCTGGCTGTTGGCCGCTTCCTCGTTGGTATCGGCCAGCGTCAGGTTGGCCGACCCGCTCTGCAGCACGTTGATCAGGTTCTTCGAGAAGTCCTGACGGATCTGCACCACCGACAGGTTCGAACCCAACGTCGATGCCTCGGTCCGCAGCGTGCTGCTGGCGGCGTTGAGAACGCGGATGACCGAGTTAGCCGAAGTGTTGTCGAGGAAGTCGGTACCGGCGGTCAGCTTGGCCAGGCTAAGACCCGCGGCGCTCAACGTGACGCCCTGAATCTTCAGCGTCGAGGTGCCGATCTCGTTGAAGGTCAGCTTGAGCTGATCGCCATTGAGCAGGTTGACGCCGTTGAAGGAGGAGTCCTGCGCGGTAGTGGTGATCTGGTCCAGGATGTTGTTGTACTGCTCCACCAGGTTGGCCCGAACCAGCTGCGTCGCCGGATCCACAACCGGAGCACCGGCGGTCAAACCGGCGAAGGGCTTGCCCACACCTGTCGCGGTACCGCCGACCGCGCCGATCGTTGATGAGGCCGCGTCGTTGGTGGTCGTGATGTTGATCGCGCCGGTCCCATCGACGGTGGCCTGCAGATTGTTGGCCGCCAGCTTGGCGTTCAGATCGTTGAGGGACTTGACGGTGCCGCCGGAGCCGTCACCGAAGGTGATGTTGGTGGCGGTGCCGTTGCCGGTTGCACCGATGGTCAGGGTAAGACCGTCGAGCGCGCTTGCGCCGGCGGTGCGGGGGGTCGTTCCCGCGGTGAGACCGAGCTTCGCCAGACCTGAACCGCTGACGACGAGGTCCTGCGCCGTGCCGGTGTGGAGCGTGATCGCGCCGCCCGAGATCGTCGAGGTGCCGCCGGTGATCGCATTCACCGCGTTGGTGATGTCGCCGACCGTACCGGTGGTGATGTCGATCGACAACGTTCCGGCGGTGGCCGAACCCGAGGTGCCCGAACCGTTGTTGAAGGAGATCGTCTTGCCGTTCACGACGATGGTGTCGGTGGCGGTGAAGGCGGAGCTGATCGCGTCGACCGTGGCCGAACCGCCGGACAGCAGCGTGGTTGCGCTGGTCGTGGTCGCCGTCTTGGTGTCGGTGATCACGGAGCCAGGCGTCGCAGCAGCATCCGTCGGAGCGCCCACAGTACCACGCAGATCGCTGGAGTTCGCGCCGGCGACTGAGGCGGCGGTTACTGTCGACCTCGTCGAATAACCGAGGGTGGCTTGTAACGCCTGATTGGCGACCGATTTGGCGGCGTCGACCAGCTTCTGCAACGAGGTAAGGCCGGTGTTGGCGGCCTGCAACACCTGCACGCCGTTACCGATCCCATCCAGAAGGTTGCTGATGTCGCTGGCGCGATTATCAAGAGCCGCCGCGGTGAAGAAGTTGGTCGGGTTATCGAGCGCGGTGTTGACCTTCCTGCCGGTGGAGAGACGGTTCTGGGTGGTGGCGAGAAGATCGGCGGTCGACTGCAGCGACAGCAGGTTCTGGCGAACCGAGGCCGAAAGGACAATACCGGACATGTGACAAACCTTCCTAGTTTTCCGTCAGTAGTTCTACGGAGACTCCTTTAAATTAGAGTTAACGCCGGCTTAAGGGGTTTGATGAACGCATCGTTACCGAAGCACACCGGTAACGCATCCAGAGGCTTTGCCTTGTCGGGTGCCCGAAACAAAAAAACGGCGGGGTTTCCCCCGCCGTTTTGACCTCTGATGCAGCTTAACTCAGCGCAGCAGCTGAAGCACGCTCTGCTGCGCGGTGTTGGCGAGCGCCAGCGCGGATACCGCGATCGACTGGCGGGTGGACAGCGCCTGGCTGTTGGCCGCTTCCTCGTTGGTATCGGCCAGCGTCAGGTTGGACGAGCCGGTCTGCAGCACGTTGATCAGATTCTTGGAGAAGTCCTGGCGGTTCTGCACGATCGACAGGTTCGAACCAAGCGTCGATGCTTCCGTCCGCAGCGTGCTGCTGGCGGTATTCAGCGAAGTAAGAGCGTTGTTGGCCGAGCTGTTATCGAGGAAGTCGGTTCCGGCCGTCAACTTGGACAGGCTGAGGCCCGCGGTGTTGAAAGTAACACCCTGGATCTTCAGCGTCGAGGTGCCGGTCTCGTTGAAGGTCAGCTTGAGCTGATCGCCGTTGAGCAGGTTGACGCCGTTGAAGGAAGAGTCCTGCGCGGTCGTGGTGATCTGGTCGAGGATGTTGTTGTACTGCGTCACCAGGTTGGACCGAACCAGCTGCGCTGCCGCATCCTGAACCGGAGCAGCGGCAGTCAAACCGGCGAAGGCCTTGCCCACACCTGCGGCGGTGCCGCCGATCGTGCCGATCGTTGACGAGGCCGCATCGTTGGTGGTCGTGATGTTGATGACGCCGGCGCCATCGATCGTTGCCAGCAGGTTGTTCGCCGAGAGCTTGGTGTTCAGATCGTTCAGGCTCTTGACGGTGCCGCTGCTGCCGTCACCGAAGGTGATGTTGGTGGCGGTGCCGTTGCCGGTTGCGCCGATGGTCAGGGTAAGACCGTTGAGCGCGCTTACGCCGGCGGTGCGGGTGGTCGTTCCCGCGGTGAGGCCGAGCTTCGCCAGACCTGAACCGCTGACGACGAGATCCGCCGTCGTACCGGTGTGAAGCGTGATCTTGCCGCCCGCGATCGTCGAGGTACCGCCGGTGATCGAATTCACCGCGCCGATGATGTCACCGACCGTACCGGTGGTGATATCGATCGACAGGTCTCCGCCGGTGGCCGTACCCGTGGTGCCCGAACCATTGTTGAAGGAAATCGTCTTGCCGTTCACGACGATGGTGTCGGTGGCGGTGAAGGCGGAGCTGATCGCGTCGACAGTGGCCGAACCGCCGGACAGCAGCGTGGTTGCGCTGGTCGTGGTCGCCGTCTTGGTGTCGGTGATCACGGAGCCGGCCGCCGCGGCAGCATCCGTCGGTGTCCCAACGGTACCACGCAGATCGCTGGCGGTCGCGCCGGTGATCGCAGCGGCGGTTACGCTCGACTTCGTCGAATAACCGACGACGGCCTGCAGCGTCTGATTGGCGACCGACTTGGCGCTGTCGACCAGCTTCTGCAGCGAGGTGATGCCGGTGTTGGCAGCCTGCAACACCTGCACGCCGTTGCCGATGCTATCGAGCAGATTGCTGATGTCGCTGGCGCGGTTGTCCAGAGACGCTGCGGTGAAGAAGTTGGTGGGATTGTCGAGCGCCGTGTTGACCTTCTTGCCGGTGGCAAGGCGGTTCTGGGTGGTCGACAGGAGTTCGGCGGTGGATTGAAGGGAGAGCAGGTTCTGGCGAACCGATGCGGAGAGAACAATACCGGACATTTTCATACCTTTCTGGTGTGAAATAAGACTACGCGTCGTACTCGATCTTTTCTGATCGACGACCGCCGGACGGTGGAAGGAAGCTTCTAAGAAAATATGAATCGCGACCGCGCCGGCTGCCCTCGGGACACCTCGGCGACGCGCCGATTTGCAATTCCGCCTCCGCGTGATTTGCAGGATAACGTTGATAACACTGCACATTCCCGTGACGTCTCGGTTCGTTTACCAAGCATTAACCTTGTTGGGAAAGGATGCTTCGGAATCGTCGGACGTCGAAGCCGGCGCACTTCAACGGAGAACAGGCATGGCTTTAAAAGTCGAGCTCAAGCCGAACGAACGGATCATCATCGGCGCGTGCGTGATCACCAATACGGATCAGCGCGCCCGGCTATTGATCGACGGCGACAAGATTCCGATCCTGCGCGAGAAAGACATCCTGACGCCGGACACCGCGGACACACCGGCCAAGCTGATCTATCTCGCGGTGCAGCTGATGTATCTGTCGCCGGATCCGATGGCCCATCATCCGACCTATTTCAGCCTGGTGCGGGACATTCTGAGCGCCATGCCGAGCGCGTGGCCCTTCATCGAAGGAATCAACAATCACATCCTGAATGGCGATGTCTATCACGCGCTGAAAGAAGCGAAAAAGCTGATCGGCCACGAAGAGCTGCTGCTTCAGAGTGCGCGAGATCGCCAGGCGCGTCGCGCCGACGTCGAAGCCGGCCGCATATCGGCGTAATATCATCGCCGTTTTCGGGCCAACATCATCGCCAGCAAGAAGCAAAAAGGCCTCCGCAAGGAGGCCTTTCGCATATCCGGCGGATTCAACGACCGGTGATCATCACGCCGGAAGATACTTGCTCAGCGTCGTCTGGTACAGCATCGCGGTGGTTTGATAGGAAGCCTGCAAAGTGGTCTGCAGCGCCAGAATCTTGGTCGCCACCTCGTCGGTCGATACGCCCTCGATGGAATCGAGCATCGTCTGCGCCATCGATTTGAGCTGGGTCTGCCGGTCTGTCGTCGCCTTGATCGCGGTTTGCGCGCCGGCAAACTCGGCCTGGATATCCTGGATCGATTGCTGGCCGGCCTGCTGCGCAAGATTTGCTGAAATACGCTCGCTGAGCGCGGTACTCTGCCCGCTGGCATTTGGATTGCTGGCGTTGGTCGTGACCGCCGCATATACCGCGATGTTCTGCAGTTGATGCACGAACGCCTGCTCGTCGGCGCGCGCGCCATACTGAACCGTGATCGATGCGTCCACGCGCGCAACCGCAGTGCCTCGCGCCGGATCGGTGCCCGCTTCTCCGGTGTACCAGGACACGGTGTTTGCGGCGGTCCCGGCTACCAGGCTTGTCGCCGTATTGAATGGCGGTCCTCCGACCCGCAGCGGCGCCGGGTTTCCCGTCACCGTGGCGCCGAAGCCAAGCGACGCGAACGCAGCGGTGTTCGAACTCGTGACCGTCAGATCGGTGCCGTTACCGCCATGCAGCGTGATCGCTCCGCCGCTGATGGTCGAGGGATTGGTGGTGCCGGTGATCGAATCGATTTTTGTCAGCAACGCCTGAACGCTGTCGGTGACGTTGAGCTGGTTACCGGTCGCGCCGGAGGCCACAAATGTGATCGGCGTGCCGTTGACGGTGATGGTGTCGCCAGCCGCGAAGTCTGTGGCCAGCGAGTCCGTTGTAGCGGCGCCGGACAGCAGCGTTGCGCCGGTGATGGGCGCCGGAGTCGCGGCCTTGTTGTTGACCACGCTTGCCGCGATCGTTGCCGACGGATTAAAGAAATTATCCGACGCCGTGATCGCGGATGCCGCGACCAGCGATGTGTCGCTGAGCGTCTTTATCGACGCGGTCAGCGAGGACTGCAAGTTCAGCGTCGTCGCGGCCGTATCGACGCCGATCGCAAACGAGCCCGCGGGAGGCGGCGTTGTCGTCGTCGCCGTCAGTTCGATCGACTCCGTGGTGCCGTCGGGGAGATTGAAAATGAATTTGACCTTGTCGCCGTTATTGGGATTGACGCCGCCGAGATCCACCGTTGCCGCCGGCGGCACGCCGGCCGGCTGCGTGATGGTTGCGCCGGTCAGCGACGAACTCACCGAGGCCAGTTTAAGACCAAACGCCGAGCCGTCTTCGGCGACGCTGGTCACGGTCGTCGTCGCCGAAGGTGACGTAACGGCGAGCCGTCCCATCCCAAGGGTCCCCTGATCCGCCAGCTTGCGTTCGCCGATCAGCTGCGTCAGGCCGGCCTGGGCTCCGATGCCGTTGAGAATAACGTCGGCTGGCGCGGTCGGGGCCGTATCGGTAGTGCGTCCCGAGAACAAGTAGCGGTCGCCTGACTGGGTATTGAGCAATGAAATGGCATTGGCGAACGCCGCCTGCGCCGTGATCTGACCGGAGGTTTGACCGTTGTTGTTGAGCACGATCGTCGAGGAGGTCGAGGCGCTCTTGACCTGAGAGCCGATGTCCGACAGCCCCTGCAACGCCAGATTAGCGACATTGAGGCGCGTGTTGACGTTGGTCGCGGTGTCCGCATAGGCGTTGATATGGCTGACCTGCGCACGCAGACTTACTGCAAAGCCGCGGTCGATGCCCTGGCCGGCATAGGTCGTGGAGATCTTGCCGCTGGCGAGCTGCGTCTGCAGGTCGTCAAGCTGGCTTCTGAGATTGAGAATCCCGCTCCCGATATAGGATGTCTTGCCGCTCACGCTATCGATTGACATGAAGTCCTCACATTGCCTGTAGCAGCGCCGTGTACATGTCCTTGACCGTGGACATGACGCGTGCGTTGGCCGAATAGGCGTTCTGCAACGCCAGCAGATGCGCCATCTCTTCGTCGATGTTGACGCCCGACGTTGAACTCAGCTTGTTTTTCAAGGTGTTCAGGACGACATCTTGCCCGTCCGCCAGCTGCTTTGCGGAACTCGCGGCTTCGCCTTGCGCGCTGATGACCTGCTTGGTGAAACTCAGCAGCGATCCGGTAAATGGCGCCCCGGTGGTGCCGATGCCGGTCTGCGGCGAATAGCGGTAGGACCCCGTCGTCAGTTGGGTCAGAATGAAGTCGGACCGCGTGGTGTCGCCGGAGGCGGTGAGTGGATTGGTCGAATAGATAATAGTGCGCGACGGATCGCCGAGCAGCGCGGAATTCACGCTGATGCGGGCCGCCAATCCGGTTTGCTGCGAACCATTGGCGGTGATCGCGCCGGTGTAGAGCATGCCGCTGTCGGTGAACAACGGAAGCTGCGCGCTGCCGCCGGTAAGCGACGATACCGTCGTGGTGACCGAGGCCGCGGTGACGTCCGACCGGTTCGGCGCGCCGTCGTCAAGCACGCGCAACGTCGACCCGGACGGATTCGAGAACTGCAGATTGGCGCTGCTGCCGAGCGCCGTGTTGAGCTGGGTAACGACGGAAGCCATGCCGCCCGCGAAATTGATGCCGAGAACTTCATCGTTGGGATCGAGGGTCGCCGAATTGGTCAGCGGCAGCACCGAGGGATCGTCGACCCGCATGATCGAAAGATTGTGGGTGGCACCGGTGATATTGTCCTTGTAGGTGACGTGGACGACGTTGCCGGTCTGCAGACCCGACAGATCGAGATCGAAGCCGGTCGCCGGCAAGGCGCTGGCGGGGGCTGCGACGCCAGCCGTTGTCTTGTCCGACAGCGCGCTCGACATCGACGCCGCCAGCTGATCGATCTGCGCCTGCGCCTTCACCAGGGTGTTGTCGCGCAGTTCGAGATAGGCGGCGATCTTGCCCGACCGGATCGCGTTGGTGGACACCATGTCGTAACTGCCACCATGCGGAAAATCGATGGTGATGGTGCCGAGATTGCTCTTGGTCGGATCCGCATTATACAGCGTGTTGGGCGTCACGGTGCCTTGCGCATTGAACGTGAGCTGCGCCGCCTCGGTCCCGACCAGCTGAACGCCGGAATTGGTGAATACCGTCGCCTGGTTCTGACTGTTGGTGACGACCCTGATATCCACAAGCTGCGACAACTGGTCGATGTACTGGTCGCGCTGGTCGAGCAGCGACGCCGTCGATGAATCGGTCTGTCCGTTGTTCTGCAACTGGTTATTGATGAGAGCGATCTGCTTGAGCGCATTGTTCGCCGTATTGATGGAATCGTTGATGGCGGTCTCGGCGTTGGCACGCAGGTTCTGGATTCCCTGCGTCGTGGCGTTGAGCTGCTCCGCCATCGATTGCGCGGCGTTGACGACGCCGATTCGCGCCGATTGAGAGTCCGGGCTGGTCGACAGCCCTTGAACCGCCGTTGTCAGGGCGTTGAACGCATCCTCGATGGTTCCGGTCGAGTCCGGGTTTCCATAGACGGTCTGCAGATTGGCGAGAAAGGTCGATCGCACGTCGGCATAGGCTGCACCTGACATTTCCGTGCGGATCTGGGTCTGCAGATACTGATCGAGCTCGCGATTGACGCCGTTGATGCGGACGCTTGAGCCGAAGTCGCCGGTGACACCGGTGATCTGATTGACTGTCTTGCGAACGTAGCCCGGCGTTTCCGCGTTGGCGACGTTCGACGACACCAGCGCGAGCGACGCCTGCGTCGCACGCAGGCCCGACATTGCGGTGTAAAGGGCTTGGCTCAAACTCATGACTAATTGCCCATTTCAGATCGGATCGCGGACCGTTCGGCCGCGATTTATCGCAGCACGTTCAAAAGATCCTGCACCATCGTGTTCGAGGTCGTGATCACCTTGGTGTTGGCCGAATAGGCCTGTTGGGTGACGATCAGCTTGGTGAACTCATCGGCGATGTCGGTGTTCGATCCCTCAAGCGACGAGCCGACGATGGTTCCGGCTTTGCCAAACAGCGCCTGCCCGGACTCGTCGGTCGCCTCGAACGCGCCGCCGTCGGCGCGCTTGAGGAAGTTGGTGCCGTTGAAACTGGCGAGCGTGATTTCGGCGAGATCGAGGTTACGGCCGTTGGAATAATTGCCGACGATGCGACCGTTGGTGCTGACGCCAACCGACTGCAACTGACCGGCCGGGAAACCGTCCTGTTGAATCTGGTTGACCTGCACGTTGCCGTTGGCATCCGCGAACTGGGTGACGCCTCCGTTGCCAAATACCACCACCGGACTTCCGATCGAAACGCCATTGACCGTCGCATTGGTGAGCGTGATCGAGGCAATTGCCGGGGTCATCTGACCGTTAGACGCGAATGAGAAGTTGGTGCCGACGTTTTGCCAGGCCACGGCAGTGCCGGTTGCGTTGGGATTGACCTGGTAAAACATGTTCCAGGTGTCGGTATGACCGGCGCCAAGCGAGGCGCTGTCGGTCTTGCCCCAACGAAACTGGAGATTCACCGGCGAACCGGAGACGTCGTAGGTGGTGACGGCGCCACCGGCGACCGTCTGTTCGAGGAACGTCGAGTTGTCGTTGCCGACGACCTGACCGGTTCCAATCGTGCCGCCGCCGGTGCGCAGCGCGGTCACAGTGCCGGTAAAACCGAGCGCCGCGAACGCAGTGGAGTTTGTGCTGGTGATCGAGAGATCGGAGGCGGTGCCGGAATGCAGCGTGATCGCGCCGGCCGTGGAAATGCTGGAAGCTATGGACGTTCCGGTGATCGTGTCGATCGCGGTGAGCAGGTCCCCGACCGTCGCGTTGGTCAGATCGAGGGTTGCACCGGTCGCCGCGATCACGTTGCCGCCGCTGTTCGAGAACGCGATGGTCTTGCCGTTGACTGTAATCGTGTCGCTTGTACCAAAATTGGCGGTTAGCGAATCGCTGGGCGCTGTGCCCGACAGTTTTGTTGCAAGTGTATTCGCTACGGCTGGCGTCGCCTTGTTGTTCTGGGCGGTCCCGCCGGTCGTCGCATCGACGTAGGGCGCGGCGGGCGTTCCCAGCACCAGCGGGTTATGGCCGGCGCTGAACGATCCCGGAGAGAGCAATTCCGACCCCTGGATTGAAGTGTCGTGATGGCTGGTCAGCGGGTAGCTGGCGAGGTTGGCGCGATAGTCGATCTTGGAGGTTTGCTGCGCCGGCAAGAAGTCGTTCTGGAATTTCAGAACCTGCGGCGAACTGCCGGTCAGGTTGCCCGTCGACGGATCGATCGGAACGCCTTCCAGATAGTAGCCGGCGCCGTTGACCAGAAAGCCGCTCTTGTCGAGCGAGAAATCGCCGCGGCGGGTGTAGCGGTCGACGCCGTCGAACACCGGCAGGCCGTCGGTAAAGGTCCCCGGCTTCTGCACCGAGAAGAATCCGGCGCCGTTGATGGCCATGTAGGTGGCGACGGACGCCGACTGAACATCGCCCTGCACGGTGTTGGTGCTTCGGGAGTGCGTGGTCACGCTTCCGGCGAGCTGATTGGTCAGCCCGGTCTGCGGAATGAGATCGAGAAAACTGGTGTCGATGCGCTTGAACGCCGTGGTCTGCGAGTTGGCGATGTTACCGGAAATGTTTTCCAGTGCGTATGACTCCGCACGCAAGCCGCCGACAGCGGTTGTGAGAGCGCCGAAGATACCCATGACATATTCTCCAAATTCGATCCGGACGGCCCGCCGGTCTGCAAACCCATGGCCGCTATCGAAGGAGAATGTCGCAAGCGCCGTGCCAAACTATAAAACACAACGATATCAACAGGTTGAATAGAAAGCCCCGGTCAAGGGACCGGGGCACAATTGCCGAGCGGGCAACATTTGCCGGGGCGGAAGGGCGGAATCAGGTCGCCGATGGGGCGGCCGGGTGGAACGCCAGCGCAAAGCCGTCCATGCAGTAGCGCAGGCCGGTCGGCTTCGGTCCGTCGTCGAAGACGTGACCGAGATGACCGCCGCAGCGGCGGCAATGAATTTCGGTCCGCAACATCCCCAAGGCCCGGTCTTCGGTCTTGCCGACGGCGTTCTCGAGCGGCTGATAAAAGCTCGGCCAGCCGGTGCCGCTTTCGAATTTCGTCTCCGAAGCGAACAGCGGCAGGTCGCAGCCGGCGCAGGCGAAGATGCCCTTGCGATGCTCCTTGAGCAGCGGGCTCGATCCCGGACGCTCGGTGCCTTGCTTGCGCAGGATGTCATACTGCTGCGGCGTCAGCTGCGCGCGCCATTCCGCATCGGTCTTTTCGATCTCGAATTTCTCCGCGGCGTTCGCGGGCGAAGCTCGCAGCCAGCGGAAGGCCGCAACGCCAAGCAGACTGGCGACAGACGCGAGCAAGATACGGCGGTCGATCATGATGGTCTCCGTTCGAAGCGAAATTGGCATTGTTCGCTGCTAGATACGGGGCTCGGTCGCAGAAGTTACACCGATTGCGCCGGAATTTTCTCACTTTCTTGCGAGTACCCCCCCAACCCTCTCCGCTAGCGCGCTTGCGGGGAGGGTTGGGGTGGGGGCAAATTGATTTACCCGCCCTCGCCTTCGCTCGGATTTGCCTGCGCACGCGGCCGGGGACGCTCGGGACGCGGGCGGCCTGGCGGTGGCTGGCGCCGTGGCGGCCTGGTTCCGGCCTGGCGATTGGCCTCGAGCAGCCGCGCCTCGCGAATGCGTTCCCGCACCCGTGCCCGTTCCCGATAACGAGCCAACGCGCCGGCGGCGGCGGAGCTTCCCCGCCCCCACATCCCGACGAAATGTCCGGCCACCCGGCCGGTCACCCCGCCCGCCCATACCAGTTCGAACGGCGAAAACAGCCGCCAGCGCTCGTCGCCCCACAGAATGCTGCGCGCAATCAGCTGCCCGGCCATTGCCGAGGTGTTCAAACCCTGACGGCCGAAGCCGCTGGTGACCCACAGGCCGCGGCGCAACTGGCCGATCTGCGGCATGCCATGGACGGTCTCTCCGACAGCGCCGCCCCAAACCTCGGCAATCCCGGTGTTGCCGAGCTGGGGAAAGATCGTGCGGATCCGCCGCGCAATGGCGCCGGCAAATCGCTCGGGTCGCGCCGCCCAGGTTGTCTCCGGACTTGCCCACATCAACCGGTCACCGTCCACGATTCGGAAATGATCGACGCCATCGGTGTCGGTCACCGATCCCTTGAATTTCACCACATCGGCCAACTGCTCGCCAAGCGGCGCGGTCACCGCGGCGTAGCGCCAGACCGGCAGCAGCGTTTCCGACAGCCGCCGCAACGGCTCGCCCAGATGGATGTTGCCGGCGAGCACGATGTGCGACGCGCGCAACCGCGCCGACGGCGTGACGATGCGCTTGCGAATGCCCGACGGATCGATGCTGACGACCGGCGTGTCCTCGAAGATCCGCGCCCCCGCCCGCGTCGCCAGCGCCGCAAGACCATGGACGTATTTGCGGCCGTCGATCTGAAACGCCTTGGGATAATACACGCCGTGGAAATAACGATCGGTCTTGAGCTGATCGCGCACGCGATCGACCTGCCAACCCTCGACCTCCGTCTCGAAATCCTCGTTCAGCATTTGCAGCCGGCTGATCAGTTCCTCGCCGGCCTCGACATTGGAAACCTCAAGGGCGCCCTCGCTCAGGGCAATGCCCGGAATCAATTCTTCCGATGCGGTGGCCCGAACATATTCGACGCCTTCCTTCGACAACGACCAGAGTTCGCGGGCGTCTTCAAAGCCGATGCGGGCGATCAATTCGCCGATCGGGAGACCAAAACCCGGCATCACCGTGCCGAGATGATGGCCGGATGCGTTCCAGCCGACATGCCGGCCTTCGAGAACGGCGACGCTCGCGCCGAGCCTTGCGGCCTCCAGCGCCACCGTGAGGCCCGCAAGCCCTGCCCCGACCACACAAATATCGACATCCAGATCGAACGAAAGGCGCGACCGCCCCGGCAACATCGCCGCGGCATCATTTGCTGTGGTCGCGCTTGTGGAAGTCTCGCTCATATCGTTTTCTTACGGACGGATCAGTCGCTTGTCACCTTGTCCCAAGCTTCGGCTTGTACATTAATCCGCCGGATCCGAAATAAATCGAGAGTCGCCATGCGCCGTTTGATGCTGCTGCGTCACGCCAAGACCGAGACCGACGCGCCTAGCGGCCGCGACCAGGACCGCCGATTGGACGCACGTGGCCGCACCGACGCCGCGGAGATCGGCGGCTGGATCGGTCGGCACCCGCCTTTTCCTAATTTGGTGCTGGTTTCGCCTGCGATCCGGGCCCACCAGACCTGGGAGATTGCGTGGGAGGCGATGAAAAAGCGGGTGCCGCAGCCGCGCGTTGAACTTCTGCCGGAACTTTATGGAGCCAACCCGTCGCAGCTGCTGCAGACCATCCGCGCCGCATCATCCGCCGATCCGAAAGCCCTGATGCTGGTCGCGCACAATCCCGGAATGCATGAACTGGCGCTGGCGCTGACCGGCAGCGGCGACGCCGCCGGACGCAAGGCGCTGGCCGACAATCTGCCGACATCGGGGCTTGCCATGCTCGACTTTGCGGGCGACGACTGGGACGACGTGGCGTTCCGTCGCGGACGGCTGGCGCTGTTCGTCAGCCCAAAGCTGCTGAAGCAAGCCTAGCACCTGCGCCGCGTCACCAAGACTTGGTTCAAGACTTGGTTTCAAGACTTGGTTTTGTGCTACGTTCGCTTCACACACGGAGGCGCAGATGTTCAAATCCATTCTCGTCCCGCTCGATCTTACCGATACCGACCTGGCGAAACCCGCGATTGCGACGGCGGCGACGCTGTCGCGGACCTGGAGCGGCACGGTGCGCCTTCTGAACGTGTTGCCAATGACGCCGGTGATGCTGGCGGAATATGTGCCCGCCGATTTCGACATCCAGCAGCGCCAGACCTCCGAGGAAGCGCTTGCCATCGTCGCACGCGAATCCGGCATCGATGCATCGCGCATCTCCAGCGTGGTGCGCCAGGGCGGCATCTATCACGAGATTCTCGAAGAAGCCGCGGCGATCAAGGCCGACCTGATCGTCATGACATCGCACCGGCCGGCGATGCGGACCTATTTTCTTGGCTCCAACGCCGGCCATGTGGTGCGCTACGCCAAATGCTCGGTGCTGGTGGTACGACACTAGGGTCCGGGCAACCGACTGGGATGCCTTGGCAACCGCGTGATCGCGGTGCTTACCGCATTCTTCTCATCCCCGGATTGAAGGCTCCGCCGACCGCTGCCTCGATCTGACTGCGCACTATTCCGATGTCGCGCAATTCGCGATCATTGCGTTCGAGCAGCGCGTTGATCGCGGCGCGACGCTCCCAATTGGCGGCCACGGCGTGCGCCCAAATGCCGATCCAGCGGACAAGTCCGCCCCACAAATTGGGGGTCGAAGGTTGCGCGGGGCTTTGGGATATCGTGGTCATCTTGCTTCTCCAATCAGCTTCCGCCCGGCAAAGCCATATCGTTGGCGCAACACTGCTCGACAGCGGCGCCCTGGGCGACGTCGGATTGCTCTCGCTCTCCTCGGTGCAATCTCGGCTTGATGGTGACTAGATGATCCTGTAATTGTATCGGTTCAAGTAAAACATTGCTCTCGGTGCAATAATGTCGAAATTCGAATATGCGAAGCTTGCCGATGCCGTCGCCGCCGAGATCGCGAGCGGCGCGCTCAAGCCCGGCGACCGCTTGCCGCCGCAGCGTAGTTTTGCCTATGAGCGCAAGATCGCCACCTCGACGGCCAGCCGGGTCTACACCGAGCTGCTGCGCCGTGGCCTCGTCGTCGGCGAAGTCGGACGGGGGACGTTCATTTCCGGAGAAGCGCGCCGCGGGACCGCCGCGGCAACCGAGCCGCGCGGCGCGCGCATCGATCTGGAATTCAACTATCCCCTGCTGCCGACGCAATCAGCCCTGATCGCAAAGAGCCTGGAGGGACTGAACCGGCCGGAGGCACTCGAAATCGCGTCGAGACAAGCCACCAGCATCGGAACGCAGGCCGCAAGAAAAGTCACCGCGGACTATCTCACCCGTCAAAACCGGGATTGGTCGCCAAAGCCGGAGCAGATGGTGTTCACCGCCAATGGCCGGCAATGCATCGCAGCCGCGCTTGCCGCGGTGGTGCCGACCGGCGGCCGTTGCGGCGTCGAGGCTTTGACCTACCCGTTCATCAAAGGCATCGCCGCCCGGCTCGGCGTCACGCTGGTGCCGCTGGCGATGGATGAACATGGCGTTCGTCCAGACGCCGTGCAGAAGGCCCATCGCGAAGCGCATTTGTCGGCGCTGTACGTTCAGCCCATCATCCAAAATCCGCTGGGCATGACGATGCCGTCCGCGCGGCGCGCTGATCTCCTGCGCCTGGTCGAGAAGCTCGATCTCACCGTCATCGAAGACGCCGTTTATGCTTTTCTCGACGACGAGCCGCCGCTGGCCGCGCTCGCGCCGGATCGTTGCGTGGTGCTCGACAGCCTTTCCAAGAAGGTGGCGCCCGGGCTGTCGCTCGGCTTTGTCGTTGCGCCGCTTCGCTTGCGCGAAAACGTCATGGCCGCGGTACGCTCGGGCGGCTGGACCGCATCGGGATTTGCGTTCGCCGCCGCGCAACAGTTGATGGGCGACGGCACGGCTGCCGAGCTTGCGCGGCTGAAGCGGATCGATGCGCAGCAACGCCAGAAAATTGCCGTGGCCTGCCTTTCCGGTCTTGAGATCCAGACCCACAGCAAATCCTATCATCTGTGGCTGACGTTGCCTCCGCACTGGCGGTCGCAAACATTCGTCGCCGCCGCGGCCCGGCGGGATATCGCGTTGACGCCATCGACGACGTTTGCCGTCAGCCCCGGGCATGCACCGAACGGCGTGCGGCTGGCGTTGGCTGCCCCTCCGCTCGACCAACTCGAAACGGCACTGCGCACGCTTTCGGGAATGTTGAGCGCGAAGGAGGAGGACTTCGATTCGACGGAATAGCAGCCGGAGAAGCGCGCGCCGCGGTCAAGCCACCGGCCACTCCGCAATAAAGCCTTTGGCCTTGTATGGCTCGATCTTGTCCCATTCGCTGAGAATCCGGACCCGGAATTCCGGATCGGTGTGCCAGAGCGCCAACGGCGTTTCGAAGCTGTCGACTGATATCAGCATCTTCTCCACGTCCGGCCAGTGCCGGTGCAGCGTCATCGGGTAGCGGCGCGCCGTCCAGGTGTTGCCGAGGCAGATCACGCTGCGGATATTCGCAAGCCCGAGGGAGGCTTCGAGGATGGGGAGCGAGAAGATGACGTTTTCACCGGTGTTGGTCGCGCGATGTTCCTCCAGGATGCGTTCCGGCGGAATGCCGCGCGCCACCATCGCGGCCTTGATGATCTCGCATTCCGAAAGCTCCGCGCCCGGCGTCACCCCGCCGCTCACGATCGAGCAGCGAAACAAGCCCTCGCGCCAGAGCCTGAAGGCCTCCTCCACGCGCCGCGCGACATCCTCGCGCGTGCCGAACACGAACAACAGATCGGCGGGTTTTATCGGCGTGCTGATCAAATGTTTGGCGTTGATCTCGGCAACTTCCTGCTCCGTTGGCAGTCGCGTGTGCCGATCCTTCACAGTCCACCTCGCGTCAAAGCCGAAAACAGGCGCCGCCACGATGCCGTGTGCCGGCCGCATCGCGAAGTCACATTTCATTGCGCTTGGTTGCAGAGCAAAGGTTACGGCAGCAACGCCACCGGAAGTTGATCGAACGTATAGGTCTGCGGCCGGTTGCGCTTGATAAAGCCGCCGATCTGCCAGCCGAACAGCGCGGCGAAACCGACCAGAAACAATGCGCCACCGAATTCGCCGGTGGCGACCGCGCGTGCCAGCAGACCCGTGATGGCAATTGCGACCAGCGCCAGCACCGCAATCCCCGCGGCATAGAGGCCGGATTTGATGCCACCGATCAGCGCGGCCCGGCTTCCGGCCTGCTTCATGCGCGCATGCAGCTGCGTGATGAAGACGCGGTATTCCCTGTCCTGCGGCGCCATCAATGCGACGGTCTGCCAGCTTGTCGAGAGGATGGCGATGCGCTGCCGGTTCACGGATTCAATATCCGCGCGAAAACGGCGCGACTGCATCGACACCGGCCGGTACGACAGACGGATCGCCGCGATATCGGCGTAAGCCCAGACCCCGGACTTGCTGCCGACCTGCCACGACAACCCATCGTCCGTCAGCTCGAATTGATGCGCCGCGCCGATCAGCGACGCCTTGTAGGCGTAGCGGATCGGCGCATCCGTCTCGTTCGACAAATCGGTCGTCATGGGCAATGGCCATTCCCGCGGAATCGGCGCGCGTTCTAAAAAAAACCATCTGTCGCGCCTAGCGCGACAGACATGCCCACAAAAATGCAATCGTTGCCAGCGCGCCCAATACGGTGCGCATGGCGTGGAGCGCACCCCATTTGACCACAAGCGCGCGGGTCGGCGGCCCCGCCTTCTCGATCTCGGTCGCCAACAGCGCGTCGTTGGTGGGTTTGATTCCGATCAGCGTCCATGGCCACGGCGCAATGATCGCAATGCCGCCGATCAGGAAGCCGGGATGCGAGGTCTGCCACCACGCCGTCAAACCCAACAGAAAGCCCACGAGCGCGAGCGGCGCCTGCATCGCCGCCCCGCGCTTGTAGGAAGGCTTCCATTCGGTGAGCAGCGCGCGGTCCTCCAGTGTGAGCCGCGCCGGCTGCTCGGCGACATTCACGTAGAGCGCGGCGCCTGTGAAGATCGCAGCAGCCGTCAGCGCAAGAAGACCGG
>WNFF01006113.1_pt1 | contig 21811 bp, 22 predicted proteins | sample 5400441 | NCBI WGS metagenome assembly WNFF01 (sample SAMN13153345, study PRJNA577476) | soil metagenome | isolation source: 120 cm saprolite under Douglas fir tree site 2 hole 3 replicate 1 | place: USA:California | collected 2015-04-18
CATTTTGCGGCAAAATCGGGCGAGGTGCTGATCGTAAGGACGCCCGAGGTTTGTCGCTGCACCAGGCGCTCGGTTCCGACGGCGAGGCGATCAAGCGCGTCCCGCACGACCGCGAGATATTGGCGACCCGCTTCCGTTAAGATCAGGCGCTGGCGTTCGCGATTGAACAGCTTGACGCCGAGTTCGGCCTCTAGGGCCTTGACTTGGTGGCTGACCGCCCCCTGTGTGACGCACAGTTCCTCGGCAGCACGCGTAAAGCTCTCGTGTCGCGCCGCAGCTTCGAAGGCTTTGAGAGCATTGAGTGGCGGCAAACGGCGTATCATTGATGGCACTTCATGAAAAACTCGGGCAAGGTAGAAAAACGATGCTTTGCGCGCAATAGATTTCACTCGTATTGGTCCGGTCGGCGTAGCTGGGACCACCCGCAGCCTTTCCTGAGTATTCATCAGTGCGGGCCGGATACCGACGCTGCCGCTCGATTCCCGTTCGCGGCGGCACGCACCGTGCCGTGGAACCCATTCTTGGAGCTCAGACATGCAGCATCTTCTTGCCGTGCTACTGGTCGCATTGCTCGCGGGCGCTACCAACCGCGCCGAGGCCGAGTCAGGTAAACCAACAACGATCGTGTTTGTCTGTCTCCACGGCTCCGTCAAGAGCCAGGTTGCGGCGGCGCATTTCAATCGCATCGCCAGGGAGCGGGGGCTGCCCGTTGTCGCCGTTTCGCGTGGCATCGCCGTGGATAACGAGATCCCTACCGTTATTCGCGAGGGACTAGCGGGCGACGCTGGTCAGTGAACGCATCGCGAAGCCCGACGGAGTGGGGTGACCTTGGCAATGAGGTCCCGCCTCCACAGATCGCTACTGCGGGCTTGCCTTCGCAGGAGCCTGTTATCGTTGTGGAGCGCTGGCCGCGTTCGAGGTTGTGCGTGCGAGCTGCGCGGCAGTCTGCCTGACACCGGTCCGTCTCGGTGGAGTAAGCCGACCATGAGGAACGTGAACGTTCGACCAAAGTTGCGAAATGCTACTTTGCAAAGGGTCGTGTTCGACTAATGCTGCGCGATGGGGCGGCAACCCATGGTGCCGCTCCGAGATCGGACCCATAGCCGAGTGCGCCTACGGTATCATTATTCGGGCCAATCGTCGTCGTCGGTTTCCTCTCCGCGGAGCCGCCCCGTCAACGAATCGACGGCAAAGGCGTCACTCCGGCCGTCTTTTGATGCCGTGGCCATAAAATAGCGGCCGCGCACGACGATCTGGACATCGCTCCATCCATCCGAAACCAGTTTCTGTCAGACCTGGTCCTCAGTTACCGGTCTGCTGCCTGCGATGAAATCAAAAGCAGGATCCTTACGTTCCGGTGCCGCAATCACAAGGGCAGCCGCAGCTGCGACTAACACTCCACCGGCGATGGACCACGGGATCGCTTGATTCATAGCACTTACTCCCCACACGTCAGCCCCCAAGATCTACGGTTTGGAAGAGCCCCCAGCAAAGCATTCTACTTTTAAGGCAGGTTTAAGAAGGGCTTGCAGTTTGGTTCAATTTGCGGCGAATGCTGCTCGATTACGAATTCTGCCGCAAGGCCGTAGCAAGCTTGCGCGGCACTGATGCAACACTGGAAGACTTGTTCGATCAAACCGCCAAAGCCGCCTGCCGCGTGAGGGAACGGATTCAAGGATCCGGCGTTCTGACTTTGCGGATGCGGAGCAGGGCGACACGATCCGGGGTTGAGTGAGCCAGTGGCTCGACCGTGCCGCTTGCAGAGACAACACCATGATCGTGATTCGGCCGGCGATAACTCTCGCTTTTGCAATAGGAGCGCTGATCTCGACGGCGGCGGCCTTCGACAACGGCCAATGGAACGACGTTCCCGATCACGTGCGATCCTGGTTTAAGTCGCTCCGCAGTCCCAGCGGCGGTCGCTGCTGTGATATCGCGGATGGACATCGCACCGATTGGGAAATCCGCCCGGCTGGCTACTTCATCCCGAATCCCACGGATCCTACTGGCGAATGGATCCCGGTGCCTCCGGAGGTCGTGGTTCACAATGCCGGCAATCCGATCGGTGAAGCGATCGTATGGTGGAATACAATCATTATTGACGAAGATCAGACAGGCATTTTCATTCGCTGTTTCGTGCCGGGCGACGGCGTATGAGCACGAAATAAGGAGCGACCTCAACGAGCTGCACTCTCGTTGAGGCGTTTTGCCGTCGCCAGTTGCTCCTGAAGGCTCGCAATTCTCACGCAAGGTCGCATCTACACGACAGACAGTTTGCGAAAGTGGCGCGTTGAATTCATTCGCATTTATGTCCCTCCGCCCGCCAAAATCGCCGTTTCACCATGCCAGTTGAGAAAGTTGGGTTAAGTCCGGATGGCCATTGATTTTAGGCGCCTTGCCGTCGCCACCGCGGGCTTCTCGACCTTCCTCCATCTTTATGCGCCCCAGGCATTGTTGCCGGAGCTTGCACGCGAGTTTGGGGTTGGGGCGGCGCTAATCAGTGCAATGATTACGGCGAGCACGCTCGCCATCGCGTTGACTGCACCGTTCACTGGTGCCGTGGCCGACGTGCTCGGACGTAAAACGCCTCATCACCTCGGCGATGTTTGCCGTCACGGTGCCGATGATAATGGTAACGATCTCAACTGACATCGGTACTATCATTGCCTGGCGATTCATTCAGGGGCTGCTGCTGCCGCCGATCTTTACGGTCGTGCTCGCCTATATCGGGGACGAGTGGCCGCCCGCCGATGTTGCCGGGGTCGCGGGTTTGTATGTTTCTGGATCGAGCCTGGGCAGCTTATGCGGCCGCTTCATCCCGGGCGTGCTTGCCGACCTCGTCGGCTGGCGTTTCGCATTGCTCGCGCTCGCGGGGCTGGGGCTCGCCGGCGCCATCCTCGTTGCCATGAAGCTGCCCAGGGAGCGCCGCTTCGTGCGCTCGGAGGGGTTCCTTGCCTCGGGCCTGCAGATGCTGCGGCACTTGCGCAATTTGCAGCTGGTGGCGACCTGTGCGGTCGGGTTCGGCGCGCTGTTCGACCTCATCGCGATTTTCACCTATGTGACCTTCCATCTTGCGGCGCCGCCCTACAATTTTTCGCCGTCATTGCTGGGGGCGCTGTATTTCACTTACCTGATCGGCACCGTACTGACGCTATTGACCGGACGAGCCGTACTGCGGTTCGGGCGGCGTACCTTCATGATCGGCGTGATTGCCATTTGGACGGCGGGCCTCGCGCTTCTTCTGGCGTCGCCGGTGCCGGTGATCCTGTTCGGCCTTTCCTTGTGCGCCGGCTGCGGGATGTTGTGCCAGGCGACCACGATCGGATACGTGGCGGTGATCGTCCACGAGGGGCGCTCATCCGCGATTGGCCTCTATGAGAGCAGCATTTACACGGCGGCAGTGTCGGCGGCCTTGCGGCGGGCGTGCTTTGGAGCGAGGCGGGTTGGCCTGCCGTGGTCGCCCTATCGGCGATCATCCTTACTATAATGGGGCTGATCGTTACGATCGTGTGGGCGGCGGAGCCGGCCGAAAAATGAAACGCTGCGCGAGAGTGCGGCGGCGTCCTACTCCCCCACGTGCCGGGATGGTAGAGACGTGACATCCACCCTTCGATTGTGATGGAATTGTAGACGTAGATCTGCATCGGTCGTAGATCTGCATCGGTCGTCTAGTCGATGACGCTGATGGCTTGCTGAGTTGGCAGGTTCACAAAAATTCGACGCCGATTTGCGTCCGACTGAAAAAAATCGAGATAGCGTCCAATCGGAAAGTCATGCAGCCGCTTCATGAAGCACCCGCAAAAGGCTGAACCGACCTTGAGACGATAAGCATTGCACGACTCAGACTAAGTTTGAGAGATGACGCAACGTCCCCGATATTGTTTTTTCTCCCTCGAAGATGGAAACGATGTCATCGCCTGGGAGGTGTCCCAGTTCCAGGCGACGTCTAAACGAGCCCAGAGAAGCGCAATCGAAACCCCAAGGACTGAGCGCCTGAGGCGCGCGGTCTATGACTGCACTGGCCCGATCACGTACGGTCTCCGCGTCAAGACCGTCGCATGCAATCCGCCCCAGATCGTAGATACGTGTCTCATCTGATGCCCGGCCTTTCAGGCCGTCATCGAGGAGGACCGCGAGCCAGAGCAGGAAATAATTGCGGTAGTCGACAAGCGAACACGTCATCTCGAACGGCTTCAATTCGAGACGAAGCCCCTCGCCCGGGTGGATCCTGAGTGCAGGGGCGACCACGCTACGATGGTAGGTGCGGACGGACTTGCCGATGCGTCCACGAATGCGCCACAGCTTTCCATCACGCAGTGGGGAGGCAAGCGTCAGCGCAGTGAGGGCCGGTACGTAATGGTTGACCTTTTCACTCAAGTCTTTCACATCGATTCGCCACGCCAAGGCCTTCGGTAAGCTGATATTGATATCCGGTCCGTAAGTCACCATTGCCGCCATTGCCCACTGCCAATAATCATACCGGCGTTTGCTTTGCGGCCCGGAGAAGTCAACCTCGGTCGGATGAAACGATAATGCGACCGCCTGAAGTCCTACATTGGCAAGGGCGTGCTGCAGGCGGCTGTGCAGCACCTTAAGCGCCCCAAGGCACTCTTCGATCGACGAATGGACTGGGGTCCGGATCTGGACCCCTTTCGGCAAAAGATCGATCGGGTTCATCTGCGGATCGTGCAGATGATAGCCCTCCACAATATAAGGCCCGGGCTTTCGATGCGGCGGCTCTACCTTGAAACTGTCGCATTGGAAATCATCTGCCGGAATAGCCTCAAGAGTCGCGTTCAATGTCTCAAATTGTAGGTCGGGATGCCATAACGGTCTGAACGAATTCGCGTCAACCAGGAGAAACTCTGTCTCAAGGCCAAAGCGGAAGCCATCTTGAGCCCCAGTATTCATCGATTAAGGCTTCATTGGCACAGTGCAATCGGGAAAATGGCGGTACACCCTCTCCTGGCGTAGCATGCGTGGCTGCCGATATCACTAGCCGAAGGCTTACGAAGGAGCCCTGCGGCCTCTTCGGCCAACCCGCAAATGGCGTCTGTCGTTCCGTTGCACGTCCGAATAGACGCCCTCGGGCCGTCGCCTTAAATAAGCAGGCAAAGCCGGCCTGTTGACGTAGGAGCTGTCTGGATGTGCTACGACGCGAAGACGCTGCGTCGGGCATGCAGGTCCTACTTCCACAGGACTGCACTGCGCCTGTCTGCCAATGCCTCGGCCCGAAAAAGGGGATTCGCCCTGGCCAATGAGCCCGGAGGGAGTCAGCGCAGCAAGCAGGCCGCTCGCAGCGCGCGATTGGGGATAGCGTCGAACCGGGTCCGAAGGAGGGCTGCTTAAAACAACGTCAAAAAAAAAGACCGATCGAGGAGGGATGGCAGCGGACGGCCCGAAGATCAATCGCCACCCGCAATGCACCTTCGGACCACGCGCGAGAATCAGCTTCTAGCGCTTGCGGTTTTGTCGAGAGCAGCACGCAGGCCTCTGGCAAGTTTCAAGGCATCGTCATTGGCCCAGAAGTGAAGAAAGAATATCCGCGGCTCTTCAGTCAGCATGTGGCTGTGAATCGCCGTCACCTCGATGCCATTGGACCGCAGGGCGCGCACCACGTCCGGAACTTCGGAGCCGATCAAGGCATAGTCGCCCGTGATCGCCGCTTTGCCGCCGCCCGTCGGTTGGAAATTGATGGCGGTTGCGCCGCCCATGATCGGCGCACCCACCCCCATTCCTTGCTCGGTGATCGGATCGCGGCGGGGTACGTTGACGGCATAGACCCCGCCATTGTTTGCCCCTTTGGCGCCGATGATCTGATCAATCTGAGCGGTGTCAATGTCGATGGCCGGAGGTTGGGCCGGCGGTGCGGGAGGCGTGAGCGGCGTCTTGCTTACGGCCAATGCGTCACGGATGGTTTCCGCCATCTTTACGGGATCGCGTGCCCGCCGACATGCATATAAAAGGTCAGCGGTTCGGAGCGTAGAAGGTGATTGTGCACCGCAGTGACATCCACGCCGCCTTCGATAAGTTTGGCCATGACTGGGCTGACCTCGGTCTGCAGCAGTACGAGGTCACCCATCACCATTGCCATGTTTCCCATCGGCTGGAACGCGACCCAGCCGCCCAGAGCTAGTGTCGGCCGGATTGTGACTCCGTCGAGTGTGACCTGCAGGTCGGATCGAGGAAAGCCATAGCGATGAACGGCACCGCTGACGGCTGCGGTTCTGCCGAAGACACCGTCGATCTTGGTCCAATTGATGGCTTGCGCATGGGCGCCAGCTACCGTGGACACGATAATACCGCAAGCGCCGAGAAGTTTAAGAGCACGCATGGCGATGGTCCTCTGTGATCCAGGCACGAATGCCTATGTGTTGACTTTCGGTCTCAAGACAGCTGGTCTTAAGGGGGCCCCACGAAACCAACGCGCATCACCAGGTGCAAGTTCGTCGCCACCGACAACCTGCTCAACCTGCTCTTTCTCAGCGCGAGGTTGAGGCCCATCGCGGATTTCCTGGTCGCGAAGGTAGTCAAGCAGGGCCCCTTGGATGGCTCGTACGACCCGGCCGCCCACCGATGGCTCCTGCACAAGACGAAAGAGGTCCCATGGCCGGCACGCTGTTCGTTCTACCGGGATTCATCGCCATCACGCCTTGAGCTGGATTTACGCCAGTTCGGAGGCGCGACGTGTCGCTCGCTGTGCGCCGGTATGACGCTGGAATAAATTCGAACGCTCACCCATTTCTTCTGCAGTCGTGCCCTGGCATGGCCGCGGCGAGGCCAACTGGCGCCGCGACCGGCCTGACGAGGAAACGATGATCACACGACGTCGCTTGCTTAAGGTGGCAAGTACAGGTGCTGCGCTTACCGGATCGGGCGTTAGCTTCCTGCAGTTGTTGCAAGCAGAGGCGGCAGGCCTCGACCATCCGGCAGAATTGCCTGAGGGCACGCGGGCAGAGGCAATTCTTGATGTCCTGCCGGGCAAGAAGCCGCTCATCAAACTGACCTATCGACCGCCGAATTACGAGACGCCGATCGAATATTTCCGCAGCGCCATCACGCCGAACGATGCATTTTTTGTCCGATATCACGTCTCAGACATTCCGCAGGTCGATGCCAAGACTTGGAAACTGACCGTCGGCGGCGAAGGTGCCAATGCGCAGGCCGAGCTCACTTTCGACGACCTGCAGAAGATGCCGGCTTTTGAAATAGCCGCCGTCAATCAATGCTCCGGCAATCGGCGCGGCCTGTTTAAACCGCACGTCGTTGGTGTGCAGTGGGGATATGGCGCGATGGGTTGCGCCCGATGGAGGGGAGCCAGGTTGAGGGATATCCTGGACAAGGTCGGAGTCAAGAAAGAAGCAATCGAGATTGTGCTCGATGGGGCCGACGGCCCAGTCGTCGACAAGACGCCGGACTTCGTCAAAAGCATCCCAGTGTGGAAGGCAATGGAGGAGACGACGATCGTCGCCTACGAGATGAACGGCCAGCAACTGCCGCACTTCAACGGCTTCCCGGCCCGCGTCATTGTTCCGGGTTGGACTGGCACTTACTGGATGAAGCACCTCATATCGATCAACGCTGTGACGAAGCCGTTCACTGGGTTCTGGATGAATTCGGCTTACCGCATCCCGCTCCGCGCTTTCCCGCTGGTGGAGCGTTTCACCTCGCAGGACAGCGCAGTCAGCACGCCAATCACCGAGATGGTGGTGAATTCGCTGATCACCAGTCATGCGAATGGCGCATCCGTCAAGGCGGGCGCCACTATCGGCGGCATTGCCTGGGACGGCGGTTACGGCATTCGAACCGTCGAGATTTCGACCGACGGCGGCAAGACTTGGGTATCTGCAACGCTTGGGGAAGACATCGGCCGCTTCGCCTTCCGCACTTTCAGCGCGCGCTTCTCGCGAGAGAGTAAGGGCAAGCACATCGTAATGGCGCGGGCCACGAACAAGATCGGCCAGTCGCAGACGTCAGAATTGATCCCCAATCCCGCCGGCTACCATCACAACATCATGCACAGCATCGCCCTTACCGTGACCTAAGAGAGGACACTCCGGTGAGTCCATATCACCGCATTGGCGGACATGCGCACGACGGACTACCCGTTCATTTCACATAGCCGATTTGGGGTGGCGCACTCACGGTCTCACTCAGCGCCACCGAAAGAGCGGATATTTGGACCGAAGTGTTTTTCTACACCATTGCCTGTACCAGATTTTCTTCAGTCAAGGACTCTAGCTCATTCGTTTTCCGGCCGCGAGCGGGGGTTCGACCCACCGCGCCGCCCCGTGCGCCTTGGCGAAGCGCGCACACACGAAATCGAGCGCCGCCACAATGAGGCCCGCGCAGAGAACGAGCCATCCTGGCCGGATCATATCGAAGTCGAATTCAAACGCACTCTGCAGCACCCTTAGCGGCGAGACGTTGGCTTCGATGCCGAGGGCAATCGCCTCAGCGATAAAGGTGAGCGTGGCAATTATCACGCTCAATGCGAGCAACACCCACGTCGGCAGCTCATTGCGGGTCTTGCGCCACCACACGAGCAATCGATAACCGATCAACCAACCGAACAACCCGGTCGCGAATGTCGGCATTGATTCTATAAGCTTGAACCGCAGAAAGTAGTGGATCAATACCAATAGAGCGATCGCGTAAATTGCCTGATGCAAGCGTTGCCAGTTCTTGCCTCCAAGTCGGCGCACCATTCCGTTGGTCGAGGTTGCGGCGAGCGCGGCTAGACTGAGCAACGCCACAAAGCTAAGCGTGAGGCGGTTTCGGTGCACGATTTCGCTCGCGATTTCGCGCCAATCGAACTTCAGATCAACAACATAAAGAGTGAAATGCGCGGCGGCATAGGCAAAGGCACCGACACCAATCATCCGACGCACGTCCAGAAGCTGGCTGTAGCGCATGATTCTGCTCAACGGTCTCACCGCGAGCGTGACGAGCAGGAATATCAATGCCCAATCACCGGCGCGATAGATTAGATTAGTGATCGGCCGCGCGTCGAACCTAATCGCGTCGGAATCGTAAATCGCTATAGCGAGCGGCGCGAACAGGCCCGCCAGCGTAGCTACACGGAGTGCCGACATGCGGTCGCTGGGGTCGCGCCAAACTTTAAGTGGGTGTCTCAAGGGATGTTCCCCAGATGAACTCCGTAACGGCGTGGACGATAGCAACCAGCGGGGGCCGCGGAAAGGGATAGGATTGGTTCCACAGTACTTCGGGCGTTCCAAGCCTTCCATGGCCCCATCACGCCGATTGCTGCGGGGCAAAATTCGGCAGCAATCGAAGGTGGAGCAGACATTTGACATTTCGTCGGTATGATGGGCAGACCACCGTTCGCGGGAGTTTCCCGTTTAGTGTCCTTGTTAATTGGTGCAATGTGGAAGACAAAAATCAGACCGCGATTTCCGATTTTAGGCTAGTCGCCCGCTTCAGCCAATCTGATAGGATCTGGACATCGAGCGAGGCCGTAATAGTTGGCGGCCAATGCGAACCGTGAACCCCTTCACTTTGGCTGAAGCGACCGACTAGGGAGACGGAGTACAGCCACCCTGATAGCGAGAGGAGTACCGGTCGCACCCAACAAACCCCAAGTAATCCCACCGAAAACGCCAAGTCTCATAAGCCAAAGACATAGAGCACGGTCGCGTTGCGCTGCTCCTTGAGCTCCGGGGTGTTGACGAGTTTGTTTTTGGCCGCGGTGCTGGGGCCCGAGACGATCGCGACATATTGCTTGCCGCTCACCTCGAAGGTCATGGGCGGCGCCGAAAATCCGGAGCCGACATTGATCTTCCATAACTCGTCAAGCGAGGTGTCGTCGAAGGCGGCAACCGTGCCGTCCAATAGGCCGAGGACCGCCTGCGGTGGCCAGCGTGCCCGAATAGTTCGGGTACCGCAGATGCACGTTTTTCTTGATCTCACCGGTGGTCGGATCGATGGCGGTCAGATTGCTTTCATAGCGCTCGTCGGTTCGGCTGAGCCCGCCGTTCCAGCCTCTTTCCTTGTTGTGCTTTTCCCGATCGATCGCAACGCTCACGCAGGCCGTCACCGCCGGTATGTACAGGAGCTTGGTATTGGGGCTGTAGGACGACGGCCAGTAATTGTTGCCGCCGGAGGGCGACGGGCAGACCTTCTTGAGCGGTTCTCCGGGAGTGAGGTTGCCAACCCCGGCATAAGTCTGGATATCCTTGGTGGGATCGTAATCGAGGGGCTTGCCGGTCTTCTGGTCGATTCCCTTGGTCCAATTGGCCTCCATGTAGGGCTTGGCCAGCACAGGCTGGCCGTTGCTGCGCTCATACGTGTAGAGGAAGCCGTTGCGTGCCGAATGGGTGTCGTCGTAGTCCCACATGTCGCCGGGCGTGAACTGGAAGTACCAGTTCATCTTACCGGTGTCCGGGTCCCAGGAAATCGCGCTGTTGGTATAGAGGTTGTCGCCTGGCCGGTGGAACGGATCGAACATCGGCACCGGGTTGCCGGTGCCCCAGATGGTCTGATTGGTGTCTGGATCGTAGGTGCCAGTCACCCACACGGCGCCGCCGCCGGTCTGCCACGCGTTGGTGTTGCCCTTCCAGGTCTCGCTGCCGGGCTCGCCGGGTGCCGGAACGGTGAATTTCCGCCATACCAGCTTGCCGGTCGCGGCATCGAGCGCGCCGATCCAGTCGCGCACGCCCTGGTCGCCGTTGGCGGCGCCGATGATGATCTTGTCCCTGATCGGGAGCGCCGCCGACGTGAATGTCACGTCCGGCGTATCCGGGAAGGAGGCCTCCCACACAACCTTGCCGGTCTCCTTGTTGGTGGCGACGATCCGTGGTGCGATGCCGGCACCGGTGATGACGAGATTACCCCACAGGGCCGCGCCGCGATTGCGCTGCTGGCGCTCCTGCTTGGGGTCCATCCGCCAAACGATGCGGCCGACATTGCCCGACGTGCCGTCGATCTTGTAGAGGACTCCCCATGAGTCCGTCACATAGAGGAAGCCGTCTTCCGCGAGCGGCGTTGCAACCGAATACTCGTTGCCGGCGCCGCCGCCGAGCGGCACCGCGTAAGCGAGCTTGAGATTCTTGACGTTGTCGCGATTGATGCGGGCAAGCGGCGAGAAGCGCTGGCCGTCATAGGTGCGGTGGTTCATCAGCCAGTTCTGCGGCTCCTTGTCGGGATTGAGCAGCCGTTCTGGCGTCACGTCGGCGGCGAACGCCGGCCCTGACACGAGGAGCACGCTGCTCGCCAACAGCGCGTCACGCATCGAATGATTGCGTCTTGCCATGATGTCCTCCCGTTTCGAATTCAGGCGTAGTCTTAAGTGCAAAAGTGTACCAAAAAATCGACAGGTCGCGAATTGAGAATTGTGTCGTATGAAGCTATTCTTTCGCCCCCATGGCTGGATCGACATCTAGAATAATCGGCTCATCAGCGTTCAACATTGCGATCAATTAGCTTTGTGCGTCTCGACGACCGCGTCGAAAGTCTCTTCTTGCTTATGCGCTCGTAGTCTTATGTTTTTGCCGGACATCCAGACTTCATTGCAATCGAGCGACTTGCCGCTCGGATTCGACAAGCAAAGTTTGTTGTTCTGGATCTTCCAAATTCCGGTCGATTTCCGACAATGACTCTTGCGCGGATTTCTTTCTCGCTAAGCAATTTGAAACTATCCTGCGCGTATGCAGCCGATCCACAAACTAACGCAGGCAACTCGAGAGTCAGCGTCAGGACACGCAGCGTTCGGCGAATCATGACCGAACTCCATCATTCGAACCGCAAACCGGGTCCCAAACAGGTCAATTGATCTACTTCGTTTCGTTATAGTTGATTTCGTCGAACAGCGTCACGCTGTCGGCCTTGGTCCACAGTCCCACCCTTCCGGCGTCGCTGAAGGTGGAGTCTTCGACCTCGAACAGCTGTTTGCCGTTGTAAAGGACCCCGAAGCGGTTGCCTTTGAAATCGACGCGAAGGGCAAGCCACTGATTGGCTGGGACCGTTACGTCGACGCCGTAGCTACCCGGCCGACCGACAATGTCAAGCGGGCTGCGAACACCGCCGACGGTCTTATAGAGCACGACGTTGTCCTCAAGTGCGTTGGCGCGGACCACGTAGTAATTGTTCGCATCTCTGGCCCGCCAGACGAGGCCCGCCGCACGGTCCTCGGAACCGGCAATGGCCTTGAACTTTATCTCAATGAAGCCGTCCTTGATGCTGGTGTCGTCCTTGAGAAGCACCGGATAGGCGGCCCGACCGGACTGTTTGACTACCTTCAATTTCGAAGGCGCGGTCTGGTCCTGTTCGATAGTCCATTTCGGATTTCCCGCGCCGGTGCTGGTCGCTATCCAGCCCTTGGGCGTCGCGCCAACCGCATCTGTCTCGAAGCTTACCATGTTGTCTGCCATGGCAATCGCCTCCATAAAACAAAGAAACGTAGCCGCGGTGAGAGTTCCCTTCATTTGGCTTCCCTTGTGTCTTGCCCCGGTCCCCATCAGCGACAGGGGCATGCAGTCGATCGCTTGGCGCACCGGGGTACTCTGTTCATCATTTCGGAGGGATAAGTATGCGATTTGGGCGTCACTTCGCAATCGAGCATCCAATCAAGCGGTCCGTATCCCGCCCGATCGCTATTTCTTCCCACAATACTTCATGCAGATGCTATACTCATTATTGCAGGCATCCCGCGTATGATTTTTCAGGCACGCCTGCTGATACTCGCGGCATAATTTGCAGTCTTTCGTTTGCTGGGCTCGCGCTGTGGTGTTGGCGCCGAAAGAGACAACCAGTATTGACAGAATGGCAATGGCTCGCATGAACATCTCCTCTCAAGATACGATGTGACGCGCTCTACGCCTGATTCCACGCTGCCAGCCGCCCCGGCTGAGCAGAACCGCACGCATCTTTCGGTTGGGAAGACCGCCGAACATGCCAGTGTACAGGTGAATGTTTAACGCAGTTTTATGGAGGTACGGCAAATCCGCGGAGGGCACACAGAGGCATGCTGATATTGCATCCTGCCCCACAATTGCCAGTGCCAAATCACTACCTCGCCGCTTGGTCACCAACTCGAACTCGCGCAAATGATTCGGCAAGCTGGCTATAATTCTCGCGCGATCGAAAGCGTCAATACCTCCCCAAGCCCTGAGCCGACCTTTGACACGCTGTGCCCGAGGTCGCTACTTCCAAAGGCGTGGGAGTAAATTTGCGGTTGGTGCGTCAATGACGCGCATGCGTTCAGGCGCGGTTGCTCCAGTAACCCCAGGGCGCCGCGCGCTGGGCGGTCGATCCTTTTCTTTCAAATGCGACGCCGATTTTCATCGACATAAGCGGCGCGGGCTCACACGACACTTGTTTGAGAGGATAGTTGATCTTCTCCATGCCGCGGAAAGATCCAGACGGCATCCGGCGGGAACCAGACCGCGACCTCCTCACCTAACAATGGGCGTTCGTTGGCACCGCGCAGCACTTGAATCTGGTTCGAATTGCCGACGCCAATCGACACGACATGGCTCTTGCCGCGCCGGCGGACTTGGTCAACCCGTCCACGAATGTGATTGATCGCTCCGTTGACCTCGCCTTGTAGACGGATTTGCTCGTGCCGGATCATGAACTCTACGTTTGCGCTGGCTAGCGTGTGGGCCGCGGCGACGATTCGGTGGCCGTTCCAATCGAGCGATGTTTTGTCAGGGGCACTTTCGATGACACGGCCCTCGAATATGTTCGGCGTGCCAGTGATCTCGGCAACGCGCCGGGAGCTAGGTCGCTGGGCGACACTCGCCATATCGTCTTGCTGCAGCACGCGGCCTGCGTCGAGAACTACACAGCGCATACACAGTTCGGCCGCCTCGTCGAAGTCGTGCGTAACAAACAGCGTCGCGATTTGTCGCTCATCAAGGATCTCGGCGAGTTCGTCGGTAAGCCGGGCGTGTGTGGGAGCGTCGAGTCCCGCGAAGGGCTCGTCTAGAAATAAGACCTCCGGGTCGAGTGCAAGCGCTCGAGCGAGACTCGTTCGCTGCGCTTCACCGCCGGACAGCGAGGCCGCCGGACGATCGACCAAATGCGCGATGCGCAGACGCTTGAGCCAAGGTTGGATGCGGGCGTCGCGCTCCGTAGCGCTGGCGCCGCGCAACCTGAGGCCGAGTTCGACGTTGTGGCGGACCGTCCCGCGGAGAAGCAGCGGCTCCTGAAACACCGCAGCGGTTCGGCGGTGATATTCGAGCAGAGACACCTCTTGCCCTAGCTTCTTGCCTCGGAACGAGACTGTGCCGGAAGCGATTGGCAAGAGCCCCGCGAGCGCCTGGAGCATGGTGCTCTTGCCTGCGCCGTTGGGGCCATAAATCGCAACGCGATCACCAGGCTCGACAGAAAGGCTGCACGGTTCGAGGACGACCCGATCGATGCGCCGCGCGCTGACGCGCGCCGCGTGGAGCAGCGCCGCGGTCATCGGTTAGGGTCGTGTTGTTGGACCCACGTCAGCAGGCCGGCAACCACCGCAACCAATAGAAGCAGCACGATGCCATAGGCCATGGCCCGGTCGTAATGGCCCATCCCCGTCTCCATGACGACTGCGGTGGTCAGCACGCGTGTCGATCCGGGGAGGTTGCCACCGATCATTTGGCTGGCCCCGACCTCGTGAACGACGGCGCCAAAAGCCGCCATGTAGGAACCGAGAAGCGGCAGGCGAATCTCCCGTCCGAGCAGCCAGAGGAGCTGCCAACGCGACGCGCCAAGCACGCGCATCTGCAACCAGAGCTTGGGATTGAGCTGCTGGACGGCAACGGCCGTCAGATTGATCACGATCGGAAGGCTAAGGATGAACTGCGCCACGATCATCGCGGTTGGGGTGAAGCGAAGATTGAGCCAGCCAAGCGGACCGTGGCGCAGCAGCAGGATCGACATGACCAGCCCGACGACGACGGGCGGCAGGCCGAACCCCGTGTTGAATATCGTCATCAGAAGTTTACGACCACGGAACGTGGAAACGGCGATCCATGCACCAATCGGAACGCCGGGGATGAAGCTCGCCACGGTCGCAGTGATGGATATGAAGAGTGATTGCCGGATGATGACCCATGTCTCGGCGTCGCCTGTCACCAGCAGCAAGACCGCGTCGATGAAACCGGTGCCGAGCTCGCTCCAGTAATCCCAATTCGACGAGGCCATGCCAGGTCTTCCGTCTGAATGATCAATTGGCCAGCACCTGGTCCTCGGTCTTGTCTGCTGCCGGAATGAACAGCGAGCGACCGTATTGCGCCTTGCCGAATTCGCCGATCACCTGCTGGCCCTCCGGCGAGAGGATATAGTCGGCGAACGTTTTCGCGGTTGCGCCATTCACCTTCGGAAATTTCGCCGGATCGACCGGCATCACGTGATAGATGTTGTAGAGGGAAGGATCGTTCTCGACGAGGATCGGGAGGCGCAGCCGCTTTGCGAAGACGAGATAAGTCCCGCGGTCGGTGAAGGCATAGCCCTGCAGTTGTTCCGCCACTTCCATCGTCAGCCCTTGGCCTTGACCTGTTTCGCGATACCAGGGCTGGCCCTTGGGATCGATCCCGGCCCGTTGCCACATCGCCAGTTCCCTGACATGGGTGCCCGATTGATCTCCGCGGGACACGAACACCGCCCTCTTCTCGGCGATCCGCTTCATCGCGTCCGCTGCCCGCAATCCCTTGATACCCGCCGTATCTTCCGGGGGGCCGATGATTACGAAATCGTTGTACATGACGAAGCGCCGTGACAGTCCATAGCCCTGCGCCATCCATTGTTTCTCGGCCTCGGGCGAATGTGTCAAAAGAACGTCACCCTCGCCGCGCGCACCTTGCTTCAGGATATCGCCGCTTCCAGCGACGATTGTCTTCACCTTGAAGCCGGTCTTCCGCTCAAAAGCTTCCGTTATATGTTTCAGGATGCCGCTATCCTGGGTCGTAGTGGTCGTCAGCACCACGACCTCTTCGGCCGCATCGGCACTTGGGCTCACATTGAACAACCCTGCCAGTACGACGAAAGCGATACACAGACGGCGACTTATCGAGATCATGACGGGTCCTTTCCGAGCGCATTTTCTGATGAGGGCGATATTCAGTTAAACATAACGATGCGGCAAGGGCAATGCAGCTCAGCGTTCGGCGAGGCGCGAAAGCAGGTTTGCACACGCGATCGCGATCAAATGCGCTCATAGAAAAAATCCGGATTGACGCAAGCTGGCTCCAAGCAGGTCAATTGATCTATTTCGTTTCACCTAGAGCATTTCTCGATTAGGTTAGGTGTAGCCTGAGTTTGCGAGATAAGCTTTGCATTCTCCTTTGGAAACCCCTTTGAGAAAAGAGGCGATTGCTCTCCAAAGCTCCTCAACAGTGCGCGCCTTCATTTTGCGTAAGAATGATTTGAGTCTTGCGAAGAGTTGTTCGATTGGATTGAGATCCGGGCTGTAAGCCGGCAGGAAAACGGCGCGTGCGCCGCGAGCCTCGATTGCTTCTTCGACCCCGTCGACCTTATGAGTGGAAACATTGTCCAGAAAGACGATCTGCCCCTTCTTCAAAGTTGGAGAAAGGATCTGTTCGACATAGGCCAGGAAGTGGAGTCCATCCATCGGGCCATCCAGCACAAACGGGGCGGTGACGCCATCATGGCGCAGGCCGCGTATGAAAGTTGTTGTTTTCCAGTGGCCATGTGGCACCTTATCAACGAGCCGTTTGCCTTGCGGAGCCCTGCCATAGAGGCGAGTCATCTTGGTGGTGGCAGCAGTCTCATCGATGAAGACAAGTTGTTTCGGATCAAGGGTTAGCTGTTCTCTCCGCAAGGCCTTACGGGCCTTGGCGACGTCGGGCCGATCTTGTTCGGCTGCATGGAGACTTTTTTTTTAAAGGTCAGGTTGATGTGGTGGAGGAACCGAGAAATCCCCGATTGGCTCACCTTCACCTTTTCTTTCGCCAAGCGAACTTGAAGCTCCGCAAGCGTACTATCCGGTTGTTCCGCTACAAGCTCCTTAACCAGATCTGCATATGGCTCAAGCAAGAAAGTCTTATACCCGCCGAACTTGTCTGGACTGACACTGCCCGTTTCGCGCTTGCGCTTGATGAATCCGCCAACCGTGCTCAAAGCTATGTTGTACAGCTCAGCAACTTCCTCACGGGTATGACCGGCTTCGATTGCCGCAACGACGCGTTCACGCAAATCGTCGGAATAAGGCTTCCCCATTCACGACTGGCCCCCTTTGCACCAGTGGGGATCTTGAATCCGATTCGCGCCGTCGTGGGAATCCACAATCATCGATTCAACCTTTTCGTCAAACGCTCTAGTTGATTTCGTCGAACAGCATCACGCCGTCGTGTTTGGTCCATAATGCCACTTTTCCGACGTCGCTGAAGGTCGAGTCTTCGACCTCGAACAGCTGTTTGGAGCAGTCACAAAAATGAAAAGCTGATTGCTGACCTTGCATCCGGCAAACAATAGCGGTCCAAACGGCACGGAGGAAGCACCGCGGCCCGAAATCGCAACCCTACGGCATCGTCTTCACCAAGGGCGCTTTGGTACCTCGAGTCCGAGGTGCAGACTGGGCGGCACGGCCGTGGTTTGCGAATTGAGAATTTCTGTGTGTGGAGCTACTATGGCTTTCCAGATGACTGGATCGACATCTGCAGCACATCGGTTCGTCAATGCTGAACGCTTGATCAAGGAGGCCCATGATGCAGCAAGTTCATCGCATTGGCATCAGTATGTTCACAACATTGGCCATCTTCAGCTGTGTGAGTCAGGTATCAGCCGCGGATGAGGAGCGTTTCGAAATCTCCAGCATCAAGGCAATCCGGCCCACTCTTGTAGACACGATCACCGCGCTTCAACAGCGCGATGTTGCGAGAGCCAAAGCCGCGTTCGAGGCCTACGATTCGGGGTGGAACGGTATCGAGGTGTACGTCAATACCCGCAACAAGGACATGTACCGACTTCTAGAGCTTGAATTCCAGCCCAGGATCATAAAGGCGCTGGACAGGCCCAACCCGGACATCCCCGAGTTGCTAGCGGACGTCCAAGCGATGCTTGTTAAGTTTGACGAGGCCGTCAGCATCTTCGGCAACGCGGCCCCTCTGAATCCGCTCTATGACGATATCGCGCGGCTGCGGATCGTTCGAGCTCATCTGCGGGAGGTGACCCCGGCCTTGAAGGCCGGGGATATCGCGAAAGCTCGGAAATCCTTCGAGGCCTTCGAGGATACTTGGTTTAATATTGAGGACTTCGTCAGGGCGCGGTCGCTTGATGCGTACGTCGCCATAGAAACCGGGATGGTTCAGATCGAGCAGGCGTTGCTCATGTCTGATCAGCCGGATGTCGCCGCGGTGACGGGCTTGGTAGGCGGTGTGATGAATCAATACAATGCCGTGGTGACCGAGGTGCAGAAGGAGGCCCGGAGCGCCCAATAGAGGTTGCCGTTGGGCGCCTTGGACCGCATTTTCGAAATCCAATCTTGGACACGGTCTGTTGACGCGACCCCGCTAGCTGCCCGACCAACGGCGGGAGTCGCCTCCCGCCGGGGATCCAGGTGGCAGAATAAACAATCGAAAGCGACCGGTTCTACAAACCGAAGACATACAGCACGGTGGCGTTGCGCTGCTCCTTGAGTTCCGGCGTGAGGACAAGTTTGCTCTGGGATGCTGGACTTGGTCCCGATGCGACCGCGACATATTGCTTGCCGCCGACCTCGAATGTCATCGGCGGCGCCGCGAAGCCGGACCCGACATTGATCTTCCACAGCTGGTCGAGGGTGGTGTCGTCAAAGGCCGCGACGGTGCCGTCCAGCAATGCGAGGAATACGAGCCCGCCGGCAGTTGCCAACGTCCCCGAATAGTTCGGGTAGGCGAGGTGCAGACTTTTCTTGATCTCCAAGGTGACTGGATCGACGGCGGTGAGGTCACTCTCGTAGCGGCCATCGACCTTGTAGCCGCCGCCAGTTCGTACGTACCAGCCCTCTTCCCGTTTCGTTGCGATGGTCTTATCGTTGGTCACAAATTCGCAAGCCGTCATCGCCGGGATGTAGAGGAGCTGAGTCCGGGGGCTGTAGGATGACGGCCAGAAATTGTTGCCGCCGGTGCGATTGGGGCAGACCTTCTTGATCGGATTTTCCGAGGTCGGATCGGAAATGCCCGAATAGGTCTGCACGTCCTTGTTGGGATCATAGTCGATCGGCTTGCCGGTCTTCTGGTCGATGCCCTTGGTCCAGTTGACCTCCATGTAGGGCTTGGCGCCGACCATCGCGCCATTGTTGCGTTCCATCGTGTAGACAAAGCCGTTGCGCGCTGAATGGGTGATGAGCTTGCGTGGCTGCCCGTTGATGGTGCGTTCGAAAAGAATGTGGGTGCCGACCTCGTCGAAATCCCACATGTCGCCGGGCGTGTACTGGAAGTACCAATTCATCTTGCCGGTGTCCGGGTCCCACGACACCAGGCTGTTGGTGAACAGGTTGTCGCCTGGCCGTGCCCGTGCATCCATCATCGGCACCGGGTTGCCGACGCCCCACAGGGTCTGGTTGGTGTCCGGATCATAGGTTCCGGTGACCCACACGGCGCCGCCACCGGTCTGCCAGGCATTGGTCTTGTCCTTCCAGGTCTCGCTGCCGGGCTCGCCTGGTGCCGGAATGGTGTATTTGCGCCACAGCAGCTTGCCGGTGGCTGCGTCGAGCGCGGCCATCCAGTCGCGCGCGCCGCCGTCGCCGCCGGAGGCCCCGATAATGATCTTGTCTTTGATGGGAAGCGGGGCACCCGTGATCGTGATCTTCTCCGCGTCGGATACGTTCGTTTCCCATACGACTTTGCCCGAGGACTTGTCGGTCGCGATAATGCGCGCAGGTGCACTCGCGGGCGAGATGACAAAATTGCCCCACAAGGCGGCTCCGCGGTTGGCGGCCTGCCGCTCCTGCTTGGGCTCCATGCGCCAGACGATGCGGCCGGCATCGCCCGACGTGGCGTCGATCTTGTAGAGCACGCCCCAGGAATCCGTGATGTAGAGGGAGCCGTCTTCGGCGAGCGGGGTTGCCTCGATGAATTCTCTGCCGTTGGTGCCAGCAAGCGGCACGGCATATGCGAGCTTGAGTCCCTTGACGTTTTCTTTGTTGATGCGGGCGAGGGGCGAGAAGCGCTGGCCGTCATAGGTACGGTGGTTCATCAGCCAGTTTTGCGGCTCCTTGTCTGGATTGAGTAGCCGCTCCGACGTCACATCGGCGGCGAATCCCGGCGACGCCAGCATGCTGGCCGCGAGCAGAGCACTGCGGATTGAACGACTGTGTCTTGTCATGATGCCCTCCCGTTTCTGAATTCGAGCACGTTCTCAACACGAGCTTCGAACGAAGCTCAATCTTTCACGATCAATTAACATCGTCGACGACGGTCACTCCGTACGGATCGATTCCTACTTTGGTTACCTGGGCAGCGACGCTACGCGAACCAAGATCGATCACATAGACCATTCCGGTCGGGTCGGTCGCAGATGCCGTTAACGTATCATCTCCGCCGGTTACGACTGCGTAGCGTCCTTCGGCCGTGACAGCCACGACCTTTGGCCGCGCCGGCGCACCGTCCGGACGGGTGAGCGTATCTCTGCGCCTGGCTTGTGGGCCAGCGCTAAGCCGAGGTCGACGATCGACACGTTGTTGACGCGGGTATTGGCCACCAGAATTTCCTTTCCATCCGGTGTCCAGGCAACTGAGAACGGCCGCGCTTGCACACCGGCGCCGTCGGTCCCAACTTGCACGCGCGCGGCTTCGGCGCCTGGAAGACCCTGGCGAGCCAGATCGACATCGATAATCGAGATGGTGTTGCCTTCGACACCGGTCCTGTTGTTCTGGCGGGCGGTCACTGCCACGAACTTGCCGTTTGGGCTGGCGGCTATGCCGAAGGGCCCGGCCTGAACTGGAATGCGGGGCGCAACTTCAACGACCGGAGCGCCAGCCAATGCCTTCTCCAGGTCCATCACTGACACATCTTCGGTGCCGCCATTGCCGGACAGGAGGTAGGTCTTGCCGTCGCTCCCCTTCCCAAGAGCGATGAACTGCGGGTTCGGCCAGCAGCCGAAAGCGTGGGATGGGCCGAGATAGGAATAGGTGGTGGGCGGCGGCGTTGGAGATACGAACGGCACCGGAAAGGCGGCACAGGAAGGGTTGAGCTGGCGCGTTCCGGGACCGACCAGCGCCATCTGGATTTGCCCGACGAGGCCCCCGGTCTTCGGATCGATCAGGCTGATGCGGTTCGAGCCGTCCTGGCCCAGCCAGCCCTCGGACGTACTGGCGATGATCAGATCGGGAAGCGCTATCAGGCCGACGCCTCCAAACCATCCGGCGTCGACAATTTTCAAGACCGAGGCATCCGTGTTGTCGAATTCCCGCCTGAGCATCTTCTTGACGTCCATGATCGAGATGTTCGCGCGGCCTCCATGCTGGAGAAACTCGGCATTCACGATGGAGCCGTGATGGTTCATCACGTAGGCGGTGCTCTGGTCGTCGCTCAGCAGAATGTTTGCGGGGTCGCCGAGCAGTGCGCCGTCGAGCCGGCGGGGACTGACCAGCGATCGGCTCACAATCGCATTCGGTGTGTTGTTGTTCTCAGGCTTCAATGCCGCGTTGAGGTCGATCGCATATATTCTCGGATCGCGGCGGCCGGAAGCGAGAACGAATGGTGTCTTGGCGAGCGCGAAGTCGCCGGCGAGCAGCGCAAATCGCGGAAACGCGGAGGCTGATCCGCGAAGGGGAGCCGAACTCTACTCCGCGCTGAATGGCGGCGCGATGTGCGGTCGGTCATGCCGCCGAAAGAGAGGAGCCGTAACCCGCCGGAGGATAATATCC
>WNFF01003504.1_pt1 | contig 21805 bp, 17 predicted proteins | sample 5400441 | NCBI WGS metagenome assembly WNFF01 (sample SAMN13153345, study PRJNA577476) | soil metagenome | isolation source: 120 cm saprolite under Douglas fir tree site 2 hole 3 replicate 1 | place: USA:California | collected 2015-04-18
CGATCCCATGGTGGAAGAGGATCAGCGGCGCCTCCCCCGCCCACGGCGCGGTCGCATCGATGATCTCGAAGTACAGCGAACCGCCCGGCCGATCCAGCTTGCCGGTGGCGCTCACGGCGTCAGCCGGCGGTAACGGTCTCGCGCGCTACGAGAGACTCCCGCGTCACCAGCCCGATCCAGACCGCGAGCCGGTAGAGGATCAGCAGGCCCGCCAGCGAGAGCAGGTTCACGCGGAGCACCCAGCCCACGACCGGCAGCGAGAACGCCTCCGACCCGCTCGCCAGCACCGTCGTCGCGGCGACGAGCACCGCCTGGTGCGCCACGAAGGCGCCCGCGAACGCCGCCGCGCCAGTCAGGCCCGCGCCGCGAGCGCGCAGGCGATCGGCCAGCGCCTGCGCGGCGAGCAGCGCCACGAAGGCGCCCACGCCCAGGATCACGCCCCAGGCGAAGCTGTTCGCGGTGCGCGGGTATCCGAGCAGCCCGTAGCCGACCGCCTGATCGGCGAGCCAGGCGATCCCGATGAGCGCGAGACCGTCACGCCGGCTCATGTAGAGCGCGGCCAGCGTCGCGAGCGCGGCGAAGGGGGTGCCGCACGCCATCCCGAGCGTGATGAAGACGCTCGCCGCGGTCAGCAGGAGGATCCAGAGCCACCGCCGCGCTTCAATGGGCATCGCGTGACCGACGGTATCAGAGCGGTCCCGGCCGCGCAACCAGGAGGCCCTGCGACTACGATACAATGCCCGCGTCATGACCACCCCGCTTCCGCTTGAGGGCGTGCGCGTCCTCGAGCTCGGCCACATCATCGCGGGGCCCTCGGCGGGGCTGCTCCTGGCCGACCTGGGCGCCGATGTCATCAAGGTGGAACGGCCAGGCGATGGGGACCAGTCGCGGAACATGCCGGCCGGGACCTCGGCCAACTTCCACTTCCTCAACCGCAACAAGCGCTCGATCGCGATCGACCTCAAGGGCTCCTCGGAAGGCCGGGCGCTCTTCCTGCGCCTGGTCGCGGGCTCGGACGTGGTGATCGACAACTTCGCCTACGGCGCCGTCGAGAGCTTGGGCCTGGGCTACGACGTGCTGGCGCGGGTGCATCCGGGCATCATCTATCTCGCGCTCAAGGGTTTCCTCCCCGGCCCCTCCGAGGCCCGGCCCTTTCTCGACGAGCTGGCGCAGATGTCGGCCGGGCTCGCCTTCATGACCGGGCCGCGCGGCCAGCCCCTGCGCGCGGGCGCGTCGATCGTGGATGTGGGCGCGGCGGCCTACGGCGTGATCGCGGTCCTGGCCGCGCTTCACCAGCGCGCCCAGACCGGCCGGGGGCAGAAGATCACCTCGGGCCTCTTCGAGACCGTCGTCTTCTGGGTGGGCCAGTGGCTGGCCCAGCACGCGGCCACCGGCCAGCCGTCGGTGCCGATGCCGGAGATCCGGCAGGGCACGCGCATGGGCTGGGGCGTCTACCAGCTCTTCAGCGCGGCGGACGGCGAGCAGATCTTCATCGGCATCACGTCCAACGGCCACTGGGAGCGCTTCTGCGACGAGTTCGGGCTCAAGGATCTCCTCGCCGACGAGCGGCTCGACGACAATGCCAAGCGCGTGGCCGCGCGCGACTGGCTGCCCGCCCGCATCGCGGAGGAGATGCTTCGCTACCCGAGCCCGGAGCTCTCCGAGCGGCTCGAGCGGGCCCGCGTGCCGTTCGCGCCGCTACGACGCCCGGATCAGCTCCTGGACGACGCGCACCTGATCGCGTCCGGGCAGCTCCTGGATACCCCGCTCCCCGGCGGCGGGATCGCGAAGCTGCCCAAGCTGCCGGTGCGCAGCACCGCCTTTGACATGGGGCTGCAGCGCCCGGCGCCCACCCTGGGCGAGCACACCCGCGAGGTGCTGCGGGAGCTGGGCCTCGACACCGACGAGATCGACGCACTCGCGTCACGGAGGGTCATCGGATGAGCGACATGCCGAGCCACGTCACGATCAAGGAAGTGGGCCCGCGCGAGGGCTTCCAGTTCGAGAAGGGGGACATCGGCCTCGCCGCCAAGATCTCCCTGGTGGACGCGCTCTCCGACACCGGCGTCTCCACCATCGAGTTCACGTCCTTCGTCAGCCCCAAGTGGGTGCCCCAGATGGCCGACGCCGAGCAGATGGTGGCGGGCATCAAGCGGGTGCCCGGCGTGGCCTACGAGGCGATCTGGCTCAACGAGGCGGGGCTCGAGCGGGCCGCGCGCCTGCGGGAGTCGCTCGCGCTCCGGCCGATGTTCGGGGTGGCGGCCACCGACACCTTCACGCGCAAGAACACCAATCGCAGCGTGGACGAGAAGATCGCCGAGCTGCCGGGCTGGGCCCGGCGCTACCAGGCCCTCGGCATGGACTGGATCGACGTGGGCGTGATGGCCGCCTTCGGCTGCAACTACGAAGGCGACGTCGCGTCCGCGCAGGTGATCAACGTCGTCGAGAAGGTCGAGGAGCAGGCGGTGGGCTGCGGCTCGCGGCTCGGCAATATCAGCCTCGCCGACACCATGGGCTGGGCGAATCCGCTCCAGATCAAGCGGCTGGTGGGCGCGGTCCGCGCCCGCTGGCCCGAGATCCCGGTGAAGCTCCACCTCCACGATACGCGCGCGCTCGCCATCGCCAACGTGGTCGCCGCGCTCGAGATCGGCGTGGACCGCTTCGACAGCGCGGTGGCGGGCCTGGGCGGCTGCCCGTTCGCGGCCCACAAGGGCGCGGCCGGCAACGTCACCACCGAGGACCTGGTCTTCCTCTGCCAGGAGCTGGGCGTCCACACCGGCATCGATCTCGACGCGATGATCGAGGCCGGGCAGCTCGCCGAGCGCGTGGTCGGGCATCCGCTGCCCGGCAAGCTCAAGTCGGGCGGCAACCTCGACAAGTACCGCGCGCGGGCGCGCGCCACCGCGTCCGCGGCTCCGGCCTAGCCCTGGTTCCGGAGGTCGCGATTCCGCGCGAGGCGCCGTCTCGCGGCGGGTCCTGTCGCCGGGGGCGCGGGGGGGCGGGCGGCTCCGTCACCCGCTCGCCGGATTCGCCGCTCTTCGAGCGGCGTACCGGACTCGGGGGGCCCACTTCGCTCGCCCGCCCCCCCGCGCCCCCGGCGCCACCCGCCGCGAGACGGCGAATCACGTTCGCGACGCGAACTGCGGAATCGGGGCTTGGGTTGTGCGCGTGAAGTCGCGCGTTGTGGTCATCAGCATCGATGGTTTTGCCGCGTTCTACTGGGATGATCCGCAGGCGCGCCTGCCGCGTCTTCGGAGGCTGGCTGAGCGGGGCGCGATCGCCTCCGGTATGGAGACGGTGTTTCCCAGTACCACGTGGCCGACTCACGTGAGCATGGTCACCGGCGTGAGCCCGCGGACGCACGGGGTAGTGGCGAATCACGTCCTGAACCGCGGGACGCGAGTGACCGAGGATCTCACCGGCGATCCCATCTACGATGCGCCCGCGCTGCTGCGCGCGCCGACCGTCTATGATCTGGCCCATGCGGCGGGGCTGCGCACCGCGGCGATCGACTGGCCGGCCACCCGCAACGCGACCACGCTCGACTTCAACCTGCCCTTCTTCAAGGACCAGCGCGTGTTCGAGACCCAGACCGCGCGGGCGGTGTGGGAGGAGCTGGCCGGGCTCGGCTACCCGATGCACCGGCAGGGCGAGTGGGCGCTCCTGCCGAAGCGCTTTCTCAAGGACGAGATGGTCGGCGGCGTGGCGGCCCACGTGGCGCGTCGCCACGAGCCGGCCCTGCTCCTCCTGCACTTCCTCTGCGTCGACAGCTTCCAGCATCTCCACGGGCCCCGATCGCCGGAGGCCTACTGGGCGCTCGAGTACGTGGACGGCCTGATCGGCCGCTTCCTCGATTCGCTCCCCGATCCCGGCCTCGACCAGACCACCGTGTTCGTGGTGTCCGACCACGGCTTCCTGCCGTCGCATCGGGAGATCCGCCCCAATGTGAGGCTGCGCAAGCTGGGCGCGCAGCGGGAGGCGCGCTTCGTGATGAACCACGGCGCGGGCGCCCTCTACCGGCTCGACGGTGATCTCGCCGCCCTGCACCAGCTCGCCCGGGAGATCGCGGCCATGGAGGGCGTCAGCGGCATGTGGACCGCGTCGGAGTACGCCGCCCTCGGCCTGCCCACGCCGGGCGACCATCCGCAGGTGGCCGACGTGATGTTCGAGGCCGCGCCCGGCTACTCCTACGGTGACGCGGCCGAGGGCGACGAGGAGCACGGGGCGCCGAAGTACCTCGGCACCCACGGCCAGCGCCCGCTCTACGGCGACAACGCGGCCTTCTTCCTGGCCGCCGGCGCGGGGATCGGCCGCGACGTGGCCCTTGGCGCGATCAAGAGCCGCGACGTGGCACCGTCCGTGGCGACCGTCCTGGGCTTCCGGATGGACGCGGTCGAGGGCGCCGTCCTGAGCCGGATGCTCGCGTAGACGCTCCCGTTGGGATTTCGACCGACCACGCCCCGCGAGGAAGTGCTAGGCTCAGCAGCCATGGCAAAGAAAAAGCGCCCCACCCCCAGCCGAACCCGAAAACCCGTCAAGGCGACCAGGAAATCGACCAAGACCCGGGCGGCCCCGCCCCCGAAGGAGACGGTAGAGCCCGAAACGACCGCGCTCGCGGTACGCACGGCCACGCCCGAGCGCGTCTTCGCCGGCCGCGTGCGGCCACCCGCGCCGCCATCGCCGCTGCCGACCGGGCGGCGCGCCATCTTCGTGGACGTGGAGAACTCGAGCCGGGCCGATCATATCGGCCGGGTGCTCGACCACCTCGCCATCGACCGGGCCGACCGCCGCGTGGACCTGATCGCGGTCGGCAACTGGCGGGTCATCGGCGCCGACAGCGCGCGGCTGCTCGCGCGGCGCGGCGCCCAGCTCGTCCACAGCGCGCCCTCCACCGGCGTGCGGGACTGGAGCGACCTGCGGATCGCGGTGAGCGCCGGGGTCTGGCTCGGCAGCGGCCGGCCCGGCGACCTGATCGAGATCATCTCCGACGATCGCGCCTTCGACGCGGTGGGCGACGTGGCCGCCGTGCTGGGCGTGGAGTACCGCCGCCTGTCCTATCGCGGTCTCACCGGCCTGGCCGCCGCCTCCGAAGAGGCGCCCGCTACGGAGGCCCAGGCGCCCCGCGAGGGCCGGGGCCGGCGCGGCGGACGCGGTCGGCGCCGGAGCGGCCGCGGCGGTCGGAGCCGCTTCGATCAGGGCGCGCGCGGCCCGACGCCGCCGCGCGGCGGGAGCCCGAGCCAGCCCCCGCCGGCCCGCGCGCCCGAGCCGGCGCGCGTCCAGCCCGACGCCGACGCGCACACGGCGCCGCATGACGAGCTGGTGGAGGTCGTACGCGAGCTGGCCGATCACGCGCCCAACGGCGCGGTACTCATCGACACGCTCGCCCGCGCGCTCAAGGAGCGCGGCTTCAGCCGGCCGCCGGGCTCGCCCCGGCTGATCACGCGCCTGCGGCGCATCCGCCAGCTTCAAGTGAGCCAGACCGGCCGGATCACCCTGGCGGACGGCGGACGCGCCGCGGCAACACCGGCCGACGAGTCACCCCTCGCGGATGCCGAGGTCGAGGCCGCCGAGGTCGACCTGGTTGCGGCGGCCGAGGAGGCAACGCCCGGCAACGAGGTCTCACCGGCGCCGGACGCTCCGCAGCGGTCTCGTCGCCGGCGGCGGCGCGGCGGGCGGGGGCGGGGACGCGGGCGCGGGGGTGGCGGCGCCGGGGGCACGGCCGAGCCGGTGCCTGCCCCGGCCTGAGCGCTTGATCTCGGGCGGGCCCGGCGGTAGCGTCGGGGGCGCCCCCAATCGGGCCTACCTGTAACCGCTTCACGGGCGGCCGCTCCCAAGCCGGCACCCCTCAGCAAGGAGGCTGATCATGGCGGACTTCAAGAGCCTCGATTCGACGTTCAGCCAGGCCGTCGCCGCGAAGAAGATCCCGGGCGTGGTGGCCGTCGCGGCCACCGACAAGGGCGTCCTCTACGAAGGCGCCTTCGGCCAGCGCGAGATCGGCAAGCCGGCCCCGATGACCCTCGATACCGTGGTGTGGATCGCCTCGATGACCAAGGCGATCACTGCGGCCGCCGCCATGCAGCTCGTGGAGCGCGGCAAGCTCGCCCTGGAGCGGCCCGCGGCCGAGGTGGTGGCCGAGCTGGGCGCGGCCCGTGTGCTCGAGGGCTTCGACGCCGCCGGCAAGCCGCGGCTGCGGGCGCCCAAAGGGCCGATCACGCTCCGCCATCTCCTCACCCACACCGCCGGCTTCTCCTACGAGATCTGGAGCCCGGCCATCGCCCAGTTCCAGCAGGCCACCGGCACCCCCGGCATCACCACCTGCACGAACGCGGCGCTCGGCACGCCGCTCCTCTTCGATCCCGGGGAGAAGTGGGACTACGGCATCAACATCGACTGGGCCGGCAAGATGGTCGAGGCGGTGAGCGGCCAGCGGCTCGACCGCTACTTGCAGGACCATCTCCTGGGCCCGCTCGGCATGAAGGACACCTCGTTCAAGCTCTCCGCCTCGCAGCGCGACCGCCTGTCCGCGGTGCACCAGCGCGGCGCCGACGGCGCCCTGGCCCCGATCGAGTTCGGCATCCCGCAGGAGCCGGAGTTCCACATGGGAGGCGGCGGCCTCTACGGCACCGCCCCCGACTACCTCGCGTTCTGCCGCATGATCATGAACGGGGGCACGCACAACGGCACCCAGGTGCTGCAGAAGAGCACGGTGGATCTCATGGCCCAGAACCACATCGGCGCGCTCGAGATCGGCCCGCTCAAGACCGCGATCCCGCCGCTGTCCAACGACGTGGAGCTGTTCCCGGGCATGAGCAAGAAGTGGGGGCTGAGCTTCCTGATCAATACCCAGGCGGTGCCGGGCGGCCGCTCGGCCAACTCCCTGGCCTGGGCCGGGCTGGCCAACACGTATTTCTGGATCGACCGCGCCAAGCGCGTGTGCGGCGTCTTCGCCTCCCAGCTTCTGCCCTTCTACGACGCGACCGCGATCGACCTGCTCGGGAAGTTCGAGACCAGCGTGTACCAGAACGTCTAGGCGGACTATTCATGAACGGGCTCAACCGAGACCGGATGGGTGGCGCCGCGGGCGGCTCCCGCGCGGCCGCGCGCAGTGGGCCCCCCGAGACCGGTGCGCCGCTCGAAGAGCGGCGAGTCCGGCGAGCGGGTGACGGAGCCGACCGCGCGGGAGCCGCCCGCGGTGACAGGACCCATCCGTCTCACGGGTTGCCCGGTCGTGAATAGTCCGGGCTAGGCGCCGCCGGGCCAAGACATGCCAGGCCCCGGCCTCTCGGGACAGGCCCAGACCGTGCTCGGCCCCATCGCCGGCGAGGCGATGGGGATCACCCTGCCCCACGAGCACCTGCTCATCGACTTCGAGGTGATGTTCAAGGAGCCCGCCAACGGCGGCGAGCGGGGCCTGGCCCGGCAGCCGGTGAGCCTGGCCAACCTCGGGTGGGTCCGGCACAACTTCAGCTCCAACCTCGATAACCTCCAGCTCCTCGACGAGGCGGTGGCCCGCGACGAGGCGCTGCTGTTCAAGCATGCGGGCGGTCAGACCTTCGTGGACCCGACGAACCGCGGACTCGCGCGAGATCCGCTCGCGCTCGCCCGGGTGGCCCGCGCCACCGGCCTCAACATCATCATGGGCTCCGGCTACTACGTGGCCGCCGCGCACCCGCCGGACATGGACCGCCGGACCGCCGACGACATCGCGCGCGAGCTGGTCACCGATCTCACGGAGGGCGTGGACGGCACCGGGGTGCGCGCGGGCTTCATCGGCGAGATCGGCACCACCTGGCCCTGGACCGACAACGAGCAGAAGGTGCTGCGGGCCTCGGTGGCCGCACAGCGCGAGACCGGGGCGGCGCTGATGATCCATCCCGGCCGCCACGAGCGGCTGCCGCTCGCGATCGTCGACTTCATCCGAAAAGAAGGCGCCGACCTCGAGCGCACCATCATGTGCCACATCGAGCGCACGATCGCCGATCCGGCGGTGCTGCTCGAGCTGGCCGCGACCGGGGTGCGGCTCGAGTACGACCTCTTCGGCCTGGAGACGTCGTACTACCCGTACAATCCCGCCTTCGACATGCCCAATGACGGCGAGCGGATGCGCCAGATCCTCTTCCTGATCGAGCGCGGCCACCTCGGCCAGATCCTGATGTCGCACGACATCGCCTACAAGCACTGCCTCACGAAGTGGGGCGGCATCGGCTACCACCACCTGCTCGTCAACGTGATCCCGCGCCTCCGCGCGAAAGGTGCCGACGACAAGACCGTCCAGACCCTATTGATCGACAACCCCCGGCGCGCCTTCGTCTACGCCTGAGGGGTAGAAGGAAGGGTTACCGATGCGTCCAATCGTGCTCGCCGCCGTCCTGCTCCTGGCCGCTCTACCGCCCGCGACCGCCCAGACGCCGGCCGGTGAGCTGACGGTCTCCTTCCACGTCACCCTCGCGCCGAGCTGGTTCGACCCCTCCACCGCCCCGCCGCAGATCACCCCCTTCGGCGTGCTCTACGCGATCCACGACGCGCTGGTCCGCCCGCTGCCCGGGCAGAAGATGGCGCCGAGCCTGGCCGAGTCGTGGACGGAGAGCGCGGACGGGCTCGTCTACGAGTTCAAGCTGCGCCGCGGGCTCAAGTTCCACAACGGCGACCCGCTGACCACCGACGACGTCAAGTGGAGCTTCGAGCGTTACCAGGGCGCGGGCGCCAAGGAGTTCCGCGCGCGCATGCGGCAGGTGGAGGTCGTGGATCCGCTGGTGATCCGGTTCCATCTGAAGGAGCCCTGGCCGGACTTCATGACCTTCTATGGCACCACCGCCACCGCCGCTGGGATCGTCCTGCCCCGCAAGTACGCGGAGCAGGCCGGGGCGGACGGCTTCCTCCAACGCCCGATCGGGGCCGGGCCCTACCGCTTCGTGAGCCAGCGGCCGGGCGTGGACATCACCCTGGAGGCCTTCCCGGGCCACTGGCGGAAGACGCCCAATATCAAGAAGCTGACGATGAAGGGCGTGCCCGACAGCACCACGCGGCTGACCATGCTGAAGAGCGGCGAGACCGACTTCGCCTTGTTCCTGGACGGCCCCGAGGCGGAGGCGGTGACGAAGGATTCGCGTCTGCAGCTCGTGGCCACGCGTCACGCCTCCATCTTCTGGATCGAGTTCACGGACCAGTGGGATCCGAAGTCGCCGTGGAACGACCGGCGGCTGCGCCTGGCCGTCAACCACGCGCTCGATCGCAAGACGATCAACGAGGCGGCCTGTCTCGGCCACTGCCCACCCGCCGGCGTCATCGTTCCGCGCGTGATGGACTTCGCGCTCCAGGTCGCGCCGCTCGCCTACGACGCCCGGAGGGCCCGCCAGCTCTTAGCAGAGGCCGGCTTCCCGAAGGGCATCGACGCGGGCGAGTTCGCGGCCATCCCGGGCTTCGCCACGGTGGGCGAGGCCGCGCTCAACAACCTGAACGCGGTGGGCATCCGGATGCGCATGCGGCCGATGGAGCGCGCCGCCTTCTACGCGGCCTGGCAGGAGAAGAAGCTCCGCGGCCTCTTCCTCACCGCGGTGGGCAACTCCGGCAATGCAGCCAGCCGGGTGGAGTCGTTCATGTACTCCAAGGGCAACTGGGCCTACGGCGGCTATCCGGATATCGACGAGCTGTTCCTGCAGCAGGCCCGCGAGCGGGATCCCGCCAAGCGCGAGGTGCTGCTCCACCGCATCCAGCAGCTCACCATCGATCGGGTGATGTTCGCCCCGGTCATGGACCTACGCGGGCTGATCGCGGTGGGCCCGCGGGTGGCGGAGCACACCATCAACTCGATCCCGATGTACCCGTTTCCGGCCTACGAGGACGTGCGGCTGAAGAACCCCTAGCGAGGAGACCACATCATGAAGAGGTCCGTCGCGCTCATCGCCCTGCTCGTCCTGATCGTCCCCGGCGTGGCCTGGCCCCAGGGCCTGTCGACCGCGACCCCGGAGGCGGTCGGCCTGTCCTCGCCAAGGCTGGCCCGCGTCACCGAGGCGGTCAAGGGCGAGATCGCCAAGGGCCGCTATCCCGGCGCGGTGGCCCTGGTGGCGCGGCGGGGCAAGGTCGCCTACTTCGAGGCGCTCGGTCAGCGCGATCCGCAGACCGGCGCCCCCATGACGAAGGACGCGATCTTCCGCCTCTACTCGATGACCAAGCCGTTCACCTCGGTCGCGACCATGATGCTGCTCGAGGACGGGCGGCTCCTCCTGAACGATCCCGTCTCGAAGTACATCCCGAAGCTCAAGGGCCTCCAGGTGAGCGTCCCGCGGGTCGACACGCAGACCGGCAAGGTGACCTACGCCCTGGTGCCCGCGGAGCGTGAGATGACGATCCAGGATCTGCTCCGCCACACCTCGGGGCTGGTCTACGGCGGCTTCACCAGCCACACCGGGGTGAAGGAAGCCTACACGAAGGAAGGGGTCGACTGGAACGGCGTCACCGCCGCCGAGCAGATCGACCGCCTCGCCCGGGTGCCGCTCGCGCATCAGCCCGGCACCGCCTGGGAGTACAGCCTGTCCACCGACGTGCTGGGTCGCGTGGTCGAGGCGGTGAGCGGCGTGACGCTCGGGCAGTTCTTCCAAGAGCGGATCTTCACCCCGCTGAAGATGACGGACACCACCTTCCTGGTGCCGAACGGCAAGGTGGTCCGCCTCGCGCAGCCCTTCGCCAAGGATCCGGTCACCGGCGCCGCGGTGGCCCTGCTCGACGTCACCCAACCCCAGAAGAACGACGCGGGCGGCGCGGGCACCGCGGGCACCGTCATGGACTACGCGCGCTTCTCCCAGATGCTGCTCAACGGCGGTCAACTCGATCGGGTGCGCCTCCTCGGCCGGGCCACCGTCGCGCAGATGTCCTCCGACCACCTGGGCGATATCCGGCTCGCCTCCCCGATCCTGCCCCGCGGCTACGGCTTCGGGCTGGGCTTCGCGGTGCGCAGGGAGACGGGCCTCAACTGGGTCACCGGCTCGGCGGGCGAGTACCGGTGGGGCGGTGCCGGCGGCACCGCCTTCTGGGTGGACCCCAAGGAGCAGATGGTGGTGGTGTGGATGACCCAGGGGCAGCCCGGCGCGCGGCGCGGTGAGGACCGGGACCTGTTCCGTCAGCTCGTCCAGGCCGCGATCCTCGACTGAGGGACGGCCAGACACCGCTTCCGTGGTTGCCGCGCCCGGGCGCGGAGGGCTATCATCCGGGTCGTGGCGGAAGGCCACCGGGCCGTCTCGGTTCTCTATCAGGCGCTGCTGACCGGCCTCGTCCTCACTCTGGTCACTCGCCGGAGCGAGGAAGGAGCAGCCGAGTTCGTCTTCCGGCTCTTCCGCCGCCAGCACCTCGAGAAGTTCCTGCCCGGTCTCGCCAAGCTCGGGCTCGAGCGGCTGCCGCCCGCGGTGGCCTGCGCCCAGTACCACTACCTCTCCAACCAGATGGGCGGCGTGAAGACCGAGTACGCGTACGAGTCCGACCGGAAGGCATGGGTGCGCTACCCGCCCCCGCGGTGGATCTGGTACGGCTCGGCGATCTGCGGCATCCCGAGCCGGGTGAACGCGGCCATCCTCCACGGCTGGCACGGCCACAACGGCGTGACCCTCGGCAATCCGCGCCTGGGCTTCGTCTGCACCGGCCAGACCGTGGACGGCCACCCGGGCCTCGAGGGCTACTATCTCGAGCACGACCGCGAGCTGGCGGAAGACGAGCGCGTGCGCTTCGCGCCGGGCGAGGTCATGCCGGACGCCGACCCCGCCCGCGCCCCGCGCCTCGATCCCGCGGCCTGGCCGGCCGAGCGCCTCGAGATCGTGATCTCGCGCTACGCGATGGAGTACGTGCGCACGACGCTGCCTGTCCTGCTCGAGCTGCTGGGTCCGGCCGACACGCGCCGGCTCCTCGGCCATGCCGCGCGGCTGATCGGCATGCAGTACCACGACGAGACCACGCGACTGCTGGGCATCAGCTCATCGGGGCCGGCCGCGTTCGCGCGCTACCTCGCGGCCCTGGCCACCGCCCAGGGCGAGGAGGTGGAGGTCTCCAGTGAACCCGGGCGGGCCCGCGTGCGCCAGAAGGGCTGGCGCCTCGCGCGTGGCCTCGAGCCGCTCGATCCGGCCGCGTTCGACGCCTGGGCCGAGCTCTGGCACGGCGCGCTGGCCGCCCACGACCGCCGACTCCGCCTGGCGGTGACGCGAGAGGCCGGCGCCATCGACTTCGTCATCACGTCACGGTAGATCCTGGTCACCCTGCTCTGCTCGGTCCGCGGCTGCCGCCTCCCGCTCGCTCGGGAGGGGCGGCGCCTGACGTGCCCGCGGGCGCATTCTTTCGACGTGGCACGTCGCGGCTACGTCAACCTGCTGCAGCCCCAGGACCGCCGGTCGGCCCGGCCGGGCGATTCCGCCGCCGCCGTCGCGGCGCGACGGCGCTTCCTGTCCCGCGGCTTCGAGGCGGAGCTCACCCGCGCGATCGAAGATTTACTGCCCCTCACCCCAGCTGATGCGCTGCTCGAGGTCGGCTGCGGCGAGGGCCACTACGTGGGCGCCTTCACGGAGCGCTTCGGGTGCGAGGGCCACGGGGTGGATCTCTCCGTGCCCGCCATCGAGGCGGCGGCCGCGCGGCACGCCGGCCTTCACCTCGTCGTGGCCAACGCCGACCGCGCGTTGCCCTATGCCGACGCGTCGTTCGGCGCGGTGGCGTCCATCACCGCGCGGCGGAACCCGGCCGAGTTCCGCCGGGTGCTCCGCGACGATGGCCGGCTGCTGCTGGTGATCCCGGGCCCGGACGACCTCGTCGAGCTGCGGGAAGCGGTCCTGGGCCGGGGGCTCCTGCGGGATCGGGTGGACCGGGCGGTGGCCGCGCCGCGACGTGATGACCGGCTCCTACCGGGCCGGGCGGGCGAGCCGGCGCGACCGTCTGGCCGCGCTCGGCCCGCTCGCCGTCACCCTGAGCCGGGACGCGCTGCTCTTCCGGCCAGTCAGGCCTTGATCAGGCCTTGAGCTGATCGCGGATGGGCAGGCGCCGGATGCGCTTGCCGGTGGCCGCGAAGATCGCGTTGCAGAGGGCCGGCGCGATGGGCGGCACCCCAGGCTCCCCGACCCCGCCCATCGGCTGGCTGTAGTCGCCGGGGATGATGTGCACGCGCGTCTCCCGCGGCGCCCCCGACATGCGCGTGACCTCGTAGGTGTGGAAGTTGTCCTGCTGCGCCCGGCCCGCCTTGAAGGTCATCTCGCCGAGCGTCGCGATCCCCAGCCCCATCACCGCGGCGCCCTGCATCTGCGCGCGCACCCGATCCGGGTTGACCGTCGCGCCGCAGTCCACCGCCATGTCGATCCGGGGCACGCTGATGACCCCGGCGTCGTCGACCGCCACCTCGACCACCGCCGCCACGTAGCTCACGAAGCTGTAATGCGCGGCGATGCCCAGGCCCCGGCCCTTGGGGAGCTGCCGGCCCCAGCCCGCCTCCCGCGCGGCCGTCTCCACCACGCGACGCAGGCGCCCGGTGTCCACCGGATACTTCTCGGGCGACTCGCCGTGGTTCCAGGTATCCGACAGGGCCTCCGGCGTGATCCGGCGCGCCGGGCCGATGATCTCCAGCAGGTAGTCCTTAGGATCGCGGCCGGCCGCCGCGGCCAGCTCGGCCACGAAGGACTGCACCGCGAAGGCGTGCGGGATATTGGAGACCGCGCGGAACCAGCCGATACGCGTGTGCGCGGTGGCCTCCGGGTTCTCGATGCGGATATTGGGAATCGCGAAGGGCACGTTGATGACGCCCATCCCGAGCTCGAGCGCGTGCTCGTTCTTGGCGCCGTCGACGAAGGTCGAGAAGAGGGTCGGCGCCACGCTCCGGTGCATCCACGCCACCGGCTTGCCCTGCGCGTCCACCCCCGCTTCCAGGTGCTCCACCGACACCGTGTGGAAATAGGTGTGCATCAGGTCGTCCTCGCGCGTCCACGTCAGCTTGACCGGCTTGCCCTCCATCGCCTTGGAGACGACGGCCGCCTCGATGGCGAAATCGGGCTTGGACTTCCGCCCGAACCCACCGCCGAGCAGCGTGACGTGCACGGTCACGTCGGCCGGCTGGAGGCCCAGCCGCTTCGCCACGAGATCCTTCGCGGCCTGGGGCGACTGGAAGCAGCCCCACACCTCGGCCTTGCCCTGCGCGATGCGGACCGTCGCGGCGGGCGGCTCCATGGGCGCGTGCGCCAGGTGCGGGATGTAGTACTCGGCCTCGATCTTCTTCGCGGCTCCCGCCATGGCCCCGTCCACGTTGCCGTTGTCGCGCACGACCTTGCCGGGCTTTCGCGCGGACTCCTCCATCGCGGCCTTGAAGGCCACCGAGTCGTAGCTGCCGTTGGGCCCATCGTTCCAGACCACCTTCAGCGCCCGGCGGCCCTGGATGGCGGCCCAGGTATTGCGCGCCACCACCGCCACGCCGCCCAGCGGGTTGAACTGCGCGGGCGCCGGGCTCGCGTCGATCTCCACCACCTTCAGCACCCCGGGGACCTTGAGCGCCTCGGTGGCGTCAACGCTCACCACCTTGCCCCCGTAAACGGGCGGCCGGGCCACCACCGCGTAGAGCATGCCGGGCAGCCGCGTGTCGATGCCGTACTGGGCCTTGCCGGTCACCATGGCCGGGCCGTCCACGAGCTTGACCTGGCCCTTGCCGATATAACGGAACTGGGAGGGATCCTTGAGGCGCACGGCATCCCGCGCCGGGACCGGCTGCTGCGCCGCGTCCTTGGCGAGCGAGCCGTAGCCGGCGCGCCGGCCGCTCTTGGCGTGCACGACCTCGTGGTTGCGAGCCTCCACCTCGCTCACCGGCACGCCCCAGCGCTTGGCCGCCGCGGCCTCGAGCATGGTGCGAGCCGCCGCGCCGCAACGGCGCATCGGATCGAAGAAATGCCGGGTGCTGCGCGACCCATCGGTGTCCTGGTTGCCGAAGCGCTTCTCGTCGCCCGGCGCCTGCACCACGCGCACCCGCTTCCAATCGGCTTCGAGCTCGTCGGCCACGATCATCGGCATGCCGGTCCGCACCCCCTGGCCCATCTCGGCGCGGTGGCACGTGATGCTGACCGTGCCGTCGGGGGCGATGGCCACGAAGACCAGCGGATCGTCCACCCAGCCATTGGGCATGCCGTCGGCGCCGTACTTGGGCGGATCGGCGGCCTGCGCCGCGGACGGGAACCCGGCCGCGAGGACGAAGCCGCCCAGCGCGGTCACGCCCTGGAGAAAGCCCCGGCGGCTCAGGTTGGCGAGGACGACGGGGCGATCGGTCGCGACGTCCGCCCGCGGGGCGCTCATCGCGTAACTCCCGACTGGCTCGCCGCCGGGCTGGCCGACTGGCTCGCCGCCACCTGCTTGATCGCAGCCCGAATCCGCACGTAGGTCCCGCAGCGACAGATATTGGCGCTCATGGCCTCGTCGATCTCGGTGTCGGTCGGCTTCTGGTTCCGCCGGAGGAGCGCGGTCGCCGACATGATCTGCCCGGTCTGGCAATAGCCGCACTGCGGCACGCCCATGTCCACCCACGCGGCCTGCAGGGCCCGGCCGACCCGGTCGGTGCCAATGGCCTCGATGGTGGTGACCTTGCTGCCCGCCACCGCCGAGATCGGCGTCATGCAGGCGCGCACCGGCTGTCCGTCCACGTGCACGGTACAGGCGCCGCACAGCGCCATGCCGCAGCCGTACTTGGTGCCGGTGAGGCCCAGCTCGTCACGCAGGGCCCACAGCAGCGGGGTGTCGTCGGGCAGGTTGACGTTGTACCGGCGGCCGTTGACGGTGACTGAGGTCATCGCGATTCTCCTCTCGTCGTTGAGACAAGCCCTGTCGCGTGTGCCCGGCGTCACTCCGCGGAATAACACGCGGTCCCAGACGTGTCAACTTCGCTCCGGCGGCGAGTGGACCTGGCTGATCTCCCGGGCCGCCGGCTCAGCCCCCCTTGAGGCGAGGGTCCAAGAGGTCGCGGAGGGCGTCGCCGAGCATGTTGAAGCCGAACACGGCCAGCGACAGCGTGACCGCCGGCCAGATCGCGAGCCACGGCGCCCGGTACATGTGATCGAGTCCGGCCAGGGAGAGCATCCCGCCCCACGTCGGATACGGCGGAGGGACGCCCAGGCCGAGGAACGACAGGCTCGCCTCGGTGAGGATGACGGTGGAGAGCCCGGTGGTCGCGATCACGATGATGGTCGGGAGCACGTTGGGCAGGATGTGCACGAGGGCGATGCGGACGTGCCCCGAGCCGAGGGCCCGGGTGCTCTCGATATAGGTGTTCTCCTTGATGGAGAGCGCCACCCCGCGCACGATCCGCGACTCGCGGATGCCCGCGGCGATGCCGAGCACGAGGGTGATGTTCAGCACACTCGGGCCGAGCAGCGACATGATCGACATCAGGATGAGGAGCGGCGGGAAGGCCATCCACGCGTCCACCACCCGCTGGAGGATGAGATCGGCGCGGCCGCCGCCGTAGGCGGAGAAGATCCCGAGCGCGGTCGCGAGGAGGCTGCCGAGGGTGACCGCGCCGAAGCCGACGTAGAGGGAGATGCGGGCCCCGTACAGGAGGCGCGTGAGCAGGTCCCGCCCGAGCTGATCGGTGCCGAGCCAGTGCTCCCCGTTCGCGGCGATGAAGCGCTCGCGCAGGTTCGTCTGCGAGAAGCCGTACGGCGTGAGGACGTCGGCAAAGACGGCGCCGAGCAGCATCGCCAGCACGATGACGCCGCCGAGCGTGCCGATGTACCAGGGCCGCGCGGGGGGCAGCACGTAGACGTCGACGACGACGGGCGGCGCGACGATGGCCATCTCAGGACTTCCCGTAGCGGATGCGCGGGTCGAGGAAGGCGTAGGTGAGGTCGATGGCGAGATTGAGGCCGACGACCAGGGCGGCCACGATCAGGTTCACCGACTGCACCACCGGATAGTCGAGGCGGGTCAGCGCCTCGAAGAAGAAGAGCCCGACACCGGGCAGGCGGAAGATCGCCTCGATGATGACGGAGCCGCCGATGTACAGCGGCATCTGCAGACCGACCAGCGTCACCACCGGGATCAGCGCGTTCTTGAGCCCGTGGCGGAGCACGATCCTCCGCTCCGGCAGTCCCTTCGACCAGGCGGTGCGGATGTAGTCCTGGCGCATGACCTCGAGCAGGGCCGACCGCGTGATGCGCATGATCGGCCCCGCGCGGGTGATGCCGAAGACGAAGGCCGGCACGCTCATGATCTTGAGGTTCTCGAGGGGGTCCGTGGTGAACGGCACGTAGGTCCACACCGGCGTCCATTTGAAGTAGATGGACGGCAGGACGACCACCAGCACCGCGAGCCCGAAGTACGGCACGGACAGGGCAAGAATGGCGAGGACGCGGCCGACGTAGTCGGAGACGGTGTCCTGGCGGACGGCGGACACGATCCCGACGAGCACGCCGATCACCACGGACACGAGGATCGTGAGCGCGGCCAGCTCGATGGTGACCGGGAAGCGCCCGACGAACTCGTCGAGGATGGGCTGGCGCGTCCAGTACGAGTGGCCGAAGTCGCCGCGGAGGAGGATCCCGCCGATCCACTCGAAGTATTGGACGTAGGCCGGCCGGTCGAGCCCCAGCTCCTTCCGGAGCGCCTCGATGGTCGGCGCATAGGCGTGGCCCTCGACCATGCGGATCACCACGTCGCCGGGCATGAAGCGCATCATCGAGAAGACGATGACGCTGACGAGGGCGAGCGTGGGAATCGCGAGAGCGAGCCGGCGGAGGACGTAGGGTCTCATCTCGCGGCCGCCCGGCCCCGCCTACCGCTCGAGCCAGGTGAACATGAGCCGGTAGCCGAGCGAGAAGCCGTCGTGGTGCTTGAACCCTTTCACCGGCGGCGCGTGGGTGATGTACTGGGGCGGGTTCGGGAAGTACACGTAGTACGCCTTGTCGGCGAGGTAGCGCTGGATCTCGTGGACGATGGTCAGGCGCTTCTTCGGGTCCAGCTCCCGCCGCTGCGCCACCAGCATCTTGTTCAGCTCGGCGTCGGCGACGTGGCTCCGGTTGTGGGGCTGCTCGGGGTAGAAGGCGCTGTAGAGCCAGTCGTCGATCTCGTAGCCGGGGGCCTGGGGGCCCATCGCCATCTTCTCGAACTTGCCGAGGTAGGTCGTGGAGATGTACTTGCCGTACTCCTCGGGCTTGAACTCGACGGTGACGCCGATCTTCGCGAGGTCGTCGGCGGCGAGGTCGTAGTACGTCCGCCAGGGCGGGGCGTAGCCCGGCCAGTGGTACATGGGCGTCGTGAAGCCCTTCGGAAAGCCCGCCTCGGCGAGAAGGCGCTTGGCTTCCACGGGGTCGTAGCCGACGAGGTACTTCGCCTTCGCCGGATCCATCTTCGACGCGGGAAGCTTCCAGTCCGTCAGCGCGCACGGCACCGGGCCGGAGTCGACGCAGCCTTCGCCGAAGTGGAGCGAGTCGTTCCACGACTTCCGATCGATGGCGAGGGAGATGGCCCGCCGCACCCGCACGTCGTTGAACGGCGGCTGGTCCGTCCGGAAGTAGAGTTTCCCGCTCCCGAGGATCATCGTGGGCGTCTGGACCATCTCCGGGTTCGTCTGCTTGAGGGACTTGCCCTCCTCCGGCACCAGGTAGCCCCACATGTGCCCCAGGTCCACCTTGCCCGCCCGAAGCATCGACAGGCGGGCGGAGGACTCGGGGGTGATCTCGATCACGACCCCGTCCAGGTACGGCAGCCCTTTCACGTGGTAGTCGGGGTTCCGCTCGAAGGTGATCTGCACGCCCTTCTGGTAGGACTTCACCATGAAGGGGCCCGTGCCGATCATCGTCTCCGGCCGGTTGAAGTCCTTGAACTTCTCCTCGACCTCGCGGGGCAGGATGGCCACGAAGGTCGACGCGGCCAGGTGGTTCAGGAACGGCGCCGAGGGCTCTTTCAGCGTGACGCGCAGGGTGTGGCGGTCGACGACGTCGATCGACTGGACCACCTCGAAGCGCGCCCGGAACGCCGACTTGGCCATGAACCGCTCGATCGAGTACTTCGCGTCATCGGCGGTGACCTCGCGCCCATTGACCGGCGGCTTGTTGTGGAACTTGACGCCCTTCCGGAGCGTGAACTCGATGACGGTGGGGCTCTTGTACTCCCACTTCTCGGCGAGGTCGGGGACGATCGCGAAGTCGGCCGGGTGCTTCTGCTCGGGGCCGTGCGGGTATCGCACGAGCTGGCCGTAGACCATGTTGGCCCACGAGTGCGTCAGGAAGCTGATGGCGAGGTGCGGGTCGAGGTTCGGCGCCTCCCGGTCGGCGATCCGGACGATCCCGCCGCGCTTGGGCGACTGGGCAAGAGCGAGTGGGGCGGCGAGCAGAGCGCTGAGCAGAGCGGCACAGACAGCGAACGCGAGGCGTCGAGCCATGACCGATCCTCCTCTCCTCGTGAGCGTGTCCACATTGACCGAGAAGGAGCGAAACGGGCCCGAAAAGGTTGCCCCATTATGCCCAGCCCGGGGGCCTTGTCAATGCACAGGCGGCCCGATTCCTGCCGGCCTCCAGCGACACGTCGAAGGCACGATCTACCTCTGGCGACGGGCGCCCGCGCGGCGTATCCTTGCTGGGGTCCCGTGAGCGATTTCGACGTCATCGTGGTGGGCGCGGGCAATGCCGCCCTGGCGGCGGCGGCGTCCGCCCGCGAGCAAGGAGCCGGGCGCGTGCTGGCGCTGGAGAAGGCGCCCCGCGCGCTGCGCGGCGGCAACACCCACTATAGCGGCGGCCTCCTGCGCATCGCCTTCGACCGGCCCGAGGACCTGCGCGCGCTCGTCCCCGACGCCGAGCGCGAGGTGACGGGTTTCTACGCGGGCGTCGAGCCCTACCCGCACCGGCGCTTCATGGCCGATCTCCTGCGGGTGACCGATGGGCGCACCGACCCCGAGCTGGCCGAGCTGCTCATCGGCCGGTCGTACGAGACCGCCTGCTGGATGGCCCGACAGGGCATCGAGATGGAGCCCGCGGTCTCGCTCTCGGCCGTCCGGGTGGGCGACACGATCAAGTGGTCCCCCGGCGCGGTGATCCGGGCGAAGCACGAAGGCGTCGGGCTGTCGGCGATGTGGTTCCGCGCCGCCGAGCGCCTCGCGGTCGAGGTTCGCTACGACACCGCGGTGGTCCGGCTCGTCGAGGACCGGAGCGGCCGCGTGACGGGGGTCGCGGTGCGTGGGCCGGAGGGCTTCGCGGAGCTCTCGGCCAAGGCGGTGGTGCTCGCCTGCGGCGGATTCGAGGCGAATCCGGAGTGGCGGGCACGGTACCTGGGGCGGCCCTGGGACCACGCCAAGGTGCGGGGCACGCGCTACAACACCGGCGACGGCCTGCGCATGGCGATCGAGGTGGGCGCCCTGCCCCACGGCCAGTGGACCGGCTGCCATTCCACGCCCATCGACGCCGACGCGCCACCGCACGGCGACCGGAAGCTCACCGACAAGACCAACCGGCTGTCGTATCCCTACGGGGTGCTCGTCAACGCGCGCGGCGCGCGCTTCTTCGACGAGGGCGAGGACTTCCAGTTCTACACCTACGCCAAGCTCGGCGGGATCATCCTCAACGAGCCCGGCGGCATCGGGTGGCAGATCTTCGACTCGAAGGTCACGCACCTCCTCGAGGCTCGCTACCAGACGGGAACGCCGCTCATCGCCGACTCGCTCGAGGCCCTCACCGAAAAGCTGCCGCTCGACCGCGCCACCTGCCGGCGCACCCTCGAGGCCTACAACGCCGCGGTGACCGAGGGGCGCTTCGATCCGACCGTGCGCGACGGCCTCACCACCCGCGGGCTGCCGCTCGCCAAGTCCAACTGGGCGCAGCGGCTCGACACCCCGCCCTTCTTGGCCTATCCGGTGACCGGCGGGATCACGTTCACCTTCGGCGGCGTGCGCGTCAACGACCGGGCGCAGGTCATGAGCACGAGCTGGGCGGTCATCCCGGGCCTCTATGCCTGCGGGGAGATGGTGGGCGGGCTCTTCCACGGCAACTATCCGGGCGGCACCGGACTCATGTCGGGCGCCGTCTTCGGCCGCCTCGCGGGCGCGCAGGCGGCGGGCGAGTGAACGCCATGGACGGGAGATAGTCCGGTGTCGGACTGGATGGGCCCGCGGGGTCACGACCTCGCGGTCCTGTTCAGCCGGCGGAGCCGCGACGCCTACGCGGCCGCCATCACCTGCCGGGCGACCGCCGTGTTCACCAGGTCCTCGTAGCGCGCGCGCCGCTCGATGAAGGCGCCGGCGAGCAATATCTCCTCCAGGTAGGCGTAGCCCTCGCGGCGCAGGAGCGGATCGCGGGCCCAGGTGCCTTGCCCGTGGTAGCGGGCCACCGCGCGCTCCAGGATCGCGGGCTTCGTCTCGGGGAAGGCCGGCGCGATCGCCGCCGCGATCGCGGGCGCCCGATTTCCCGCGAGCCAGCGCTGCGTCCGGTAGACCGCGCGGGTGAAGGCCCGCATCACGTCGGGCTCGCGCGCGAGGAACGCGGGCGTGGTCATGTACGAGGTGAAGGGCACCGGCCCGGTGGCCTCGCCCATCGACGCGACCAGGTGCGCCGCACCGTCGGCGATGAGCTGCTCGACCACCGGCTGCGGCTGCTCCAGGAAGTCGCCGTGCCCAGCCCGGAACGCGGCGACGGCGTCGGCGGCCGGCCGCTCCCGCTCGATCCGGACGGTTTGCGGATCCACCCCGTGCCGGCGCAGCACGGTCAGCATGCACTGCCAGGGCGTCGGCGCCTCCGCGAACGAGAGCACGGTCTTGCCGACCAAGTGCGACCACCGAAACCCGGGCTGGGCCTCCCGGCCGAGCAGGAAGAAGCCGTTGCGGCTG
>WNFF01001252.1_pt1 | contig 21790 bp, 15 predicted proteins | sample 5400441 | NCBI WGS metagenome assembly WNFF01 (sample SAMN13153345, study PRJNA577476) | soil metagenome | isolation source: 120 cm saprolite under Douglas fir tree site 2 hole 3 replicate 1 | place: USA:California | collected 2015-04-18
CGCGGCGACCTGTGGGATTCCGGAAGCTGGGCCTGGAAGAACAACCGCTCCGCCGAGGACGCCGCCAACAAGACCGTGATCTCCAATCTGGACGGCAACGCGATCATGGCCGAGATCGCGCCCGGCCCGCGGGATATTGTGATCTACAAGCAGAAGCCGTCGGGCTTCTTCGGTACCAACCTAGCGAGCTACCTGACGCTCCTTAACTGCGACAGCCTCATCGTCACCGGCACCACCACGTCAGGGTGCGTGCGCGCGAGCGTCATCGACGCCTTCAGCCTCAACTACCGCATCACGCTTGCCGAGGAAGGCTGCTTCGACCGCGCCCAGGCCAGCCACGCCATCAACCTGTGCGACATGAACGCCAAGTACGCCGACGTGGTGAAGACCGCCGAAGTGCTGGCCTTCTTCGACTCGCTGCCGAGCGGCCTGTTCGACCTGCCGAAGGGCGTCGCGGCGCCGGAACCGCACCCGATGCGCAAGGCGGCAGGGTATTGAGGAGACCGTAGCCCGGATGGAGGGACCGCTTTGCGGTCCCGCAATCCGGGGGCGGCGTTGCCGAGGGCGAGGCTTTCCCGCATTACGCGCCGGAACGGCGCTCCATGCGGGCTGCGGATCCGCCAAATGCGTGCGTTGCCCTCGCGGTCGAGCCATTCCGTGATCGTGCCAGCCTTGGCACTGCCCGCACGACGGTCAGGCATGCTATGCAGAACCACCATATGCAACCGCGAATCACCCAATGCCGCAAGGGACACTATTCACAGAAGACTTTCTGAGCGAAGGCATCGCCGGAACCGATGCGTGGCGCGAAGTTGCGGCCGAAACAATGGTCGCATTCCGGCAGAATTTGCGATCGATTTTCGCAGGGGTCGCAAACCCGGCCAGCCTAAATGAACCACAGACGGAAGAACGGATCATTCGGCCAGTCTTGCATGCGCTCGGTTGGGAAGGCTGCTACTCGGTTCAAGAACGCGCGGAAGTGAAGGGGCGCGCCAGCGTTCCCGACTATCTCTTGTTTGCTGATCCTTCAGCGTTCGCTCAAGCGGATCGAAAATCGAAATCGGCGCAACGCTACCCCTTCGCGGTCGCGGTTGGAGATGCCAAGGCTTGGAGTGTCGGACTCGACCGACGTGGCGCCGGCGCTGCGGGTGATGAAACCCCATCGGGCCAAATCATCCGTTATCTATCACGCGCCGACGTGCAATCGGACGGCCATGTACGATGGGGCATCCTCACCAACGGACGGCACTGGCGACTCTATTTCCAAGGCGCGAAGTCTCGGCTCGAGGAATATTTCGAAATCGATCTCGCCTGGATTTTGGGCCTGAGAGAAACGCAAGGCGACCTCCAGGCGCTGCGGCAATCGCCGCATTTTGCCAGCCAAGAAGATTGGTCTGCCCATCTGCTGAAAGTGATGTGGTTGATGTTCCGGCGCGAGTCATTCGTGTCCGGGGCGGACGGGCGCACGTTTCATCAACTCGCGCTCGATGAAGGCCGCAACTGGGAAAGTCGCGTTCGCGAAAGTCTGGTCGATGTTGTATTCGGTCAGGTGTTTCCGGACCTCTTGCGTGCGCTTGCACGTGCCGACACCAAACAGCCCGCCGTGCCTGACCGCGCGTATCTCGGGAAAGTTCGGGAAGCGGCGCTGACGCTGCTGTACCGCCTTCTTTTCGCGCTTTACGCGGAAGACCGCGACCTCTTGCCAAAGCGTGATCCTCGATATGGCGGGTTGTCGCGCCTGCGCGACGAAATCGCTGAACGCATCGACGCGGGAACCGTTCTCAGCCGTAAACGGAAAACCTTCGCCCACGATTGCGCCGAACTTTTTCGCACCATCGACGAAGGCGATGAGGATATCGGCGTGCCTCCATACAATGGCGGCCTCTTTTCCGACCAAACTGACGGAACGGCGCTGCTTGACCGGGCCCCGTTGCCCGATGCGGATTTTGCGCCGCTGTTGGATCGGCTTGCCCGCACCGAAAAGGACGGCCGGCGCGTACGTATCAATTTCCGCGACCTCTCGGTCCGGCAATTGGGCTCGATCTACGAACGGCTGCTGGAATACGAGCCCGTCGAGGACAAAGACGCGCCCGACGGCATTGCAATTCGCCTCAATCCCTTTGCCCGCAAGGGGTCGGGCAGCTATTACACGCCCGATGAGCTGGTGACGCTCATCATCGAGCGCACGGTCGGCCCCTTCGTGCGCGAAAAGCTTGAAGCCTTCCGCAAAAGCGCCGCGGCCCTCGCCCACGACCGCCGCAATAAGGACGCGCGCTTGGCAGAACTCCGAGAAATCGATCCTGCTGAGGAAGTACTGAAGCTCAAGATTGTCGACCCGGCGATGGGCTCGGGACATTTCCTAGTGGCGCTCGTCGACTATCTCGCCGAACAGATCACCACCGCATTGGGGGAGGCGCAGGAGGCGGTGACTTGGGCCGACTACGTGTCACCGCTAATGGGCCGCCTCGCCGCAATCTGGGCAAAAATTCGCAGCGAGGCCGACGCGCATCACTGGAGCATTCGTGACGAGCAACTGGCGGATAAGAATTTGCTCAAGCGCTTCGTCCTCAAGCGCTGCATTTACGGCGTTGACAAGAACCCGATGGCAGTGGAACTCGCCAAGGTCTCGCTCTGGCTGCACACGTTCACGGCAGGCGCACCGCTCTCGTTTCTCGACCATCACCTCAAGTGTGGCGATTCGCTCTATGGCGAGTGGGTGCGCAAGGCGCTCGATGAGATCGCCGCCCGCGGGACGTTATTAATCAGCGATGAGGTGCGCAAGGCCGAGGGGGCGATCGCCGGCATGGAGTTGGTGGAAGCGCTCAGCGATGCCGAAATTGCCGAGGTGAAAGCCAGCGCCACTGCATTTCATGATGTCGAGGCGCGCACGCTGCCCCTCAAACGCTTTCTCGATTTCTGGCACGCTGTGAAATGGCTGGACCTGTCCGATGAGGAAGGAAAGGCGCTGGGTGCGGCAATGGATGGGGCGTTCGGCCACACGCTCGCCGTCTTGGCCGGCTTGCAGGAGCCGACACGCCCTGCCGGATTGACCGAAGATGCTCTCCGTCTCTTCGACGAAGGCGGGCAAGTGCAATTGGCCATGAATGGGCTCGGAGGAGCGGGGACGGCGCGAGATTTTCGACTGATCGCCAATCTCATTAGGCGCGCCCATGCCCTAGCTGCGGAGCAACATTTCCTTCACTGGCAAATCGCCTTTCCGGGCGTGTGGAAGAACTGGATGAGCGCCGAGCCCGAGGGCGGCTTTGATGCCGTGATCGGCAATCCGCCGTGGGACCGCATGAAGATGCAGGAGGTCGAGTGGTTCGCGGCGCGAGCGCCCGAGGTCGCGCGACAGGCGCGCGCCGCCGACCGCAAGGCGTTGATTGTTGAGATGAAGGCTGCCGGGCACCCGTTAATCACGCAATATGAGCGGGCGTCCGCGCTGGCGGAAAAGGCAATGGACCTGGCCCGGCGCACTGGCGAATATCCGATGCTCTCGCGCGGCGATATCAATATTTATTCGCTATTCGTCGAGCGCGCGCAATCGTTGATCAAACAGGACGGGCTCGCCGGACTTCTGGTACCGTCTGGAATTGCGTCCGATCTTGGTGCGTCCGCGTTCTTTCGCAAGGTTGCAACTTCAAGCCGCGTGCAATGCCTCTTCGATTTCGAGAACAGGCGTGGCGAGGAGAGGCAGCCGTTCTTTCCCGACATCGACAGTCGCTTCAAGTTCAGCGCGTTCGTTTGTGGTGGCTTGAAGCGTGGCGTCGCCGCAACTGATTGCGGCTTTTTCCTCCGCGATCCTCCTGACGAAGCGCCTGACGATCACCGCTTCGCTTTGACCGCTGCCGATTTTGCGTTGGTCAATCCAAATACCGGAACCGCGCCGATCTTTCGAACCAAGCGCGACGCTGCGATCACAACGGCCATCTACCGTCGGTTGCCCGTTCTGGTGAATCGTTCAAATGGCACGGAAAGGAAGACGTGGCCAATCCATTACATGAGAATGTTCGATATGACCAACGACAGCCACCTCTTCTGGGTGCAAGAGCGGCTGGAAAAGGAAGGGGCTTACCCATCGGGCTTGGGCCGCTGGCGGAAGGCTAAGCTTGAATGGCTCCCCCTATATGAAGGAAAAATGGTTCAGGCATTCGACCACCGCGGTGCCGATGTCACCGTAAATCTGGAGAACGTTCACCGACCTGCGCAGCCTATTCCTCTCAATGAGAAGGATCATGCTAATCCTGGTCGGCTCGCAACGCCGCAATACTTTGTTCCAATCGAGAACCTTCAGGAGTTTGAAATTCCAGATGTCGTCATCGGTTTTAAGGACGTTACGTCTCCGACAAATGAGCGAAGCATGATCGCGGCTTTTTTGCCACGGGCAGGCTATGGCAACACGATTCCAATTCTGTGCCCCGATGGAAGCACTGACCCAACGGAAGCTGCACTTTGGCTCGGCTGTCTAAATTCCTTCGTGTTTGATTTTTGCGCGCGTTCAAAGATCCAGGGCCAACATCTGAACTGGTTCATCGTAGAACAGCTACCGGTTCTCACAACTGACCATTACAGCCACGGCTTCGGCAAGCGCACAGCCGCCGATATCGTCAGGGATCATACGCTGCGTCTCACGTATACCGCCCACGACATGGCGGCTTTTGCCCGCGACATGGGCTACGTCAACAAAGACGGCACCGTGAAGCCACCGTTTATTTGGGATGAGGAGGAGCGACGCCAGCTGCGCGCACGGCTCGATGCCCTCTACTTCATTCTTTATGGCATCACTGACGAAGACGATATCCGCTATATTCTCTCGACTTTTCCAATCGTCGAGCGCAAGGATCACGAAGCTTTTGACGGCGTCTATCTCACGCGCGAATTGATCCTTTGGTACAAGCGCACGCTCGACGCTGGCGACCCTGATGCCGTGGCGCCGGTCGCGGAGCTGATCCGGCTCGCTAAAGCACGCGAAAATTAAAGCACTACGGGGGCGCCGCCACCGGGTCGGGGCAGGAGCCTGCCATCGGGCAGGCCAAAGGCCGGCGAGCCGGTTAAGGTATGAAGATACCGTCAAGGACCATTCGGGCGACTTTTGTGGAAACGAACTAATTTTTGAATTCCCAATGAAATCAATGCCGTCCGGTTTTCGTGCCGGGGGCGAGCCCTGCATCATAATAGCGACCAAGCAACCCGGTGGGCCGGCCAATGCTCCGCGGCGAGCCCGGAATCCGTAATCTATCTCCCGCAAGCGTGGAGAGAAGCCGTCTGTTGGCGCGCGACGATTTCTCTGGCGCCGGAACGCGCCTGTAACCCTGGCGAGTTCAAGCGCTTCAGATGCACCCCCTCAAAAATCAGGCTTGTGGGCCGTCGGGATCGGGTCAATGTCGTAGCTGAAGAACTTGTCGTTGTTCTCAGCGCAAATCTCCTCGCCCAAGGGGGCGTCGTCGTTGCGGCGGTAGCGCTGGAGTGCGGTCCATGGCGTCGTGAATGCGCCCGGATCCTCGACCCATGCAATCACTTCCAATGCCTTGCCGCCATCAACGATGCGATACCGCTCGATCACATGCAATTGCTCGGTGTGCGGGGTGAGGTACATGTCGACGAAAGTCCTGGTGTTGAGCCCGATCGTATCGACCACGAGCGTATCGCCATTCTCGTAATGGCCGATCGATTCGCCGAACCAGGACGGCTTCACGTTCGGCGAATGCCGGTCGGTGAGATAGACATGGCGCACCATCTGATCCTCCTCCCAGATCATCACCACCTGCTTCTCCGTTTGCAGGAAACGAAGCGGCCTGACCGGGTAGACCAGCCAGCCGGGAACGCCGATCGGCCAGCACCGCTCCTTGGGGGTCCACAGCTGGATCTCAGTGAGCGCCCGCTGGTTGACCTTTCTCAGTTCCTCTCGCACCCAGGGCAGGAGGATCGGATTGCTGAGGTCGGCGACGCGATTGGTGGCTGACTTGCCCGACCGCCTTGACGCGCGATTGTCGATGAATGGATGCGCTCGGTCGAACGTGACCGGCCCCGGTCCCGATGGCGGCTGAAGGAATTCGTCGCCGATCGGCGTCTCGCTATCCGGCACGCCGGCGATCCATCCGACGCGGCTGTCCGGCATGAAGTTGGGTATGGCCGTATTCTCCGCAATGGCCGGCCAACTGAGCGTCGCCGCGGCGATAACGCCGGCGAGCAGACTTCGTGACTTGCTCGGTGACTTGGCATTCGTGATGTGGGGCATCGATGCTTCCTCCATTGGCGACCTTGGGGCCACACGTTTTTCTGGCGAGCATTCTATCGCAAACAAAGTTACCCGCGCCACGGATTTGAAGACACCATGCGGCCACGTGCACGCTTGCGATCGTGGCATTGCGGTGCAAGTCATGGTCTACTAAGACGCTACTGCGAGCGTAGGCGAGTAGTGGGCAAAGGTGCGAAGCACCGTGCCCACCTAATTTCCCAGGGACCAGGCGCAGCGCCCACGTGGAAAGGCGCAGGGTGGGCACGCGGAGCCTGTCATCGGGCCGTCCCACCGGGTCCGGCCTCTGGCCGGCCCGATGGCAGGCTCCGGCCGGACCCGGTGGCTTTGCCCACCCTGCGCCCACGGTCGAACGATTCCAATACGGACAACGAGGTCATCATGTACTCCAACGTCAACCTCTTCATCGACGGCGCGTGGCGGCCGGCTATCGGCGGAAAGACGCTGTCGGTCCTCAATCCGGCGACCGGCGAGGCGATCGGCACCGTGGCGCATGCCGAGAAGGCCGACCTCGACCTCGCGCTCGCGGCCGCCCAAAAGGGCTTCGAGACGTGGCGCAAGGTCTCGGCCCATGAGCGCTATCGACTCATGCGCAAGGCCGCCGACATCCTGCGCAGCCGTGCCGGCGACATCGCGACGCTGATGACTATGGAGCAGGGCAAGCCGCTCGCGGAGTCGAAAGGCGAGACGCTGGCCGGCGCCGACGTCATCGACTGGTTCGCCGAGGAGGCGCGCCGCACCTATGGCCGCACCGTGCCGGCGCGCATGGACGGGGTCTATCAACTCGAAATGAAGGAGCCGGTCGGCCCGGTCGCGGCCTTCACACCGTGGAATTTCCCGATCAACCAGGCGGTGCGCAAGATGTCCTGCGCGGTCGCGGCCGGATGCTCGATCATCATCAAGGGCCCGGAGGAGACACCGGCGGCCTGCGCCGGCCTCGTCGATGCGTTCGTTAAGGCCGGCATTCCGGCCGGCGTGGTCAATCTGGTGTTCGGGGTGCCGTCCGAGATTTCCGCCTACCTCATCCCGCACCCGATCATCCGCAAGATTTCGTTCACGGGCTCGACCGCCGTCGGCAAGCAGCTTGCGGCGCTCGCCGGCGCCCACATGAAGCGCGTCACCATGGAGCTTGGCGGCCACGCGCCCGCGATCGTGTTCGCGGACGCCGACATCGGTGCGGCGGCGAAGATTCTCAGCGCCAACAAATACCGCAATGCCGGCCAGGTCTGCGTGTCGCCGACCCGCTTTCTGGTGCAAGAGCCGGTCTACGGTGAGTTCGTCGACAAGTTTGTCACCGCCGCCAAGGCCATCAAGGTCGGGGACGGCCTCAAGGAAGAGACCCGCATGGGCCCGCTCGCCCACAGCCGCCGGCTCGACGCCATCGAGGGTTTCGTCGCCGATGCGGTCGCCAACGGCGCCAAGGTCGAAACCGGCGGCCGACGGATCGGCAACAAGGGCTATTTCTTCGAGCCGACTGTGCTCACGAACGTGCCGCGCGAGGCGCGCATCATGAACGAGGAGCCGTTCGGCCCGGTCGCGATCGTCAATTCCTTCGATACGTTCGAGGAGGTCGTCGGCGAGGCGAACCGCCTGCCCTACGGCCTTGCCGCCTATGCGTATACGCGCTCGACCCGGACGGCGGAAGCGATCGGCCACGCCATCGAAAGCGGGATGGTGTCGATCAACCACCACGGCCTGGCGTTGCCGGAAGTGCGCTTCGGCGGCGTCAAGGATTCCGGTTTCGGCAGCGAGGGCGGTGCGGATGCGCTCGATGCTTATCTCAATACGAAGTTCATCACGCAGATGAATGCGTGAGGGCGCACAGGCGTGTAGCCCGGATGGAGCGAAGCGTAATCCGGGAGCGGCGGTGCGAGATGTGAGGGCGATCCCGGATTACGCGGAGTTTATCATCGGGCCGGCCGAAGGCCGGACCCGTTGGCTCCATCCGGGCTACGAGTCACATCCGCAGCGCCTGCTCCGCCGGCACGTAGGGCAGCTTCAAGGCATCGGCGACGGCCTTGTAGGTGATCCGCCCCTCATGGACATTGAGGCCGGCGCGCAGATGCGCGTCGTGGCCGAGCGCGACCCGATAGCCGTTGTCGGCGAGCGCGATCACATGGGGCAGCGTCATGTTGCTGAGCGCGAAGGTCGAGGTGCGGGCGACTGCACCCGGCATGTTGGCGACGCAGTAGTGCACCACGTCGTCGACGATGTAGGTCGGGTGCGAATGGGTGGTGGGCCGTGATGTCTCGGCGCAACCGCCCTGGTCGATGGAGACATCGACGATCACCGCGCCCGGCTTCATCGCGCGCACGGTCTCGGCAGTGATCAGCTTCGGCGCCGTCGCACCCGGAACCAGCACCGTGCCGATGACGAGATCGGCCCGGCGGCACAGGGTCTCCACCGCATCTCGGGTCGAGAACACCGTCTGGACGCAGCTCAACGTATTGTCGATGCGGCGCAGGACATCGGGATTACGATCGACCACCGTCACGGTTGCGCCCATGCCGGCCGCGATGCGCGCCGCATTGGCCCCGGCGATACCGCCGCCGAGCACCAGCACGTCGGCGTTCGGAACGCCCGGAACACCGCCCAGCAGCACGCCGCGGCCGCCGATTGCCTTCTCGAGGCAGTGGGCGCCCGCCTGCGGCGCCATGCGGCCCGCGACCTCCGACATCGGCATCAACAGCGGCAGCCCGCCCTGCGCACTGGTGACGGTCTCGTAGGCAATCGCGATGCAGCCCGACGCCAGCAGATCCTCCGTCTGGGCGAGATCGGGCGCGAGATGCAGGTATGTGAACAGGACCTGGCCGGGCCGCAGCTTCTTTCGCTCGAGGGCAAGCGGCTCCTTGACCTTTACGATCAACTCCGCCTCGGCGAATACCTGGTCTGCGTTCGCCGCAATCTCGGCGCCCGCCGCCACATAGGCGTCATCGGTGAGGCCGGCGCCGACGCCTGCGTCCTTCTCGACGAGGACGCGATGCCCCTTTAGGGTCAATTCATGCACTGTCGAGGGCACTAGGCCCACTCGGTATTCGCTGTCCTTGATCTCTCTGGGCACACCGACCAGCATCATGCGTCTCCGATTTTGGCTTGTTCCGGCGCCATAGGAAAAACCAATAGCGCAATAAGGAAAAAACCCCGAAGCCAAGGTCAGCGAAGCATGTAATGCTTGAGCCACCGTGGCGGATGTGAGCATCAGGCTCCTTACCCCCACCCTTCAAACCATATAACGCGCACATGGAATGACGCGCACACCATTCGGAGGAAAGGTTGATGTTCGGGGGCGTAGAGCCATCGCCGCAAGCGCGACCCGGCTGGAGCTTACGCGAGATTCCGCATCGTGGGCAGCGGCTTTTGGCCCGAGAACTTTCGGCATTTTGTGCTGCGTTCCTGATGAGCCTCCACGTCGCCACCGCGGCCTCGGCAGCCGACCGCATTCGTATTGCGGCGCAAAAGACCGGGACGCTCGCCTGGGAGCTCGATATCATCAAGGCCCACGGCCTCGATAAGCAAGCCAATCTCGACATCCAAGTGGTGGAACTTGCCTCCACGGAAGCCGGTAAGATCGCGCTGCGCGGCGGCTCCGCCGACCTCATCGTATCGGATTGGCTGTGGGTGGCGCGCGAGCGTGCGCTCGGCGACAAGCTCGTATTTTATCCGTATACGAGCCAGATCGGCGCCGTTATGGTGCCGGCGAATTCCGCCATAGCGAGCCTTGCCGATCTCAAGGGCAAGAAGCTCGCCATCGCCGGCGGCCCCCTGGACAAAAGCTGGCTGATGCTGCAGGCGGAGGCCCGTCGCGGCGGCCTTGATCTCAACGCCCAGGCGACCATCGTGTACGGAGCGCCGCCGCTCCTGTCCCAGAAGGCGTTGCAGCGGGAGAACGACGCCACGCTCACGTTCTGGAATTTCTGCGCAGAGCTCGAAGGCAAGGGATTGAAGCGCGGCATCGACATGGAGGCGATAGAGAAGCGTCTCGGTGCATCCGGGCCGGTTGCCATGCTGGGCTATGCGTTCGATGCCGGCTGGGCGGCAAAGAACAAGTCCGCCGTCGTCCGTTTCCTTGGCGTCGCCGCCAAGGCCAAGGATATTCTCGCTAATTCGGAAGAGGAATGGCAGCGGCTGGCGCCGCGCATCGGCGTCTCCGACAACGCGGGCCTCGAAATCTATCGCCGGCGCTACAGCGAAGGCATTCCGCGCCGCCCGATCCGGGACGAGGAACGGGATGCCATCTCCCTCTATCGCGTGCTCGCGGACGTCGGCGGCGCCGAGTTGGTCGGCCCAGCGCGGGAGCTGGACAAGGGGACGTTCTACGATCCGGAGAAATCCGATTGAACGTCGCGTCGAGGCTGTTCTCGCTCATCGTGCTGGTTGCGGCCTGGTATGCCGGCTCGGAAATCGCCGGTCAGCGGATGATGCCGGGCCCGCAGACAGTTGGCCTCGCTTTGTGGGCCGAGGCGCAGTCGGGCGCGCTCGCTTTCCATCTCGGCGCCACCTTAGCTCGCGTCGCCATCGCCTTTGTCATCGCCATGGCGATCGGCACTGCGCTCGGGGTATGGATGGGCCGCTCGCGCCTCGCCGACCGTCTCGCCGACCCTTGGCTGGTGGCGCTCCTCAACCTGCCGGCGCTCGTCATCATCGTGCTTGCCTATGTGTGGGCGGGCCTCACCGAAACCGCCGCCATCGTAGCGGTTGCGCTCAACAAGCTGCCCAACGCGACCGTCACGGTGCGCGAGGGCGCCCGCTCGCTCGATCGCCAGCTTGACGAAATGGCGCAGGTGTTCCTCATGAGCCGCTGGGTGCGGCTGCGGCACGTGCTCATTCCTCAACTTGCACCCTATCTCGCGGCAGCGACGCGGTCCGGCCTGTCGCTGGTATGGAAGATCGTCCTCATCGTCGAACTCCTGGGGCGGCCGAACGGCGTCGGATTCGAGATCGGGATTGCGTTCCAGCTATTCGACGTTACGCGCATCCTCGCCTATGCTATCGCCTTCGTCCTCGTCATGCTGGCGATCGAAACATTCCTGGTGCAGCCGATTGAACGACATGTCTCACGCTGGCGGCCTAAGGCAGCTTGACGTCAGCATAAAAAGGAAATCCTACCGGTCGGCGTCGGGCGGCACCATCGAAGTGCTGCGCGACATGGCGTTCACCCTCAAGGCCGGAGCGGTCGGCGCACTGGTGGGCCCTTCCGGCTGTGGGAAGACCACGCTGCTGCGCATTATCACCGGCCTAGATTCCGACTACACCGGCACGGTGCATCTGCCCGACCACGGCAAGCTCGGCATGGTATTCCAGGAGCCGCGGCTGTTGCCGTGGCGCACCGTAGAACAGAACGTCCGGCTGGGGGCGCCGGAAGCGACCGATGCCGACCTCGACGCCTTGTTCGTGGCGCTGGGCCTCGCCGGCCATCGCCACCATTTTCCAGGCGAATTGTCCCTCGGCCAAGCGCGCCGCGTCGCGCTGGCGCGCGCCTTCGCGGTCAAACCCGATCTCCTGGTGCTCGACGAACCCTTTGTGTCGCTTGATGCGGCGCTCGCCAAACATCTGCAGGAAGAGCTCGCCGCCTTGGTGACGAGCCGGCATGTCACCACGCTGATCGTCACCCATAGCATGGACGAAGCGATCGGCCTCGCGGACCGACTGTTCTTCCTATCGGCAAGCCCGGCGCACGTGGTCGCCGAAATCCCTATCGGGCGCCCGCGCGGGCCGCACACGGCGGAGGAGTTAGCGAAGATTCGCGCAGAGATCGCGCGGGTGTCGGGGAAGGCGAGCCAGTGAACGCCCCTCCTGGGTGTCATCGCCCGGTCAAGCCGGGCGATGACAAGACAGAGCTAGTCAAGATGGGGGCGCAAAAATATCGAGGTGGCCGGGACAAGCCCGGCCACGACCCCTGTAGGGGTATCTACGTGACAGAACGCTATCGCTGGCGGCTGACACGCTGCCGCTGCTGTTGCCACTGCAGGAATTCGCGGAACAGCGCCTCGCGCTGATCCGCCGACGGCTGCACATTGGCTACGCCCTTCTCCTGCAGGAAGGCCGCGAACTCCGCGGCGGCCCCACCCTGTTGCGTATTGACGCCATTGGCCTGGCGAATGCGCTGCAACATCTCTTCTGCCACGCTCCAACGGGTCCAACCCGGCACCGTCGCGGCCAGATTGACGTCACGCCATTTCGGATGCCGCGGCGGCTGCTGGAATTGCTCAAACTTGGTGAAGAAAGCTTCGACGAATCTCTGCACCTTGCGGTATCGGTCAGTATTTTTCTGCCAGTTGAATACTGCAAGCACCGCCGGCACCGCGATCGTGTCAGTCACTTGCCCGGGCGCAACGAGCGTCGGATATTCCTGGCTTGTAAACTCGCCCAGCGCATAGAGATCCTCGTAGGTCTTGCTGAACGGAATTGGAACCAAGTGGAGTCCGGAATTCGCCGGGATCTTCGCGAAGAAGTCGATCGGCTTATTGATCACGCGAACGAGCGCCGCGATTTCGCCGGCTTTGAGCTTTTGCAGCGCAAGCGGATTGTCGAAATTCGTCGGTTCGACTTGCACACCGGCCCGTTGGAACACGATCGATCCGGTCAAGCTGGACGCGCTGCCTGCGGGTCCGAAATTGACCTTCTTACCCCGTAAGTCACCGAGACTGTTGATCTCGTTACGTGCCAGGACGTGCATTTCCGATGTGGGCAGACGTATGATGTAGTTGATGCGGTTCTCGAGATTGACCGTCTTGCGCTCCGTGCGGAAATACTCGAACACGTCCGATTGGGTGATCGCCACATCGACGCCGCGCAGGTAGAGAAGATCATCGAGGTTCGACGCCGCCCCGTAGGTGACGATTGGCAGAATGCGTAGATTTTCGCCGTCATCGAGAACCTGCGCCAGCTCGTCGGCGAACGTCATGTTGCTGCCGGACAGCAGGCCGCCTGCCACCCCGACCGTCCACTGGTTCTTGCGCGCCCGCAGCTCGGCGTCTGGCCCGCCTTGTTCAAGCGATTTCGGTATGGCTTGGGCCTGAACCTGCGTCGTGAAAGTTGGACCGAACGCGCCCACCCCCAACCCGACACCCACGAATGTGCTGGCAGCCCATAATGCCACCCATATTTTTTTCTGGATGTGCATTTAATCCCCCTCTTAACCCTTCATCCGGATGCGCGAGTTACGCCCCCTTACACCCGCAGGCATTGTCCTACCTCAGAGCTCCGTCATTTGTGTGATGAGATTGGGCCCAATATTTAGTTACCAGTCAAAATACCGACGAAGTTACTCCACAATTCGATTGCGAAGATAGCAAGAGATAGCAATAGATTTTGTATAACTTAGTCTACGCAACAGATTTTGTGTAAAAATCGCGACAAGCCTGCAAAAAACTTAAAAACTCAACCCCGTTTGCGGCTTGTGCGGTTCCGTTCACGCCCCTTCCGCCTCGTCAGCCACCGATTTGCGATAGCCGAATACCCAAGCCAACGCCTGGACCGCAAGTAGCAAGCCGAGCACGGAGGTCAGCACGATGAGGGAAGCGTGATCCGCGAACGTGGCATAGCTGCCACCCGACATCGTAAGCGCAAGGCGAAAACTCGCCTCCAGCCGATCGCCGAGTACGAACGCCAGCAGCAGCGGCGCCATCTCATATCCGAATTTGCGCAAAATGTAGCCGACGGCGCCGGAAATCACCGTGAACCAGATGTCGGCTACCGAAAAGTTGACGCTGTAGACGCCGATGATCGAAATGATGAGGATGATGGGAACGAGCCACGCATAAGGAATGCGCAAGAGGTTCACGAATATTCCAACCAGAGGCAAATTGAGTATCAGCAGGATGACGTTGCCGATATACATGCTCGCCACGAGGCTCCAGAACACCTCGGGATGATCGGTGAGCAGCAGTGGGCCCGGCTGCACGCCGTGGATGGTGAGCGCCGAGAGCAGGATCGCGGTCGCCGGGATTGACGGAATGCCGAGCGCCAGCAGAGGGATCATGGCGGTGCCGGTGACGGCGTTGTTGGCGGTCTCCGGCCCTGCGACGCCCGCGATGGCGCCGTGGCCGAACTCCTCGGGATGAGCGGAAAACCGCTTCTCAACCGCATAGGACACGAACGTCGAGACGACGTGGCTGACGCCCGGGATGATGCCGAAAATGAAGCCGATGACCGAGGCGCGCCCGATCGCAGGGGCGGAGTCGCGAAGATCCTTCCGGCGCGGCACGAGGTCCTTGAGCTTCGGCGTGATCGCCTTTATGGCGTCCGTTTTTTCCAGATTGATCAGTATTTCCGAAATGCCGAACAGGCCGATAGCGAGGGACGTGAACGACAGCCCGCCGGCGAGGCCGACATTACCGAAAGTGAAGCGCGCCACGCCCGTGAGATTGTCGAGACCGATGGTGCCCAGCAAAAGTCCGAGCGCCACCATCACTACCGTCTTGACCCGCGAGCCGGCGGACACCACCGAGATGACGCTCAGCGCCAGCAGCATGAGCACAACCTCGACCGACGGGCCGATCGCGATCATGACCTTGGCGAGCGGCGGCGCAATCAGCATGAGGCCGACGATCGAGACCGTTCCGCCGATGAAACTCCCGACGGCCGCGATCATCAGGGCCGGTCCGGCGCGCCCCTGGCGCGCCATCTCGTAACCGTCGATGCAGGTAACGACGGAAGCGGCCTCGCCCGGAATCCGCACCAGAATCGAGGTGGTGGAACCGCCATACATGGCGCCGTAGAAGATGCCAGTCAGCATGATGATGCCGATTGCGGGATCGAGTCCGAAGGTCAGCGGCAACAGCAGCGTCATTCCGGCGAGCGGACCAAGTCCCGGCAACACCCCGACGATGGTACCCCAAAAGCACCCGATGAAGCAGTACAACAGCCCCTTCCACGACAGCGCGACCGCAAATCCGCCAAGCAGTTGGTCGAAGCCCGTCATCGCACCTACCCGTTCAAAACGGCCCGGTCGGAAGCTGCAGCCCGAGCGCCACCTGGAAGAAATACCAGCACGCCGCCATGCCGATTGCGGCCGAGAGGCCCGCGACAATAAGCGAACACCGGGCGATGAGCACAAGAAGCACTGCCCCGAACAATCCCAGCGTCACATAGGCACCAAGCGGTTCGAACAGCAACGGCACTGCCAGGAAAGCGGCCAACACAATCAGCACGTCGCGATGCCCGAGTTCAACCGTTTCCTGGTTAGCCGCGTAAAGCCAATCTCCAATGCCGATCACGACGGCAAGCACAAACACCAATACGCCGAGGACCAGCGGAAAGAATCCGGGACCCGGCAGCGCAAAATCTCCGAAATCGATCAGTGAGGCCTGCCACGTAAAGAGCAGGCCAATAAAGGCGAGCGCCGCGGCGACGCCGATGCCGCCGCGCCGGGCGCTGATCGCGCGGAGCAAACCCTCTCCTGCCTGGGCGCCCGTGCGCAACGGATCATCCAAATCGCCAGTCATTCGGAATTCCTATCAACACGGAACTTCAACCCCTCCCCCGCAGTCATTCCGGGGCTCGGCCGCAGGCCGAGAGCTCGGAATCCATGACCACAGATCAGGGAGTATGGATTCCGGGCTCGCCTCCGCTTCGCTACGGCGCCCCGGAATGACGCGCCTAAGCAAGGCGAGTCCGAGCACGGCCGGAACGGTCACGCAAGGTTCGTTGTGCGGCCGCCGCCGGCGCAAGCGTTATTTTTTCTTCAGGCCGAGTTCGTCCATCAACTGTGTAAGCCTCACATCGTCGCTGGCGATCAGCTTTGCGAAATCCTGCGCCGGCAGATAGGCGGGCGTAAATCCGATCGATTTCCCGGCATCATTGAACGCCGGTGATTCGACCGATTGCTTGATTGCGTCCTGCAGCTTGGCGATGACCGGCTTCGGGGTTCCGGTCGGGACCGCGATGCCGCGCCACATCTCGAGCGCCACCGGAAAGCCAAGTTCCTTTGCGGTCGCAACGTCGGCGAATATCGGATCGCGCTTTTCGCCCAGCATCGCCAACACGCGCAAGTCGCCGCTCTTGACGTGCGGCACCAAGGCGGCCGGCAACTGGACGATGCCTTCGATACGGCTGCCCAGCAAGTTGACGACCGCCTGCCCTTCCCCGAATGGCACGTTGATGATTTTCGCATCGGCAGGTCCGAACAGAGCCGATGCCACAAAATGGGTGTGGCTGCCGGTGCCTGAATTGCCGATGCGTACTTTGCCGGGATTGGCCTTGGCGTAGTCGATGAGCTCCTTGAGCGTTTTCCACGGGGCGTCGCTGCGCACCGCGATCGCCGGCGTCTCGACGCTGACCCGCGCCACCGCGTCAAAGGCTTTGTAGTCGAATGACATGATGCCGGAATGATAATTCGTCGACACCGAATTCGAGTTCCAGATGATCGAATAGCCGTCCGGCTTTTGTTGCTGGACGTGGCTGTAGCCGATGGCGCCGCCTCCCCCGGTGCGGTTGACGACCGGCACCGGCACGCCCAGGGATTTCGACATGCCATCGGCGAGATGGCGCGCCGTCACGTCGGCCGCGCTGCCGGCACCGAACATCACCGTCATCTCGACCGGCTTGCCTGCCGGAAACTGCTGGGCAACCGCCGCCATCGACACCATCACCGCCGCCGCGCCAGCCGCAGCTCCAACGGTCCGCGCTATCATACGCATTCGCTCCCTCCACCACGGTTCACTCAAAATCCGCTCTCGCTGTCAATGCTAGAATCTGAATGGATGTGCTCGCGGCGCCCGCCCGCGGAATCTAATCCGCAGTGCACACCACCATTTCTGTCCAGAGCAGCAATCGAAAGGCCCGATGAAACCCAAGGCCTTCTTCGGCGCACCCTCACCCATCAAGCCTCAACGCATTGGCGGGCGCATTCATTCCCGATTGCGTGTCGGAATCATGGCAGCCGCGTGCATTTTTTTCGTTTGGCTGATCCGGCCAGGATCATTGAATGAATTTTGGGCGACGCTGCGCCACCGCAGCCGAAAGCCGACGCCGCGCCCTCAGGCCGGCTGCGGCGCCCGGCGGATCATGCCGCGCTGGGGATTGTAGCCGAACACGGCGAGCATGAAAAACACCACCGTCGAGGCGCTGACGACCATGGCCGCCACCATCTCAAAATCGCCATAGAGCGCAAAGCGGATCAATTCCACGGCGTGCGTGAATGGGTTCGCCAGCGCCACATAATAAAGCGCCTCCGAGCCGCCCTCACGCAGCTTCCACAGCGGATAAAGCGCCGACGAGAAGAAGAACATCGGGAACATCACGAAATTCATGGCGCCGGCGAAATTCTCAAGCTGCTTGATGTGCACCGACAGGAACAGCCACAAGGCGCCGAGCATCAGTCCAGACACGATCAGAGCCGGCAGCACGGTCAACCAGTCGATCGGTTCAAAGGTCACGTCGAACAGGATGCAGACGCCAAGAAAAACGTAGCACGTGATCACCGACAATGCTGTCCCGGCAACGAGCTTGCAGACGAGCAGCACCCAGCGCGGCAGCGGGGCGGTGAGCAGGAGGCGCATCACCCCCATCTCGCGGTCATACACCATGGAGAGCGATGACTGCATGCCGTGGAATAGCAGGATAATGCCGAGCAGGCCCGGCACGATGTAGACCTGATACGTGATGTAGGTCTTGTAGGGCGGAATGATCGAGACGCCGAACACGTTGTAGAATCCCGCCGCGAACACCGCGAGCCACATCAGCGGACGCACCAGAGCGGACAACAGCCGCCCGCGTTGCTGGGCGAACTTGGTGATTTCCCGCATGGTGAGCGCCTTGAGGGCGCGGCCGACGTGAGCGATCTGCATGGTGGTTCCGCGTTCAAGTCTATCTGTTCAGGTGGCAGGACGTCTCGGGCTCATCATCCCCGAGCGTATCGAGTTCGTTGGTGCGGTGGAGAAACCCCTCCATGGGCGCGCTCGCCACCACCATGTAGGGCGCGGCCAGCAGCACCGCCTGGCGCACCTGATGATCCCACGGCCGCACGGAAACCGGCAGCCCCTTGTCGCCATCGAAGCCCGCATCGCCGAGGATGAAATCGCGCTGCTTGGCGAAATCCGCCGAGCGCGTGCGCAACGTCGCCTGCACTACCATCTTCACGGCGACCCACGCGGCCCAGTCCGCGCTTTCCATGCGGCGGCCGCCAGACTTCTTATCGAACCGCGAATTGACCTGGGGCGCGCCGTTGTGCTCCCAGGTCCAGTGCCAGGCCACCGGTTCAAGATCGATGCTTCCCACCACCGGCCGCGGCAGCACCGTGTGATAGGGCACCTGACGGACGAAATCGAACGCTTCGTCGGCGACGAAGACCACGTCGTAGTTGCCCCGGATGGCGCTGAGCAGGGCCGGATTGTTCTGCTCGCGCTCGCGCGGGTCGGTCCCGGTCTTGAAGCGCTGGTCGGCCACGATCTTGGCGCCGAATTTCTGTGCCGAGCGGGTGAACGCCCTCACGGTCTCGGCATCGCCGGGCAGCGGACCCTGGAACACCAGAATATCGCGCCATTTCCGCGAGGCGAGATATTGCGTCAGCGCGTCCATGCGCATGGCGAGGCTCGGAATGACGTGCACGAACTCGCGCGCACACAGGTCGCGCCGCAGGCTGTCATCCACCGCCGAGACATTGAAGAGGAGCGCGTCACGCCCTTTTGCGGCGGCCGCGAGCGGCTTGAACGCCTCCGCCGGCGCATCGATCAGGAAAAAGTGGATACCGCGCCCTTCCAAAGCCTGAGTGACCGCCGACGCAACTTCGGCCGGCGACTTCACGGTGATGCGTTCAAGCGCAAACTCGGTGTTAAGCACCCGCACCAGCACGGCGGCTTCGTCGATGCCAATCTGCCCGCCCGTGAAGGGGTGATCGCGGGTTTTCAGGACCAGGCGCTCGTAGGCGCGAATGGGCTCGTAACGCGGATCACCCTCGATCTCCACATAGCCGATGGAGATATGTTGCCGCGGCGGGGCTGGAGACGGCGGCGCGGTTTGAGCGAAGGCAGGCGCGACGAGACCAATAAAAGCAATGAGCGTAGGGTGGGCAAAGGCGCCAACGGGTCCGGCCTTCGGCCGGCCCGATGACAGGCTCCGCGCCGTGCCCGCCTTCCCATGCTCCAGGTGGGCACGCTTCGCTTTGCCCACCCTACGCGTTTGACGGTCCGCGAAAAATCTAATCATCGATCACCACGCCCCACGGAATGCGCCCCACCGGAATCGAAACCGTGGCCTTGCGAGTCTTGAGGTCGATCACGGTGATGTCGTCGCCGAAGCCGTTGGCGACATAAAGCGTCTTTTCGTCGCGCGACATGCCGAGCCCCCAGGAGCGCTTGCCGACCAGGATGTAGCCCTGAATCTTGCGGGTCGGCACGTCGACCACGGCAACGTGGGCCGCGTGGCCAAGTGTCACATAAGCGGTCTTGCCGTCCCGGGTGATGCGAAGGTCGACCGGCGTCACATCGGTTTTGCGCATGCCCGGGGGCAGAAACTCGATCTTGCTTTCGACGGTGAATTTCTCGCGGTTGATGATGTAGACCTCGCCGGACAACTCGGCCGATACCCATAATTCCTTGTGGTCCGGGGTCGCAGCGAACCGGCGCGGCCTGGTGCCGACCACCACATCCTGCACCACATTGCCCGAGTCCGCGTCGATGAGATGGATGAGATCGCCGACTTCGGAAGTCACATAAACAAAATGACCGTCTTCGCTCACGAACACCCCCTCCGGTTCGGCGCCGGTCGGCACCTCCTGGACAATGATGTTCTGGTCCATGTCGATCACGGAGAGCGAGGAGCCCTCCTCGTTGGACACATAGATGCGGCGGCGGGACTCGTCGATGCCGAAGGTCTCCGGGCTCGAGCCGGTGGAGAGCTTGCCGACCACCTCGAGCTTGGCAACGTCGATGATATCGATCACGTCGTCATCGCCGCAGGCGACATAGAGCTTGGTGTGATCTGCGTTGAAGTGCATGTCGCGCGGCCGTCGCGACGTCCGCAGATCCTTGACAACCTTGTTGGTCTTGGGATCGATGACGATGAGGTTGTTGGTCTTCTCGTTGCTCACGAAAACGAGGCCCGTGTCCTTGGCCCATCCAGCCGAAGACAATGCGGCAGCGAATACGACAATGCAGAGCGGCGCCGACAACAGGCGTAGGATGGGCACGGGCGATCCTCTTTTGCTTGCGAAAACGATTGATCCCAGCGTACGACTTATCCCGGGGAGGGTACTCTTGATCCCTCTCCGCATGCGGGGAGGGAAGGGTGGGGGCATGCCTGCAATGCAATTCCGCCGCGAACTGGGAGGTTACCCACTGATGGACGATCGCTCCGGCGGCGTAATTGCGAAGCCAGCCCTGCTGTTGGACAACGTCGTGAAGACTTACGGGCCGATCCGGGCGGTAGACGGCGTCAGCCTCGTCGCCCGTCCCGGCGAATTCATCGCCCTGCTCGGCCCCAACGGCGCCGGCAAATCGACGCTGTTCCAGCTTCTCTCGGGGCTTTTCGTCCCGGATTCCGGGCGCATCGAGGTGATGGGCCACGACATGACGCGGGACGCCGTGCCGGCATTGGCCCGGCTCGGCATCGTGTTTCAGCAACCGACGCTCGACCTCGAATTGTCGGTGACCGCCAATCTTCTGTTCCACGCCGGCCTGCATGGCATTCCGCGCAGCATCGCCAAGCCGCGCATCGAAGCTGAGCTTGCCCGCCTCGGGCTCGCTGAGCGCGCCCACGACAAGACGTCCCAGTTGAGCGGCGGAAATCGCCGGCGGGTGGAGCTTGCTCGCGCGCTCCTTCACCAACCCAAGGTGCTGCTGATGGATGAGGCGACCGTCGGGCTCGACCCCGCCAGCCGCAGCGACCTCCTCAAGCTCTTATTGGCGATGCGGATCGAACGCGCGGTCGCGGTGCTTTGGGCGACGCATTTGTGCGATGAGGTCGGCGAGGCCGACCGGGTTATCGTCATGCACAAGGGCAAGGTGCTCGCCGATACCACGCCGCGGAAGCTCGTGGCCTCGGCCGGCGTTGCGACCGTCGAACAGGCGTTCCTGGCAATGACCGGCGAGCGATGAAGCGACGTGCCCCCTTTACCACTCCCCAGGCGTGGAGTGGGGGCTTGCGACTGTGGGCGCTCAGCTGAGCGACAGTCGGGCAGCCTTACCTCTCCCCGCTTGCCATAAGGGCGTTTACGCCCGTCGGAGCCTGTCATCGGGCCGGCCAAAGGCCGGACCCGTTGGACGGGCTATGGAGAGGTCGGAATTTGCGCGCTCTTCGCGCAAATTCCTGGTGAGGGGGCCTCTCCGCGAGTTTGAGCTTCGTGGAAAGGCACCTTCGCCTACACGAGTCCGCCCTTGTGGAGAGCCACCCCTCACCCCGACCCTCATAGGCGCTAGGTTAAGCATGCGGTCAAGCGATCGGGTTGTTTTTTTCGACGCCGCGGCGGCTCACAGATGTGGCGACGTATCTGGGTGAAGGCATTACAGATGTTTTGCCACGACCACTTTCCGCGAATGCTGGCCACAAAGCTGTCCAGCGCCAGCTTTGTCAGACGCCAGCGCGATGGACTTGCGG
>WNFF01003678.1_pt1 | contig 21783 bp, 20 predicted proteins | sample 5400441 | NCBI WGS metagenome assembly WNFF01 (sample SAMN13153345, study PRJNA577476) | soil metagenome | isolation source: 120 cm saprolite under Douglas fir tree site 2 hole 3 replicate 1 | place: USA:California | collected 2015-04-18
AGTCGGTTCCGAATGCATGCAGATGCGTTTCGTTGCCCGGCGAAAGTACAAGCGCCGTAGTCTCGACCTCGACGAAATCCCGCGCCGCGAAAAACTGCCGCAAGGCCGCTGCAATAAGCATGCGTGCCAACAGGAATGGGCGCCGGCGAGCGTGCAGAACCCAGAATGGCGAAGTCATCCGCACGCTCCTTCCGCCGACATGTCAGCCGCCCAGCGGCTACGAAAATTGCTGGCGAATGGCCCCAAGATCAGTATGGTGGCCCGGAATTGGTGGCTCGCCTCCGGCAGTCGAGGAACCCGCGCTGTGAAAGTCATCGCCAGCTCGCTGCGCAAGGGCAATATCGTCGAAGTCGACGGCAAGCTCTACGTCGTCCTCAATGCCGAGAACTTTCACCCCGGCAAGGGCACTCCCACCACCCAGGTGGACATGCGCCGCATCAGCGACGGGGTAAAGGTGGCGCAGCGCTTCAAGACCACCGACCAGGTCGAGCGCGCCCATGTCGAAGACCGCGAGCACCAGTTCCTCTATCAGGACGGCGACGGCTTCCATTTCATGAATATGGAAAACTACGATCAGGTCACCCTGCCGGCCGACGTCATCGGCGATCAGGCCGCCTATCTCCAGCCCGAGATGAAGGTGACGCTCGCGGTCCATGAGGGCGTGCCGCTCTCGATCGAGCTGCCGCAGAAGGCGGTGCTGGAGGTCGTGGAGACCGAGCCGACGGTGAAAGGCCAGACCGCGGCCTCCTCCTACAAGCCAGCGGTGCTGTCGAACGGGGTGCGCACCATGGTGCCGGCCTTCGTCGGCACCGGGACGAAGATCGTGGTCATGACCGCGGACGGCTCCTACGTCGAGCGCGCCAAGGAGTAACCGTCACTTCCCGTCCGGGCTGGAGTTGCTGCCCGGCCCTGTCAAATCATTGCGTCATAGTCCGCGTGCGAGCCGATCCAAAACCACACGAGGCCACTCTCGACCTCGATTGCCAGTGCGCGGTAGCGGCTCCCGACGCGAATTGACCAGTGGCGGCCGACCTTCTTCAGTTGCAATGACGGATGCCGCGGATTCTCTTTCAGCAATGCATAGTTCTTGTCAGCGAGCGCCCGAACGTTTTCCGGAAGTCTTGCATACGCCTCCCAGAACGCCGGGCTGGCGAAATGCCTCATAGCTCGCGCGCGCGACCGGCGCGAAAGTCCGCAATCGCCTGCTCGGCAAGCCGCTCGAGTCTGCCCGCCTTCGCGTCCCGCTCGATCTTTTGATCGAAACGACTGGCCTCGAATTCCTCGAACCAGGCACGAAATCGCGCAAGCTGATCGGGCGGCAATTCAGCCACCGCCTTTTCGATGTCTTCCACCGTCGTCATGCCCTAGGATAGCATATTCGCCTGTCGGTCGTCATTCCGGCGGCGGAGTTTCTGCCGTGAATTATGAGGCTTGGCGCTAAACGTTCAATTTCCATCGTATCCCAGCCGGGCCTTTCCCGCTGGGGCTGATCGAATTGCAACACTCTGAATGATTTTCATCGGCCTCCTTGGCAGGAGGCACTCGGCCACGGCAATATTTGAGTCGTGCCCGGACGTCGTCGCGACCGCTCCGGCCAAGGGATGGGGCGTTCATGCTGCGCGGATTGGGCATTGCGGGCCTCGCGCTCGCCATCGGCGTCGTCGCCGCGGCCGCACAGGAGATGAAGCGTCCGCGCATCTCGCCGGCCCGCGTCGACTGGGACGCGGTCGTCGCCGAGCTCGACGAGGCCGGCGCCCCGGGGCCGGACCGTCTCGCCGGTCTCAACCGTGCGACCGGGGAGCGTTTCGCCAATGTCGCCGCGAGCCCGGTGCCGGTGCTGCTGCCGTTCGATACCGCGGCGTTGGTACGGGACCGCGAGGCCGCGGCCGCCGCAGCCGATGCCGCAAGCGGGCCCGAGCGGGATTATCTCGTGGGCTCCAGCGCGGTGTCGTTCTTCTATCCCGGGCCCGCGGGCTATGACGCGGTGGTGGTCGCCGGCACGGAGGAAAAGCGCGCGCTCGGCATCGGCTATTCCAGACCGATCCACATCCACATCGGCGGCTCCGCGCTGCTCTATGAGATCGACCAGCCCGTCGGCATGATCGGCTGGCCGGTCCGCGGCCTCGACGACATCCCCGGCATCCGCCGCAGCTTCCTCGAAAACCACGTGCGCTACACCTTCGTGCGCTACGGCGTGCCCTACGTCGTGTCGATCGAATGCTCCGACGCCGGCGCGCGGTTTCGCAAGATGTCCTGCCGCGATGCCGACAAGGTCGCGGTCCGCTTCCTCAAATCGCTGCGCGTCGTCGGCGGCATGCCGCATCCGCAGGCGGTCGCCGCCGACACCATCGACCGCCCGGCGGCGCAGTCGACGGTTTTCACCTATTTGAGCCCGGGCAACATCCTTCCCGGCACCGGCTTCAAGCGCAAAGGCGGGGTCGCGGACTACACCGTCTATTCCAAGATGCGCTTCCCGCTCGCCGACGCGCCGTCCTTCGCCAATTCCCAGTCGTTCATGAACTGGGGCAACTGCGAGGCCACCGGACGTTCCGGCGCCGGAAGGCTCGGCGGGGCCGCGGCCTATCGCTGCCGCGTCAACGGGAAAACGTTGATTTCCGACGAGTCGGCGGCCGACAATTATTCCTATCCCTGGCGCGATAATTTCTGCGAGACCCGCAACTTCTATGTCGGCCAATGCCCGGGCGGTCTCGGCCACCAGGGGCAAGACATTCGTCCGGCCTTCTGCAAGCAGCGCATCCAGGGGGCGAACCGCTGCGAGCCCTATCTGCACGAGGTGGTCGCCGCGCGCGACGGCGCGGTGCTGCGCACCCACGGGCAGGAAGCCCTCTATCTCGTGGTGAACGCGCCGGGCGAGCGCATCCGCATGCGCTACCTGCACATGTCGCCCAAGCAAATCGACGCCGACGGCATGGTGAGCGGCCGCCTGGTGCGCGAAGGCGAGGTCATCGGCAAGGTCGGCAACTACTTCGAGCGCGAGCGCGCCACCACCTATCACCTGCATTTCGACCTGCAGGTGCCGACGAAATACGGCTGGGTGTTCGTGAACCCCTACATGACGCTGGTTGCCGCCTACGAGCGGCTGATCCGGGGCCGCGGCCAGGAGATCAGGGAACGGATCCCCGAGCCCAGGGAGCAGGAGATCAGGGAGGACATCCCGGTCGGGTCGATTCCGGCCCCTCCGGCCGTCCCGGCGGCCCAGGCCCCTCGGCCGGAGCCCGAGGCGCCGACGATAATGGCCGCAAAGCCGACAGAAACACTTGTAGAGTCGCCGCCGGGACAGATCGATTCCGGGACGCGGCGCGATGACCGAGCAGACGAAACCTCTCTTGTCACGGCGGGCGTGCCTGCCCCTGCTGGCGGCGGCGATCTGGAGCACGACAGCGCGCGCGCAGGGCAGCAAGGCGTCGTTCGACCAATGGGTCGTGGCTTTTCGCGCCCGGGCCCGCGCGCGTGGCATATCCGACGCGACCTACACGAGGGTGATGACCAACATCAAGCCGGACACGGCGGTATTTGAGCTCGACCGCTCGCAGCCCGAATTCAGCGAGCAGCTCTGGCAATATCTCAATCGCCGCGTCTCCGATTGGCGCATCGTCACCGGCAAGGAGAAGGCGCAAGAATACGCGCCGCTGTTCGCCCGCATCGAGAAGGACTTCGGGGTCGAGCGCTCGATCATGCTCGGGCTGTGGGGAATCGAGTCCGCCTTCGGCGATCCGGATGTCCAGAAGAACCACATGCGCCCGGTGATCCCGGCGCTCGCCGCGCTCGCCTGGGGGGAGCCGCGCCGCCGCTCCTATTGGGAGCAGGAGCTGCTCAACGCCCTGGTCATCATCGATCGCGGCTGGAGCAGCCCCGAGGAGATGCGCGGCTCCTGGGCCGGCGCCATGGGCCACACCCAGTGGATGCCGGAGGTGTGGCTCAATGTCGGGCTCGACTATGACGGCGACGGCCGCACTTCGCCGTTCGGCAAGCCCGACGATGCGCTCGCGGGCACGGCGCAGTATCTCGTCAAGCGCGGCAAGTACCGCGCCGGCGAGCATTGGGGCTACGAGGTGCGCGCGTCCGGGAGGGCCGGCGAAGGCGCCTCGCGCAGCTACGACGCCTGGCAGAAGGCCGGCGTGACGCGCGCCGACGGCCAGCCTTTTCCGCAGCCGAGCGCGTCGGCCAAGCTGTGGGTGCCGGTGCCGGGCGGACCCGCCTTTCTGCTCGGGCAGAATTTCTATGCCGTTCGCTCCTACAACCCGTCGATGAACTACACCTTGTCGATCGTGCATCTCGGCGACCGCATCATGGGCGGCGGAGCGTTCGCGCAGCCGTTTCCCGGCGGCGAGCGCACGCCCACGCTCGCGGAATTGCAGGAGATCCAGAAACGCCTGACCGCGCTCGGCTTCGACACCGGCGGCACCGACGGCCGCGTCGGCAACGACACCATGCTGGCGGTGCGCAATTTCCAGCGCAAGGTCGGGATGCACCCGGCCGACGGTTATGCCGGCGTGAAGCTGCTGGCGCGGTTGCGTCAGGGCCTCTGATCCGGTTCTATGGCGTCCTTCCGGCTGCCCTGGAACCCGAGGATCATCCCGTGACGACTGCAAAAGCCAAGGCGGCGCCCGCCGCCGAAAAGCCCGCGAGCGCAGCTCATCCGTCGCTGCGCGCCTTCGAGCGCCCGACCAATCTGACCGGCACGAACGCGCCGGGCTTCGGCAGCGACGTCGTCGCCGACACGCTGCGCGCGCTGCAAATTCCCTACGTGGCGCTCAATCCCGGCGCGAGCTATCGCGGGCTGCACGATTCGATCGTGAACTTCCTCGGCAACGAGACCCCGCAGATGCTGCTGTGCCTGCACGAGGAGAGCGCGGTCGCCATCGCCCATGGCTATGCCAAGGTCACCGGCAAGGCGATGGCCGCGGCGGTGCATTCGAACGTCGGCCTGTTTCACGCCACCATGGCGATCTTCAATGCCTGGTGCGACCGCGTGCCGGTCATCGTGCTGGGCGCGACCGGCCCGGTGGACGCCGCCAAGCGACGGCCCTGGATCGACTGGATTCACACCGCCCGCGACCAGGGCGCGATCGTGCGCAACTACAGCAAATGGGACGACCAGCCCGCCTCACCCACGGCCGCCCGCGAAGCGTTGATCCGCGCGGCCTGGATCGCCAACACGGCACCGATGGGGCCGGTCTACATCAATCTCGACGCCGAGATGCAGGAAGCAAAGCTCGCCGAGCCGCTCGCTCCGATCGATCCCGCGCGCTTCATGCCGCCGGCCGATCCGGCGGCCTCCGCCGCGCTGATCGAGGCGGCCGCCGCGATCCTCAAGGCGGCGAAGCACCCGCTCATCCTGATGGGGCGAACCACGCGCAGCCTCGAGGGCTGGAACGCCCGCGTCGCGCTTGCGGAGACGCTCGATGCCAAGGTCGTCAGCGACCTCAAGATCGGCTGCGGCTTCCCGACCGACCATCCGCTGCATGCCGGCGCGCCGGCCTCGAACGCGATGGTGCCGGAGGCGATCGGGGCGATCAAGGCGGCGGATGCGATCCTTGCGCTCGACTGGGTCGATCTCGCGGGCGGCCTGCGCGCCGCGCTCGGGCAGGAGGCGCCGAAGGCGAAGATCATCCATGTGAGCGCCGACTTCCATCTCCACAACGGCTGGAGCATGGACTACGAGGGCCTGCCGCCGGTCGACCTCCTGCTGCCGACGACCCCCGAGGAAGCGGTGCCGCAGCTCCTCGCCGCGCTCGGCGGCGCCAAAGCGCGCAAGCCCGCGGCGGTGCGGGCGCGGGCCGAGCCGTACCAGCCATCGAGCGGTCCGCTGCGGGTCGACGATCTCGCGCGCGCGCTCAAGGCCGCGGTCGGCGAGCGCGAGGTGACGCTCACTCACCTGCCGCTGTCCTGGAACGGCGCGACCTGGCCGTTCCGCCATCCGCTCGACTATATCGGATCGGAAGGCGGCGGCGGCGTGGGCGGAGGTCCGGGCATATCGGTCGGCGCGGCACTCGCGCTCAAGGGCTCGCCGCGACTCCCGATCGCGATCTGCGGCGACGGCGACTTCTGCATGGGCGTCACCGCGATCTGGACCGCGGTGCACTACCGCATCCCGCTGCTCATCGTCGTCTGCAACAACCGCTCGTTCTTCAACGACGAGCTGCACCAGGAGCGGGTCGCCCGCATCCGCAACCGGCCACCGGAAAACCGCTGGATCGGCCAGCGCATCTCCGATCCCGACATCGATTGCTCCGGGCTCGCGCAGGCGCAGGGCGCAGTCGGCTTCGACCCCGTAACCAAGACAAGCGATCTCGTCGCGACCTTCGAGAACGCGATCGCGGCGGTCGAGCAAGGCCGGGTGGCAGTGGTCGACGTACGGGTCGAGCCCGGCTATTCGGCGGTCGCCACCGCGGCGATGCTGCGGGGCACGGAGAAGAAGTGAGCCCGCCGAAAGCGGAGCAAGACGACGGACATCAGATCGCGAAGCTCTCGTGCGTCGAGGGATGGAACAGCTCCTCCGGCGAAAGGAGCCGGGTAGAGAGCCCCTGCGCATGGTGATGGCGCAGGAACGTCTCCAGCACCTTGCGGTTCGGCCCGAGGCCGTACGACCAAAAGTCCTCTCCCATCAGCTCGCGCGCGGCGCGCAGCTGCTCGTCGAGGAAGGGCAGCGTGACCTTGCTCGCGGCGGTGTCCGCGAGCGCCTCGAGGCATTTCGCCTTCGCTTCCGAGAATGCCTTGTACACCGCCGCCGGCAGCCACGGATGCCTGTCCACCAGCGCGCGGCGGATGCCGGTGAGATGCATGATCGGGAAGATGCCGGTGCGCCTGAAATAGTCCTGCCCGGCGGCGACCGGATCGGGGAACAGCCAGCCGATATGTGAATTCTGCTTCCCCGCGAGGCTCGGCACGCGCGGCGCGATGAAGGCGTCGATCTCGCCGCGCTCGAGCAGCTGCGAGATGGTGGTGCCCGCCGGCGCGTCCTCCAGGCGCACCCCGTGCGGCAGCGTGACGGCGATCTTCTCCGGCCGGCCGGGATGCTCGATCCCGCCCCGCACCCAGACCATGTCCGACGGCCTCACCCCATGGTCGTCCTCGAGAAAGATGCGCGCCCAGACGCAGGCGGTGAGCTGATATTCCGGCAGCCCGACCCGCCTGCCCTTGAGGTCGGCGGGCGACCTGATGCGGTCGCGGCGCACATAGATCGAGTTGTGGCGGAAGGCGCGCGAAACGAACGCCGGCACGCCGACGTAAGGGCAGTCGCCGGCGGCGGTCTTCACCGTGAAGCTCGACATCGACAATTCGCAGATGTCGAAATCCATGCCGCGGAACGCGCGGAAGAAGATTTCCTCCGGCGGCAGGTTCATGAATATCGGATCGACGCCGTCGATCTGGACCGCGCCGTCGATCAGGGGACGCACCCGGTCGTAGTTGCCGACCGCGACGGACAGTTGAAGTTTCGACATCGCATCAATCTTTCTGCAAGCTGTGCGGCGCTAGATAGCCCTGCCGCCGGCAAGGGAGCAACCATGTCCGCCGCTCGATCCTGGCTTCGCGCTTTCGGCCGCCGGCTCGTCCCGGCCGCCCTCTGCGCGTTGGCGCTCGCGCAGCCGGTGCGCAGCGACGAGCTCGCGGACTTCCATGGCATGGTCGAGCAGGCGTCGGCTCAGTATCGCGTCGCCATGACCACGCTGGAAACGCAGGGCCAGCAGGAAACGGCAGCCGCGGTGCATCAGCTTCGGCAGTCGTGGCAATCGATCGCGGACCGATTCGGCCAGAATCGTCCCGCCGCGTTTGCCGACGACGAGCAATATTCCACGATGTTCATGCTCATCGATATGCGCCTCGTCGGCGTCCTGCTCGTGATCGACATGGGCAATCGCGAGGCGGCGCGCGACGCGCTCGCGCCGATCGAAGAAACCTTGTCGCGGTTGAGTGCTCGCTCCGTCCCGCCGCCGCAATGACGGCAAGTCTCTTGATCGGCCGGAGGCAGGCGGCTAAATCATCATCGCCCGGAGTGCCCTATGCTCAGAATTGAAACCGAGCGTGAAGAAGACGGCCGCTGGATTGCCGAGGTGCCGACCCTGCCCGGCGTTCTGACTTATGGCGATACTGAAAGTCAGGCCCGAGCCAAGGTAAAGGCGCTGGCGCTTCGCGTCATCGCCGACCGCCTCGAAAATGGCGAACCATTACCGCAGGAGATTGCCGCAGTCTTTGAAGCCGCATGACGCACTGGCCAGCTTCCAAAGGGCTACGCGTGCTTGCTGCACTCTTGCGGATCGGATGGTCCGTTAAGCGACAGACGGGATCACACCGAACACTCCACAGGCACGGCTTTCCCGATTACGTTTTTGCATTCCACGATGGAGACGAGATCGGACCGCGTATGCTTTCGCGCATCGCCAAACGTACCGGACTGCGACCGGAGGATCTCTCAGATCCGCTCCTTGGTCACCCAAGCTTTCCCACCTCGGCTTCGAGCAGCGTCCAGCACTTGCTGCCGAGCTTCTCCTTCCATGTCGCATAGACTCCCGGCAGGCGGGCGCGGAAGGCGGCCTGATCGACCTCGTTGAACGCGATCCCGCGCGCTAGGAAGGTTTCCCGCAGGCTCGCATTGAGCTTGCCCTGCTCGGCGCGCTGCTGCCGCACGAATTTGGCGGCGTTGCCCTCGATCGTCGCCTTGACCGCGTCGGGCAGGCGCTGCCAGGTGGCAAGGTGCGCCATCAGATTGAAGCCCGACCACATGTGATTGGTCATGCTCACATATCGCACCATCTCGTCGAGCTTGTAGCCCTGCATGATCGCCAGCGGGTTCTCCTGCGCCTCGACCTTGCCGCTCTTGAGCGCATCGTAGATTTGATTGGCCGGCGTGGTGACGGGTTGCGCGCCGAAGGCCGCGAAAGTGTCGAAGATCATCTGCCCCGGCGGCACGCGAATTTTCATGCCGGCGAAATCGTCGGGCTTGCTGATCGGCCGGGTGATGGTGGTCACCTGACGCATGCCGTTATCGAAGCCGGCGATCGGGAACAGATACATCCCTTTCGCCGCCATCTCCTCGCCGATGTGGCGGCCGAAAGGGCCGTCGATCGCCTGGTGCGCCGCGGGCGCCGATTTGAAGGCGAACGGCACCTGCTGCGCCTCGGCCACCGGCACCACCGTGCCGATGATGCCGCCCATCAGCGTGAAGAACTGGATCTCACCGGCGAGAAGTTTCTTCAGCGCCTCGGGGTCGCCGCCCGGGATCTTGTTGTTCTCGGCATGCACGACGGTCTCGACCCGGCCGCCGGTCTCGTCGCGAACGGCATCCCACATCGCGACGAGGTTCTTGTGCAGCGTGCCGCCGGCGGGCTGATTGTGATACTGGGCGAAAGCGTACTCGGCGGCGTGCGCCGGTTTGACGACGATGGTCGATCCGGCGGCCGTTGCGCCGGCAATGAGGGAACGGCGGGAGAGCTTGCTTGCCATGGTGCGGTCTCCGGCGGCCCGCGCTCGCGGGGCATCGCAATCTTATTGAATACCGAGGCTCACGTCAGCCGGCGCCACGTCGACGAGCCGCAACTGCACCCGCTCGACGCCGTTCCAGCGGTCGAGGCACAGGGTGCCGGCGGCGTGCACGGACCGGCCGCGAAGCTGCCCGAGCGCGATGCCGAGCTTCTGTCCGGTGGAACGAAACGCGATGGCGTCGATGGTCGAGCCGTCGCCGGCACGCAATCGGGCGCGCATGTGGGCCTGGCCGACCTCGTCGGCATAGACCAGCGTGTGCGCGGGGAGCGCGATCACCGGCTCCGCATTGCCGGCGCCGAAGGGACCGGCGCGCGCGATCGTCGCAACGGTGTCGTTGCTCGCGGCGGCGGCGGTGACCGCGCCGTCGATCAGCAGCGCGTCCTCGCGACGCGCCGCCGCGACCGCGGAGGCGAGCGCGGCTTCCAGAAAGGCCCGGAACGCGCTCAGCGCTTCTTTCCTCAGCGTGATGCCTGCCGCCATGGGATGGCCGCCGCCCTTCACCAGCAGGCCGTCGCGCACCGCCTGGCGCACCGCGCGGCCGAGATCGACGCCGGCGATCGAGCGGCCGGAGCCGGTGCCGACGCCGCCCGGCTCGAGCGCGACGGCGAAGGCGGGCCGGCCGAACCGCTCCTTGAGCCGCGCGGCGACGAGGCCGACGACGCCGGGGTGCCAGCCTTCGGCGGCGGTGATGACGACCGCGCCCTTCTCCTCGGCGCCGAGCGCGGCCGTCGCCTCGGCCTCGGCCTGCGCCAGGGTGGCGACCTCGATCGCCTGGCGCTCGCGATTGAGGCGGTCGAGCTCCGCGGCCAGGCGCGCGCATTCCGCGGCGTCGTCCTCCATCAGCAGATCGGCACCGAGCGTTGCGCGCCCGATACGGCCGCCGGCATTGATGCGCGGCCCGAGCAAGAAGCCGAGATGCCAAGGCTCCGGCGGGCCGCCGAGCCGGGCGACGTCCATCAGGGCGGTCAGTCCCGGCCGATCGCGCCGGCGCAGCGCCACGAGCCCCTTGGCGACGAAGGCGCGATTGAGGCCGCGCAGCGGCACCACGTCGGCGACGGTGCCGAGCGCGACGAGATCGAGGAACCCGAGGAGATCGGGCTCCGGACGCGCCGACGTCCAGAAGCCGCGCCGGCGCAGCTCGCGGTTGGCCGCAACCACCGTCATGAACACCAGGCCGACGGCGGCGAGGTGGCCGAGCTTGGAAAGATCATCGAGCCGGTTGGGATTGACCACGGCATGCGCGGGCGGAAGCACCTCGTCGGCCAGATGATGATCGATCACGACGACGTCGAGGCCGAGCCCGCGCGCCTCCCGGAGCGGCTCGTGGCTGGTGGTGCCGCAATCGACGGTGACGAGCAGCGTCGCGCCCTGCCCGGCAAGCGCGCGGATCGCTTCCGCGTTCGGTCCATAGCCTTCGAACAGGCGATCGGGGATGTGGATGATGGGACGCAGCCCGCAGTGGCGCAGGAATCGCCCGAGCAACGCCGCCGAGGTCGCCCCGTCGACGTCGTAGTCGCCCAGGATGGCGACCGTCTCGCCGCGCGTGATCGCGTCCGCGAGCCGCGCCGCCGCGCCACGCATGTCGGCGAGACCGTCGGGGTCGGGCATCAGGGCGCGCACGGTCGGATCGAGAAAGCCTGCGACCTCGTCGACCTCGACCCCGCGTCCGGCCAGGATGCGCGCCAAGAGCTCGGGCAGATCGTGGCGCTGCGCGATCGCCAGCGCCCGCGCCTGCCCGCGCTCGTCGAGCCGGTCGCGCCAGGCGCGCCCGCACGCCGAGCGCTCGACGCCGAGAAACAGGCGCCGCGTCGGGCTCATCGGTACGGTCAGGGTAACGGCCATCTTGCGCCGGGCGCGAATCGCGTTCGGGAAAGCTCGCGATATTGGATTAAAGCCGGAGCGCCGCGCCAGCGCGTCGCGGGTCAATCCACCTCGAACTTGTCGAGCTGCCGGTGCTCCGCCCTGATCCAGCGCACCGTGCCCGTCGTCGAGCGCATCACCACGGTCTCGGTCCCGATCAGGTCCTTTCGGCACCGGACGCCGTCGAGCAGCGCGCCGTCGGTGACCCCGGTAGCGGCAAACAGGCAGTCGCCCTTCACCATGTCGCCGATCCCGTATTTCTTGCGCGGGTCCTTGATGCCCATCTTTGCCGAGCGCTCGCGCCTCTCCTCGGTGTCGAGCACGAGCCGGCACTGCATTTGGCCGCCGATGCAGCGCAGCGCCGCCGCCGCCAGCACTCCTTCCGGCGCTCCGCCGATGCCGAGATAGATGTCGATGCCGGTATTGGCGGCATCGGCGGTGTGGATGACGCCGGCGACGTCGCCGTCGGTGATGAGCCGAACCGCCGCGCCGGCTTTGCGCACGCTGGCGATGAGATCGGCGTGGCGCGGGCGGTCGAGGATGAGCGCGGTGATCTCGGCGGGCTCGACGCCCTTCGCTTTGGCGAGCGCGCGGATGTTCTCTTCCGCCGGCGCATCGAGATCGACGATCCCCTTCGGATAGCCGGGGCCGATGGCGATCTTCTCCATGTAGACGTCGGGCGCGTTGAGCAGCGTGCCGCCCTCCGCGATCGCCATGGTGGCGATCGCACCCGGCATATTCTTGGCGCAGAGCGTGGTTCCCTCGAGCGGATCGACCGCGATATCGACCTTCGGCCCGCGCCGGTTGCCGACCGTCTCGCCGATGAACAGCATGGGCGCCTCGTCGCGCTCGCCCTCCCCGATCACGATCGTGCCGTCGATCGGGAGCTTGTTGAGCTCGCGCCGCATGGCGTCGACCGCCGCCTGGTCGGCCGCTTTCTCGTCGCCGCGGCCGGTCAAGCGCGCTGCCGACACTGCCGCGCGCTCGGTCACCCGCACGATCTCGAGCGTGAGAACGCGTTCCAGCGCCAGGTCCGACTGGACGGTGATCAACGGCATGCGTTCCTCTTTGGCCATGTCCTGCGCCCCGCCCCCTCAGTAGGAGAAAGTTATATCAGTTTTTCTCGATCCGGATGACCTGCGGCTTGCCCGAATATTACGCCCCGGGGCGGCCCGGGGCGATGACGATAGCCGGCATTTGTATCAGTTTTTCTCGATCCGGATGACCTGCGGCTTGCCCGAAATCACCTTGTCGCGCGCCACCGCGGCAAGCGCCTTGCGCACGGCGTCCTCGGTGGTGGCATAGGTGATGAGGATCACCGGCACCGGCGCGGCCGAGCGCCCGGGAACGTCACCGCCGTGCGGCCGCTCGCCGCGGTGACGCTGCACGATCGATTCGAGCGAGATGTGCTGCTGGGCGAGGCGCTTGGCGATGGTGGCGGCGGTTCCCGGCTTGTCCACTGCGAGCAGCCGGATGTAGTAGCCGCCCTCGTGACGCTGCATCGGCGCCTTCCTGCTGACGGCCAGCCGCGCTGCCGGTCGGCCGAACGGCGCCGTGCGCACGCCGCGGGCGATGTCGCCGAGATCGGAGACGACGGCAGACGCGGTCGCCATGCCGCCGGCGCCCGGGCCGACCAGCGTGATCGGCGCCATGGCGTCGGCATCGACGGTGACCGCATTGGTCACGCCCATCACCTGGGCGATCGCGGTGTCCTTCGGCACCATGGTCGGATGCACGCGCTGCTCGATGCCCTTGTCGGTCTTGACCGCGACGCCGAGCAGCTTCACCCGGTAGCCGAGCTCGTCGGCCCATTCGAGGTCTTCCGGCGCCAGCGAGGATATGCCCTCGACGTAGACCGCGCCTTGGTCGATCCTGGTGCCGAAGGCGAGGCTCGCCAGGATGGCGAGCTTCTGCGCCGTATCGTGGCCCTCGACGTCGAAGCTCGGGTCGGCCTCGGCGTAACCCAGCCGCTGCGCTTCCTGCAGGCACTGCGCGAAAGCGAGCTTCTCCTGCTCCATGCGCGTCAAGATGTAATTGCAGGTGCCGTTGAGGATGCCGTAGATGCGCGCGAGCGAATTGCCGGCGAGCCCTTCGCGCAGCGTCTTCACGATCGGGATGGCGCCGCCCACGGCGGCCTCGAAATTGAGCGCGACGTGCTTGTTCTCGGCGATCGCCGCCAGCGCGACGCCGTGACGCGCGAGCAGCGCCTTGTTGGCGGTCACGACCGATTTCCCGGCCTTGAGCGCCGCCGCGATCGCAGCCTTGGCCGGATCACCCTCTCCGCCGACAAGCTCGACGAAGACGTCGATCTCGTCGTCGGTGGCCAACCGCACGGGATCGGCGACCCAGCGCAGTCTCCGCAAGTCGAGGTCGCGCTTCTTGCCGCGCGAGCGCGCGCTCACCGCCACGACCTCGATCGAGCGGCCGCAGCGGGCGGCGAGCGCGTCGCGCTGGCGCTCGATGAGCCGCACCACGGACGCGCCGACCGTGCCCAAACCGGCAATACCGACCTTCAGGGGTTGAGCCATGGGAGCCGAATCTGATCACGGTCGCAATGCGGTTGCGACGAGGAGCTAGCGCCGCTTGGCCAGGGGAACCACGTTGTGCAATTTTTCCGGGCCCGATTCCAGAAATCGGCGGATGTTGCGGGCGGCCTGGCGGATGCGCTGCTCGTTCTCGACCAGCGCGATGCGCACGTAACCTTCGCCGCGCTCGCCGAAGCCGGTGCCGGGCGAGACCGCGACCTCGGCCTTTTCGACCAGCAGCGTCGAGAACTCGACGCTGCCGAGGCTCGCGAACGGCTCGGGGATCGGCGCCCAGGCGAACATGGAGGCGCGCGGCGGCGGAATCTCCCAGCCGGCGCGGCCGAAGGATTCGACCAGCACGTCGCGACGGCGCCGGTAGATCGCGCGCATCTCGTGGATGCAGTCCTCGGGGCCGTTGAGCGCCGCGGTCGCCGCCACCTGCACCGGCGTGAAGGCGCCGTAATCGAGATAGGACTTCACCCGTGCCAGCGCGGCGATGATGCGCTCGTTTCCGACTGCGAAGCCGATGCGCCAGCCCGGCATCGAATAGGTCTTCGACATCGAGGTGAACTCGACGGCGACATCCATCGCGCCCGCCACCTGCAGCAGCGAGGGCGGCGGATCGCCGTCGAAATAGACCTCGGCATAGGCGAGGTCCGAGAGCACGAAGATCCCGTGCTTCTTCGCGAACGGAACGAGCTCCTTGTAGAAGTCGAGATCGGCGACGTAGGCGGTGGGATTCGACGGATAGCAGACCACGACGGCGAGCGGCTTCGGGATCGAGTGAACGATGGCGCGCTCGAGCGCGGAAAAGAAATCGGGCGTCGGCTCGGACGGCACCGAGCGGATCACGCCGCCGGCCATCAGGAACCCGAAGGCATGGATCGGGTAGCTCGGATCGGGCACCAGGGTGACGTCGCCCGGGGCGGTGATCGCCTGTGCCACATTGGCGAAGCCCTCCTTCGAGCCCAGGGTGACGACGACATGGCTCTCCGGATTGAGCTTCACCCCGAAACGGCGGCCGTAATAGGCGGCTTGCGCGCGGCGCAAGCCCGCGATTCCCTTCGAGGCCGAATAGCGATCGGTGCGCGGCCTGCCGATGGTCTCCTTGAGCTTTTCGATGACGTGCGCCGGCGCCGGCAGGTCGGGATTGCCCATGCCGAGGTCGATGATGTCGGCGCCCGCGTTGCGCGCCGCGGCCTTCGCCCGATTGACTTGCTCGAAGACGTAGGGCGGCAGGCGCCGAATGCGGTGAAATTCCTCCATGACCCCAACTCCTCGGGCCTGCATCCCGGCGCGGCGAACGCCGCCGCGCGGGAGCTGCGGCGCGCGCTTTTTATCACGGGTTGCCGGTGGTGCCAGCAGGCTTGGCGGCGTCCTCCGCGCGCTTGCGCGCCTTGATCAGTTCGTCCTCGAGCTTCTTCTGCTCCTCGCCGGTGAGCATCGTGTCGGTGCGCGCCGGCGGCAGGTCGTGGACCGCCGGATAGGCGGCCGGGGTCGCCGGGCGCTGCGGCGCGCTCTCGGGGAGGCCGCCGGCGGCGGTCGGCATGTGATCGGCGATGAAGCCGCCGGCGCAGCCGGCAAGAGCCGCCGTGCCGACGATCAGCATCGCCGCGGCGCACAGACGCCGCGACCGCGCCCGCAGTGAGGGCAATACCGAGGTCATGCCCGTTCACCCCTCGCTCGGCGGCGGCAGTGCCCGCCGCCTCCGACCGCCGGCCGCCGGCCTTCCGCGGCAAAATTGCTGCCAATTCAAGCGATTGGCGCAAAATGCCGTAGTCCCGCAATATGACCAAAGCAAGGTTGAGCGGCGCCCTTCGCCGGCGCTTTTTCCCGCTCGCGCTTTCTCCTGCCGAAGCCATGATGCGTCTTGCGGCGGTCGCGAGTAAAGTCCATCTGAAACCTCTGAGGCCCACGCCGGAACTGCGAACCGAGGCGTTGCCGTGAGAGCCCCGTCAGACCCCGTCAAAGGCGGCTCCGCCGAGCTGGAGGAGTTCGCGCGCAACGCTGCCCGCATCATGGAGGAGGCCGGCAAGGCCGTCGCCGCCTATCTCAAGCCGCGCGAGGAAGGCCAGGTCGACGATCAATATGCCGAGGTCGCCGACGTCGTGAAGACCCTCGGCCAAGTCACCGACTACTGGCTGCGCGATCCGCAGCGCGCGCTCGAGCTGCAATCGAGCCTGGGCAAGGCCTATCTCAACCTCTGGGCCAATGCGGTCAAGCGCATGGCGGGCGAGCAGGTCGAGCCGGTCGCGGCGCCCGATCCGCGCGACAAGCGCTTCGCCGATCCGGAATGGTCGAGCAATCAGTTCTTCGATTTCCTCAAGCAGGCCTATCTGCTGACGGTGCAATGGGCCAACCGGCTGGTGCACGACGCCCAAGGGCTCGACCCGCATACGGTGCAGAAGGCCGAGTTCTACGTGCGCCAGATCGCCAATGCGATCGCGCCGTCGAACTTCGTGCTGACCAATCCGGAGCTGCTGCGCGAGACGATGAGCTCGAAGGGGGAAAACCTCGTGCGCGGCATGCATATGCTGGCCGAGGACATTCAGGCGGGGAAAGGCGATCTCAAGATCCGCCAGTCCGCCTCCGACATGTTCGCGGTCGGCCGCAATCTCGCGCTCACGCCCGGCAAGGTGATTTTCGAGAACGAGCTGATGCAGCTCGTCCAATACGCGCCGTCGACCGCGACGGTGCTCAAGCGGCCGCTGCTGATCGTGCCGCCCTGGATCAACAAGTTCTATATCCTCGATCTCACGCCGGAGAAATCCTTCATCAAGTGGTGCGTCGCTCAGGGGCTGACCGTGTTCGTCATTTCCTGGGTCAATCCGGATGCGCGGCTCGCCCAGAAAACCTTCGAAGATTACATGCGCGAGGGTCTGCTCGCGGCGCTCGACGTCATCGAGCAAGCGACCGGCGAGCGGCAGGTCAACGCCATCGGCTATTGCGTCGGCGGCACGCTGCTGACCGTTGCGCTCGCCTATATGGCGAGCACGGGCGACAACCGCATCGCCTCGGCGACCTTGTTCGCCGCCCAGGTCGACTTCGCCCACGCGGGCGATCTCAAGGTGTTCGTCGACGAAGAGCAGATCGCGGCCCGCGAGCGCGAAATGGGGGCGCGCGGCTATCTGGAAGGCAGGAAGATGGCGACTGCCTTCAATCTCCTGCGCTCGAACGATCTGATCTGGCCCTACGTCATCAACAACTACCTCAAGGGCAAGGAGCCGGCTCCGTTCGACCTGCTCTACTGGAATTCGGACGCGACGCGAATGCCGGCGGCCAACCATTCGTTCTATCTGCGCAATTGCTACCTGGAGAACCGGCTCAGCAAGGGCGAGATGGTGATCGGCGGCAAGAAGCTGAACCTGAAATCCGTCACCGCCCCGATCTATAATCTCGCCACGCGCGAGGATCACATCGCGCCCGCGAAATCGGTGCTGCTCGGCTCGAAATTCTTCGGCGGGCCGGTGCGGTTCGTATTGGCGGGCTCCGGGCATATCGCCGGCGTGATCAATCCTCCGGACAGGATGAAGTATCAGTACTGGACCGGCCCCAAGCCGAAGAGCGCAAATCTCGATCGATGGCTGGGGACGGCCAAGGAACATGCCGGCTCCTGGTGGCCGGACTGGTTCGATTGGCTCAAGGCGCGGGAGCCGACCGAGGTGCCTGCGCGGGAGCCGGGGGGCGGCAAGCTCACGCCGATCGAGGACGCGCCCGGAAGTTATGTTAAGATGCGGGATTGACGGCCGTCCGGCCGCGGCGCGGACCGGGCGAGGCCAGGGTTGGTGCACAGGGGAGATTGGCAATGCGCCTCAAACTGCTGCTTTCGACGATCGTGCTGGCGGCCGTCTCCGCCGCGCCGGCGCCGGCACAGGAGCTCGCCGGCACGCTCAAGAAGATCAAGGACACCGGCGCGATCACGCTCGGGCATCGCGAATCCTCGCTGCCGTTCTCCTATTACGACGACCGCCAGCAGGTCGTCGGCTATGCCATGGACCTCTGCTACCGGATCGTCGAGGCGGTCAAGAGCGAGCTCAAGCTCGCCAAGCTCGACGTCAGGCTCAACCCAGTCACCTCCGCCACCCGGATTCCGCTGATGGCGAACGGCACCATCGATCTCGAATGCGGCTCGACTACCAACAATCTCGAGCGCCAGAAGCAGGTCTCGTTCACGATCACCCATTTCGTCACGGCGAACCGCTTCGTATCCAAGAAATCCGCGAACCTGAAGACGGTCGACGACCTCAAGGGCAAGACCGTCGTTTCGACCTCGGGCACCACCAACATCAAGCAGATCACCGAGATCGGGGCGCAGAAGGGCCTCAACCTCAACATCCTCGCCGCCAAGGACCACGCCGAGGCGTTCCTGATCGTCGAGACCGGCCGGGCGGCCGCCTTCGTGATGGACGACATCCTGCTCTACAGCCTGGTCGCGGGGTCGAAGTCGCCGCAAGACTACGTGATCTCGACCGATGCGCTGTCGGTCGAGCCCTACGGCATCATGCTCCGCCGCGACGACGCGCCGTTCAAGAAGGTCGTCGACGAAGCCATGGTCGCCACCTACCGCGGCGGCGCCATCAATGCGATCTACGACAAGTGGTTCCTCAAGCCGATCCCGCCGAAGGGCATCAATCTCAATGTGCCGATGAGCGCGTCGTTCAAGAAGGTGATCGCCAGTCCGACCGACAGCGGCGATCCGGCGGTGTACTGAGCAGGAATCGCAGTCGGTAGTCAGTGAAATCGGCGATCAGCTCGCGGCGTGACCGGTCCTCGCGGCATGACCGGCCACTGATCACTGTTCCCTGAGGAAGGGGGCGCCGGCGTGAACTACAACTGGAACTGGGGAATCTTCTTCCAAATCTCCCCGGACGGGGTGCACACCTATCTACAGACCCTGCTGCTCGGCACCGGCTGGACCTTGGCGACCGCGATCGCCGCCTGGTGCATCGCGCTGGCCATGGGCTCGCTCGTCGGCGTCGTTCGCACCACGCCCTTTCCCTGGCTGGTGCGGCTCGGCGACGCCTATGTCGAGCTGTTCCGCAATATTCCGCTGCTGGTGCAGATGTTCCTGTGGTATTTCGTGCTGCCCGAGCTCGTGCCGGTCGAGATCGGCGACTGGCTCAAGCAGCTGCCGGATGCCTCGTTCTGCACCGCGGTGGTCGCGCTCGGCTTCTATACCTCGGCGCGCGTCGCCGAGCAGGTGCGCGCGGGCATCCTGAGCCTCGCCCGCGGCCAGGGCCTGGCGGCGCTGGCGCTCGGCCTCACCCTGCCGCAGGCTTACGTCTACGTGCTGCTGCCGATGGCGTACCGCATCATCCTGCCGCCGCTGACCTCGGAATTCCTCAACATCATCAAGAACAGCGCGGTCGCGCTCACGATCGGATTGATGGAGCTCACGGCGCGGGCGCGGGCGATGCAGGAATTCTCGTTCCAGGTGTTCGAGGCCTTCACCGCCGCGACCGTCATCTACATCGTGATCAACATCGCGGTGACTTTCGGCATGCGCTTCATCGAGCGCCGCGCCGCTGTCCCCGGCTTCATCGGCTCGGCGCCGCAGGCCGTCACCCATTGAGACGACCGATGTTCTCGAATTTCGACTTTGACGTCATCACCCGCTCGCTGTCGTACTTGTTCTACGACGGCATGACGTTCACGCTCACGCTCACCGTCCTGGCCACGATCGGCGGCATCGTCTTCGGCACGCTGCTCGCGCTGATGCGGCTCTCCGCCTTCGCTCCGATCTCGCTCGCCGCCGCCGGCTACGTCAACCTGATGCGGTCGGTGCCGCTGGTGCTGATGATCTTCTGGTTCTACTTCCTGGTGCCCTATATCGGGCAGTGGATCACCGGCGCGCCGCGGCCGATCGAGGTCGGCGCCTTCGTCTCCTCGCTGGTCACGTTCACGTTGTTCGAAGCGGCCTACTTCTGCGAGATCATGCGCGCCGGCATCCAATCGATCCCGCGCGGCCAGATCGCGGCGGCGCAGGCGCTCGGCATGACCTACCCGCAGACCATGGGCTACATCGTGCTGCCGCAGGCCTTCCGCAACATGGTGCCGGTCCTGCTCACCCAGACCATCGTGCTGTTCCAGGACACCTCGCTCGTTTACGTGCTGTCAATCACCGACTTCCTGGGCGCCGCCTCGAAGGTCGCGCAGCGCGACGGGCGGCTCGTGGAGATGTACCTGTTCGCCGCTCTCGTCTATTTCGTCATCTCGCTTGCCGCCTCCCGCGGCGTGCGCCGCCTGCAGGCGCGAACAGCCATCATCCGTTGACGTCCGCCGGAGAGGCCCATGATCACGATCAACGAGGTGAGCAAGTGGTACGGTGCCACGCAGGTGCTGAACCGATGCTCGACCGCGGTCGACAAGGGCGAGGTCGTGGTGGTGTGCGGCCCTTCCGGCTCCGGGAAATCGACGCTGATCAAGTGCGTCAACGGGCTCGAGCCGTTCCAGCAAGGCACGATCACGGTCGACGGCATCTCGGTCGGCGATCGCAAGACCGATTTGCCGAAGCTGCGGGCCCGCATCGGGATGGTGTTCCAGCATTTCGAGCTGTTTCCGCATCTCACCGTGATGCGCAATCTCGAATTGGCCCAGATCAAGGTGCTCGGCAGGAGCAAGCGGGAAAGCGCCGAACGGGGCATGCTCCTGCTCGGGCGGGTCGGCCTGCGCGAGCATGCGCAAAAATATCCCGGCGAGCTTTCCGGCGGCCAGCAGCAGCGCGTCGCGATCGCGCGCGCGCTCGCCATGGATCCGATCGCCATGCTGTTCGACGAGCCGACCTCGGCGCTCGATCCCGAGATGATCAACGAGGTGCTCGACGTCATGGTCGCGCTCGCCAAGGACGGCATGACCATGATGGTCGTCACCCACGAGATGGGCTTCGCCCGCAAGGTCGCCCGCCGCATCGTGTTCATGGACCGGGGCGAGATCGTCGAGGATGCGCCGGCAGCGGAATTTTTCGGCAAGCCGCGCAGCGAGCGGGCGCAGCTGTTTTTATCGAAAATTCTCCAGCATTGAGGTTCGTTTCCACCGCAGCCTGTCCCGAAGCTGCCGCTCGTAGCGCTCGTCCTCGAATAGCTTGTCCCGAAGCTGCCGCTGATTCTCGAATATCTTGGCGTCAGCCGGTGGCCCGTCATAGGCCTTGGCGAACTGGTCGAGTGGAAGCGTGAAGTTGATGGGTCGGCCGGCTGAGTTGACGGCCTGGACGGTAAGCGTCTTCCCTTGCTTCAGTTGAGCAAACAGGTCAGGACTGACCTCATAGTCCGCCATGCAGCCGTTGGGATCGCAAACCAGATAGGGGCTCGCCATCGGCTCCTTCCGATCGACGATGAGACGAGTACCCGGCTCCAAGCGCACGCCAAGTAATACCGTGATGCGGAGAACTCTCTTCCTCTGGTCCTCGGGCTCGATCAGAATGGCGCTCACCAGCGGCCTCGCGGATGCTTCCATGCGCCCCTCGGTACCGGTGTAGCAGAATTGCTCGGCGTCGGCCTCCTGCCCTTTCAAACAGAACTTGGTCCACGAAGAATAGATGAGCACAGGTTGCTCCGTCTCGGCGCCGGGTGCCAGCGGCGTGAAGAGAAGGGCGTACAGGACAGTGGCCGAAATAAACAACGCGAACCGGCACATAAGCCTTTCCCAAAAGGTCTTCGTCCCGGAATATATCCAGTTTTAGGTGATGCGACGAGCGGATGCTGACATTTATAGGATCGCTGCGACCGTCATTGATGAGCGGTGAGGAGGACGCCGAGAAGTAGGCGCGCGACCAATGGGGTGATCACGGAAACAGCGCCACCTGCTCGAGGGCCATGGTCTCGGGAAAGCCGAGCATCAGGTTCATGTTCTGCACCGCCTGGCCGGAGGCACCCTTTACGAGGTTGTCGAGCGCCGA
>WNFF01001061.1_pt1 | contig 21776 bp, 18 predicted proteins | sample 5400441 | NCBI WGS metagenome assembly WNFF01 (sample SAMN13153345, study PRJNA577476) | soil metagenome | isolation source: 120 cm saprolite under Douglas fir tree site 2 hole 3 replicate 1 | place: USA:California | collected 2015-04-18
GGGGGCGGGAGGCGTGCGAGCTCAGATCCACCCGTTCCGGACCGCGCAGGCCACAGCCTGGGTCCGGTTGCGCACGTTGAGCCGCATCGTCAGATCCTGGATCACGTTCTTGATGGTGCGCTCGGAGTAGGCGAGCCGGATCGCCACCTCGCGGGTGGACAGCCCGTCCGCGATTAACCCGAGGACATCGCGCTCGCGGCCGGTGAGCCCGGCGAAGGACAGGCCACGGGGCGTGAGCAGGTTGCGGCTCAGCTGGCCAACGTGGTCGAGGAGGTGGCGGACAAGCTCAGGCGGCAGGTCCCCGTTGCCCGCGGCAGCCATCTGGATGGCCCGGACAAGCCGGTCGGCGGTGGCCTCGCACCGGCTCAGAACGCCGCAGACGCCCGATTCCACCAGGCAGACCAGCGCGCTCGGGTCAACCCGGCCGATGATCAGCACTATCGGCAGGCCGCCGTCCGCGTGCAGCGCCTTCAGCCAGCGCAGGCTGTCTTCATCCGTACTGTCCAGGATGGCGAGCAGCACGGCTGGCCGCACGCCCGCGCCGGCGATCACTACCTCGGGCCGATGCCTCAGTTGTCCGAGGACACCGATCTCTGAGATGGGATCAAGCGTATTCACCCTGATCGGGACGGGCTCGTTCACGCGTCCCCCTGCCACTGCCTCCGCGCCCCTGCCGGGCCGCCTGACGGGTGTCGCTTGCATCGATGGATCCCTATCGCACGGGGTGAACTCCGGTGACGGTCACCGCCCTTAACACAGAAACGCTAGACCGGTACAGTCCGGTTCAACACCGGCCCGGGCTCAGGCGTCGTGTCCGTTTTGTCTGGTCAGCACCTGGGCGGCCGCGATGAGTTCCAGGAGATCGGTGATCTTGCGGGGATCACGTCCAGTGAGTTCGGTGATGCGCCCAGGCGGTAGCGGAGCGAGTTCGGGTGCAAGGACATCGCACTGGCCGTGGCGGCGACGCTGAGGTCGGCCTCGACGAACGCGTGCAGTGTCGCGCGCACAACCGGGTCGGCGAGCGCCCGGCGGATGGCATCGGGGACGAGCTCGGCCAGGACGACCACATGGCTGTGGGTGGGGTCGAGCCCTAGGCCGATCGCGCGCCAGGTCAGTTCCGGCCCCGGCTGGGACCCGGCCCTGAGCAGGGCGTCGACGAGCTCGCGCCGACCCGCTTCGAGTTCGGCGAGGTCACCTTGGGCGGCTTCGACATAGGCGTCGGCCATCGCCGCGGTGGTGGCAATGTTGTAGTCGAACGTCCTGGCCGTCAGCTCCAGCGCCGCACCTCGCGACCGCGTCAGGGCCGGCCTCCGCTGCGATGGCGGCGGAGATGACCTTGGACATGACGAGGGAGCCTCTTCCGACTGACTGGTTAGTTGAAGCCAAGCACAGGAGGAGAGAGGCTGTCAACTATTCGTTTAGTTAGGTAAGGTGCAGGCATGGTGGGCGACGCCCAGGCGACACAACGGCGGCTGCTGGAGGCGGCCACGCAGGAGTTCGCCGCACGCGGGATCGCCGGGGCCCGCGTGGACCGCATCGCCGCGGCCGCCAAGTCCAACAAGGCGCAGATTTACCACTACTTCGGGAGCAAGGACCAGCTGTTCGACGCGGTGTTCAACGCCATGGTCGTGGAGACCCTGCGCGAGGTGCCCATCGACGTAGCCGACTTGCCCGGGTACGCCGGCCGGCTATTCGACGGCTACCAGCGGAACCCGCAGATCGCGCGGCTGGCCACCTGGTACCGACTCGAGCGGGCCGGCACCGACGCACCGCTGGAGATGGTCGTGAAGAGCAACCGCGACAAGGTCGAGGCGATCTCGCGGGCTCAGCGGTCGGGAGAGCTGCCGTCCCATTTCGCGGCCGCCGACCTGCTGGCCCTGGTTCTGGCGCTCGCCGCCCTGTGGGACTCCGCCACGCCGGAGTTCGCCGAACTGACCAGCACGTACACGGCGGCGCGCCAGCGGCGTGTCGTCACCGACGCCGTCGCCGCGGTGCTCGCGAGATAGCCCGGGGGGCGGCCCATGACCAGAGTGCAGGACGGCATCGACCGGTTTCGCCGGCCCGAATACCGGCGCCTGCTCGCGGCCGCCCGGCGCTCGCTGGAACACACCGGCGGTGACCTGAGCCGCAGCGTGGCCGTCGCGAGCCCCAGCGAGGCCGAGCGCAAGGCGATCATCAACGTGACCGGGCACTACCGGCTCCCGGTGGCCGGCCGGGTCAGCGTGCGCCTGGCCGATCTCGACGAAGCCGCCCGCGAGGCCACCGGCCTGACCCTCGGTGACCTGCTGGCCGAGTTCGGCGACCTGGGACGGCGCGAGGGCTGAGGCGAAGACCCGCGGCGCCAATTCGCTTACGGTCCGCCAGTCCGGCCCAGAAGGGCCAGATGCCTTGAATCCTGGCTCCCGTTAGCTACACGGCAAACTGGGCAATTGCCAGGATGCGCGCAAAGCTCCTCGGAAACAGGGGATAGCACCGACAACCGCTAGCAAATAGGCGCTCTTCCTGCCATCTGGCTTGAATTCATGACATAGCCAGATGGCAGGTGCGCGGATCATTTTCCAAGAGTGCCTTTGTCATTACCAGGTCTTGACGGCAGCTCCGATATTGATAAGGGTTAGGCCTGGAAGGCGGACCCCGCTGATCTTGCCTTGACCGCCACCTTTAGAGCCTTTGACGGCTGGGGGGACCAGTGTATTACTCTGCCAGTTTGGCGAGCCTGACCGCCTTTTCCGCTGCGGCCAGTTTGCCCCATTCCAGCGCCTTCTGGCTTGTCGCGCGGGTTCTGCTTGATTCGGCGGGAGGGTTGTTCGGCCTATACCTCGCGGTCATGATCGGCTTGTTGCTGATCGGCGGGGCCATGCGGTTGGGCCGGCGCGTCGCTGACCGCTCGTCGGAGCAGTCCGCGTGAGAGCTGGCCTCCGGTCCCCCGCGGCCCGGGCGGCGCGCGCCACCCGCTGGGTATTCGTCGTCACCGCGATGCTGGCGCTCGGCGCGGGCGTGCTGAGCCGGCCGGCTGCCGCGGGCGTGCTGAGCCCGTCCGCGGCAACCGGCCGCGCCGCGAGTCATGCGGTGATCCGGATCGCCCCGGCGCTGCACCCGGCATTCCGCGTGGACGTCTCCCGCTATCCCCAGGTGGGGCTGGTCGTCACGGTTCCGCAGCCCAGCGGACCGGCCCTGACGAGGCCCGACTTCACGGTGATGGTGGGCGCCACACCAGTCCGACCCAGGCTTCGCCTCCTGTCACCCGGGGACATCCAGCTGGCGCTCGCACCGGACACGCACGGCGCGGCCGCGCTCCTCGCCGCGGAGCGGGCCGCGGCCGCCCGCTTCCTGGTCACCTTGCCGCACGGCGCGCAGACCGGCATCGTCGATCCAAGCCGCGCGATACTGGCCGGCGGGCTGACGGCCGACCCTACGGCGTCGGTCGCCCGAATCGCCGCGCCGGCTCGCGGCGCGCCGCAATCAGCGGCGGCGCGGCTGACCGCGGCGCTGTCCGCGTTCTCGCGCGGCGCGCGGGTTCGCCGCACGGTGGTCCTGGTCGTCAACACCGACGAGCCGCTTGACCGGGCGGCGGAACGCCGTTTTCGCCAGCAGCTCGCGGCGAGCGGCACGGCCCTGTATGTGCTGGACGCTTCCCCGCATGGGTCGGCGGCCTACGACGCACTCGCGGCCGGCAGCGGCGGCTTCGCCGCCCGGCTGCGCGCCCCGGCCAGTTGGGGCACCGGGCTCAGCCAGATCCTCACCGACCTGGGAGATCAGTATTACCTGAGCTTTGCCGACCCAGCTCCGCTGCCCGGCCTGGCCCGCATCGTCGTGGCCACCCCGATGGGTGACCGGCGCAGCGTCGCGCGGCTGCCGGCCGCCAATCCGGTCGCGCCGCGGCCCGCCCCGCCGCAGCCCCACCTCGTGCGGGCTCCCCAGGACTGGCCGCTGGTGTGGCTTGGCATCCTGCTGATCGTCCTCATCCTGTGCTACGGGCTCGGCATGCTCGCCGCGTCACGGTGGGACCCGCGACGGCTGGCCGCTGCTCGCCGCACGCCCGCTCCGGACGGTTCGGCCCACCGCAGTCCCCCGCGTGATCTGTTTTTCGTGTTCCTGCTGCCCTGCCTGAACGAGGAGAAGGTCATCTGGGGCAGCCTGCAGCGGCTGCTGTCGATACCCACCGGCAACTTCGCTGTCCTGGTGATCGACGACGGCTCGGACGACGACACCGTCGGGGTCGTCTCCAGCGTCCTGGGGGAACGGGCGTGGCTGCTGCGGCGAACGGCGCCGAACGCGCGGCAGGGCAAGGGCGAGGCGCTCAACGCCGCCATCGGCCACCTGACCGGCAGCGGGCTGCTCGACGAGCACGACCCGGGCAACGTCATCGTCGTGGTGGTCGACGCCGATGGGCGGCTCGACCCGCAGGCCATCACCGAGGTGAGCCCGTACTTCGCCGACCCCACGGTAGGCGCGGTGCAAATCGGCGTCCGCATCAACAACCGCACCGCCAGCCGGCTGGCGCGCATGCAAGACATGGAATTCGTCATCTACACGGAAGTCTTCCAACGCGGCCGACGCCACCTGGGCAGCGTGGGCCTGGGCGGCAACGGGCAGTTCATGCGGCTTTCCGCGCTGCGCTCGCTGGGGCCAGCCCCGTGGACCCGGAGCCTGACCGAGGACCTCGACCTCGGCATCCGGCTGCTAGCCGCTGGCTGGCGCAACGAATACTGCCCCGCCGCCGCCGTGCACCAGCAAGGCGTTGTCCAGCTGCGGCGGCTGATCCGGCAGCGCTCCCGCTGGTTCCAGGGTCACCTGCAGTCCTGGAAGCTGATCCCGGCGGTCCTGCGCAGCGCCCCGCGCCGCGCCCGCGCGGATCTGCTGTACCACCTGTCCAGCCCGGCCATCTTGCTCATCGCCTCCCTGCTGTCGGCCTCCTTCCTGGTCGCCGTGGCCAACTACGCGGTCCTCGCCGCCCGCGGCCAGGACCCGTTCGGCTGGTGGCTCGCCTCCACCTACGCGCTGACCTTCGGGCCCGCCCTCATGTTCAGCGTCGTGTACTGGACCCGGGAACGGCACAGCGGCGTGCCCATGATCAAGATCGCCGGGTTCGCCCACCTGTACGTCTGCTACACCCTCATGTGGTACGCGGCCGGCTGGTGGGCCGTCGGCCGGACCGTGCGCCGCCGCACCAGCTGGGCCAAGACCGACCGAGTGGCGGAAGCACCGGTCCCGGCGCCGACCCTGGCTGGCGTGCCTGCGGCGGGGGCTGGCGTGCCTGCGGCGGGGGCTGGCATGCCTGCGGCGGGGGCTGGCATGCCTGCGGCGGGGGCTGGCGTGCCTGCGGCGGGGGCTGGCGTGCCTGCGGCGGACGGGGCGCAGCCCGTCCTGGCTGGTGCCGGTGCCCAGGCCGGATTCGCAGACGCCCCAGCGCCGGCCGCCAGCCCTCTGGCCACGTCCCCTTTTCCGGCGCCGGCCGCCAGCCCCCCGGCCACGTCCCATGCCCCGGCGCCGACCGCGAGCCCTCCGGCCACGCCCCCTTTCCCAGCGCTCGCCCCGGACATGCGCACCGACCGGCCGCGTGGGCCCGGCAAGCGGGGACGCGCCGGACACAAGCGCCTCCGGGCACTCCCGCTCGCGGGCGTAACGGTGCTCGCCTGCGCGGCCCTGGGCACGGTCACGCTCTCCCCCGGCCGGGAAAGCCAATCGCAGTGGTTCTCGGTCTTCAACGGTTACGGCACGACCTCAGTGACCGGGTCTGGCGCGCAGCAGGTCATCACCCTGTCACCCGGGCGTGCAGTTACCCGGGCCGATACCCACGCCGCCCTGGTCCTCAGCAAAACCTGGTACGAGGACTTCGTCGCCATTACGCAGGTTTGGACCGTGCGCCAGCTCCGGCGCGGCACCGCCGGGCGCCCGAACCCGTGGGAAGTCGGCTGGGTGGTATGGCACTACACCTCAAACCAGCGTTTCTACGCACTGACCCTGGAGCCGACCGGATGGGTCCTGTCGAAACAGGACCCGGCATTTCGAGGCGGTGAGCGGTTCCTCGCCTCCGGGCAATTCCCGCGGTTCCGGGTCGGCGCCACGCACGACGTGGGAATTGTCCAGATCGGCAACGAGATCGCCGTCTCCGCTGACGGGCACCGGCTCGCGCAGTTCACCGATACGCAGCGGCCCTACCTGAGCGGCGCATTCGGTGTCTACTCCGAAGATTCCGTGGCCCGTTTCTGGCGCATCCGGCTGAACCCGCTGCCCGGCAGCCAAGCGCCATCCCCGCCCGCGCATCAGCGCACCCCGAGCCCCGCTGGACCCCGTCGGCCAACCCACCATCCGCTGAGTCAGGTCATCCGAGAGGGAAGCAACACATGACACGTTCGGCAAGGTCCGTCGTCACGGCGGCACCTGCAGGCAGGGTCGGGCGCAGGATCATGGTCATCTACGGCACCCGGCCGGAAGCGGTGAAGGTCGCGCCGCTGATCCGGGCTCTGGCGCAGTCCCCCGTGTTCACGCCGATGGTCGCGGTCACGGCGCAGCACCGGTCCATGCTCGACCAGGTCAACGATGTCTTCGATATCAAGCCCGAATTCGACTTGGATATCCACCGCCCCGGGCAGACGCTCACCGCCATCACGACGCGCGCGCTGCACGGCGTGCAGGCGGTGCTGGCTGAGCAGCGCCCGGACGCGGTCGTGGTGCAAGGCGACACGACCACGGTCTTCGCCGCCGCGCTCGCGGCCTTCTATGAGCAGATCCCGGTGGTGCACCTGGAGGCGGGCCTGCGCACCGGCAATCCCTATTCGCCCTATCCCGAGGAGATCAACCGCAGGCTGGCCACCCGGCTCACGGCGTTGCACCTGGCCCCTACCGCGACGAGCAAATCCAACCTGCTGGCCGAGAACGTCGACCCAGCCAAGGTCGTCGTGACCGGGAACACCGTCATCGACGCCCTGCTCTGGGCCGTTGAACGCCAGTTCGACTATGGCGAGCCGGCTCTCGCCGACCTGGACGCCACCACCAAGCCGGTGCTGCTGGTCACCGCGCACCGACGGGAGTCGTGGGGTGCCCCGTTGCGCACGGTAGGCCGCGCGCTGGCCCGTATCGCCCACGCGCACCGGGCCTTGCGGGTGGTGTTCCCCATCCACCGCAACCCGGTGGTCAGGGACGCGATTCTGCCCGCCATCCGGGATCTGCCGAACGTGACGGTGACCGAACCGCTGCCCTACGGCGGATTCGCCCGGCTGATGAACCGGGCCAGCGTCATCCTCACCGACAGCGGCGGGGTACAGGAGGAGGGCCCCAGCCTCGGCAAGCCGGTGCTGGTCATGCGGGACACCACCGAACGGCCCGAGGCGGTGCTGGCCGGGACGGTCCGGCTGGTCGGCACCGATGAGGACCTCATCGTGGACACGGTCGGCCGCCTGCTCACCGATCCGGCCGCGTACACGGCGATGGCCAACGCGGTCAACCCCTATGGGGACGGACGGGCCGCGCAGCGGGCTGTCGCCGCGCTCGCACATCACTTCCGCCTGGGCCCGGCTCCTGATGAGTTTCAGACCGCACCGGAAGGCCCCGCCCGGGCGCGGCCCGAGCCGGGCCGCCGCCCACCCCATACCCGCAATAGTCCCCGTGCGGCGCTTCCCGCCGTGACCGCGTGAGAAGCCCCGGCAACCGCCAATCACCAACAGCCCCCAGGAGGAAGGACCCAGAGGACATGCGCCACTATCGTGCTCTGGCCGCGGCCGTCGCCGCGGTCACTCTCGCCGCGCCGCTGGCCACCGCGAACATGCCGGCCAGCGCCGCGCAGAAGCAACCACCTGCCGCCGCCCGCCAGCCGGGCCACAGGCTCAGCGTTAGCCAGGTGGACACCCCAAGCCTGCCCGCGCCGCCGCTGCCCGGCCACGGGCGGCCGGTCCAGCGGTCCGGCTACAGGCCGCCGACCGGGCTGGTGAGGCGGCACCCCGGGACGGCCGCCGCGACCGGCGGGGTCCCCGCGTTCCCGGCCGTGGCCCTGGCCAAGACGGCGTCCCCGGTAACCGCGGCCAGTGCCGTGGCGGCTGTCCCCGCCCGGGGGGTGACCTGGGGCAGCAGCGGGTCGGCCAGCACGCTGGTTGTCTACGACAGCACCAACAGCTACGGATGGCTCGGCGAGCTCTATGCCATCGCGGCCGGCAATCTGGCCGGCCATTTCGGCAAGGTGACCGCTGAGCCGGTGGTCAGCTACGTCCCCGGCCAGCTGAGCAACTACACGGCCACCATCTACATCGGCTCCACCTACAACGAGCCGATCCCCACCGCCTTCCTCAACGATGTCCTGGCCACCACGCAACCGGTGATCTGGGCCGCGGATAACGTCTGGCAGCTGTCCGGTGCCGAGGGCAGCCCGGCCGATCAGGCCTTCAAGGCGAAATATGGCTGGGATCCGTCAAACTCCTATTTCGACACCACCGACAACCCCCTGACGGTGTCCTACAAGGGCCAGACCTTCAGCCGCAACGCGAACAGCGGCGCGCAGGTCCTGGCCCCGAGCATCACCAACCCGGCAGCGGTGACGGTGCTGGCCCAGGCCAACTGCACCAACGGGGGCACACCCGTGAACTGCGCGCCGATCGCCCAGACCACTGGCACCAGCTTCCCCTGGGCGATCCGGTCGGCCAACCTGACCTATGTCGGGGAGGTCCCGTTCTCCTACATGTCGGAGTCCGACCGTTACGTCGCGTTCTCTGATCTGTTGTTCCCCGCGCTCGCGCCATCCGCGACGCCGTCCCATCTGGGACTCGTCCGCCTGGAGGATGTCAACCCGACGACGGACCCGGCGATCCTTATGCAGATCGCCGACTACCTATCCAGCCAGAACGTTCCGTTCAGCGTCAATGTCATTCCCCAGTACACCGATCCCAACGGCTTTTACAACGGCGGCATGCCGCGGACCGTCACGCTGGCTCAGGCGCCGTCTCTGGTGGCGGCCTTGAAGTACGTCCAGTCCAAGGGCGGCACCCTCATCGATGAGGGCTACACCCACCAGTACTCGAACGTCGCCAATCCTTATGACGGGGCGAGCGGTGACGACGCCGAGTTCTACCGTGCGCGATGCGCGACCACGCCGACCCCGCCGTACACCTTCGAGGCGCCCTGCCAGAACTCCGACTCCGTCATCTGGACTGGTCCGCTGCCCGGCGACTCAAGCGGCTGGGCGACCGGGCGCGCCCTCGCCGGGAGCCTGGTGTTCACGCTGGCGGGTCTCGGCACGCCGAAAATCTGGGTGACGCCGCACTATTTCGCGTCCGCGGCGGACTACGCCGGCATCGACAGCATCTTCAAGATCCGGTACGAGCGGGAGATCTTCGCCAGCGGCCAGCTGGGCGGCCAGCCGCTGAACTACAGCCGCATCTTCGGCCAGTTTTTCCCGTACCAGGTCCATGACGCGTACGGCGAGCAGATCATCCCGGAGAACCTGGGTGACTACGAGCCAGTCTCGGTGAACAACAACCCGCCGCGGCTACCAGCGGATCTCGTCCATAACGCACAGCTGAACCTGGCCGTCACGCAGGGCGTGGCCAGTTTCTTCTTCGACCCGAACGAGCCGTTCAGCGTCCTGCAGCAGGTCGTGACCGGAATCAAGGCCCTGGGCTACACCTTCACCAGCCCGACCAGCCTCCCCGGCTGAACCGCCCGCGCCGCGCCCGCGCCGCCGTCGTCTGGCGGCGCGGGCGCGGCAGGCCTGAGTTTGCGGACGGTAACTGCTGCCACGACAGATTCCGTTCACAGAGGTACCGCAGATCATCTAGAGGGCCAGATGGCGGCCTCGGCCCGGAATCCGTTCCCCAGCGCTCCCCACAGTGGCTTGCTCGTGTAGGGCAGGCCGTCCTCCGTGAAGTACCACCAGAAGTATCCGCCGACGAAGTAGGGAAGCTTGACCGAAAGACCGTAGTAGTAGTGAATCAGCGAATCCGCGCTGGCCATGGTGTTCGTGGTCACGGGATTCCTCAGGCCGATCTCGCCGAAGCCCAGCAGCGCGTTCGGGTACAGGGCGTGCAGTTGCTGGAAGTAGGCCGTCCACGTGGCAGCGCTCGGCCTGATGCCGTTGCAGTCGGCCTCGTAGTAGGACAGCAGGACGTAGCCGAGGCCGTTCCTGACCGTGGCCGGAACGTATGTGCGGGAGAAGGCGAGCGGGTCCAGTTCGGCCGACCCGTTACCGCATCCAGCGTTGTAGTACAGGGTCAGGGCGGTGCGCTTCCCCGCGGCGGTCACATCGTTGTAGGCGGCGGTAAGCTTCGCTTCGACGCTTGGGTAGCTCCCCGTCCAGTTCCCGTTTACCTCGTTGCCGATCTCCCACAGGTCGACTTTGCTCCCGAGGGCCGCCAGGTAGGAATTTACCCGCGTGCTGTAGGCCGCAGTGCTGATGCTGGTCGAATCGGAGGAGTCGAGCAACTCCCCCATGAGGTAGCTCACCGGCTGCAGGGTGTTGACGGCGGACGTGTAATACCCGGCAGGCTCGTTGACGTCGAAGTAGATGCGCGTCGTCGGCGCATATGGCAGGTGCTGCAGGCCCGCCGCGGCCTGCGCGGTATTTGACACGTCATCCGCGGTGACGCCGTACAGCGGGCTCGGCAGCGGCCGGTTCAGTGCGGCGGCGATCTGGCGTGAACTATGCGCGTCCAGGGCTTTTATGGAGGTTCGCGGACCCGGGCCAGCGGCTGCTGTCAACCCGACGAATACTGTGCAGGCGGCCAGCCCGCTGACGATTATTACTAGGCGTCTCATGCGGATTCCCCGATTCAGCAGCTTGTTGAAGCCACTGAATTGACTATATAACCCTTAAATCCGCAGAGTTTACTAATGAGGCATATCAAAAACTATTTAGTGGATTTTAATATTGAATGTCTGGTATGTCTCCTCAGATGGCCAGATAGCTAGGATAAATCGGGTGTTGTGACCCAGGCGGTCAGTGCGAGGGCCCAGGCGGGCAACCCGGGCCCTGCGCTGCGCCTTCGGCGCCTTTACGCGCCGGGCCGGGGCTACCCGCCCGGGCTAACTGGCCGGCGCGGGCGGGCGGCCAACTGCCAAGCGCGGGTAGCCGGGTAACTGGCAGGCTCCTGCTTGGGACCGTCAGCGGCCTGCGCTGCTGTTACCTGTACCGACCCCGGGTCCGCGCCTCAGCCCTGAATCCGTCCCGCAGCGCTCTCCAGAGCGGCTTGCTCGTGTAGGGCAGGCCGTCCTCCCCGAAGTACCACCAGAAATACCCGCCGATGTAGTAGGGAAGCTTGACCGCGAGGCCGTAGTAGTGGCGGATCAGCGACTTAGCAGCGCTCAGGGTGGTCGCCGTCGCAGGATTGTTCATGCCGATCTCGCCGAAACCAAGCAGCGCATGCGGGTAAAGAACATGCAACTGCTGGAAGTACGCTCGCCACGTGGCGGCGGCCGGCCGGATGCCGTTGCAGTCGTCCTCGTAATACGACAGCAGGACATAGTCGAGCCCGCGCCTGACCACGGGCGGCACGTAGGCACGCGAGAAGGCGACCGGACTCAATTCGCCAGGCCCGTCACCGCATCTAGCATTGTAGTAAAGGGTGAGGGCGGTGCGCTTTCCTGCGGCAGTAACGTCATTGTAGGCACCGGTGAGCTTCGCCCGCACCGTCGAGTAGCGGCCCGTCCAGTTCGCGTTTACCTCATTTCCGATCTCCCACAGGTCGACCTTGTTCCTCATGGCGGAAAGGTAGGACTTCACCCGGGCGTTGTAGGCCGACGTGCTGATATGGGTCTCATCGGAGGAATCGAGCAGCTCGCCCATGACGTAGCTCACCGGTCGCAGCGCTTTGACAGCGGCTGCGTAATGGCTGGCGGGCTCCGTCACATCGAAGTAGATGCGAGTCGTCGGCCTTTCTGGCAGATGCCGCAAGCCGGCGACGATCGACTTAGTATTTGTGACGTCATTCACCGTGACGCCATAGAGGAGTCTTGACGGCGGCCGGCTCCGCGCAGTGCCGATTTGGCGCGAAACATTCCCGGAGAGGGTTTTTGTTGCGGTTCGCGGGTCCGGACCAGCGCATGCCATCAACCCACCGAGGATCGTGCAGGCCGCCAGCCCGCTGACGATGGCCGCGATGCGCCTCATGTGGAGCCCCCATGCGACAGCCAGCAGACAACGATAATTGATTCTATCGCTTTCAGAACCCACAGATTATCAGAATCTATTTAGCCGGAATTAATACTCAATGCCCGTATGTCGAGGGCCGCCAGATGGCCGGGCTAGCTGGCGCCGGCGTCGATGATCGCGATCGTCTATCCGATAGTGGAGCCTTGATCCCGGCGACGGGTCCTGGGAGCTCCTGAGTTCTTTGATCAAGCGCGTCAGCGGCTCTAGCACCTCATGATCGTTTTGAAATAGCCGGCCGGATCGTCGTTCGGCTGACCGGCACGCTCACCCGGACTGCCGACGGCCAAGATCCACGGGAACGCCCTGGCCGTGTCTCGGCTTAGCATGGGTGGATGCAGCTGCCCCCGATCTGGGCCGGGAAGGACGTGGCGCGCTTATGCCGGTGACGGATCCAGCAAGCATGGCACGTACCGCGATCGTGACCGTCGATGACGACCCGGGGGTGTCCCGCGCGGTCGCCCGTGACTTGCGGCGGCGCTACGGCGAGGAGCACCGGATCGTCCGGGCCGAGTCCGGTGAGGCGGCCCTGGACGCGCTGCGCCAGATGAAGCTCCGCGGCGACCTGGTCGCCGTGATCCTGGCCGACTACCGGATGCCGCAGATGAACGGCATCGAGTTCCTCGAGCGTGCGATGGATGTGTACCCGGGGGCGCGCCGCGTGCTGCTCACCGCCTATGCCGACACGGGTGCGGCCATCGACGCCATCAACGTGGTCGACCTGGACCACTACCTGCTCAAGCCGTGGGATCCTCCGGAGGAGAAGCTCTACCCCGTGGTTGACGGGCTCCTTGACGCCTGGCGGGACTCGGATCATCGGCCCGTCCCCGAGACAAAAGTCGTCGGCCACCGGTGGTCGGCCCGCTCGTCCGAGGTCCGCGAGTTCCTCGCCCGCAATCAGGTGCCCTACCGCTGGTACGCCTCTGACGAGCCCGAGGGGCAGCGGCTGCTCGCGGCCGCCGGGGCCGACGGGCTCACGCTGCCGCTCGTGATCACGCCGGATGCCGAGGCGCTGGTCGAACCCACCGACGCCGAGTTGGCCAGCCGGGTGGGGCTCGCTACCACACCGTCGAAGGACTTCTACGACCTCATCGTCATCGGCGGCGGACCGGCCGGCCTCGGCGCCGCGGTGTACGGGGCGTCGGAGGGACTGCGCACCGTGCTCCTGGAGCGCACCGCGACCGGCGGCCAGGCGGGCCAGAGTTCACGGATAGAGAACTACCTCGGCTTCCCGGACGGGGTGTCCGGGGCGCAGTTGACCGACCGGGCCCGGCGGCAGGCCGCCAAATTCGGGGCCGAGGTGCTCACCACCCGTGACGTGACCGCCCTGGAGGTCAACGGCTCGGCACGCAGTGTCCGCTTCGCTGACGGCAGCGGCATCGACGCGCACACCGTGATCCTCGCGACCGGGGTCTCCTACCGGCAGCTCGCCGCGCCTGGACTCGACGAGATGACCGGGCGCGGGGTCTACTACGGATCCGCGCTGACCGAGGCGGCGGCCTGCTCCGGGCAGGACGTGTACATCGTCGGCGGTGCGAACTCCGCCGGGCAGGCCGCGGTCTTCTTGGCCCGCGGCGCCAAGTCGGTGACGATCCTGGTCCGCGGGCCGTCGCTGGAGAGGTCGATGTCCTATTACCTCGTCCAGCAGATCGGGGGCATGTCGACGATCTCGGTCCGCACCTGCACCGAGGTCATCGCCGCCGAGGGCACCGACCACCTGGAGAGCCTGACGCTGCGTGACACCTCCACCGGCAGCACCGAGATCGTCAGCGCGCAGTGGCTGTTCCTGTTCATCGGCGCGGCACCGCTCACCGACTGGCTGGATGGTGTCGTGGTGCGGGATGAGCGCGGATTCGTCATCGCGGGCCCGGACCTGTCCATCGAGGGTGAGCGGCCACGCGGCTGGGAACTGGACCGGGCGCCGTATCACCTGGAGACCAGCGTTCCCGGTGTTTTCGTGGCCGGCGACGCGCGGGCCGAGTCGGCCAAGCGCGTCGCCTCCGCCGTCGGCGAGGGCGCCATGGCCGTCATGCTCGTCCATCGATACCTGGAGAAGCTTTGACATCCTCCCGACCCCACTTCTGAGGAGGTGCCGCTGTGACCGAGGCGACGCAGTCCATGACATGCAGCGTTGACGAGCTGCGCACCCTGTTCCTGTTCGAGAAGCTGACCGAGGAGCAGCTGGAGTGGCTGTGCCGCACCGGGCATGTTGAGAACTTCGACCCAGGTCCCGTGTATGCCGAGGGTGAGCCCGCCACGTGCTTCTACGTCCTGCTCGACGGGAGTCTGGTGATGTCACGCCGGGTCGGGGCGGACGACGTGGAGGTCACCAGGACCGACAGCCCAGGCGTGTACGCCGGGGCCTTCAACGCCTACCTCGGTGACCGGATGCCGCAGGTCTACAACGGCTCGCTGCGGGTAACCGCGCCGACGCGGTTCTTCGTGCTCGACGCCACGGACTTCGCGTGGATGATGAACGAGTGGTTCCCGATGGCGGTGCACATGCTGGAGGGCTTGATCTACGGCACCAAGAACACCCAGCAGGCCATCGGCCAGCGGGAGCGGCTGCTCGCGCTGGGCTCGCTGTCGGCCGGGCTCACCCACGAGCTGAACAACCCCGCCGCCGCTGCGGTGCGCGCGACGTCGGCGCTGCGCGAGCGGGTCGCCGGGATGCGGCACAAGCTGGGCATGATCGCCGCCGGCCCCTTCGACCGGGCCTCGCTTGAGACGCTGGTCCGGCTGCAGGAGGACGCCACCGAACGGGTCGCAAAGGCACCCACGCTGAGCCCGATGGAGGCGTCCGACCGCGAGGACGAGGTCAGCGACTGGCTGGAGGCCCACGGGTGCTCGGCCGGCTGGGAACTCGCGCCCACCTTCGTCCAGGCCGGCCTGGACACCGGCTGGCTCGACCAGGTGGCGGCCACCGTGGACGGGCAGACCCTCGAAGGCGCGCTGCGATGGCTCAACTACACCGCCGAGACCGAACTGCTGATGAACGAGATCGAGGACTCGACCAACCGGATCTCCGCCCTCGTCGGCGCGGCCAAGCAGTACTCGCAGCTGGACCGGGCCCCATACCGGGTCATCGACGTGCATGAACTGCTGGACAGCACCCTGCTGATGCTCAGCAGGAAACTCGGGGACGGGATCACCGTGGTGAAGGACTACGACCAGAGCCTGCCACAGATCCCCGTCTACGCCGCTGAACTGAATCAGGTCTGGACGAACTTGATCGACAATGCGGTGTCCGCGATGGACGGGCAGGGCACGCTGACCGTGCGCACCGGCCTGGACCGGGACCGGGTTCTCGTCGAGATCGGCGACACTGGGCCCGGCGTGCCGCCGGAGATCCGCGAGCGGATCTTCGAGCCGTTCTTCACGACGAAGGCGGTGGGCGAGGGCACCGGGCTCGGGCTCGACATCTCCTGGCGCATCATCGTGAACAAGCATCACGGGGATCTGGAGGTGGAGTCCGTCCCGGGAGACACCCGCTTCCGGGTCCGGCTTCCGCTGACCGCCCCGGAGGAGGAGGCCTGATGTCTGACGCAGAAGTGCCGGGGATCGACCCGTCGGTCCCGCCGAGCGGGGCTGGTTGCGTGGAGTGCGACGCGGCCGACGGGTGGTGGCTGCACCTGCGCCGGTGTGCCCAATGCGGGCACATCGGCTGCTGCGACACCTCGCCGTCGCAGCACGCGACCGCTCATTCGGCGGCCACCGGGCACCCGATCATCCGCAGCTTCGAGCCCGGCGAAGACTGGTTCTGGAGCTACCAGACCAAGGAGTTCTACGACGGCCCGCCGCTGGCCCCGCCCGAGCATCACCCGCTCGATCAGCCGGTACCCGGCCCGGCCGGCCGGGTTCCTCGCGGCTGGCAGAGCCATCTGCACTGAAAGGGCGTGACCTTCATGGGGATCGTGTCCCGCGGCTTTGGCGGGCACAGGCGCGCGGGCGGCGAGAAGCTCCCGCCCGGGCAGTACCTGGTCACCGGCTTCCCGGTGCTCTCCGCCGGGCCCACCCCGCGGGTCAAGCTGGACTCGTGGGAGCTGAAGATAAGGACCGAGACCGGGGAGTCCCGCAGTTGGGACTGGGCCGCGTTCCGCGCCTTGCCGCACGAGGACATCACCGTCGACCTGCATTGCGTGACCAAATGGTCCAAGCTCGGCACCGCCTGGCAGGGCGTGTCCCTGGACACGCTGCTCGACGGGGTGGAGACGACCGCCGAGTTCGCCCTGGCGCGCTCCTACGGCGGCTACACGACCAACCTGCCACTGGCGGACCTGCGCCACGGGCAGGCCTGGATCGCGTACAGCTATGACAGCGGAGACCTCGAGCCTGAGCACGGCGGCCCGGCACGGCTGCTCGTGCCGCATCTGTACCTGTGGAAGTCGGCGAAATGGGTCCAGGGCATCGACCTGCGCCGCGATGACGAGCCTGGCTTCTGGGAGGGCCTGGGCTATCACAACTACGGAGACCCATGGCGCGAGCAGCGGTACTGGGGCGACTGACCTGGCAGGTCGGGACCGTTGCGGGGGTCCGTGACGAGACCCCGACCGCGCGCACGATCATGCTCGACGTCCCCGGCTGGCCCGGGCACCAGGCCGGCCAGCACGTCGATGTGCGGCTGACCGCACCGGACGGGTACTCGACGCAACGCTCCTATTCGATCGCCTCGGCGCCGGGCAGCACCAGTCTTGAGCTGACGGTGCAGCGTCTGCCGGACGGGGAGGTCTCGCCGTACCTGGCCGAGGTCCTGGCGCCCGGCGATCCGCTCGAGTTGCGCGGTCCGATCGGCGGCTGGTTCGTCTGGAATCCGGAGAGCACCGGGCCGGTCCTGCTGGTGGCCGGCGGGAGCGGCGTGGTCCCGCTGATGGCGATGATCCGCACCCGCGCCATGACCGGGAGCCGGCCGCCGTTCCGGCTTGTCTACTCGGTGCGCGCCCCCGACACGGCGCTCTTCGCGGGGGAACTGGCCGACCGGGCGCGCACCGACGCCGGGCTCGATGTGACCTACGTCTACACCCGGTCGACCCCGCCCGGCTGGCCAGAGCCCGCGGGCCGGATCAACACCGACATCCTGACCGCCGGGAAGCCAGCGCAGCCCGGGCTCGCGGTGTTCGTCTGCGGCCCGACCGGGTTCGTCGAAGGGGCGGCGGACCTGCTCGTGGACGCCGGCCAGGCACCGCAGACCATCAAGACCGAACGCTTCGGACCTTCGGGAGGCCAGACATGAACGCGCACCTGGACGGAAACGTGCTCGCCGGGGCGCTGCGCGAGCTGTTCACGGTCGATATCACCACGGCCACCGGGCAATGTGTCTCGTGCGGGACCGCCTCCGCGATGGGGGAGGCCCGCGTCTACACGGACGCCCCCGGCATGGTCGCCCGCTGCCCGACCTGTGACGAGGTCGTGTTCCGGCTGGTCCGCGCGCCCGGCCGGGCCTGGCTCGACATGCGCGGCCTCAACTACCTCGAGCTCCAGATGCCGACCTAGTGGTGCATTCTGCGCACAGCCGGGACCCCGGCGAACCGCATCCACCGTGCGGGGCGACGTTAAGGTAAGTACCGTGAGCAACCTGCCCGAGCCTGGCCAGCGTCATCTGCGGGTCTCCGACGCCGACCGAGAGCAGGCGGCCGAGGTCCTGCGGATGGCCGTCGGCGACGGACGGCTGACCTTGGACGAACTCGATGAGCGGCTCGCCGCGGCCTACGCGGCCAAGACCTACGCCGACCTTGAGGCTGTCACCAGTGACCTTCCCGGGCCAGGCGTGTCCGCGCCCGCTGTCCCGGTCAGCGGTGGCTTCCCGGCCGACCGCATCGGGGGTACTCCCGGGACGACGTTCGCGATCGCGATCATGAGCGGGGCGCAGCGTACCGGGCGCTGGGTGGTGCCCAGCCGCTTCACCTGCTTCGCCCTGATGGGCGGCATCGAACTCGACCTGCGGTACGCGCAGTTCAGCGAGCGAGAGGTGACCATCCAGGCGTTCTGCCTGATGGGTGGGGTCAGCATCATCGCGCCGGATGACATCGACGTGGACGTGTCCGGCATCGGGTTCATGGGCGGCTTCGATCACCGGTCCAGCGGGCCGGGGCTGCCCGGCGCGCCGCGGGTGAGGGTCATCGGCTTCGCGATGATGGGCGGCGTCGACGTCAGGCGCAAGCCGATGAAGCGGCTCAGGAATGGCGAGCAGGACACGGCCATCGAATCGGACCGGCGGGGACAGATCGACAGCTGACCGTCGGCGGCCCGCTGGCTGGCGCCGTCTCGGGCAACGACACCGAAAGCGGGTTTGGTGTCGTTGGGACGACACCGAAAGCGGGTTTGGTGTCGTTGGCGCAACGGGCTACGGCACCGCGGCAAGCCGCTCGCCCAGGAACGCCAGGACCCGTTCCAGGGCGGCGAGGGTCGGGTGTCCAGGCTGGTCGACGAAATCGAGGGTCAGCACCGAGTGCGACCGAGCCGGGATCCCGTCCGGGTTTCCCCGTGAGGAGTTGATCTCGATGCCCTCAAAGGCCTCGCCCAGTTCGCGGCGGAGCGTCTCGAACCGCTCTGGAGGCGAGCCCTTGTCGGCGCTGAAGCGGAGCCCGAGCACGCACAGCCCGTCGCGGGTCCGCTCCTTGACCGAGGCCAGGTCGGCCGGGTCCAGGCCGATCGCGGCCCGGTGCCGGGCATTGACCGGCGCGGGCATCCGCGGCTGGCTGAGCACCGGCGCCAGCACGGCGGGCTCCACCGCCATGGCCAGCGCGTAGCCGCCGGTGAAGCACATGCCTACCGCACCGACGCCCGGTCCCCCGCACTCCGCGTGGGCCTTGGCGGCGAGCGCCCGCAGCCACGTAGCGACCGGGCTGGTCCGGTCCGCCAGCAGGTGAAACTCCCGGGACACACAGACTCGCAGGCCCGAGCGGAGCAACTCACGGCCGCCGTACGGCTCTCCCGGCCGGCCGAACAGCGACGGCAGGTACACCGTGAATCCGGCGTCCACCAGGCGCTGGCCGAACGCCGTGACACCCCGATGCAGGCCCGGCAACTCGTGAATGACGATCACGGCGGGCCCGGTTCCGGCCCAGTACACGTCGTGCTCGCGACCCTCGTGCGCGAAGGACGTGAGGGTAAAGCCCGGGACAGCATCCGTCATCGCCTACTCCTCACCTCAGCCACTACCGGAGCCCGCGCTCCATGCTCGCACGAAGCCCCCATCCCGTCAGGATTCGGCGAATCCCGGCCGGCCTTCCATGATCGCGGTGCCCAGCCCGAGAGGGACCCCGGCATACCCCTCTTCATGATCGCGGTGGATCACCGGCCGCGGGCGGCCAGTGATCCACCGCAGTCATGGAAAGACCCATGGCGGTCACAGCCCGTCCCCGGCCGGCCCGCAAGGCCGCCCGGACGTGATCCAGCAGAGAGGCTGCGGAAGGGACGGGCCATACGGCCTGTCCCTTCCGCCATTTCCAGCCGGCCGCCGGCCGTTTCTCCTGGTCCGTTCCGGGCGCATTTCACCTCCGCTCGCCCGGCCAAAACGCGATACTGGCTCCGGGGACGCGGGCGGCCCGCTGTGTGGCGGCGGCCACGCAGGACGGCAACCGTATGGCGCAGGGACTCTGCATCGCGGGCTCCGTGGTAACGGGGCTTCGTGACTACGGGGCCCGGCGTCGCGGGCCTTCGTGACTACGAGGGCCCTGCGTTGCGCGACACTGCACGCGAGGCGCCCCATTGAGCCAGGGAGCGAGAACATGACAAACGATTCCTTCGTACCATTGCCCGGCAGCGAGCGCGGCCCCGTGCCGGGCCTGGAACCAGTGGGCCCGGTCGACGGCGCGGCGCGCATCGAGGTCACGCTGGTGACCCGGCGCCGCGCCTCGCTGCCCGCCGAGCTTGTCCTCGGCCCGGACACGCTGACACCGGCAGAACTCGCGGAACGGCACGGAATAGATCCTGGTGACCTGGACCTCATCCGCCGAGTGCTGTCCCAGCACGGGATCGAGGTGACGCAGACGTATACGGGCTCGCGGTGCGTGAAGGCATCCGGGACCCTCGCGGCCCTGGCCGAGACCTTCGGCGCCTCGCTGAGCATGGTGCGCAGCGATCACCCGGCGGCCTCTGGCGGCCGGGCCGAACACCGGTACCGCGAGGGCAGCCTGCGGGTCCCGGCGGAGCTGAACGGGATCGTGCTCGCGGTACTCGGGCTGGACAACCGGCCACAGGCCCGGCCGCAGTTCCGGATCGCGCGTGCCGTCAGTCCCTCGGTCGCCGGGGCCGATGCCGGCCCGACCGCGCCTGCCGCGGCATCCACGTCATACACCCCGCCGCAGGTCGCCGGGTTCTACCAGTTTCCGGCCGGGACCGATGGCACTGGGCAGACACTCGCGATCCTGGAGTTCGGCGGCGGGTTCGCCAGCAGTGACCTGGACAGCTACTTCTCCGGTCTGGGCATCGCCACACCCACTGTGACGGCGGCCGGTATCGACGGCGCGGTCAACCAGCCAGGGCAGGACCCCAGTGGCGCAGACGGCGAGGTCCTGCTCGACATCGAGGTGGCCGGGGCCGTCGCACCAAGCGCAGCGCAGATCGTCTACTTCGCGCCCAACACCGACCAGGGATTCGTGGACGCGGTGTCCGCCGCGGTGCACGCTCGCCCCACGCCGACCGCCGTAAGCATCAGCTGGGGCGCTTCCGAGGACTCCTGGACTGCGCAGGCCCGGTCGGCACTCGACCAGGCCATCGCGGACGCGGCGGCGATGGGGGCCACCGTGTGCGCCGCCTCGGGCGACAACGGCAGCAGCGATGGCCAGCAGGACGGCGCGAGCCACGCCGACTTCCCCGCATCGAGCCCTCACGTGCTGGCCTGCGGCGGGACCAGCCTGCGAGGCGATCCGGCGACCAGCGCCATCACCTCGGAGACCGTGTGGAATGACGGGCCAGGCCGAGGCGCCACCGGCGGCGGTGTCAGCGACGTCTACCCGGTGCCGCCGTGGCAGGCGGCGGCGGGGGTGCCAGTACGGGCCGGTTCCGGTTCCCCCGGCCGCGGGGTGCCCGACGTGGCCGGCAACGCCGACCCCGCTACCGGGTACCAGGTCCTGGTCGACGGGCAGCACATGGTCGTGGGCGGCACGAGTGCCGTCGCCCCGCTGTGGTCGGCTCTGGTGTGCAGGCTGGCACAGGCAGCACACAAATCGTTTGGATTGATGCAGCCTTTGATTTATGCGGGCGTGGCCGCCGGCGCGCCGGCCCCGGGATTCCGCGACATCACCAGCGGCAACAACGGGGCGTACGCGGCCGCGGCAGGCTGGGACGCGTGCACCGGGCTGGGCGCCCCCGACGGCACCGCCCTGCTGGCCCGGCTGAGCGGCACCACCCCGGGCGGGGCTGGCTGAGCGTGCGGCGGCCCGCTACCGTTGCAGGTGAGTGTGCGGTGGTTGCACGCTCATGCTGCCGTCGATTGCTCGGCGGCGGTGGCAGTCTGACCCGCGGGTGCGGTGCTGTCTTGACGGTTCTGCGAGGACCACCTGCCCGCAGGCATGGACTTGTCCTCTCCCCGTCCGGTAGCCAGGTCACTCTGGCCGGTTCCCGCCCCACTGGCGGTACCTGTCCTGGCCGCGAGAGCGGCCAGGTTGATGCTCGCGTTGTGGTCCCGGTCGATGACCAGGCC
>WNFF01001062.1_pt1 | contig 21772 bp, 22 predicted proteins | sample 5400441 | NCBI WGS metagenome assembly WNFF01 (sample SAMN13153345, study PRJNA577476) | soil metagenome | isolation source: 120 cm saprolite under Douglas fir tree site 2 hole 3 replicate 1 | place: USA:California | collected 2015-04-18
AATATTGCCGCGACGGCACCCGCACCACCGGCGTGATGTCCGCGGTCAAGGCCGCGACCGAGATCTGCACCGCGGTGTCGAGCGGCATGGTGCCGTGCTCGAGATCGATGAACAGCCAGTCGAAGCCGCAGCTCGCCATCGCCGCTGCGACGTCGACCGTGCGGGCCTGACGCAGCCCGATGCCGAGGCACAGCTCGCCCTTTTCCAAGCGCTCGCGCGCGGGATTGCGCACCGTCATGACCGGCTCCCTGTCTCGATCCAATGTCTTTGTGAGTAAACTCTGGACAGCGCGGTCAATCGCGCGTCGGCCGCGCCGCGTCAAGCCTCGAACCGGGTCCAGCCGTCGGGCAGCAGCCGTTCCTGCGGCAGGAAGCGGCCCTTGTAGTCCATTTTTTTCGAGCCCTTCACCCAATAGCCGAGATAGACGTAGCTCAATCCCAGGCGCCGGGCGCGGGCGATGTGATCGAGGATGATGAAGGTGCCGACCGAGCGGCCATGCGCGTCGGGCTCAAAGAAGGAATACACCATCGACAGGCCGTCGCTGAGCAGGTCGGTCAAGGCGACGCCGAGCAGCGGACCGGCGCCGCGCCCGGAAGCCCGGGCCTCCGCGTCCTGGCTGCGGTATTCGACGATGCGGGTGTCGACGTGGCTGTCCTCGACCATCATCGCATAGTCGAGCACGGTCATGTCCGCCATGCCGCCGTCGCGATGCCGCGAATCGAGATAGCTGCGGAACACCGAATATTGCTCCGAGGTCGGCACCGGCACGCGCATCTCGGCGGAGAGGTCCGGGTTGCGGTCGAGCACGCGCCGCATGCTGCGGCTCGGGCGGAAATCCTCGACGACGACCCGCACCGACACGCACGCGCGGCAGGTCTCGCAAGCGGGCCGATAGGCGATCGACTGGCTGCGGCGGAAACCGCCATGGGTGAGCAGATCATTGAGCTCGGAAGCGCGCTCCCCGACCAGATGGGTGAAGACCTTGCGCTCCTCCTTGCCGGCGAGATAGGGGCACGGCGAGGGCGCGGTGAGGTAGAACTGCGGCGTGTCGCGCGAGTGCCGAGTCACGGGCCGGTGCTTCTCTTGCCAAAGTTCCGATCAGGGTCCCGGCCGAGCATTACCGATACTGCGCGGACGGTCATGGTTCCCGGCGCGACAATACCCGCAACGCATTGGCCCGAACCTCGTTGTTGATGACGACGGTGCCGACCAGCATGTCGTGGAGCAGGCGCCGGCGATCGTTGAACAGCCCGACCAGCAGGATCAGCGGGGTCAGCGCCGAAACCGTGATCCAGAACACGATGGCGTGCACCGCGCCGAGCAGGAAATACATCGGCGCCCCGTACCAGGTGCGCATTTCGAGGTCCATCACCCGCATGCCGATCGTCGCCGACGCCGGGCTTCCGAACGTCGTGCCGTAATAGACCAGCGCCCAGATCACCGCGGCCGGGCTGAGCAGCCAATACAGCGCCCAGCCCAGCCCGAACGTCACCAGCCCGAACACGAAGATGAACAGACCGGCGAATACGACGGGAATCGCGATCAGGAACACATCGATGAAAAACGCCAGGACGCGCCGCGCCAGCACTCCTTCGAACAGTTCGGGGCTGGTCGCCGGGTCGTAGGCGTGCGGTTTCACTTCGAACGAGACGCCGACCCGCTTCGGATCGCTGTCCGGCATGGCGCTTTCCTATCCTCCGGATACATTCGGCAGGCGAAAATGGGCCTAGCCGAAGTTTCACGCAAGGGGCGCGTGGACCGAACCGGGCGGGCGGGGCAAGCTTGCGCCTCTGCAAAGCGGCCAAAGTTGCCGGTTTGGATTGCGGACGCATGCGCGTTCGGGCGTCGGGGTCCAGGCCAGGAGGAGCCGATGGAGATCACGCTCGCGGCCATCGAGCAGGCGCGCCGCGCCATTTCCGGCGCGATTCTGCGCACGCCGTTGCTGCCGGCGCCGCGGCTCTCGGCCCTGACCGGGGCGGACGTTTCCATCAAATACGAGAACCTGCAGGTGACCGGCTCGTTCAAGGAACGCGGCGCGCTGGCGAACCTTGCGGTCTTGCCGGCCGCGGCGCGAGCCAAGGGCGTGATCGCCATGTCGGCGGGTAATCATGCGCAGGCCGTCGCCTACCACGCTGGTCTGCTGAAAATCCCGGCCACCATCGTCATGCCGGCCGCGACCCCCTTGGTCAAGGTCGCGGCGACCGAGCGCCACGGCGCCGAGGTGGTGCTCGAGGGCGAAACGCTGGGCGATTGCGAAACGCTTGCCGCGAAAATCGCCGCGGAGCGGCATCTGACCTGGGTGCATCCGTACGACGATGCGCAGGTCATCGCCGGCCAGGGCACCATCGCGCTGGAGATGCTCGAGGAAAGGCCCGAGCTCGAGGTCCTTATACTTCCCATCGGCGGCGGCGGGCTCATTGCCGGCAATGCCGTGGCGGCCAAGGCCGTCAAGCCGGGAATCGTCGTCATCGGCGTCGAAGCCGCGCTCTATCCCTCGATGTGGAATGCGATCAAGGGCGATCGCCGGCCCATCGGCGGACCCACGCTCGCCGAGGGTATCGCGGTGAAAAACGTGGGCCGGCTGGCGCTGCCGCTGGTCGCCGCGCTGGTCGCCGACATCGTGCTGGTCGATGAAGCCCAGCTCGAAGGCGCGGTCAACGCCTACGCCATTGTGCAAAAGACCATGGCGGAAGGCGCCGGCGCCGCGCCCCTGGCAGCGCTGCTTGCCGAACCGAAGCGGTTTCGTGGCAAGAAGGTCGGGCTCGTGCTGACCGGGGGGAATATCGATCCGCGCATTCTCGCAACCATCATGGTGCGCGAGCTCGAGCGCGAGGACCGCATCATCGCCTTTCGACTGACCATTCCCGACCAGCCGGGCGTGCTCGGGCACATCGCCAGCCGGCTCGGTCAGCTCGGCGCCAACATCCTCGAGGTCGAGCACAAAAGGCTGCTGCTGGATATTCCCGCCAAGGGCACGCAGCTCGACATCACGGTTGAGACCCGCGACCGGGCGCACGCGCAAAAGGTACTCGCGGCGTTCGCGGCGGAAGGCTATGCGCCGCAGCGCATCGCCGCCGGCGCCGCGATGCGGTGACTCCGCCTCGTGTCCCGGGCGCAGCACAGCACACCGGAACTCGGGTGTTCCCGAGTTCCGGCACGTTAAAAAATTGCCGCAGGTCGGAAACATCCGACTTGCGGTGTGATGCGCTGCTGAACCGAGACCCATTCGTAAAAAGTCAAAAGCGTGGACCCCGGATCTGCGGCGCATCGCTGCGCTCTGCGCGGCGTCCGGGGAACGTCGCTCAGTCACCCGGCTGCTTTCAGCTTCTCCGCCACCCTCGGGGCGAAATAGGTGAGGATGCCCGCGGCGCCGGCGCGCTTGAAGGCGATCAGGCTCTCCATCATCGCTTTGTCGCCGTCGATCCAGCCGTTCTGCGCCGCCGCCATGATCATCGAATATTCGCCCGACACCTGGTAGACGAAGGTCGGCATGCCGAACGCTTCGCTGACGCGGTGCAGGATATCGAGATAGGGCAGGCCGGGCTTGACCATGATCATGTCGGCGCCTTCGGCGATATCGAGCTCGGCCTCGCGCAACGCCTCCTCGGAGTTGGCAGGATCCATCTGATAGGTGCGCTTGTCGCCCGCGAGCGTCGCGGAGGAGCCGACCGCGTCGCGGAACGGACCATAGAAAGCCGAGGCGTATTTCGCCGTATAGGCCATGATCGCCACGTCCGCGAAAGCGGCTTCGTCGAGCGCGGCGCGGATGGCGCCGACCCGGCCGTCCATCATGTCGGAAGGCGCGATGATGTCGCACCCGGCCTCGGCCTGCACCAGCGCCTGACGCACCAGCACCGCCACGGTCTCGTCGTTGAGGATGATTCCGTCGCGCAGCAAGCCGTCGTGACCGTGGCTGGTGTAGGGATCGAGCGCGACGTCGCACACGATGCCGATCCCCGGGACCTCCTGCTTGATGGCGCGGATCGCCCGGCACACCAGATTGTCCGGATTGAGCGCCTCGCTGCCGTCCGCGTCGCGCAGGGCCGGATCGGTGTAGGGGAACAACGCGATCGCCGGAATCTCCAGCTTCGCGGCGCGCTCGGCCTCGCGCACCGCCTGGTCGACCGACAGGCGCTCGATGCCCGGCATGGCATCGACCGGAACCCGCAGCCCGGTGCCCTCGACCAGGAACAGCGGCCAGATCAGATCGTCGGTCGTCAACGCGTGCTCGCGCACCAGCCGCCGGATCCAATCGGTGCGGCGGTTGCGGCGCGGACGCACCGTGAGATCGAGCTCGGCGGCGCTGCCGGCGCGGGCCTTTGCCTCGACCGGCGCAAGGCGCGATCTGCTCTCGGTCGGGCGGCCGAATTTGATGGCCATGCTGGCGCCTCCGGGTCTGGACTTTCCCTGTTTTAGCCGCTCCGAAAGGGGCACGCCACCGGGGGGCGTAGGGGCGGGCGGTAGGGTGGGCAAAGCGAAGCGTGCCCACCGATGTTTTCTTAGATGTAGCTAAAAAGGCGTAGGCACGGCGCGTTCCGCGCCTTTGCCCATTCTACACCGCGGCCATGGTACCTTGGTGCGACCGCTTCGGGGAGGAGAGGGGCCGCATGGATTTCGAGCTTACCGAGGAGCAGCGCGCATTCCAGGCGGTGGCGCGCGCGTTTGCGCGCGAGCACATGATGCCGTTTGCCCGGGAGTGGGACGAGCGCGAGACTTTTCCGGTCGAGACGCTGCGCAAAGCCGCCGCCCTGGGGTTCGGCGGCATTTCTGTCGAGGACGACGTCGGCGGCTCGGCGCTCTCCCGGCTCGATGCCACCATCATCTTCGAGGAGCTCGCCCAGGGCTGCACCTCGACCGCGGCCTATATTTCGATCCACAACATGAATGCATGGATGATCGATGCTTTCGGCTCGCAGGCGCAGCGTCGAAAATTCCTGCCAAAACTCTGCTCCATGGAGCATTTCTCCAGCTATTGCCTGACCGAGCCGGGCTCGGGGTCCGATGCGGCGAGCCTCGCGACGCGCGCCGCGCGCGACGGCGATGATTACGTGCTCAACGGCGCGAAAGCCTTCATTTCCGGCGGAGGCATGTCCGACCTTTATGTCTGCATGGTGCGGACCGGGGAGGAGGGCGCGAACGGCATTTCCTGCCTCGCCGTGGAGAAGGGAACGCCGGGCCTGTCCTTCGGCGCGCAGGAAAAAAAGCTCGGGTGGAAATCGCAGCCGACCGCGATGGTCATCTTCGAGGATTGCCGGGTTCCGGTCGCGAGCCGCATCGGCGAGGAGGGCCAGGGCTTTCGCATCGCCATGGCGGGGCTCGACGGCGGACGGCTCAACATCGCCGCCTGCTCGATCGGCGGCGCGCAATTCTGCCTCGACCGCACCATCGAATACATGCGCGAGCGAAAACAGTTCGGGACGCGGCTCGCGGATTTCCAGGCGCTGCAATTCCGCATCGCCGATCATGCGACCGAGCTCGAGGCCGCGCGCCTGATGGTCCGCCGCGCGGCGGTCGCGGTCGGCAATCGCGAGGAAGGTGCCACGCGGCTCGCCGCCATGGCGAAGCGGTTCGCCACCGATATCGGCTTCGAGGCGGTCAATGGCTGCCTGCAGCTCCACGGCGGCTACGGTTACCTGCGCGATCACCCGATCGAGCGCGTGCTGCGCGACGTGCGCGTCCACCAGATTCTCGAAGGTACCAACGAGGTGATGCGGGTGATCATCGGTCGCGACCTGCTGGGGAATTGAGGAAGCGGCGATGCTGATCGGGCAGCTTGCGCTGACAGCCGCGGCGGCATTCACCGGCGCGGCAATCTACGTCACCGTGGCGGAGCAGCCGGCGCGGCTCGCGCTCGACGATGAGGCGCTGTTGACCCAGTGGCAGTCGAGCTATCCGCGCGCTTCCGTCATGCAGGCAAGTCTTGCGGCCGTCTCGGCTCTGCTCGGCTTGGCCGCGTATTGGTGGAGCGGGGATTGGCGCTGGCTCGCCGGTGCCGTGCTGATTTTTGCCAATCTGCCTTTCACCATCCTGGTGATCCTGCCGACCAACAAGCGTCTGCAAGCTTTGCCGCCGGCTGCGGCCGACGGCAGCACCCGCCGTGCCATCGAAACCTGGGCCCGGCTCCATCTCGTGCGCGACGCGCTCGGCCTCTCGGCGACGGCTATTTATCTGTGGGCCGGCCATTGAGCGCCGACCCGGACATCGTGTTCGACCGATGCGGCGCGGCGGGGGTGGTTACGCTGAACCGCCCGCAGGCGCTCAATGCGGTGACGCACGGCATGGTGCATGCGCTGGCCGCAAAGCTCGAGGAATGGGCCCGCGATCCGGCGATCACCCGCGTCGTCGTCCGCGGCGCCGGCGAGCGGGCGTTCTCGGCCGGCGGCGACATCCGCGCGCTCTACGACCTCGGCCGTGCCGGGCGGCAAGCCGAGGCGCTGCCGTTCTGGCGCGACGAATACACGCTCAACGCCTTCATCAAGCATTATCCCAAGCCCTATGTCGCGTTGATCGACGGCATCGTCATGGGCGGCGGCGTCGGGGTTTCCATCCACGGATCGCACCGGGTCGCGGGAGAAAAATTCCAGTTCGCCATGCCGGAAGTCGGCATCGGGTTTTTTCCGGACGTCGGCGCCACGTGGCTGTTGCCGCGCATGCCGGGCGAGACCGGCACCTATTCGGCGCTCAGCGGCGAGCGGCTCGGAGCCGCCGACGCGGTGGCTACCGGCATCGCCACGCACCACGTTCCCTCCGCGCGGTTTTCCGAGTTCCTTGATGCCCTTTGCGGCGATGTGCCGGTCGACGCCCTGCTTGCCGCCTTCGCCCAATCTGCTGGCGAAAGCCCGCTGATCCACCGAAGCGCCACAATCGACCGGCTGTTCGTCGGCGACCAGGTCGAGGATATCCTCGGCCGGCTGGAGCGTGAGGCGGAAGGGGGGGCGGATGCAGGCTGGGCGCGCGCGACCGCCGCGACGATCCGAGCCAAGTCGCCGACCAGCCTCAAAATCGCGCTGGCGCAAATGCGGCGGGGCAAGACCTGGTCGTTCACGGATTGCATGAAGGCCGAGTTCCGCATCGTCTCGCGCGTGGTCTACGGGCATGATTTCTACGAGGGCATCCGCGCGGTGATCATCGACAAGGACAATGCGCCGCGCTGGCGCCCGGCAACCCTCGATGCGGTGAGCGAGGCGGAGGTCGCGCGGCACTTTGCGCCGCTCCCCGAGGAGCTCGAGCTGCCATGAGCGACCCCATGGCGGCAGTCGAGGGCATCGGGCGGCAGAAGGGGGCGGGCCTGTGGACCGGCCGGCTGGTCTGGTTCCTGCGCGCGATGGCGGCCGTGTCGCTCCTCAAGGGCCTCTATCATTGGGCGGTGGTCGTCGGCATCGGCGACAATTCCAGCTCGATCTTCGAGGCGAGCTCGACCGCGTGGCAGGCGGCTACGATCTTTTTCGCCGTGATCGATCTCGTGGCGGCGGTCGGCCTGTGGCTTGCGGCGGTCTGGGGCGGGGTGGTGTGGCTCACCGCGGCAATCTCCATGGCCGCGGTCGAGCTGTTCTTTCCACAGATCTACGGCGGGCGATTTTTGGTGGTGCTCGGCGAACTGGCGGCGATCCTCGCCTATGTCGGTCTTGCGGTCATGGCGGCGCGCGAGCGCCCGCCGTGACCGCGTGAAAACGGGAGGGAACAAGATGGCACGCATCGGGTTCATCGGGCTCGGCAACATGGGCTTGCCGATGTCGCTCAACCTGCGCAAGGTCGGACATTCCGTTGCCGGGTTCGATGTCAGCGCGGCGGCGGTCGAGAAGCTGGTTGCGGGCGGCGGCACCGCCGCCGACGCAATCAAGGCCGCCGCCTCGAACGTGGACGCCGTGATCAGTATGCTGCCTTCCGGCAGCGAAGTTCGCGAAGTTTATCTGAAGGCCGGCGTGCTGGATGCAATCACGCCCGACACGCTGCTGATCGATTGCTCGACCATCGACGTGGACAGTGCGCGCCAGGTTTCCGCGGCGGCGCGCGAGAAGGGGCTGGCGATGCTCGACGCGCCGGTCTCCGGCGGCGTCGCCGGCGCCCAGGCCGCGACCCTGACGTTCATGGTGGGCGGCACCGAGCAGGCCTTCGCCCGCGCCAAGCCGTTGCTCGAGGCGATGGGGAAGACCATCGTCCACGCCGGTCCATCCGGCAACGGCCAGGCGGCCAAGATCTGCAACAACATGGTGCTCGGCATCTCGATGATCGCCGTGAGCGAAGCCTTCGTGCTCGCCGAGCGCCTCGGGCTCGATGCGCAAAAGCTGTTCGAGATTTCCTCGAAATCGTCGGGCCAGTGCTGGTCGCTGACGAGCTATTGTCCGGTTCCGGGGCCGGTGCCGACGTCGCCGGCCAATCGCGATTACCAGCCGGGATTTACCGCCGCGATGATGCTCAAGGACTTGCGCCTGGCGCAGGAGGCCGCGCGTTCGGCCGGCGCATCGACCCCGCTCGGGGCGGAAGCGGCGGCGCTCTACGGGCTCTTCGTCGGAAACGGCTTCGGCGGGCGCGACTTTTCCGGGATCATCCGCTTCCTGCGCGGCACGTGATCGAAGGCGAGTGAGGGAAGCGGCGCGGCCGGTGGTGGCGCAGCTGCGGCTGGCAGTCAGGAGGCACGCCGGTAGGCCGCCAGGAACGTGCGGACCGCAATGCCGACCACGTGGTGGATGCGTTCCTCCGTCGGTACCTCGCCGGCGTTGAACAGCAGCGGCTTGAAAATCGTGGCGTGGCAGGAATCCAGAAATTGTGCCGCGGCGACGTCGCAGTCCTCGATCGCGAGAATTCCGGCCGCCACCTGGGCTTCGAGATAGCGGCGCACCATCGCCCTGCCCGTCGCGGGACCCGTTTCGTAGAACTCCCTGCCGATCTCCGGCATGCGCTCTGAGATGCTGATCACCGTCCGCAGCGGCGACATGGCGCCCGGCCGGCACAGGAACTTCACGAAGCTGCGGCCCAGCCGGGTGAGCACCGCTTCGACGTCATGGTCGGCCGGATCGAGCGAAAACACCCCTTCGGCCTGCGCCGCGCATGCCTCGTGGGCGATGGCCTCGAACAGCTGCTCCTTCCCGTTGAAATAGACGTACAGCGTCCCCTTCGAGACCCCAGCCTTGCGGGCGATCTCCCCCATGCTGGCCGCGTCGAAGCCGTGCGACAAAAACACCTCGCGCGCACCGTCCATGATCTGGCGTCGCTTGGCGCTATCCGAAGCTTCCGCCGGGACCGAGGTTTTGGCGTCGAGCAGATCCGAATTCACGGCATTCCCCCGCAATTCACGTTCCGTTGAACCGATTGACCGAACCGTTCGGTCGGTCTTGACATAGATCAGGCCTTCGTTTACGTCAAGGGCCATGACCGAACCGTTCGGTCATTGACTAGCCCGAGGCGGATCATGTTCAGGGATCGAGGGCGGCTGGCGGAATTGACGGGTGACCGAGAGGCCGAGTGGGTGGACTTCCCGCCAACCCGGAAACCGCCGAATTGGGCCCGAACCCTCTTGCGGGAGGCTAAAACCGCTCCCGCCCCGCCGGCTCGCCACGATAGGGAGGCCCCGCGGGAGGAAAAAAATACCATTGCGCGTCCCGAGCCGGAGGTGCTGAAAGGCAAGCCGGGGCGCGGCTTGAGGCCTCTGCTCATATCAGCCGCTGCTCTCGCGGCCCTTGCCGTCGCGGGCTATTTCGGCAGCCATTGGTGGACGGTCGGCCGGTTCCTGGTCTCGACCGACGACGCTTATGTGGGCGCCCATACGGCGACGCTCGCTGCAAAGATCCCGGGATACATCGCGACGATCTTGGTCGAGGACAACCAGCGCATACGCGCCGGCGACGTGATCGCGACGATCGACGAAGGCGACTACCAGCTTGCGGTCGACGCGGCGCGCGACAAGGTCGCGACGCAGAAGGCGACGATCGAGCGCATCGGGCAACAGACCGTGGCCCAGCAGGCCGCGGTCGATCAGGCCAGGGCGCAGCTCGCTTCGGCGCAGGCAGGGGCCACGCGCGCGCAACTCGAACTCGACCGGCAGCAGGCCTTGGCGGCCAGGGAGTTCGCCAGCCGCCAGAAACTCGAACAGGCCCAGGCCGACCGCGATCAAACGATCGCGGCAGTGGCGAGCGCCAAGGCGCAGCTGCAATCGGCGGTCGCCAATGTCGAGGTGTTGAAGGGTCAGCAGCAGGAGGCGGCGCGCACGCTCAAGGAGCTCGAGACCTCGCTCGCCAAAGCCGAACGGGACCTGTCGTTCGCGGTCATCCGCGCTCCCTTCGACGGCGTGGTCGGCAATCGCGCGGTGCAGACCGGCGACTACGTGCAGCCGGGGCAGCGGCTCGCCAGCCTGGTTCCGCTCGATGAAGTTTATATCGACGCGAATTTCAAGGAGACGCAGGTCTCGCGACTGCAGCCCGGCCAGATCGTCCAGATCGGTGTCGACGCCTTGCCGGATCAGCGGCTCGAGGGCTCGGTCGTGAGTTTCGCGCCGGCCTCGGGTTCGGTGTTCTCGCTGCTGCCGCCCGACAATGCCACCGGTAATTTTACCAAGATCGTGCAGCGCGTGGCGGTCAGGATACGCGTGCCGGCGCAGGTCGCGCGGGAAGGGCTGCTGCGGCCGGGCATGTCGGTCGTGGTCAGCGTCGATACCAGGTCCGGCATCGCCAGCGGCAACCGATCACTCGCCGCGCGCTGAATCGGCGACGAATCGTCATCGGGGCAAGCCATGGCCGATGCCCGCGTTCCGACCGCTTCGTTCCCGGCCCCGCCCAGGGCGGCGCCGGCCGCGCCGGCCGATGCGGATCGCATCGAGCCCCGTCGCCTTCTGGCCTTCCTGGCAATGGTGTTCGGGATGTTCATGGCGATCCTCGACATCCAGATCGTCTCGGCGTCGCTGACCGAGATCCAGGCAGGGCTTGCCGCCAGCGCCGACGAGATCCCCTGGGTGCAGACCGCCTATCTGATCGCCGAAGTCATCATGATTCCGTTGTCCGGCTATCTGTCGCGGGCGCTCGGCACCCGGGTCGTCTTCGCGATTTCCGCCGGCGGATTCACGGCGGCGAGTTTCCTGTGCGGGACGGCCTCGAGCATCAACGAGATGATTCTGTGGCGGGCCGTCCAGGGCTTCATCGGCGGCGGCATGATCCCGACGGTGTTCGCGACCGCCTACATCGTGTTTCCACGGTCGAGAATAACGCTGATCGCGCCGGTGATCGGGCTGGTCGCCACCCTGGCGCCGACCATCGGGCCGACCGTGGGCGGCTATCTGACCGATGCCCTATCGTGGCACTGGCTGTTCTTCGTCAACATCGTGCCGGGGATCGCGGTGACGCTGGCGACGCTGGTGCTGATCGATTTCGACAAACCGGATTTGGCCTTGTTCAAGCATTTCGATTGGATCGGGCTCGTCGCGATGGCAGGCTTTCTCGGCTCGCTCGAATACGTGCTCGAAGACGGGCCGCGGTACGATTGGTTCGATGACGATACGATCCTGACGTTCGCCTGGATTTCGGCGATCTCCGCCGTCGCATTCTTCGCCCGGGTGCTCAGCGCCGAGCAGCCGATCGTCGACCTGCGGAGCTACTCGAACCGCAATTTCGCGCTGGGCTCGTTGTTCTCCTTCGTTCTCGGCATCGGCCTTTATGGGCTGACCCTGGTCTATCCGCTCTTTCTCGGCCGCGTGCGCGGCTACGACGCGCTGATGATCGGCGAGACCATGTTCGTGTCCGGGCTCGCGATGTTCCTGACGGCTCCCATTGCCGGCCGGATGGTCGCGAAAGTCGACCAGCGCCTCATGCTGATGTTCGGGTTCTCCTGCTTCGCGATCGGAACCTGGTGGATGACATATGTCACCAGGGACTGGGATTTCTGGGAGCTGCTGTGGCCGCAGATCTTTCGCGGCGTCGGCCTGATGTTTGCGATCATCCCGATCAACAATATCGCGCTCGGCACGCTGCCGCCGGAGCGGGTCAAGAACGCATCGGGACTCTACAATCTGATGCGCAACCTGGGCGGCGCGGTGGGGCTTGCCGCGATCTACACGTTCCTCAACGACCGCACCGACTTGCATCTCGCGCGGCTGCACGAGGCGCTCAATTCGGCCTATCGGCCGGCGCTTGAGACGCTCGACAATCTCGCCTCGCGCTTCCAGGGCCACGGTGCCGACGCCAAGATGATGGCGCTCAAGCAATTGTTCGCGATGACGCATCGCGAGGGCGTCGTGATGGCGTTCTCGGACGTGTTTCTGGCGCTGACCGTGCTGTTCGTCCTGGTCAGCCTGGGCACCATGATGATGAAGCGGCCGCCCGCCGCGGCGGCGCCGGGCGCCGAGCATTGAGGTCGGTGCGGACGAGGAGGGAGCGCCAGATCCCGAGATGGTCGATGAGCTCCAAGCTCAAAGCCGGCAAAGCCTCGCCTTGGCCCTACGTCGCTCCTTCGCGCCAGTTCACTGAGGCCGTACACTGCGGGGTCCGGTGAATGGCGAAAGGGATTTGAATTTGGCCGTCACCAGCCAGCCAACGCGAACGAGGCGATGATGCCGCCATCCCAAGACGTGAACAATTGGCCCGAGTTGCCCTATGCGGCTTGGAAAGACACGCGCGACACGCTGCATCTGTGGATGCAGATCGTCGGCAAGATACGGCTGATGCAGACGCCGTGGCTGAACCATTCCTGGCACGTGGTGCTGTATGTGACCGCGCGTGGCCTGACGACCTCGCCCATTCCCTATCGCGAACGCGCGTTCCAGATCGATTTCGACTTCATCGATCACGTGCTGTTGGTGCGGACGAGCGATGGAGATTTGCGCCGACTCCTGCTCGCGCCGATGCCGGTCGCCCAATTCCATACCGAGCTGTTCGCGGCGATGATCGAGCTCGGGCTCGACGTGCGAATCACGACGATGCCGTGCGAGATCGCCGACAGCATTCCGTTGGATCAGGACCGCACCCACGCCGCTTACGATCGCGATTACGTCACGCGTTTCTGGCGCGTGTTGTTCTCGACGCATCAGGTGCTGACACGTTTCCGCACCGGATTTCTCGGCAAGGCGAGCCCGGTGCATTTCTTCTGGGGCAGCTTCGATCTGGCGGTCACGCGGTTTTCCGGAAGGCCGGCGCCGCCCCATCCCGGCGGCGTGCCGCATCTGCCGGACGCGGTCGCACGCGAAGCATATTCGCACGAGGTGTCGAGCGCCGGGTTCTGGCCGGGTGGCGGCGGGCCGGTGGAATATGCGGCGTTCTATTCCTACGCCTATCCCGCGCCACAGGGCTTTGCCTCCGCCGCGGTACGCCCGGAACAGGCATTCTTCTCCAGGGAACTGGGCGAATTCATCCTGCCTTACGATGCCGTGCGCACTTCGCCGGACCCCGAGGGTGAGTTGATGGAATTCTTGCAGAGCACGTACGAGGCCGCCGCGAAGCTAGGGCATTGGGATCGTGCCGCATTGGAATGCGCGCTGGGGGAAGCCGGGCGACCGCGATTGGTTTAGCAGGCGGGGAACGCGGTTTATCTTCGTAAGTGCGTAAATGAGCCCCGCCACAACGCGGCGACATCAGAGTGAACGAAAGCTGACCAGCTAAATGTTTTGACCCGCGGTCAATCGAACGTTCACCGTGATCGATAAACCTAATCTTTATGCTACAATTTAAGCCGACCTTAGAGCATCTGCGCTAGGTTGCCCGGCGTGGACGAGGAGCAGGGCCTCGTCCGGCATGAAAAACATCAACATCATGCAGGGCGTCAAAATGAAACCTCTAGCGAACGTGGCGGAGAGCGCCGATCGTCAGGCGCGCTTCGAACAAATTGAGCCGCTCTATCTCGAGGCCTTGACCTTGGTCGAGCGATTGCATCGGCGGCTGCTCGACGTCATCAAGGACGAGTTCGACCGCCGCGGTCGCGCCGACATCAACGCGGTCCAGGCGCTGCTGCTGTTCAACATCGGCGACAAGGAGCTGACCGCGGGCGAGCTGCGCACGCGCGGCTATTATCTCGGCTCCAACGTGTCGTACAACCTCAAGAAGCTCGTCGAAATGGGCTTCCTGGATCATCAACGCTCGCGCGTCGACCGGCGCTCGGTGCGCATCAAGCTCACCCAGAAGGGCCGCGACGTGCGCGAGATCGTCAGCTCGCTGTACGAGAAGCACGTGCGCACGGTCGAGCAGGTCGGCGGCATCTCGCCCGACGAGTTCACCGGGCTCAACAAGGCGCTGCAGCGGCTCGAGCGGTTCTGGACCGACCAGATTCTCTATCGGTTGTGACGCCCGGGGGAGGGGACCACGACCGAGACAGGCGGGGCCGCCCTTGCGGCGCCCCGTTGCGTTTGAACGGCGCCGGCTCGCGTGCCGCGCGCCTGTGCCGTGTCAGCAAGCCTCGCAATGGCAGGCGTTTGCCATCCAGCGGCGTGCGCGGCCCCGCGGCTCGCCGGCTTTATCTCCAAAAGGACGGATTAAGGACCGACGTCATTGAGGCCGGCCGCGCCGCCGTGGTAAGCGGGCTGTAGGGAAGGACGATCGAATCGGCTCCTCATGGCAAAGCCGCGCAATCAAAACTCGACGGATCTCGATCGGCGCAAGCTGCTGCGAGCATGCGTGCAGGGCGCCGCTGCGGGCATCGCCGGCCTCGGTCTCTCCGCCCGGCGCGCCGTCGCGGAAGACGCCATGCTCCGGGCCCTGACCCAGCAGAACCAGGGCGGCCATCTCGACCCGGGCTTCGCTTCGGTCGCGCGCGCGATGCCGATGCCCGACCCGTCCCTGCCGACGCTTTCGCCGGCAACGGTCCAGGCGACCGAGGCTGCGATCGGGCGATATGAGGCGATCTTGTCCGGCGGCGGCTGGCCGGAGGTCGAGCCGGTCGATCCCATGCGGCTTGGCATGCGCCATCGAAACGTCGCCGATTTGCGGCGGCGCCTCGCCGCCGTCGGCGATCTCGGTGCCGACGGCATCGATGACTTATATGATTCCCATGTGGAAGCGGCGGTGCGGCGGTTTCAGGCCCGCCACGGCCTCAACGTCGATGGCGTCATGCGCGAGCAGACGTTTCGTTCCGTCAACGTGCCGGCGTCAGTCCGGATCAGCCAGCTCAAGACCAATTTGGCGCGCCTGCGCGCATTCGGGGCGCTCGGCAATCGCTTCGTGGTGTGCAACATCCCGGCCGCTCAGATCGAGGCCGTGGAGAACGACACCGTGGTGTCCCGTTACACCGCGGTGGTCGGCAAGCCCGATCGGCCCTCGCCCGAGATCCAGAGCAAGATCGTCGAGATCAATTTCAATCCGTACTGGACGGTGCCGGTGTCGATCGTGCGCCGCGACCTGATCCCGAAGATGCAGGCGGAGCCCGACTATCTGGCCAAGAACCGGATCCGCATCTTCGATCCGCACGGCCGCGAGCTGCCCGCGCAGCAGATCAACTGGTATTCCGAACGGGCGATGAGCTACCGGTTCAAGCAGGATCCGGGCGATTTCAATTCGCTCGGCTCCATCCGCATCAATTTTCCCAATTCGCACGAAGTCTACATGCACGACACGCCGTTCAAGAATTTGTTCGGCGAGGATTTCCGGTTTCATTCTTCCGGCTGCGTGCGGGTCCAGAACGTCCGCGAACTGGTGAATTGGCTGCTGGCGACCACGCCGAGCTGGTCGCGACGGGAAACCGATCAGGCGATCCGTACCGGGGAGCGCAAGGATGCCCGGCTCGCACCGGCGATTCCGCTGCACTGGGTCTACGTCACCGCCTGGGCGACCGCGGACGGGGTCGTGCAGTTCCGCGAGGACATCTACAACCGCGACGGCCTCGGAGCCTACGCCACGCGCGCCGATCCTGTTCCGCCCCCCGTCGGCGCCCGCTGAGCGCCGACGATTGCCGCTCCAACGGCCCCGGTCCGGGTCCGGCCGGGCCGCCGCCGAACCCTAGATGTAGAAGACGTGGGGTTCCGCCATCCCAGAGCTTGGCGGTCCGGGGCCAATGTGATATCGCCAGGGTGCGCTTGCGGCAGCGTCGGTCTCGTGACGGCATATCCCCGAACCGTGCCTCGGCCGGTTCGGAGATGACCGAGAGAGCCCGGGTGAAATCGAGCTGATCTTTTTCGGGCGCGCAAATCTCGGCAAAGCGCGCCAAAAGCCGGTCGGGCGGGGCCACGCCACGGCCGCCGCTCCCTTATTGCCGACTGTCGCAAGGAGGCCTGATGTCCGCCCGGGATGCCGCCGCCGTTTCCGCCGATGCCGATACATTTTTCAAGGCGCCGCTCGCAGAGGCCGATCCCGAGATCGCGGAGGCGATCCGGCTCGAGCTCGGCCGCCAGCGCGACGAGATCGAGCTGATCGCCTCGGAGAACATCGTCAGCCGTGCCGTGCTCGAAGCACAGGGCTCGGTGCTCACCAACAAATATGCGGAAGGTTATCCGGGCCGGCGATACTACGGCGGCTGCCAGTTCGTCGACATCGCGGAACAACTCGCCATCGAGCGCAGCACCAGATTGTTCGGCTGTGCCTTTGCCAACGTGCAGCCTCACTCGGGCGCGCAGGCCAACCAAGCGGCGTTCATGGCGATGATGCAGCCGGGCGATACCTTCATGGGCCTCAACCTCGCCGCCGGCGGGCACCTGACCCACGGCTCGCCGGTCAATCTGTCGGGCAAGTGGTTCCACGTCGTGCCCTATAGGGTGCGCCGGCAGGACCAGCGCATCGACTTCGAGGAGGTCGAGCGCCTCGCGCACGAGCACAAGCCGAAAGTGATCGTCACCGGCGGCTCGGCTTACCCCCGCATCATCGATTTCCGCCGGTTCCGAGAGATCGCGGACAGCGTCGGCGCGCTGCTCATGGTCGACATGGCGCATTTTGCCGGCCTGGTGGCGGGCGGTGCCCATCCGAGCCCGTTCCCGCATGCGCACGTCGTGACCTCGACGACGCACAAGACCTTGCGCGGACCCCGCGGCGGTTTCGTGCTGACCAACGACGAGGAATTGGCGCGAAAAATCAACTCCGCGGTGTTCCCGGGCTCGCAAGGCGGACCGCTGATGCACGTGATCGCCGCCAAGGCGGTGGCCTTCGGCGAGGCGCTGCGGCCTTCGTTCCGGTCCTATGCCAAAGCGGTGCTCGAGAACGCCAAGGCGCTGGCCGAAATCCTGAAGTCGCGGGGGCTCGACATCGTCTCGGGCGGGACCGACACGCACCTCATGCTGGTCGATCTTCGCCCCAAGCGCCTGACCGGCAAGGTGGCGGAGGCCGCGCTCGGCCGTGCGCATATCACCTGCAACAAGAACGGCATCCCGTTCGACCCCGAGAAGCCGACGATCACTTCCGGCATTCGCATCGGCACCCCTGCGGGCACCAGCCGCGGTTTCGGCGTCGCCGAGTTCCGGCAGGTCGGAGAGCTGATCGCCGAAGTGCTCGATGCGCTTTCCCGCAGCGGCGCCGCCGAGGACGTAGTCACGGAAGCGGCGGTGCGGGACAAGGTGAAGCGGCTGGTCGCTCGATTCCCGATCTACAACGTCTGAGTTGCGAGCATGCGCTGTCCGAACTGCGGGAGCCTCGATACCCAGGTCAAGGATTCGCGTCCGACCGAGGATTCCGCGGCGATCCGGAGGCGGCGGGTCTGCCTCGCCTGCAACTTCCGCTTCACCACGTTCGAACGCGTGCAATTGCGCGAGCTGGTGGTGATCAAGCGCAATGGCCGGCGCGTGCCGTTCGACCGCGACAAGCTGATGCGCTCGGTTCAGATCGCGCTGCGCAAGCGGCCGGTCGATCCGGAGCGCGTCGAGCAGATGGTCTCGAAAATCGTCCGCGAGCTGGAAAGCCTCGGCGAAAACGAAGTGAGCTCGGAGACGATCGGCGAGACCGTGATGGAGCATCTGCGCGGGCTCGACGATGTCGCCTATGTGCGGTTTGCCTCCGTCTACCGCAACTTCCGCGAACCCAAGGATTTCCAGGCGGTGCTGGGAGAGCTGAGCGCCGACGAGCAGGTCCGGGCGCCCGCGCACGAGCACAAATGAGTGCCGCCGCCCAGGCGATGGTTTCCGATTTCGCCGAGGACGCGCGGTTCATGAGCTCGGCGCTCGCGCTGGGGCGCCGCGGGCTCGGCAACGTCTGGCCCAATCCCGCCGTCGGAGCGATCATCGTACGGCATGGCCCGAGCGGGCCGCTCGTCGTCGGACGGGGTTGGACCCAGCCCGGCGGCCGGCCTCACGCCGAAACCGAGGCGCTGGCGCACGCGGGGACTTTGGCGCGGGGCGCCACGCTCTATGTCACGCTCGAGCCGTGCTCGCACCACGGCAAGAGCCCGCCTTGCGCCGACGCAATCGTCGCCGCGGGGATTTCGACGGTGGTCTCGGCCCTCGAGGATCCGAATCCGGAGGTTGCCGGCAGGGGGCATGCGCGTCTCGAGGCTGCCGGCGTTGCCGTGAGGACCGGGACCGGCGCAGCCGAAGCCGCGCAGGCCCATGCGGGCCACATCCGCCGCATGCGCGAGCAGAGACCCGAGGTCACGCTCAAGCTCGCGATCTCCGCGGACGGCAAGGCCGGCCTTGCGGGGCGGCGGCCGGCCGCCATCAGCGGGGAGCGCGCCCGCGCCCGCGTGCATCTCCTGCGCGCGATGAACGACGCCATCGTGGTGGGGATCGGAACCGTGCTCGCCGATGATCCTTTGCTCACCTGCCGGCTGCCCGGAATGGCCGCCCGCTCGCCGGTGCGCGTCGTGTTCGACGCTTCCTTGCGGCTACCTCTCGGTGGCCGCTTGGTTGCGAGCACCAAGGAAGCGCCGCTGTGGGTGCTTACGGCTGCTTCCGCGCCTCCCGGCCGGGAAGATGCGCTGCGCGCCCGCGGAGTCGAAGTGATGCAGGTCGAGATCTCGGCACCCGGCCGGCTCGATCTAGGCGCGGCCTTGCGGCTCCTCGCCGCCGGAGGCATCACCCGGCTCCTGGTCGAGGGCGGCCCGATCCTCGCCGCCGCGATGATTGCCAGTGACCTCGTGGACGAAGTCGCGTTGTTCCAGGCGAGCGCGAGCATCGGCCCCGAGGGCATCGACGCGCTCGAAGGAATCCCGATATCCGTCCTGGCGCGCTCGCAGCGATTCAAGTCGATCGGCGTCGAATTCGTCGGACCGGATCGTTTGGAAACTTTCGTGCGGGCCTGACCTTTGTTCACCGGCATCGTCACCGATATCGGCGAAGTGCTCGCCGTCACGCCGCGCGCCGAAGGGCTGCGCCGGGTGACGATCGGCTGCGCCTACGATCGCGCCTCGATCGCGCTCGGGGCGTCGATCGCCTGTGCGGGCATCTGCCTGACCGCGGTGGAAGTCGGGGTGCGGGATGGCCGCACCTGGTTCGCGGTGGACGCCGCGGCAGAGACGCTCGCCGTCACCACGGCCGGAAACTGGCGCGAGGGCACGCGGATCAATCTGGAGCGCGCGCTGAAAATGGGAGATGAGCTGGGCGGTCATCTCGTCAGCGGCCATGTCGACGGCATTGCCGAGGTGCTCGCGCGCGAAGATCTGCCCGACATGGCCCGGTTCACGCTGGCCGCGCCGGCGGCATTGGCGCGGTTCATCGCGCCCAAGGGCTCGGTCGCGCTCGACGGCACTTCGCTCACCGTCAACGAAGTCGATGGGAACACGTTCGGCGTTCTCATCATTCCCCACACGCTGCAAGCGACCACGCTCGGCGCCAACCGCCAAGGCGACGCGCTCAATCTCGAGGTCGACCCGATGGCGCGCTACGCCGCGCGTTTGACGGAAACGCGCTAAGATGCACCTACGCTAATTTTTTTCGGAGGCGTGAATGGCCGAGCCGCGCAGAGCCGATAGGGGAGAAGAGGGCGATGTCGCCGGAGCGCGCATTCTCATCGTCGAGGCGCGGTTCTACGACGATATCGCCGATGCGCTGCTCGCGGGCGCTCGCCGCGTGCTCGAGGCGGAAGGCGTCGCCTTCGACCGCGTCAGCGTGCCGGGCTCGCTGGAGATTCCCGCCGCGATCGCGATGGCACTCGAAGCGGCGGAAGGCCAGCAGCGTCCCTACGACGGGGTCGTTGCGCTCGGCTGCGTCATTCGCGGCGATACGATCCATTTCGACATCGTTGCCATTCAATCCGCGCGGGCGCTGATGGATATCGCGGTCGCGCGCAGCCTGCCCGTCGGCAACGGAATTCTCACCGTCGATACCGAAGCGCAGGCCTGGGCGCGGGCGCGGGTGGAGGAGGCGGACAAGGGCGGCGATGCGGCGCGCGCCGCGCTCGCGATGGTGAGAATCAAGCGGCGCTTGGCGTCGCGCTGAGGACGCACGATGTCGAAAATCGCGGCGAAACATGGGCGCAAGGCCAACCGGCGCGGGGCGGCGCGGCTGGCGGCGGTGCAGGCGCTCTATCAGATGGACATCGCGGCGACGCCGCTCAACGACATCCTTGCCGAGTTCGAAAGCCACTGGCTCGGCCGCGAGGTCGAGGGCTCGACCTATCTGCCGGCCGAAGCCGCGTTTTTCCGCGAGATCGTCGGCGGCTTCGTCCGCGAGCAGCGCCGGCTCGACCCGCTGATCGACCGCGCGCTCGCCGGCGGCTGGCCGCTCAAGCGGGTCGAGGCCCTGCTGCGCGCCGCGCTGCGGGCGGGCGCCTTCGAGCTCGACCAACGCCGCGATGTTCCCGCGCGCGTCGTCATCTCGGAATATGTCGACGTCGCCAATGCGTTTCTCGACGGCGAGGAGACCGGCATGGTCAATGCGGTGCTGGATGTATTGGCCCGGCAATTGCGTTCGGCCGAGTTCGACCGGGCGACGGGCTAAGCGCGATGGTGGAGAAGGCCGAGGGTTCCGCGGAGGATCGGCTGATCGCGCGTTATTTTCGTCCGCTCGCATCGCATCCGGGCGCGCTCGGCCTTGCCGATGACGCCGCGATCCTGGTGCCGCCACCCGGCTGCGATGTCGTGCTCAAGGCCGATGCCATCATCGGCGGCGTCCATTTCTTTCCCGAGGATTCCGCCGATGCCGTCGGACGCAAGGCGTTGCGCGTCAACCTCTCGGATCTTGCCGCCAAGGGCGCGAAACCGGTCGGTTTCCTGCTCTCGCTCGCGCTGCCGGACGGCACGCCCGACGTATGGCTGGCGAGCTTCGCGGATGGGCTGCGCGCCGACGCGCAGTTCTACGGATGCCCACTGCTCGGCGGCGACACCGACCGGACGCCGGGTCCGGTGATGGTTTCGATCGCCGCGTTCGGCACGGTACCGCACGGCGGCATGGTGCGCCGGAGCGGGGCCAAACCGGGCGACACCGTGTTCGTGAGCGGCACGATCGGCGATGCGGCGCTGGGACTGAAGCTTCGCCGCGAGCCCGGATTCGCGGCGCGCTATCGACTAGAGCCACACGAGCGGGACCATCTGCTGGCGCGATATCTCATTCCCGAGCCGCGCCTGGCGTTGTCCGAGCCGCTTCGCCTCTATGCGTCGGCCGCCATGGACGTCTCCGACGGGCTTGCCGGCGATCTGGCCAAGCTATGCGGCGCCTCCGGCGGGTCGGCCGAAATCGAGATCGAGAAGGTGCCGCTTTCCGATGCCGCCCGGCGAATCATCGCCGTCGACGCGAGTGCGAGCGAACTCGCCGTGACCGGCGGCGATGATTACGAGGTCGTGTGCACGGTGCCGGCCGAAAAGTTCGATGCCTTTCGCGCGGCGGCGCTGGCATCGGGCGTTGCCGTGACCGAAATCGGCCGCATAATTGCCGGCCGCACTGCGCCGCGATTTTTGGACCGGCACGGACATGCGCTCGAGTTCGCACATCCCTCCTTCAGCCATTTCTGAT
>WNFF01001063.1_pt1 | contig 21755 bp, 24 predicted proteins | sample 5400441 | NCBI WGS metagenome assembly WNFF01 (sample SAMN13153345, study PRJNA577476) | soil metagenome | isolation source: 120 cm saprolite under Douglas fir tree site 2 hole 3 replicate 1 | place: USA:California | collected 2015-04-18
GGGGCCTCCCGGGGACACGCTGACTCGCGGCGCGCGTGGGCACTCTGGCGAGCCACGAGATGGGGGCTTGCGCGCTTCGGCTTCGCGCAGAAGACACGGTCCCCGGGAGGCCCCGCCGCGCCCGCCGCGGCTCCCGCTCCCGCCCTCCCGCTCGCTTTTGGTCCTCCTCCCCGGTTGACGTGGTCGGCGTCCGCTGATAGCGTGCCCGGGTGGCAACCGCCGGCCCGGCTCTGGTCGATCCTTCACGCTCCACCCCAGACGTGGCCGAGCAGCGGGCGCGCGTCCGCGCCATCGTGGCCCCGCGCAGCGGCGAGCGCGGTCTGGACATCGGCTGCGGCTTCGGGCTGCTCTCCTGCGAGCTGGCCCGCGACGTGGGCCCGACCGGGCGGGTCATGGGCGTGGACTCGGTCCCGGCCATGATCGTGGCCTGCGAGGAGCGCGCCCGCCACGACGCGGTCACCGGCCGCACCGAGTTCCGCCAGGCGGACGCCGAGGCGTTGCCGTTCGCGCCCGGTACGTTCGACTTCGTCACCGCGATGCAGGTCTACGAGTACATGCCGGACGTCGAGCGGGGCCTGGCGGAGGCGGCGCGCGTGCTGAAGGCGCGCGGCCGGCTGGCCGTGCTCGACACGGACTGGGAATCCTGCGTGTGGCACTCCGGCGACCGGGAGCGGACCGCCCGGGTGCTCCAGGCGTGGGAGCAGCGCTTCGCCCATCCCCACCTGCCCGCTCGCCTGCCCGAGCTGCTGCGGCGCACCGGGTTCGCGCTCCGGAGCGTGACCTTGATCCCGGTGGTCAACGTCGAGGCGAGCGAGCAGACCTACAGCCCGGGCATGATCGACGTGGTGGCCCGCTTCGTGGCCAACCGCGGCGGGGTCACCGAGGACGAGGCCGCGCGCTGGGCCGAGGACGTCCGCGCCCAGGCGGTGCGCGGCGAGTACTTCTTCAGCCTCTCGCGCTATCTGTTCCTGGCCGAGCGCACCCGCCCGAACCGGCCGTGAGACTCCCATGAGACTCGAAGTCGAGCTCGTGGAGGAGGACGGTGGGCTCTACCGGGCCACCGCGGTGCTCTACCCCGACGTGAGCGTGACCGGCCGCACCGAGAAGGAAGCGCTCGGGCTGCTCCTCGACGCGGTCGCCAAGTACCTCAAGAGCCAGCCCGAGAAGAGTCAGCCCGGGCGCGCCTGAGCGAGCCTACCAGGGCGCCTCGGCGCCCTCCCAGGTGAGGAAGCGCCCGCTATCCCGGGCGGTCAGCCCGTCGATCACCCGCATCATCCCGGCCACGGATCGCGCAGGGGTCACCGGCGCCTGCGGCCCGCCCATGTCGGTGCTGACCCAGCCCGGGTCGAGCAGCGCGGTGATGACCCCGAGGCGACGCGCGTCCGCGGCCAGCGAGCGCATCAGCATGTTGAGCGCCGCCTTGCTGGCCGCGTAGTAGTAGGGAAAGCCGTCCGTGTTCTCCGACACCGAGCCGTACTCCGAGGAGATGGCGATCACCCGCGGGGCGCGCCCGGCCGCGAGCAGGTCGAGGTACTGCTGGGCCACCATCAGCGGCCCCACCGCGTTGGCCCGCAGCAGGAGCAGCGCGTCCTCGAAGCGGAGGGTCCCGAGGCGCTCGGTCGGGTCGTCGCTGCCCCGCGTCGAGTACATGCCCGCGTTGTTGATCAACAGGTCGAGCCCGTCGGCATGCCGGCGCACGACCGCGTGGGCCGCCCGGATGGAGCCCGCGTCGGTCACGTCCAGGGGCACGATCGTGAGCCGATCGCCGGACGCGGAGGCGAGGGCGGCGAGCGGGCGGGCCGCGGCGGGCCGGCGACACGTCGCGAACACCCGGTCGCCGCGCTCGAGGTAGCGGCGCGTGAACTCGAGCCCGAGGCCCCGGCCGGCGCCGGTGATCAGGACCCGCCGGGGGCCGCGCGGCGGGCGCAACGTGGCCCGCGCCGGGCGCGGGCGACTCAACGGGCGGGGCGCGAGGCCCCCTGCGTCGGCATGGCCTCCGCGCCCGGCCCCGCGGTCACCGCAGCGGCGGGTGGGCGCGCCTGCGTCGGCATCCGCTCCTCGGCCGGCGGCTCTGCGGGCCGGGCCACCGCGGCGGGAACTCGCACCGGGCGCGGCACGATCTCCGATGCCGCGGCCGGAATTCGCGCCGGCGGCGGAATGGCGGTCTCGACCGTCCGGGTCGTCGGCACCGCCTGAACGGGCGTGGGCGGAACCGGGGTCGGGCGGGCGACCGGAGGCGCGGGCGGGCTCGGCGCCGCGGGCGACGGGACCACCGGCGTGACGGTCATCGGCGGGGCCGGCGGACGCGGCGGCGTGCGGACCGTGCCGGGGCGGAACGGATCGGGAAAGCTGGACTCGTAGACGTAGAAGCTGGCTCCGGCCACGACCAGGACCACCGCGGTCGCCACCAGGGCCGCCGCGGTGGAGTTGCGCCGGCGGATGCGCGCGCGTTGCGCGGCCCGGACCCGCTGGCGATCCAGCTCCGCCCGGCACTCGGCGCATTCGACCAGGTGCGTCTCGAGCAGGGCCCACTCCGTCAGGGGCATCTCTCCCGCGACGAGGAGCGGAAGAGCCCGGCGCACGTCCTGGCACTTCATCCTGCCTCCATCTTCCACATCTCGCACCCGCTGTAAAGCCCTGCGTTAGCATGTGGCCCATGCTGCCTCCCGGCGAGGGCAACCCGTTCCTGCACGCGACGGTGGGCGACGTGCTCGCGACCCAGGCCGCGCACGTGGGAGACCGCGAAGCGATCGTCGCGACCGACCGCCGCATCAGCTACGCCGAGCTCTACCGGGACGCCCAGCGCCTCGCGCGCGGACTGCTCGCCTGCGGCGTCCGGAAGGGCGACAAGGTCGCGCTCTGGATGCCCAGCCGCCCGGAGTGGTTCGCGGTCCAGTACGGCTGCGCGCTCATCGGCGCGGTGGTGGTGGCGCTCAACACCCGCTACAAGGCCCACGAGCTGCGGTACATCCTCGGGCAGTCGGACGCGACCACCCTCGTCTGCGCCGATCATGCGGGGCCGGTGGACTACCTCGAGACCCTGGCCGAGGTGCTGCCCGATCTGGCGGGCTCCGTGCCCGGCGAGCTCGAGGTCGCGGAGCTCCCGGCGCTCCGGCGGGTGATCGTGCACGCCGACGATCCGTATCCCGGCTGCCTGGCCTGGCGGGACGTCGCCGAGATCGGGGACGCGCCCGAGGGCGCCGACGCGCTCGCCGCGGCGCGCGCCGCGGTCACGCCCGACGATCCGCTCACCATCCTCTACACGTCCGGCACCACATCCTTCCCGAAGGGCGCGATCATCAGCCATCGCAACTGTGTGCCCCACGGCTGGTGGTGCGGCGCGGTCATGCGCGTGACCGAGGCCGACCGCGTGCTGCACGCGCTACCGCTCTCCGGCACCTGGGGCGGGCTCTGCATCCCCCTGGCGACCTTCACCCACGGGGCCACCCTCGTCCTGATGGAGACCTTCGAGCCCGCGGTGGCCCTGCGCCTGATGGAGGACGAGCGGATCACGGTGTGGAACGGGGTGGACGCGATGGCGGTGCCGATGCTCGAGCATCCCGATCTGGCGCGACGCGACCGCTCGCGCCTGCGCACCGGTGGCTTCGCGGCCACCGGCGGCGGCGTGCAGGGTCTCTTCGGGGCGGTGGTGGAGCGTCTCGGGGTGCGCCTGGCCTTCCAGCCCTACGGCATGACCGAGGTGAACGCGATGGCGCTCGTGCACGACCTCGACGAGCCGCCCGAGAGCCTCGCGGTCGCGGGGGTCTGGCCCGCCGACGGTCTCGAGGCGCGCGTGGTCGATCCGGAGACCGGCCGGGATCAGCCCATCGACCGCGAAGGCGAGCTATGGCTGCGCGGGCGCCTGGTCACCGCGGGCTACTACCGGAAGCCCGAGGAGACCGCCCGCGCCTTCAGCGCCGACGGGTGGTTCAAGACCGGCGACCTAGCGGTGCGCCACGCGGACGGCCGCGTCGTGTTCCGGGGCCGCCTGCGCGAGGTGCTGCGGATCAGCCACTTCATGGTCGGCCCCGGGGAGATCGAGGCGTATCTACAGACCCATCCGAAGGTGCTGCAGGCCTTCGTGATCGGGGTGCCCGACCCGCGCACCAACGAGGCCGCGGTGGCCTACGTGATCCCCCGCCCCGGCTGCGCGGATCTCACCGAGGACGATGTGATCGCCCACTGCCGGGGGCGCATCGCCTCGTTCAAGGTGCCGCGATACGTGCGGGTGGTGGCCGACGTGCCGCGCACTCCGGGCCCGCACGGCGACAAGGTGCAGAAGGCGCGGCTGCGGGAGATGTTCCTCGCCGAAGGGACCCCGACCTAGTCGCGGGCGCCGAGCCGCTCCCGCGCGGCGTCGATCTCCTGCTTCACCGCGCCCGGGCCGGGGAACTCGCGCTTGGCCTTCCGGTACCAGTACTGCGCGTTGTCGAGATCGCCTTCGATCGTGTGCACGATGCCGTGCATCCAGGCCGCGAGCGCGGACTTGTCCTCCTGCACGATCTCGTGGGCGCGCTGCCACTCGCCTGCCGCCAGGTGCTCGAGAGCCGTCGCGAGGTCGCCCTTGCTCATCGGCCGAAGTCTACCGCAGTCGTGTTGCCTCCGCTCACCAGGACGCCGACCCGCTCGCCGGGGGCCGGCACGTAGGCGGAGCCGACCAGCGCGGAGAAGGCCGCCGCCCCGCCGGGCTCGGCGACCAGGCGCAGGCCATCCCACAGCGCCTCCTGGGCGCGCCGGATGGCCGCGTCCGCCACGAGCACGACCCGCGCGACGTGCGCCCGCGCGATCGGGAACATCAGCTCGCCCACCCGCCGCGGGGCGAGCGAGTCCGCCGCGATCCCGCCCGCCTCCGCGTCCACCGGCTTGCCGGCCGCGAGCGCCCGCGTCAGCGTGGGCGCGGTCTCGGGCTCGACCCCGATTACGCGCGGTCTCCCCGCGCACCACGCCGCGATGCCGCCGATGAGGCCGCCGCCGCCCACCGAGACCAGCAGGGTGTCGAGGTCCGGGGTCTGCCGCGCCAGCTCGAGCCCGATCGTCCCCTGGCCGAGCAGGGTCTCCTCCTGGTCGAAGGCGTGCACCGGCAGGGCGCCGGAGCGCGCCGCGAACTCCTGGCTCGCGGCCAGCGCGTCGGCGTAGCGGTCGCCACCCACCACGAGGTCGGCTCCGTAGGCGCGGATGCGGCTGATCTTGGCCGGCGAAGACACGGTCGGCACGAAGATGTGGGCCGGGACGCCGAGCCGCATCGCGGCGTAGGCGACCGCCGCCCCGTGATTGCCGCCCGACGCCGCGACCACGCCCGAGGCCGGGATGGGCCGCGTCAGCAGATTGGCGAAGGCGCCCCGCGTCTTGAAGGAGCCCGCGTGCTGGAACAGCTCGAGCTTGAGCGTGAGGGGGAAGGCGGGGAGGCCGAAGTCCGCGCCGGTCAGCTCCATCACCGGCGTGAGGCGGATGTGGGGACGGATCAGGCTATGAGTCCGCTCGATCCTCTCCCGGTCGATCGTGGGCGTCACCGGTCATCATGGTAGCACCGTCGCAGGAGCATCCCGGCTCGGCGCACGGCCCGGAGCCGTCGTCGTGGCAGTGCATGCTCATCATGTGCCCGCACCGGCACGCTCCGCGGATCTGCTGCGACGCCGGGCTTCTGGCCATGACCGGGGAAGATGGCAAGTGGAATGCCAAGGGCACCCCTCAAGGCGGACGGGCACTTACGTGGCGCTCCGGCGGCTCACCTACCCCACCACGGCAACGCGGCTGCCGCACCTAGGCACACGCGCGCTTCAGCGGACGAGGTTGACCGGCGCCTCGCCCCGGGCCACGCGGTGGATGTTCTCCGCGATGACCGTGGCGCGCGCCTCCATCATGCCCTCCGTCCAGCCCGACACGTGCGGGGTCATCAGGACGTTCGGCAGCGTGTGGAACGGGCGATGGCCGGGCAGCGTCGGCGCGCTTCCCTGAGGATAGCGATACCAGACGTCGAGCGCGGCGCCCGCGAGGCCGCCCCGCGACAGCGCCTCGTAGAGCGCGTCCTCGTCCACCACCTCGCCGCGCGCCACGTTGATGAGTACCGCGGTGGGTTTCATGAGGGCGAGCGCCCGGGCGTCGATCAGGCCCCGCGTGTCCGGGGTGAGGGTCAGCGTGAGGACCAGGACGTCGGCGCGCGCGAGCACGTCGTCGAGCGCCTCCGGCCCGCGCAGGTACGCCAGGCGATGCGGATCGGGCCGGTTCGCGTCGCGGCGGATGGCCATGACCTCCATGTCGAAGGCCAGCGCGCGACGCGCCACCGCCTGGCCGATCCGCCCGTAGCCCACGACGCCGAGCGTCTTGCCGGCCAGCTCGGACCAGAGCGGAACCGGCGTGCCCGACCAGACGCTCTCCCACCGGCCCTGGCGGAGGCTCGCGTCGAGCCGGCAGAAGCTCCGGGCGAGCGCGAGCATGGCGCCCACGACGTACTCCGCGATGCCGACGTCGTGACCGTAGGCATTGGCGAGCGCGGTCCCGGGCCCGAGCGCGCCGCGGTCCACGCGGTCGAGGCCGGCGCCCGGCACCTGCACCAGCCGCAGGCGCGGGGCCGCGGTGGCCATCTCGCGGGTGAAGGCCATGCTCACCAGCACGTCCACGTCGCCGAGCCGGGCGAGGACCTCGTGCTCGCCGCCCTGCAGGACGTCGCACGGGACCTGCATCCGCGCGCGCACCCGATCCGCGATCTGTCCCGCGAAGACGCCGGCGAAGGCGACCCGGAGCGGGCGGCCGAGGGCGGCCTCGGTCACACGAGCACCATCTGCGTCTGGATGGTCAGCGAGAGCAGCCGGCCCGACTCGTCGGTGACCCGCGTCTGCCACACCTGGGTGCGCTTGCCCCGGTGGAGCGGGGTGGCCTCCGCGCGCACCACGCCGCTCCGCCCGGCCGCGAAGAAGTTGGTCTTGGACTCGAGCGTGGTCGTGGACGCGCCCGCCGGCAGGTTGACGATGGTGGCCGCCGCACCCACCGTGTCGGCCAGCGCCATCAGGGTGCCCCCGTGCAGCGCTCCGCCGACGGTGCGCAGCTCGTCGCGGACGGTGAGCTCCGCCACCACCCGGTCCGGGCTCGCCTCTACGATGCGCACGCCCAGCAGGGTGCTGAGCGTGCCCTGCATGCGGTCGTTGAAGTGACTGGGATCGATCGCCATGGATGTTCCTCCCCGGGCCTCGGGCCCCGGCTATCCTGGCCCGGCGGGCGCGCCAGTTCAATTACCTCGAAGGTAATGGCGGAGCGGCGGGCCCCGGTGTACCGTGCCCGCCATGAGGCACGCCGGCCCCACGGTCAGGAAGCCCCGGGCGAGCCCGGTGGGCCAGCTCATCAAGCAGTGGCGCGAGCGCCGGCGGCTGAGCCAGCTGAGCCTGGCCGTCGACGCCGAGATCTCCACCCGCCATCTGAGCTTCATCGAGACCGGCCGCTCCCAGCCGAGCCGCGACATGGTCCTGCTCCTGGCGCGCGCCCTCGAGGTCCCGCCGCGAGGGCGCAACGACCTGCTCGCCGCGGCGGGCTACGCGCCGGTCTACCGGGAGACCGCGCTCGACGCCCCGCAGATGAGCGACGTCCGCCGCGCACTCGACTTCACCCTGCGCCAGCAGGAGCCCTTCCCGGCCCTGGTCGTCGACGGGCACTGGAACCTCCTGATGAGCAACCAGGGCGCCCAGCGGCTGATGGCGCGCTTCGTCTCCCCCGAGGACATGGCCGCGGTGGGCGGCCGTCCGAACGCGATGCGTCTCTTCTATCACCCGCGCGGGATGCGGCCCTACATCGTGAACTGGGAGGCCACCGCGGCGGCCCTCATCCAGTGGCTGCACCACGACCTGGCCCGTGGCGTCGGCGACGACGAGACGCGCCGCCTGCTCGACGAGCTGCTCTCGTATCCCGACGTGCCCCAGAAGTGGCGCAGCCTCGACCTCGACGTGACCCCGGTCCCGTTCCTGGCCGTCGAGATGCGGAAGGGCGACTTCCACGTCAAGTTCTTCTCCACCCTCGCGAGCCTCGGCGTGCCCTACGACATCACGCTGCACGAGCTGCGGGTGGAGTGCTTCTTCCCCGCGGACACCACGAGCGAGGATCTCCTGCGGGGGCTCGCCGGGTGAAGTACGTGCTCCTCTACGAGTCGTCGCCCGACGTGCGCGTGAAGGCGCCGGTGCACTTCTCCGCCCACCGGGCGCGCATGCAGGATTTCCACTGGCGCGGCACCCTCCTGATGGCCGGCCCCTTCGGCGACCCGGAGCGGGAAGGGTCGATGGGCGTCTTCACCACCCGCGAGGCCGCCGAGGAGTTCGCGCAGGGCGACCCGTTCGTCCTCCACGGCGTCGTCGCGCGATGGCACGTCCGCGAGTGGAACGAGGTCCTGGGATGACGACGGCGCCCGCCCGACCCACCCAGTTCGGCCGCATCCACCCTCCCGACGAGGCGTGGCTGGCGAAGAACCCGCCCGAGCCGATCCTCGAGCCCGACCTGCCGATCATCGACACCCACCATCACCTGTGGGACCGCGGCGGCCATCGCTACTTCCTGCCCGACTTCCTGGCCGACGTGGCCACCGGACACCACGTCGCCGCCACCGTGTTCCTCGAGTGCCACTCGATGTACCGCGCGGGCGGACCCGCGGAGATGCGGCCGGTCGGCGAGATCGAGTTCGTCGCCGGCCAGGCCGCGATGAGCGCGAGCGGCATCTACGGGCCGACTCGCGTGGCCGCCGGCATCGTGGGCTTCGCCGACCTGACCCTGGGCGACCGCGTCGAGCCGGTGCTCGAAGCGCAGCTGCGGGCGGGGGGCGGGCGATTCCGCGGGGTGCGCCACTCCGCGGCGTGGGACGCGAGCGACATCATCGGCAACAGCGAGGCCGCCGGCGGCCCCCATCTCTATCAGCGCGCGGAGTTCCGCGCCGGGCTCGCGCGCCTGACCCGTCTCGGCCTCTCGCTCGACGCGTGGGTCTTCCATCCCCAGCTCGGCGAGGTGGCGGAGCTGGCCCGGGCCCACCCGGACGCCAACATCATCCTGGGCCACGTGGGCGGCGTGCTCGGCTACGGCCCCTACACCGGCCAGCAGAAGGAGGTCTTCACGGCCTGGAAGGCGCAGATGACCGAGGTGGCGCGGTGCCCCAACGTGAACCTGAAGCTCGGCGGGATGATGATGCGCCTGGCCGCGTACGACTACCGGACCGAGCCCCGGCCGCCCACCTCCACCGAGCTGGCCGCGCTCTGGCGCCCCTACTTCGAGACCGGCATCGAGCTCTTCGGACCGGGCCGCTGCCTGTTCGAGAGCAACTTCCCGGTCGACAAGATGGGCATCGGCTGGGCCGCGCTCTGGAACGCGTTCAAGCGCATCGTCGCGGGCGCCTCCGCCGCCGAGAAGCAGGCGATGTTCGCGGGCACCGCGCGCCGGGTGTACCGCCTGGACTGATGGACCGGTACCGCGCGGCCAATCGCGGGCTCTGGGACGCCTGGACGCGGATCAATCTTCGCTCCGAGATGTACGACGTCGAGGCGTTCGCGGCGGGGCGCGGCCGCGACCTCGACCCGATCGCCCGGGCGGGGCCGGGCGACGTCCGCGGCAAGACGCTGCTCCACCTGCAGTGCCACTTCGGCATGGACACCATCCGCTGGGCTCGGCACGGCGCCACCGTGACCGGGGTGGACTTCTCGGAGGAGGCCATCACCGCGGCGCGCGCCCTCGCGGCGCGGATGGGCGTGCCGGCGACCTTCGTCCAGAGCGATCTCTACGACCTGCCGTCGACCCTCGCCGGTCGCTTCGACGTGGTCTTCACCTCCCACGGCGTGCTCGGCTGGCTCCCGGATCTCGAGCGCTGGGCCCAGATCATCGCGGGCTACCTGGCCCCGGGCGGCGTCTTCTACATCGTCGAGGCGCACCCGATCCTCCAGTGCTTCAACGATCGGCTGACCGAGCCCGATCTGCGCATGCTCTACCCCTACTTCCACGGGCCCGAGCCCATCCGCGAGGAGCGCGCCGGCTGCTACAGCACTCCCGACGCGCCGATCACGAGCGTCGAGCACGTCTGGCTGCACTCGCTGTCGAGCATCATCGGCTCGCTCCTCCGCGCCGGTCTGCGCATCGAGTCCTTCGAGGAGTACCCGTTCCTCGGCTGGAAGTTCTTCCCATGGATGGAGCAGGGCGCCGACGGCTGGTGCCGCCTGCCCGCGGATTCCCGCCTGCCCCAGGGGCCCGGGAGCCTGCCGCTGATGTTCTCGCTGAAGGCGAGCCGCGGCCCCACGGGGTAGACTCCCCTTCGCATGGACTTCGGGCATTCCGCCGTCGAGCAGACCTTCGCGGACGAGGTGCGCGCCTTCCTGCGGGCGCACCCCCCGGACACCTTTCCGCCCGACGGCACCGACGCCGGCTACGGCTCGGGCGCGCACTCCCGCGCCTTCACCGCCGCGCTCGGCGAGCGCGGCTGGCTCAGCCTGACCTGGCCGCGGGAGCACGGCGGCCAGGAGCGGCCCATGGGCTTCCAGCTCGTGCTGCTGGAGGAGCTGGCCGTGGCCGGCGCTCCCTTCGGTCCGCTCGCCGGCTGCCTCCAGGTGGCCGAATCGATCATCCGCCACGGGTCGGCCACGCTGCAGCGGGAGATCCTGCCGCAGGTGGCCCGGGGCGACGCCACGTTCTGGCAGGGCTACAGCGAGCCGGGCGCCGGCTCCGATCTGCTCGCCCTCGAGACGCGGGCGCGCCTCGACGGCGACCACTGGGTGCTCGACGGCCGCAAGATCTGGTCGAGCCACGCCGGCATCGCGACCTACGGCACGGTGCTCGCGCGCACCGATCCCGCGTCGACCCGCAGCCGCGGTCTCAGCATGCTGATGGTCGACAACCGGCTGCCCGGGCTCGAGCTGCGGCCGATCCGCAGCCTCACCGGGCAGGTCTATCACTACGAAGTCTTCATGGACGCGGTGCGGGTGCCGCGCGAGTGGGTCCTGGGGAAGCCGGGCGAGGGCTTCGGCCAGCTCCTGCACGGGCTCGACACCGACCGCTTCTGGGGCCGCTTCTACAAGGCGCCGTTCCTCCGCCGCATCCTGGGACTGCTGGTCGAGTACGTGCGCGCCGAGCGGCCCAACGATGCGGTGGCGCGGCACCGGCTGGCCCACGCCGCCATCGAGATCGCCGCCCTCCGCGCCCTCTTCCATCGCGCGGCGTGGCTCATCGAGCAGGGCCTGCCGGCCACCGGCCCGGTCTCCGCCGCCAAGGTCATGGCCGACGAGCTGGGGCAGCGGGTGCTGTCGCTCGGCATGGAGCTGCTCGGCCCGTACGGCGTGCTCCGCGCGGGCTCCCGCTGGGCCAGGCTCCGCGGAGAGATCGAGCATCAGTACCAGACGAGCTGGGGCCACACCCTGGCCGGCGGCACTTCGGAGATCCAGCGCACGACCATCGCGGTGCGCGCTCTCGGCCTGCCCGCCGAGCCGCGCGGGCGCGGATAGGCGGCGCGCCGGTGGACCTGTCCTTCTCGTCCGCGCAGCTGCTCCTCCAGCAGTCGGCGCGGGCCTTCCTCCTGCAGCGCTGCCCGCCCGAGCGGGTGCAGGAGCTGGCGCTCGACCCCCGGGGCTTCGCGGCCGATCTCTGGAAGGAGATCGCGACGCTCGGCTGGCCCGGGCTCCTGATCTCGCCGGAGCTCGGGGGAAGCGGCGGCTGCGTCGCCGACGCGCTCGCGCTGGTCGAGGAGCTGGGCCGCGCGTGCTTCCCGAGCCCGTTCATCGCGAGCGCCGTCGTCGCCACCACCGCGCTCGGGCGGGCCGAGAGCCGGCGCGCCCGCGACCTGCTCGCCTCCCTGGCCATGGGAGAGCGGATCTGCACGCTCGCGCTCCTCGAGGGCTCGGCCGGACTCGACCCGGGACGCCTGACCGGCCGCAAGCTCTTCGTCCCGGACGCGCACGTGGCCACCGACGTGCTCGTGCTGGCGAGCGGTCCCGCCGGGCCGACCGCGCTCCTGCTGCCGATGGACCGCGCCGGCATCGCCGCGCATCCGCTCAACAGCATGACCGGCGAGAAGCTCTTCGAGCTCGTCCTCGCGGACGTCGAGATCCGATCGGACGATCTGCTCGGCGCGCCCGGAGAGGCCTGGGCGCTCCTCACCCCCGCCGTGCGCGTAGGCGCGGTCGCCCGCAGCGCGGAGATGGCGGGCGCCGCGCAGCGGGTGCTCGAGCTCTGCGTCGAGCACGCCCGGGTGCGCGTGCAGGGCGGCCGCCCCATCGGCGCGCACCAGGCCATCCAGCACGCGTGTGCGGACTCGTACCGGGACGTCGAGAGCGCGCGGTGGCTCACCTGGGAGGCGGAGTGGAAGCTCGCCACCGGCCGGCCCGACGCCGACGCCGCGGTGGCCGCGGCCAAGGCCTACGGCGGCGAGGCCGCGCTGCGCGTGGCCCGCCGGGCCCACCAGACCATGGGCGCCATCGGCTACAGCGAGGAGCATCCGCTCCACCTCTTCCACAAGCGGATCCTCGCGGCCTCCCTGGACGCGGGCGACCCGACCCAGCACCTGGACGCGGTCGCCAGATCGATCGGGCTGGCCTAGGATCGGACCAGGATGAAGGACATCGGCGCGCTCGACCACCAGCGGTACGTGGCTCTCGCGACCTTCCGTCGCAGCGGCGCCGAGGTCAGGACTCCGGTCTGGTTCGCGGCGATGGACGGCAAGCTCTACGTGTTCAGCGCCGGCGACTCCGGCAAGGTCAAGCGCCTGCGCCACTCGTCCCGCGCACGGGTCGCGACCTCCGACGTGCGCGGCAACGTTCGCGGCGAGTGGTGGGACGCTCACGCCCGCATCGTCACCGAGCCTCGCGTGATCGAGCGGGCGCACGCCGCGATGCGGGTGAAGTACGGCTGGCAGGCGCGGCTGGGCGACCTGTTCTCCCGGCTCACCGGCCGGCTCCCGCGACGGGCCTGGATCGAGGTCCAGATCTGAGCCGTGGTCTCCCCGCGAGCCGTCCACACCGCGAGGACCGCCCTCTGGATCACGTGCGGCTGGATCGGAGCGACCCTGCTCGTGCACTGGGTCGTCCGGCGAGTGCCGACCCACCTGGCCCGGGAGCTCGCCGCGACCGCCACCGGAGCGGTCATCGGGCTCGGCAGCGCGTGGTTCGAGCTGCGCCTGATTCCGCGCCACGTGCGCTCGATGACCGTCGGCGGTCTTCTCCTGGTGCGGACCTTCTTCTACGTCACCCTGTGCGCCGTCGTCATCCACGCCGTGACGATGAGCCTGCTGGGGCTCTCCGAGCACGGAGGCTTGCTCGCGTACTACACGTCCGAGCAATACCGGGATTTCGTCCTGGGCGGCCGGTTCCTGGTGGCGCTGGGGATCCTCACGCTGGCGAGCTTCCTCATCAACTTCTTCCGGCAGCTCAACCGGATGCTCGGTCCGGGAACGCTGGTGAGTCTCCTGCTGGGCCGGTATCACCGACCCGTCGCGGAGGAGCGCATCTTCATGTTCCTCGATCTGAACGACTCCACCGCGATCGCGGCGGCGCTGGGTCCCCTCCGCTTCAACGACTTCAAGAACGACTTCTTCCACGACATCGCGGAGCCGATTCTCGAGACGCGCGGCCGGATCTACCAGTACGTCGGAGACGAGGCGGTGGTGACCTGGACCGTCGAGCGCGGGCTCCACCAGGGCAACTGTCTCCGCTGCGTCTTCCTCGTGACCGAGCGCATCCACGAGCGGAAGGATCGGTATCTCGCGCGGTATGGGGTCGTCCCCCAGTTCAAGGCCGGACTCCACGGGGGACCCGTCGTCACCGCCGAGATCGGCGACATCAAGAAGGACATCGTCCACAGCGGCGACACGGTCAACACCGCGGCCCGGGTCGAGGCCCAGTGTCGCCCACTGGAGCGGCGCGTGCTGGTGTCGGCGGCGCTGCTGGACCGGTGCCGGGTCCCCGAGGAGCTCGAGGTCGAGGACATGGGCGAGCACGAGCTGCGCGGCAAGGCCGAGTCCCTCCGGCTCTACAGCGTCCGGGCGCGCGCGTAGGCGGGCGCCTCGCGTCCCCGGCGCCCTACCAGGGCAGGATCGCGGGCGCGTACTCCGGGATCCGCTCCTCCACCGTCATCAGCGGCTCGATGCCGTAGAGCGTGCGCGCATTCTCGCCCATCAGCTTCTTCTGCGCCGCGACCGGCACCTTGAACTCGGCCATGTGGTGCAGCCCGTCCCACGCGTCCTCGGCGTCGTGGTGCGGATAGTCCGACGACCAGATCGCGATGTCCTGGAACACGTCCCACAGGCGGTAGACCAGCGTCTCGTCCGACTCGAAGCCGATGAAGCAGCGCTCGTTGAACACGTCGACCGGATCACGGATGAGCCGGTTGTCGCGCTGGAAGGCGAACAGGTTCGAGAAGTTCGAGGAGCGCGCCAGGACCAGCGGGAGCCACGAGGCGTTGGATTCCAGCACCGCCGCCTTCAGCTTCGGGAACTTCTCCAGCCAGCCGGTCTGGACCACCACGGTCACCCACGTCATCGCCTCCAGCAGGAAGCCAAGCGTCTCGGAGGCGTCGATGGCCGGATCCATGGCCGCGGTGATGTTCGACACGAACTGGCCGGGCGAATAGACCACGGACTCGTCGGTGAAGAGCAGCCCCTGGCCCGAGTGGCCGCGCGCCTGGGCCATGCGCTCGCCCCATTCGGGCGTCAGCGCTTCGCGGGAGGGGAAGGTGTGCATGGCCAGCACCATCCCGGTGGCCTCGAACTCGCGCCACAGCGGGTCGAACTCGGCCAGGGTGGGATAGCGCCCGTTCCAGAAGCAGGGGCGCACCGCCGCCGCCTTGAAGCCCAGCTTGGCGACTCGCCGGAGCTCCGCGATCGACGCCTCGACGCTCTGCAAGGGCAGGACGGCGCAGGGAAACAGCCGCCTCTTGTCGGCGGCGCAGTAGTCGAGCACCCAGTTGTTGTAGGCCTGGGCCAGCACCGTCGCGGCCTCGACGCTGCGCACCAGGGCCAGACGCACGAACCACGTGGGGAACAGCATCACCTGGTCGGTGCCCAGCGCGTCCATGTCCTGAAGCCGCGCCTGCGGGTCGCGGCAACCGAGCAGGCGCCCGAACTTCCCCTGCCATGCTGCGGTGCCCGGGGTGAGCTTGCCCACCTCCTTCTTGTCCCAGCGTGCCCAGCCGACCTCGGCCGCGTTCGAGCGCTCGCGCGCGGCGGGGACCACGCGCCCGTTGATGAAGAGCGGATCGCTGTCGGTGTGGAAGCAGAACTGCGTCTTCACCCAGGCGCGGCTGCGGGCCGGCACGTACTCGTCCCATATCGCCGGCGGCTCGACGACGTGGCTGTCACAGTCGAAGACCGGGAAATCCTTGCGTGCGTTCGTGGCCACGGCGACCCTCCTGTCTCTTTCAATGTCGAGAGGGGCATTCTATTATCCGGGGGAGGCATGGACAAGACTCCGGGGATCGAGCGCTTCTCGCTATCGGGGCGCGTCGTGCTGGTCACCGGCGCGACGCGGGGGCTCGGGCTCGCGATCGCGCGCGGCATGGCGGCGGCCGGCGCCGCGGTCGGGATCAACGGTCGCGACCCGGCACGGGCCGGCGAGGTCGCGGACAGTATTCCGAACGCCTTCCCCGCTCCCTTCGACATCACCGATCCGAGCGCGGGGGCGGAGGCGATGACCGCGATCGTCGCCCGGTACGGCCGCCTCGACTGCCTCGTCAACAACGCGGCGGTGCGCGACCGCCGGGCCCTGGAGGAGATTGCGGCCGAGGACTTCCGCCGTCTGATGGAGACCAACCTGGTGGCGCAGTACGAGCTTTCTCGCCTCGCCGCGCGGCACATGGCGGCCCGCGGCCAGGGGCGACTCGTCTTCGTCTCCTCGATGGTGGGGCCGCGGTCGTTTCAGGGCGATCCGGCCTACGTGGCCTCGAAGGGCGGACTCGAGGCCCTGATGCGCGCGCTCGCGGTCGAGCTGGGCCAGAAGGGGATCGCGGCCAACGCGATCGCGCCCGGATTCTTCCTGACCGACGGAAACGCCCCGTTCTTCTCCCAGCCGCGGGTGGTCGAGCTCGCGCGGCGCATCCCGCTGCAACGGTTCGGCCAACCCGACGAGCTGGTGGGCGCCGTCATCTTCCTGGCCTCCGACGCCGCGTCCTACATCACGGGCCAGGTCCTGACCGTGGACGCCGGCCTGTCGGTCGCTCTCTAGCGAACGCCGGGGCGCGCGCGTGGCCAAAGGTCGGGGCTCGAAGTTGGCACCTATTGCTGGAGGCACCCCATGGACGTGGAGCGGCTGATCCAGCGGGCCCAGCAAGGAGACCTCGACGCGTTCGCGGAGGTCACGCGGCGCTTCCAGCACATGGCCTTCGGCTACGCCGTGGCCCTGCTGCGCGATCTTCAGCAAGCGGAAGACGTGGTCCAGGAAGCCTTCGTCGCCGCCTGGTTCGGGCTGCGCGGCCTCGCCGATCCGGCCGCCTTCCCCGGTTGGCTCAGGGGTATCGTGCGGCACCAGGCGTACCGCGTCCTGAGGCAGCGACCGCGAGCCCCCCTGCCGCTCGAGGCCGCCCTGGGTGTGCCGGCCAACGGAAGCGGGCCGGACCGCCGAGCCGAGGAGAGAGAGCAGGTCGCCGCCGTGCTGGGCGCCATCGCGGAGCTCCCGAGCCCGGTGCGCGAGGTGATGACGCTCTTCTACGTCCACGACTGCACCCAGCAGGACATCGCCACATTCCTGAGCCTCCCGGTGACGACGGTGAACAACCGCCTGCACGCGGCCAGACAGCAGCTCAAGCGAGGGACACTGATCATGGTCAAGGACACGCTCGAAGCGCATCGGCTCCCCGACGACTTCGCGGCCCGGATCGGCCGCATCGTGCGAACCCACGAGGGCGTGGTCGAGGTCCTCTTCGACCCGACCAACCTGCCCGACCCTCTCACCGAGCTGACCGTCAGCGACACGCCCCGACGGCGCGCGGTCACGGTCCAGGTGGTCCAGCTGCTGGAGGGCGGCGTCGTCCGCTGCGTCCCGCTGTCACCGACCGACGGGCTGACCGCGGGCATGACCGTGCTGAGCGCCGGGCGGCGCATCGAGGCTCCGGCCGGGCGGGAGGCGCTCGACCGAGCGGTGCGGCTCCTGGCCGGCCCGGTTCGCGAGCCCGATCGGAAGCCGGAGCTACTCCCGACCGGCATCAAGGTCATCGACGTGATGTGCCCGCTCGTGCGAGGTGGGACGGTCGCTGTCGCGGGCGAGCTTCGAACCGGGGCATCCGTCGTCGTGGAGGAGCTCTGCCGCCGCCTCAGCCAAGAGCCGGGAGGCGTCTCGATCTTCGCGTTCATCCCGCCATACGACGCCCCGGAGCGCGCGTTCCAGGAGATGTGGGCAAAGGAGGGGTACACCGGGGGCACCGCCGGCACGGTGCAGACGTTCTACTTCCTCGGCCAGGAGGAGTGGACGGCCGAGCGCCTCGCGACGCTGCCCTCGGTGGATGCGGTCATCCGCCTGTCGAAGGACCTCGCGCAGCTCGGGATCTACCCGACCGTCGACCCGCTCGCCTCCCGGTCCCGCCTCCTGGACATGGGCCTCGTGAGTCCGGAGCACGCGGAGATCGCCGCGCGGGTCCGGCAAGCGCTCCCGGCCACGGGGGCGGAGACCCCGGCGAGCCCGGAAGGCGAGCTGCTGAAGCAGCGCGCCCGCAAGGTCCAGCGGTTCTTCGCCCAGCCGTTCTACGTGGCCGAGCCGTACACGCACCGGCCCGGCGTCACCGTCAGCCGGGCCGAGGCCCTCCAAATCTGCCGCGAGACCCTCGACGGCGTGCACGATCGGCTCCCCGAGGCGGCGTTCTACTTCACGGGAGGAATGGACGAGATCCGTGCGACGGTGGAGGTCGAGGGATCGAAGCCATGACCGAGCAGAAGCCGCCGGGGATGAGCTGGGAGTCGTGGATCGAGCAGCAGATCCGGGAGGCGCGCGAGGCCGGCCTCTTCGACAACCTGCCGGGCGCCGGGAAACCGCTGCCGGGCCTCGCCGAAGGATACGACCCGCTCTGGTGGGTCAAGCAGCTCGTGCAGCGGGAGCAGATCTCCGTTCTACCGCCGTCCCTCGAGGTGCTCCGCAAGGTCGAATCCGAGATGGCGGCGGTCTGGCAGCTCGCCGACGAGGCCAAGGTCAGGTCTCGAATCCTGGCGCTGAACCGCGAGATCGCCAAGGTGAACGCGCGGGCCACCGAGGGCCCGCCCACCCGCCTGGGTCCGCTCGACGTGGAGGCGATCGTCGTGGAATGGCGCGCCCGGCGAAAGCCCACCTGACGGCTTCACACAACTTTACCTTCCGGACAAATTCCGTTCACGCGGCGCCGGCAGGCTGACTCCCGAAAGGAGATCCGCCATGACCGACACGACTCAGACGCCGCAGCCACCCGCGGACACCTCCCGCCGACGCTTCTTCCGGCGGGCCGCCATCGCGACCCTCATCGCGGCCCTCGCCACCGGCATCGGCCTCAAGGCCTTCGCCTACGGGCACGGGTTCGGGGGCTGGCACCGCGGGGGATTCATGGGCGGGCCGATCGATCCGGCCCGCCTCGACGAGCACCTCGACCGGATGCTCAAGCACCTGTACGTGGAGGTGGATGCCACCGACGCCCAGAAGCAGCAGCTCGCTCCCATCGTGAAGGCGGCCGCCCGCGACCTGCTGCCGATGCGCGACCGGATGCGCGACGCGCGGATGCAGGCGGTGGCGCTCCTGTCGCAGCCCACGGTTGACCGGGCCGCGCTCGAGGCCCTGCGGGCCAACCAGCTCCAGCTCGCCGAGCAGGCGTCCCGCCGCGTGACCCAGGCCCTGGCCGACGCCGCCGACGTGCTCACGCCCGACCAGCGCAAGGCGCTCTCCGACCGAATCGAGCGCTGGCACGGACACCGCGGGTAGACTGATGCGGTGGCCTCCCGGATCCTGATAGTCGAGGACGATCGCCGCCTCGCCGAGATGATCTCCGACTATCTCGGCGAGGCGGGCTTTCACGTGACGGTGGAAGCAGACGGTCGCGACGGGCTCGGGCGCCTCTCCCGCGAGCCCCACGATGCGCTCGTGCTGGACCTGACCCTGCCCGACCTGGACGGCCTCGAGGTGTGCCGGCAGCTGCGCGCGTTCTCCGACATCCCGGTGCTCATGCTGACCGCGCGGGGAGAGCCGATGGACCGCGTGATCGGTCTCGAGGTAGGCGCCGACGACTATCTGCCCAAGCCCTTCGAGCCCCGCGAGCTGCTCGCGCGGCTGCGCGCGATCCTGCGAAGGTCGGGCCGGACCCGATCCGCCGCGACGCTCCGCTTCGGCCGGCTCGACATCGATCGCGACGCGCGGCAGGTGCGGCTCGACGGGGTGGAGCGGAGCCTCACCGCGCACCAGTTCACCCTCCTGGTGTCGCTCGCCGAGCGCGCGGGCCGGGTCCTGTCGCGCGAGGCCCTCATGGACCTGGTACGGGGCGAAGAGCTCGAGGCCTTCGACCGATCGATCGACGTCCACGTCTCGCGCATCCGCGCCGTGATCGAGGACGACCCGAAGCGGCCGCGTCGCCTCCTCACCGTGCGCGGCGTCGGCTACGTCTTCGCCCGGCAACAGGATTGATGCGCCGGCTCTACCTCCGCATCTACGTGGCGGTCCTGGCGAGCCTGGTGGCCTTCGCCCTGGTGGCCGGCCTCGTCTGGCGCCTGCTCGGCGACGGAGGCCCGAGCGGCTACGCCTTCGAGGTGGCGGGGGTGCTCGCCCAGAACGTGCTGCCCCCCGTCGAGGCGCCGCCGACCGAGCAACAGGCGGCGCTCGAGCGGCTCGCCGCGAATCTCCGCGCCGACGTGGCGCTCTTCGCGTCCGATCGGAGGCCCCTCGCGCGCGTCGGCCAGGCGGTCCCCGCGCCCGACCCCGGCCGCGAGCACAGCGGCTGGATCCGCGCGTGGGGCGGCCCGGCCGGCGTGGTCCACCTGCGCGACGGCCGGTGGCTGGTCGCGCGCGTGCGGCCGGAGCATCGCCCGTCGGGCGCTCCCTTCTTCCTCATGCTGGGCCTGCTCGCGCTCGCGGTCGGCATCGGCGCCTATCCGGTGGTGCGGCGCCTGACCGCGCGGCCGGAGCGCCTGCAGGCGGGCGTCGAGTCGCTGGGCGCGGGGCATCTCACGGCGCGGGTCCGCGTCGAAGGGCACGACGAGGTGGCGCGGCTCGCCGAGACCTTCAACCGGGCCGCCGCGCGCATCGAGGAGCTGGTGGGCGCCCACAAAACGCTCCTGGCCAACGCTTCTCACGAGCTCCGCACGCCGCTCACCCGCATCCGCATGGCGGTGGAGCTGCTGAAGGACGGCGTGGAGCCGCGGCGCCGGCTCGACCTGGAGCGCGACATCGCGGAGCTCGACACCCTGATCGACGAGATCCTGCTCGCCAGCCGCCTCGACGTGATCGAGGCCCGCGAGGTGGACGAGGACGTGGACCTGCTGGCCCTCGCCAGCGAGGAGTGCGCCCGCTACGAGCAGGCCACCCTCGAGGGCGAGCCGGCCACGGTCCGGGGCGATCCGCGGCTGCTGCGCCGGATGATCCGCAACCTGCTCGAGAACGCCCGGCGTCACGGCGCGCCACCCGTCGACGTGCACGTGCACCGGACCGGACCGACGGTCGAGCTGACGGTGTGCAACCACGGCCCCGGCATCCCGGACGCCGCGGGCGAGGACGTCTTCCGGCCCTTCCGGCGACTCGGGACGAGTGCGGCCGGCGGGGCCGGGCTCGGGCTCGCCCTGGTGCGTCAGATCGCGCGCCGTCACGGGGGCGAGGCGCGCTACCTCGGCCACGACCGCGCCGGGAGCTGCTTCGCGGTGACGCTACCGAGCCTCCCGCCCGGCTAGAGCGGCGGCGACGCGAGGGTCATCGAGTGGCCCGGCTCGCGAGCGGATGCAGCACGTCGATCGCCCAGCCCACGTCCAGGCGCTCCCCGAGCCACCCGGCGAGCCCGGTGCGCGCATGGAGCTGGAGCCCCTGCGCCACGTGCTGCGCCCGGAGCGCCGACACCGGATCCGCGGGCAGCGCCGGGGTCGGCGGCACGTCCGGCAGGAGCCGGCCATCCGGCCGCCAGAACCGGAGCTCGCCGTCGGGCAATTGCTCGATCCGATAGCCCTCTTCGTGCACCGCGCGGTGGTGGCGTCGGCAGAGGAGCGCGAGGTTCGATAGCGTGGTCGGGCCGCCTTGCGCCCAGTGCCGCACGTGATGGCCCTCCCCGACCCGCACGTGGCAGCCCGGGAACCGGCAGCTCCGGTCGCGATGGAGCAGCGCCCGCCGGAGTGCCGGCGGAATCGTCCGCGTTCGAGCTCCGACCTCAGTCACCCGCCCGTTCTCGTCGTGCCGCATCACCACTCGGCTCGCGTCACACGCCAGCCGGCGGGACGTTTCCACGGAAACGTGGCTCCCCTCTTCCAGCACGGATTGGCCGGGTTGCGCGGGATCCGCCAGCACCGCAGCATCCACGTGGACCACAACCTGATATCGCTCGCCCGGGGCTCCGGGATCGATCTCGTGATGCAGCGCCGTCTCCGCGAGCAGAGCCACCGCGTCCGCTTGCTGCTGCGGCCGGGTCGGGGCCTCCAAGGCCGCGTCGGATGTGGTCGGAACGCTGGCGAGGCGCCGCTGATAAAGCGTCTCGCGGGCCGCGTCGAGCGCGCGCAGAAACAGCGCGCCCAGTTCCGGTGTTAGCCGGCCGCGGAGCACCACGGAGCCGTCCTCGTCACTGTAGACGTGCAGGGCGCGGGCCACGTGCTGGCGCGCGGCCTCGCGCGCCTCCCTCCGACG
>WNFF01001064.1_pt1 | contig 21749 bp, 21 predicted proteins | sample 5400441 | NCBI WGS metagenome assembly WNFF01 (sample SAMN13153345, study PRJNA577476) | soil metagenome | isolation source: 120 cm saprolite under Douglas fir tree site 2 hole 3 replicate 1 | place: USA:California | collected 2015-04-18
ACATCGGCGACCATGGCCTTAAGCGTCGCCATCGGCAGATGCACATTGGTGAACCGCTTGTGGCTGGCGCCATCGGCGCTGAAGAACGGCTCGTCGAGCTTGAGCAGCACCATCGAACCCGGCCGCATGCTGAATTCGCGGCCGCGATGCAGCACCTGGGCGTCGCGGTTGCCGGTGTTGCGCGCGAGGCAGTAGCGGTCGTCATTGGTCTCGATTACCTGGCGGCGTTCGCGCCGCACCGTGGTGAAGGTGCCGTCGCAGCGGCCAAGCATGGTGGTGCCGATGTGGATGGAATTCATCGCGGCGCGGAAGGGCACGTCGGGGGCCGGATCGAGTTCGCCGGTATTTGAAAAGTGCTCGAACAGTTCGGCGAAGGAGAGAAAGCGCTGCCGGTCGTCCAGCCCCTGCGGCAGCATCTCGGTCGACAGCATTTTCTTGATGACGGACATCGGAGGGGCACAGGCTGGGGGCGGCGCAACAATCTGGCCGCCGGGAAATGAACGCGGCCTGAAGGTCGCGCAAGGCTAGCAACACCCGAGGGTGAATGAAACAGCGCCGGACAGTCCAAATCCACTTGTCCCGGACGCCCACCAGTCCAAGACGAGGCCGAAGCTCAGGCTTACCGATGCGGCGCAGCGGCCGCCGCAATGTCGCGTCCGATTCGGCCGTCGCCTGTCCGCAACCGGAATTGCCAGGGGTTTTGATAACACCCGTCAAAGGAGAAAACGACATGACGACTTCTTCCGCCCGCGCCATGCTGCTTGGCGCCGCCATCGCCGCCAGCATGGGCATCGGCTACGCCATCGGCGCGCAGCCGCACATGACCGCGAGCATCGGATTGCTGCAATCGGCGCGCGGCGAACTCGCCGCGGCGACGCCGAACAAGGGCGGCCACCGCGAGCGCGGCCTGACGCTGATCGACCAGGCGATATCGGAAGTCCGCGCCGGCATCGCGTTTGCCGGCAACTGACGCGATGGCGCCTTTCATTCATTCCATTCAAGGGAGAAGTTCATGAACCGATTGATCGCAGCCGCTTTCCTGGCCGGCACGCTGATGGGCGCCGGTGTCGCCAACGCGATGCCACGGGCGGCACTGGCGGCCGCACCGGGCGCCGATGTCATCGAAGTCGCCGGCGGATGCGGCCCGGGCTGGCATCGCGGACCCTATGGCGGATGCCGGCGCAACTACGCCAATCCGGCGGCGCACGCCTGCCCGCGCGGATGGTATCTCGGACCATACGGCCGTTGCCGCGCCAACGGGAGCTAGGGATTTCGATCACGTAGCGATACTGCATCACCTGCGCGGCGGGCCGAAAGGTCCGCCGTTTTTGTGCAGAGCATGATCCGGAAAAGCGGGAGCCGGTTTGCAAAAGATCATGCTCAAACAAAGAGATGAGATCATGATCCGATCCAATCTCATCGGCACATGATCCGGGGTTTCAAGATCGCAGCGTCGGGCCTGTCAGGTGGAAGGCAGCGGTTGCGGTTCTTCAACCATCCTGTGCGTGAGCCACGACGACAGCGTCGCGGGGACAAAGCCTACCAGGCCGTACAGGATGAACTGGAGAACACCGCTGTCCGGCCCACGGGAACCGTAGAGAAATTCCGCCGCCGTAAACGCGACCACACCAACGATCAGCAGCCGAACGGGCCAGCCAATCCGTTTGACGTGGAAAAGAATATCATCCACGGCGCCGAGCATCAGAGCCGGCCAGATGCCAAAGAGATAGGCGTACTGAAGCGTCTTGGCGAATACCACGAACAGCTTTGCGACCTCCGACAGGTCGGTGTGGGTCCAGTAGCCGGACATCACGGTAGTCGCCACCAGCAGCAGGAACCCGCCGAGCAGCGGCCCCAACGCCGCAAAGATCAGATACCGCTTCATGCCGCCTCCTCGCGCCTTTTGTCCCGTATGGCAGTTTCGCACTTGCGGGAATTGCGTCAACCGTTTGCGCAGAACCCCTGGCTTGTTGGGTGCGGGAGCAGACACGTCCTCCCTAAGCCCGCGTCAACCAAACCCTCGGACTTGAAATTGGTAAGACGGTAAGCTAACTTACAGATATGAACCGCATCTCTCGCCAGCCCGCCGCGTTCTCGAAGGTCTCGGTCAAGAGCCAGACCGTGATTCCGCGTGAGGTGCGCGAACGACTGAAGCTTAAGCCCGGCGATACCTTGCGCTATCGCGTAACCGACGACGGCGTCCTGCTCGACAAGGCGACCGAAGCCGGCGACGATCCGTTCGCAGCGTTTTCGGAATGGACATCCGAGGCGGACGAGAAGGCCTATGGCGGATTGTAATTTCGTGCCTCACCTCCGCCCTTGCGGGGAAGGTCGACGCGTTCGGCCGCGATCTTGCGCGCCTGCGCCCGCCGGGAGAGGGGGGCGTTGAGCAGGCGAACCGCCAACCCTGCCCCGCGCGGCGGGCAACAACAGAAGGACCGCTTCGACGCCTTCGACATCGTCGTGGTGCCATTTCCTTATGCCGACCGTCTCGCCGAAAAACGTCGTCCAGCGCTGGTCATTTCCAATCGCAGGCTCGCACCCTTCGGACTGATCTGGGTGGCAATGATCACCAGCGCCGACAATGCACCATGGTCGTGCGACGTCACGATCGTCGATCTCGCCCGGGCCGGTCTGCCCGCGCCATCCGTCGTGCGCACCGCGAAGATCGCCTGCATCGAACCTGCGCGGATCGAGCGCCGCGCCGGACGACTCGACAAAGCTACCGCAAAAGCCGTGGCGCAGAAGTTGAAGGGATATTTGGGAACGTGATGAACGCGGGCCGCAACACGCCCCGACGCCAGCGCCGTCCTACTCGCCCCAGGTCACGAACGCGTCGTTGAAGGCGCGCTCGCCCGGGGCGCCTTTTTCGATGGCGATGATGGCGCGGCGCTGGTTGACATAGACCAGCGGCACGTCGAACCACGAGCGCTCTTTCAGAAGCTGCAGGTTGCGCTGGCGGTCGGCATCGACATTCGACAGACCGACCAGGAAGAAGCCGTCGGTGACCTTGACGGCGAGCCCCGCCAGCGGCGTGCCGCGCGCCTGTTCGTTGGATTTCATCAGAATGCCCGGCACGTTGCCGACGCCGCCACCGGTGAAATCCGGCGGCAGGATAAAGGTCAGTTCCGCGGTGTGGCTGGCCGGCAGCGAGGTATCGGTGTTGCGGCGGAACGACATCGTCATCTTGAACTTGCGGTCGGGAATTTCGATGTCGGCTCGAACAGCGATATCGGCATTCTGGCCGCCGGAGGCCTTGATCTGTTCGGTGCGCCAGATCACCGAGCCGACATACTGCTTGCCCTTGGGGTCGGCGGGATCCTCGTCATACAGCACCACGCGCTGCGCCACCGGCGCGACCTGATCCGTGGACGACGGCTGGCCGACGCGATCGGGAATCTTCGGCTTCGACAGCGGGGTGCCGGCATCCTTCGGCGCTTCCGCCACCGTGGACGGCTTGAGCAGACCGCTCACGCCCGTCACCACCGACTTGCCCCACAGGATGCCGGCGCCGACCAGGATGAGCACGATGCCGACCGCGATCGCGCTCTTGAACGGAAACGCGGCGCCGACGCGGCCCGGCTTCTTCGGCCCGCGGTCCCTGTCCTGCGCGAGGCGCGAACGTGACGGGGGCTGCGGCGGTGGCTGCCCGTAGCGGTCGGCCTCCGCGGCGGATTCGTCATAGGAATAGGGCGCGTCGGGATCGGCGCCGCGGTTTTCCATGTTCGGCTCGAGCCGGTCGAACTCCGGCGAAGGCGAAGGCACGTTGGCGTAGGTTTTTCGCGCCGAGCGGTTGGCCTGGGCCGCGGCGCGGCCGAGATCGTCGGCGTCGGCGGCGATGTCGCGGAAGCCGCGCATGCCCGGCGCCTGCGGGGCGCCGTTGTCGGCGCCGCGGCGCGGCGCCCCTGATCGTTCGCGGGTCGGCGGCAACTGCGGGTCCTGCATCGGGACATGCGGCTGGGACTGCGGCTGCCGCGGCAAGGGCGGCGCGTCGGCGCGACCATTGCGCGGCTGGCGCGGATCCTGTCGTTCCGGTTCCTGTCCGAGCGGCGGACGCTCGTTGCGCGCTTGCTGCGGCGGACGCTGGCGCGGCGGCGATGCCGAAGGCGGCAAGCCCGGCGGCGACGGCTCGCCCGGCCGCGCATTGGGGCGGACGTTGGCGCGGAACGAATCGCCGGCGCGGGCGCGATCGCCGCCAGCGCGCGAGGCGTCGCCGGAACGCGAGGGGTCGTTGGAGCGCGCAGCGTCCCCGGAGCGCGTGGCGTCCCCGGAGCGCGTAGCGTCCCGGGCGCGCTGGGCGGCCTCGGACTCGACCTTGCGCACGGCCTCTTCCAGCGACAGCCGCTCCCGGGTGATTTCGGATTCGCTCAGCGGCGGCTGCACGCCGCGCAGTTGCGCGATCAGCGCGGCGCGCGCCCGCTCATAGAGCGCGCGGCGGCTCTCTCCGGGGGCACTGGGGTCCAGTCCGGAGATGGCGCGGGCGATCAGCGGGTAGTAATCAGCCATGTCTACTCAATATTCCGGGCTTTCCGAGTCGTCACGTTAAGCCTCGAACGGGTTCTGGACCAGAATAGTATCTTCGCGTTCCGGGCTGGTGGAAAGCAGAGCGATTGGGCAACCCACCAGTTCCTCGACCCGACGGACATATTTGATGGCCTGCGCCGGCAAGTCCGCCCAGGAGCGGGCATTGGCGGTCGGCTGCTTCCAGCCTTCGATAGTCTCGTAGACCGGCTTAATTCGGGCCTGCGCGCCCTCGCCGGCCGGCAGATGGTCGATTTCCTTGCCGTCCAGGGTATAGCCGGTGCAGACCTCGATCGAATCGAAGCCGTCGAGAATGTCGAGCTTGGTCAGCGCCAGCCCGTTGATGCCGCAGGTCCGCACCGTCTGGCGCACCAGCACGGCGTCGAACCAGCCACAGCGCCGCTTGCGCCCGGTATTGGTGCCGAACTCGCGGCCGCGCTCGCCGATCTTGCGGCCAATCTCGTTGTCCAGTTCGGTCGGGAACGGGCCCTCCCCGACCCTCGTCGTATAGGCCTTGCAGATGCCGAGCACGTAGCCGACCGCGCTCGGCCCCATGCCGGTGCCGGTCGCCGCCTGCGCCGCCACGGTGTTGGACGAGGTGACGTAAGGATAGGTGCCGTGATCGACATCGAGGAGCGCGCCCTGCGCGCCCTCGAACAGGATCCGCTTGCCCTCGCGGCGCTTGATGTCGAGCAGCCGCCACACCGTCTCGGCATAGGGCAACAGCTTTGGCGCGAACGCGGTCAATTCCTTGAGGATAGCGCCGCCGTCGAACTCTTCGAGGTTGAGGCCGCGGCGCAGCGCGTTGTGATGCGCCAGCAGCCGGTCGATCTTGTGCGGCAGGGTGTCGAGGTCGGCGAGGTCCATCAGGCGGATGGCGCGGCGGCCGACCTTGTCCTCATAGGCCGGGCCAATGCCGCGGCGGGTGGTGCCGATCGCGGTGCCGGCGTTGGAGGATTCGCGCAGCGCATCGAGCTCGCGGTGCAAGGGCAGGATCAGCGTGACGTTTTCGGCGACCCTAAGGTTTTCCGGGCTGATCGCGACGCCCTGCGCTTTCAGTTTGGCGATTTCATCAAGGAAGGCCTGCGGATCGAACACCACGCCGTTGCCGATGACCGCGAGCTTCGAAGGCCGCAGCACGCCCGAGGGCAGCAGCGCCAGCTTGTAGGTTTCGCCGTTGATGACCAAAGTGTGGCCGGCATTGTGGCCCCCCTGGAAGCGCACGACGATGTCGGCCTGCTCCGACAACCAGTCGACAATCTTGCCCTTCCCTTCGTCACCCCATTGGGCGCCGACGACGACGACATTGGCCATTTCGCGGGTATTCCCTCTGCAACTATCTCGACGCCCAGCCAAGAATCACGGCCGGGGCCGCTCGCACGCGAGGCTTCCCATCGGATAAAGGAAGCGGGCTATCGACGCAAGCAGGAACGGGGTCGCGGAGGCGGCTTAGGTGTCTCCCAACCCATTGATATCCCCTGAAAATCCTAGGCTCGCGGCCATGGTGCGGCGGCATTGGGCCAGAACGCGGGCCGGATCAGCGTCCACAGCTTTTGAAGATGCAACCTTGGGCTTCCGGCGGCGCTGCTCACTGCCGTGACGAGGTGCTGCACGCTCTACCGCAGGATGAAGAACGCCAGCGAAGCCGCGGCCATCGCGCCGGTTGCGGCCCAGCCCCAGATCGCCATCGCCGGTGACACCGGAGCACCTGTAGCTTTGCCACGATATCGGGCCGGCACGGCAGATCATTGATGTGGGTCAAATCCGGAGGCGAGATACGGGTAGACTCGGGACGGAATTCAAAAGCCGCAGCCGTTCGACTGGTCATGCATTCGGCATCCACGCTGCGTTTCAATTGGATTGCATGACCAGTTCGGAGCGCGCCGTGGCGGATGGTTCGAAGCTTGCCGAGAAGGACTTCTGGAACCACACGCCGCAGGAAATTTGCGCGGCGCTCGGCTGTGGGCTGGAAGGCCTCGGCGGCAAGGAGGCGAGGCAACGGCTCGATCAGTATGGCCCGAACAGCGATGCGGCCGCCAAGGCCGATGGCCTGTTGCGTGCCGTGTTGCGCCGATTGCTCGAACCGCTGTCCCTGATTCTGCTGGTCGCCGGCATCATTTCCATTCTGACCGGCGACACCATCGGCGGTTCGATCATCGTGCTTATCCTGACGCTGTCGATCGGACTCGATACGGTGCAGGAAGGACACGCGGTAAAGACGGCGGAAATCCTGCGGCGGTCGGTAGCGCTGAAGGCTGAAGTCAAGCGCGACGGGGTGTTCCAGCAAATCGAAGTGGAGAAAGTCGTTCCCGGCGACCTGCTTCGGATTCGGGCCGGCGATATCATCCCGGCCGATGCGTTGATCCTCGAATGCACCGCTTTCACCGCGGGCGAAGCGGCTCTGACCGGCGAACCGTATCCGGTCGAGAAGTGCTTGCGCACTAGCGCTGCGAAGGCCCCCGACGACATGTCGAGCGCGCTGTTTCGCGGATCGGTGGCGCAGACCGGAGAGGCGATTGCGATCGCGGTCAAGACCGGCCGCGCCACGGTGTTCGGAGCCGCGGCTTCCGCCCTGGCGCAGGCACAGGCGCCCTCGCCGTTCGAGCGCGACCTGCGCGAATTCGGGCTGGTGATCGCGCGGCTGACCCTTGCGCTCGTCGTTGTCGTTCTGGCAACCCGCGTCGTGCTTGGCCGGCCGGTGCTGGATTCGCTGCTGTTCGCCGTGGCGCTGGCGGTGGGCCTCACGCCCGAACTTTTGCCGATGATCACGACCGTGACCCTTACCCGCGGCGCGATGCGCATGGCCGGCCGCAAGGTGATCGTCAAGCGGCTGGCTTCGATCCACGATCTCGGCGCGATGTCGGTGCTGTGCACGGACAAGACCGGCACGCTCACTTCGGCGGAGGTCACGCTGGCGCGCAGCCTCGATTGCGGCGGCGCCGACCATCCGCGCGCGGCCGAGCTTGGTGCGATCGCGGCCACGCTTGGCGGCGACCGCGGTTCGCTCGACGCCGCGCTGGTCGGCGGCTCGGCGCGGGCGGCGGACGGCTGGACGCTTGCCGGCAGGCAGGCTTTCGATTTTTCCCGCCGGCTCGGATCGGTACTGGCGATCGGCCCGCAAGGCCCGCTGCTGATCGTCAAGGGCGCGCCGGAGGCGGTGCTGGCGCTCTGCACACAGCAGCGCAGAGGGGCGGAGGTACTGGCAATGGACGCCACCGCCCAGGCCGCGGCCGCGCAACACGTGCATGCGCTTGCGCAAGACGGGCTTCGGACCGTCGCCATCGCCTCGCGTCCATGGCCGAAGCCAACCCGCGAAGTCGAGACCGCGGATGAAACCGAGCTTGTGTTCGAAGGACTGTGCGCTTTCGCAGACCCTCCGAAACCGACCGCGGCGGCGGCCATCGCGCGGCTCGCGGGTGCCGGCATCAGGCTCAAGATTCTGTCCGGCGACGATCCCGTTGTCGTCAGGCGGCTCGCTGGCCTGGTCGGACTGAATGCCGAGCAGGTTTTGTCCGGCGGCGATATCGCGGCATTAAGCGACGACGCGTTGGCGGTTCGGGTGCAATCGGTCGACGCCTTTGGCCGCCTCGCGCCCGACCAGAAATCCCGCATCGTCAAGGCGCTTCAGGCCAAAGGGCAAATCGTGGGTTTTCTCGGCGACGGCATCAACGACGCGCCCGCGCTGAAGGTCGCCGATATCGGGCTGTCGGTCCAGGGCGCGACCGGCGTGGCGCAGGCTGCCGCCGACATGATCCTGCTGGCTTCCGATCTGGAGGTGGTTGCCGACGGCGTCGTGGAAGGCCGGCGCACCTTCGCCAACATCCTCAAATATGTGCGGATGGGCGCAAGTTCGAATTTCGGCAATATGCTGTCGATGGCGATCGCCTCGATCGCGCTGCCGTTCCTGCCGATGTTGCCGACGCAGATCCTGCTCAACAACCTGCTTTACGATCTGTCGGAACTCGGCATCCCCTTCGACAAGGTCAGCCCGCAGGCCACCGCGCGGCCGCAGTTGTGGGACATGAGAGGCCTGCTGCGGTTCGCCGCCATCATGGGACCGCTTTCGTCGCTATTCGACTTCCTGACCTTCGGCGCGCTGGTGTTCGTGTTCAAGGCCTCGCCGGAGCAATTCCGAACCACCTGGTTTCTCGAATCGATGGCAACGCAGATTCTCGTGATATTCATCATTCGCACCAACGGCCGGCCGTGGCAGAACCTTCCCGAGCCGGTGCTGGCGGCATCGTCGCTGGCAGCGCTCGCGGTCGCGATGACGCTGCCGTTCACGCCGATCGGCGCCTGGTTCGGCTTCGTGGCGCCTCCCCCGATCATGCTCGCCGCGATCGGCCTCCTCGTCCTGGTCTATCTCGCATGCGCCGAACTGCTGAAGCCGCTGGCGGTGCGGATACGCCACCCGCGATGAGCGGGTCTCGCGGGCTCATTTGACCTTGCTCAACAGGGCGGTGTTCCAAAGCTGATCGACTGCACATCAATTGGTGCTGCAAGAGGGAAGTTCATGACCACGATCGACGCGTTACCCAGTCCCGCCGGGACCAAAGTCCCGTCGCCGGCGAAGCCGACCTGGCTACGATCGAACTGGGGTGTATTGCTCGCGGTTGCAGCCCTGGTGGTGGTGTTGTGGCTGCCGACGCCGGAGGGCCTGTCGATCGCGGGCCAGCGGATGCTGGCGGTGCTGGCCTTTGCCGTCATCGTCTGGATGACCGAAGCGCTCGACTACGCCGTCTCGGCCATCGTGATTGCCGCATTGATGGCGTTTCTGCTCGGACTTTCGCCCAATCCGGCCAATCCAAAGGTTCTGCTCGGCACCAGCGCGGGCCTTGGTCTGGCATTCAGCGGCTTCGCCAATACCGCGCTGGCGCTGGTGGCGTCAGCACTTTTTCTCGCCGCCGCCATGACCTCGACCGGGCTCGACAAGCGCATCGCGCTTGCGATCCTCTCGCGTGTCGGCGCCGAGGTTCACCATGTGGTCGTGGGTGCGATTCTGGTCGGCTTCGTGATGGCATTTCTGGTGCCCTCGACCACGGCGCGCGTCGCCTGCCTGGTGCCGATCACGCTCGGCATCATCGCCGCTTTCGGCGTCAGCAAAAGAGGCGCCTTTGCCGGCATGCTGATGATCACCACGGTGCAAACCGCCAGCATCTGGAATGTCGGCATCAAGACCGCCGCCGCGCAGAACATGGTCGCGATCGGCTTCATCGAAAAGACCCTGCAAAAGTCCATCACCTGGCTGGAATGGTTCGTCGCCGCGGCGCCATTCGGCATTCTGATGTCGATCGCGCTTTACTTCGTGGTGACGCGGATGATGCCCGCGGAAGTGAAGGAAATTCCCGGCGGACGCGAACAGATCCGCAAATCGCTGGCTGAACTCGGGCCCATGAAGGTCTCGGAGAAAAAGCTGCTGGCGATATCGCTGACCCTGCTGCTGTTCTGGGCCACCGAAGGCGTGCTTCACCGTTTCGACACCTCATCGACCACCATCGCGGCGGTCGGGCTGATGTTCCTGCCGGGCATCGGAATCATGACCTGGAAGGATGCACAGCCGAGGATTCCCTGGGGCACGATCGTGCTGTTCGGCATCGGCATCAGCGTCGGAACGGCGTTGCTGCAGACCAAAGGCGCCTCGTGGCTCGCCGACCTCGCGGTCGTCCAGTTCGGCCTCAAGAACGCGACCGCGCTGTTCGTTCTGGCGGTGCTGAGCCTGTTTCTCACCTTGATCCACCTCGGCTTTGCCAGCGCCACCGCGCTGGCGTCCGCCATGATCCCGATCGTCATCGCGGTGCTGCAGGGCGTCGCAACGCCCGGCATCAACATTGTCGGAATGACCATGCTGCTGCAATTCGTGGTCAGCTTCGGTTTCATTCTGGTGGTGAACGCGCCGCAGAACATGGTGGCCTACGGCACCGAGACCTTCGATGCGAAGGATTTCGTGCGCACCGGCATGGTGCTGACCGTGATCGCGCTGGCCTTGGTCATGCTGCTTGGCGTAACCTATTGGCGCTGGCTCGGCTACGTCTGAACGAGAAGGCACGCGAACTTATCGCAACGGAAGGTATGACTTCCAACCAGGCATTCAACGCCTCGATTGGCCGTCTCTTTCGTTGCAGGGATGCTGCTAAATACACCAGGTGCAAGGTGCCCGAACGGGAGGGTAAAGATGTTTGGGTGGTTTGTTGGTATTGTGATTTCTGCTGTCGTCATGTCATCTGGTGCGTTGTCTCAGCAGTCATTTCAACAATTGGAAAGCGTAAGCCAGTTTGGGCAAGCACTGGCTGCCGTCGACGCGATAAAGCATCGGAAACACTTGCAATGCGTTATAGCCATCGCAAACAGGGCACTTTGTCAGTGTCTTTCGCGGAAGCTGCCCGTGAACATTTATTTTCGCAGCTACGCCTCAATTGCCAATCAGGAAAAGGACGGGCTGGAGTACGGACAATTGTCCGCACCGGATCAGAAAATTGTGGACCAATGCGTGAGCGACAGTCGATAACCGCGAATTCGGCGCCTCGGTTTGCGGCCTCACCGCTCATCGTCGAGACGCGCCAGGGCGTGGACTGACCGGGATTGACTTACGCCGGTAACTTCGCGGCCCACCTTTTCGCCCAAACCCCGAGAGGAACGAGAAGGGCATAAAGTTCATGTCCGGTCGGTGTGGCGCGATAACCCTCGTGCGAATGCTCGACCAGGCCTGCTTCACGCAGTTCTTTCAGACGCGAATTGAGAACCGTCGGCGAGATCGCTTCGCAACGTTCTTGCAGCTCCCGGAAGGTGCAGGGTCCGCCTTTGCTGAGGTTCCACAGAACACCCAATGTCCAGCGTCGCCCCAGCAAGTCCAGGAGCGCCATGACAGGGACACCCGATCGTGAGCCTCGGACGGGTCTTCCCGGTTTTGGAGTTTGGCTCATGAGGGCATCCCCTTGCTACTAAATAGGTAGCATTTCTCTATGTCAGGTGCTACGGATGCCGCTACTCTATCTGTAGCTCCATCAGGAGTACACCGGATGCCCATTATTGCGCTCACCGCGGCACTCGGCGCTTCCACGTGTTGGGCGGCCGGTTCCCTGATAGCTCATCGTCCTGCGACACAGCTCGGCGCATTCGAGTTCACACGAACGCAACTGATCAGTTCGTTCGCACTCTTGATCGTCATTGTTACGGCGTTCGATGGCTGGCAAAGCGTTACTTGGGCGCACTGGCCATCGTTCGTGGCGGCCAGTCTGATCGGCGTCGTCTTCACTAATCTTGCGATGATCGCCTGCCTGAGGCGCGGCGGGCCGCGACGCATGCAGCTGCTCGTGAGCATGAGTGCTCCGTTCGCGGCGCTGCTGGGGTTCTTGTTCCTTGGGGAGTCGATGTCGCCTCGGAAGCTCATTGGCGTTGGGCTGGCCTTCAGTGGCTTGCTTCTCGCAATCTTGTTTGGTCGGCGCGGCCAACACCGCATCGAGGCAGTCCAAGGCTCGCTTGCAGTCGTCATTGCACTTGGGCTCTTCGCTGCGATCTGTCATGCCGTCGGACTTATTGCTTTGAAGCCGGCACTGCTGGCGGGGACTGACCCCCTTGCGGCGACCGCGCTGCGCACCGGAGGAGGAGCCTTGGTGATTTCGGTCGTGGCTCTATGGCCCGCGGAAGCCTTCGTAACTCCGACAAAGCGAACGCCCGGTGTCGTGCTTGGTGCGATCTTGCCGGGATTTGTCGGATACGTCGCTGCCGTCAGCCTTCAGCTCTATGCATTACGCAGCTACGACGCCGGGTTAGTCGCCGTTCTCAGTTCAATGGCGCCGGTCGTGATGCTTCCGATGTTATGGATCATGAGTGGTGACCCGCCACCATTGCCGGCTTGGCTCGGAGCCATTCTTGCAGTGCTGGGCGCCGGCATTATCTTCGCCGGATGACTTCACATATCACGCCAGCTATCTATCACGCCAAGTATCAAAAATTTGCTATCGTCAAACTCCGGCGAAACGCCACGACGGAGCGATAGCACGATGTCCAGGACCACCCGCGCGACGCTGGCGCTCGCCAAACTGGGCGTCAAGTTCACGCTGCACGCTTACGACTACGATCCGGGCGCCGACCGCATCGGCCTGCAGGCCGCCGAGGCGCTTGGCATCGAGCCGCGGCGGATGCTGAAGACGTTGATGGCGGAGGTCGACGGCAAGCCGGTGTGCGTTGTGGTACCATCGGATCGCGAAGTCAGCATGAAGAAGCTTGCGGCGGTGTTTGCCGGCAAGGCCGCGAGCATGATGCGGCCGGCCGATGCCGAACGGCTGACCGGCTATCATGTCGGCGGCATCAGTCCGTTCGCACCAAAAAAGCGCGTGCCGGTGGCGATCGACCAGGCAGCATTGGCCGAGACCAGCGTGTTTCTGAATGGCGGACAGCGCGGGTTGCAGATCGAGCTCGATCCCAACGACGCCGTCAGGGCGCTCGATGCGACCGTGCAGGCGCTGACGGTGTGAGCGGGACCGGGCGCGCCCCGGCCCGCACAGCGGCGCGCAGCTCCGCATCATGGTTGAGTTCGGCGTGACGATACGGCTTCGATAAAAATTCGAATGCAAGAGACAAAGGCGGGGCTGCGACAAGCAGCGCGGCGCCAGCGATCAGTGCGGCGGACGGTGATCCCCAGATATCCTGCAGGTAGCCCGCAGCCAAAGGCCCGGCAGCCATCAGGGCATAAAAGCACGTGTAGAACACGCCAAATCCGACCGCGCGGTCGCGCGGGGCCAGCACCTTCGACGGAAGCGAAAGGATCGCTCCGGACAATGGACCGACAAAAACGCCGAATAGCATGCAGGAGATTGTCGGATGGACCTCGGCGACAAACAGCGCAAGCGCCGCGGCAGCGATCAGCGAGCAGACGACAATGGCTGCGATCGGCCTGCCCGAGCGATGAACGAGGTATCCCCCCGATGGAATGGCCAGGATCGTGAACCAGATGGCGAGGCTGGTCAGCGATGCGGCGGCGGTAGACGACGATCCCTGCGCCACCATCAACAGTGGCGCGTAGCTGAAGAACAGAACACAGGCGAGGTTCATCGCGCCAAACACCGTGCCGGCGACGAGGACCGGAACCAGCACGCCGCCGGGGAGCGTGGAGCGGCCAATCACCGTCTGTTGCTTCCGTTCAGACGGCTCCGACACAAAGGCGAACGCGCCAAGTGCGGCGGCAGCGCAAAGCGCGCCGGATATCATCACCGCGGGCCATCCCCACAACTGCGCGATATAGGCCTGGATCGGCAGGGCCAGCATCGCACCGAACGGCCAGCTTACTTGCAGGATCGACATCGCAAGGACGATTTCGCGGCTATCGAACCAGTCGGTCGTCATCTTGGTGGCAACCAGCGCCACAATCGTTGCGCCGACGCCGCCGATGAGGCGCGCAACAAGAGCCATTGTGAAATCCCCGGAAGCACCCAGCATTACTCCGGAAACCGCCATCAGCAACAGACCGGCAAGACCGAGCGTCTTGTCCCGAAAACGCTGGCCCAGCACTCCCGCCGGAAACGCGACAATGACGCCCGGCAACAGATAAGCGCCCAACAGCATGCCGATCTGGGAATAATCCATTGCCAGATCCTGCATCAGCACGCTTGCGGCGGATCCGACCGATTGAAACTGAAATCCGGTCGCCGCCCGTACCGCGAACAGCACCGCAAGGATCGTCCATCTTTGGCCGGGCATCGGCACGCCTCCCCGATCAATCCTGGTGTTCGCCGCGCTTTGCGAAACTGGCGCTGAGAAATTTGGAAAATTCGGAAAGTTCTTCCTCGGAAATCTCGTGAATCGTGAGGCGAAGCTGCATGACCGTCAGGTCGATCAGGTGACCGGCAAACGTAGCTCCCCTGGAAACGACTATCTTGCGTTGCTCCAGCAACACCGAAATGACATTACTCAGACAACGGGCACGGACTTCATCCATGTCGATGCCCCTTGGGGGTTCTCGGCGAAGTCGCCACCAGCCAGTCGCGCGTGGTGACGGTGTCGGCAAACAATTCGATGGCTTTCGTCGTTACGACGTGAACCGCCCTTGCATCGGCGTCGTGCCGGCCGCGGCTCACCGACGCATCGCTCAGAAACGTAACGTGGTGGCCTCGATGCGACGCATCGATTGCGGTTGCGAGACAGGTCTGTTCGGCCACCAGGCCGGCGATTGCAAAGCCTCCGATCTGCGAAACGACATTGGCAAAAAGCTGATTGGCGTAGCAGGAAGGCTCCGGGCGTTCGAACACCATATCGGAACGTTTCGGCTCGAAACCTGAAATCCATGCCGATTGGGCCAACCTTCCGATCGATTCCGAACTATCCGTCTGTCGCGTGAACGCGATGGGCACTCCAAGATTTCGCGCGTGCCGTATCGCGGACATGCAATTCTCCAATGACCGTGCGAGGTCGGTCGCTCGGTCACATGCCAATTCGTCATAGTTTTTTTCCTGCAGGTCGACCATGACGAGCAGACGGCTATGTGATGCGCTGACGTAGGTTCGCAGATCTATGACAGAGCTCATCAAGCGCCCGCCGGCAGGCAAACGCCCCTGCTCGCAGACTTTTCAAGAATGCCAGGCGTATCCCAACGGCCCTCGGGGCGAATGATCACATAGGGATCATCGCTGAGCGTGATGCTCTGCGGATGCTTCTGGGTTTCCAGTTTGACCTCGACATAGTCGAAGTCCGAAAACACCAGTTCGCGGGCGCCCATGCGCTTGAAACCGCGCTGCTCCCACACCTTGAGAAAACGTTTTTGTGAGTGCGCGTACAAAACGCTGTAGCCCTTCTTGCGGCAGAGCTCGATCGCCGCGTCGAGGATTCGCCCCGCCAGGCCTGAACCCCGGCCTTCATGCCGGACGGCCAATCGTTCAAGCTTGGCAAAATCGGCAAAATACCGAATCCGGATGCATCCGACCGGCTCGCGGTCCTTGTGGCAGATCAGATGCGTGGCGGTGAAATCGTTGCCGTCGAACTCCTCTTCAAATGGGCATCGCTGCTCGCTCATATAGATCGCGCCGCGGATGGCGATCACCCGCGCCATTTCGTCCATCGACCGAACCACCTCGACGGTTACGGGATCCTGGGGAACGGCCTTGACCGGCGGAACGTCATCGGAGCGGTCGAACATCTGCAGATGCGGCGCATGCAGACCATCGTAACGCGCCCCCGCGGAAAACCCGAGAGGCTCCAGGACCCTGAGACCTTCCTTGGTGACCGGACGCGAATAGATGTTGACGCCCCGATAGAGCGGCGTCGAGAATTTCTGCAGCACCAGCGGTATCGCGGCGGCGATGGTGCCCTTGGCGTGGATCGCCCAGACGTAGATACCGGCCGGTCGTTCCGATTGCCGCGCGATGTAGCAGAGCTCGGGGTTGCGGGTATCGAGCCGGCCGTCGATCAGCCGGCGCGTGCCTTCGTGCGTCAGCGGCAGCACGGCGAGAAAGCCGTCGCCCTTGGGGGAGGCAACATTGAACCGGTCCCGTTTTGCGATCGCCCAGAACGTATCCGGGTTATGATTTGCGACGGTCTGAAACATGTGGTTCGATGTCAGGCCGGGAATATCTTGTCGCGCTGCATCCACCAACGAGGCGATGCCTTCCGCATCGACCGTGAAGATTACGGTACGTCTTGCGAGCTGCAGCGCGGTCATCCTGTCGAGTGAGTACGCCGCAGATCGGCCCTCCGAGGCTTCTTTGCCGGCGGCTTTACGGATTAATTTGAGGTCGAGCGCTGTCATGGTGTCGTCTCTCGGTTGTGATGCGACGATATTTCTGTAAGAATATTCTAAAGAGCGAATGGAGTGATTTGTATGCACTCACCTGAGCGCAGGGGCGCGCACAACGGCGCGCACGTCCCAGGGCGAATGGCCAACTGGGACCTGGTGCGGATATTTCTCGAAGTGGCCCGAATAGGCAGCTTCCGAGCCGCGGCCGAACAACTGAACATGTCGGCAAACTTTCTCAGCAAGCGCATCTCGTTGCTCGAGCGTGCCTATAAGACAACCCTGATGACCCGGCATGTCGATGGCATCAGGCTCACTCCAGAAGGTCGGCAGGTTCTCGAATCCGCAAAGCTGATGGAAGAAGCGTCCTTTGGTCTGGACCGCGCGCTGAGCCAGACAACGCCCGCGCTCAGCGGCGAAGTTCGGCTCGCCGTTACCGAGGGGCTCGGCACATTCTGGCTCGCACCAAGGTTGGTTGAATTTCAAAGGGTCTATCCGGGCCTTCTGGTGGATCTGAAATGCGAGATGCGTTCGGCCGACGTGCTTCGTCTCGAAGCCGACGTCGCGGTGCAACTTGAAAACCCCGACCAGCCCGACCTGAAGAGAATCAAGATTGGGCGGCTTCACATCATGCCTTTCGTGAGTCCGTCCTACGTCGACATCTACGGCATGCCGAAGAACGCGGACGACATCCGTCAAAATCATCGAATTGTATTGCAGGATGCGGACCAGACCAAGGGCAAGGAGATCTACGACAAATATGCGGGTCGCGAGCAGGTCGGCTTCGTCGCGATGCGCAACAATGTCAGCACCGCGCATCTTTGGTCGATCGCGAAGGGCGCCGGCATCGGCTGGTTGCCAACCTATGTGCCGGCGCTCGGCGATCCGCTGATACCGCTCGATATCGGAGTCAAGTTCGAGCTTGATATCTGGCTCGCCTATCATCCGGACGCAAAGAAAATACCTCGGGTCAAGCAACTGATCGAATGGACCGTCCAATCCTTCGACGGCCACAAATATCCATGGTTTAGCGACGAGTTCGTCCATCCGAAGGATTTGCAAAAAGCCTATAAGGACGCGGAGCCGCTGGTGAATCTATTCGCCGGGTTCAAGAAGGTATCGCGCCCGAAGATCGTCCGAAACTTTCCCAATCGCACCAACGGGACCAATCGATGACGAACGGCCCAACTGACGGTCACATTGACCAGCTCGTGAAGGCACGATGGCTTGCGATCGGGCTTTCGCAAACCGATTTGGCCGAAGTGCTCGATGCCACGTTTCAGCAAACTGCAGAAGGCGGCAACGGGTCGAATTGGGTTGACGCGGACCGCCTGATGCAAATCGCCGAAGCGCTGGAAATCCCGGCCGATTTCTTCTACGGCCAGACCGTCAGGACCGGACAGGGAGCACAGGACCTTTCGTCGGCGCAGTGTGCCAGTTCGCTGCAATCCGTGCTCCTATTGCGACTGATGCGGGCTTTTCAGGATTTGACGGATCTGCGAACCAAAGAGGTGCTGGTTCAGCTGGCCGAACAGATCGTCAAGCGTCAACTCAACCGTCGCGGAGACGCCGGCTAGCGGATTCCCGCCATCAAAAAGGGCGCCGCGTGACGCGCGCTGCCGGCGATTTCCGGCGTCGATCGAACGCGAGCCGCAAACGTCTCCCGCGCATGGTCGCGATGCATCCACCCCATTGATGCGGGGTGAAAATCCGTGTCTGTGAGGCAGGCCGGGCAAGAATACCGGCCCGGTGGCCAACACCGGGCCGGGCCGCGGCGTCATGGAACCAAGCCAAGAACGACCGCCGCATGTCAGCCTCCGATCGCAGCTCCAGCACCGCCTCCTCCGGCAACTGGCTCGCCAACCAGCCCTATCTGCTGCTCTCCATCACCGCGCTGTGCTGGGCCGGTAACGCCATCGTCGGCCGCCTCGCCGCCGGACATATTCCGCCGGTGACGCTGTCGTTCCTGCGCTGGTCGTTCGCATTTCTCATCATTCTTCCGTTCGCCTGGAAACATCTGAAGCGCGACTGGGGTACGATCCGCGCCGGTCTCGGCACCATGATCTTTCTCTCCGTCATCGGGATCAGCGCCTTCAACACCCTGCAATATTGGGCACTCGAGCACACCCAGGCGCTGAACACACTGCTGCTGCAGTCGGCCGGACCGCTGTTCGTTGCGGTATGGTCGCTGATCCTGCTCGGCGTCCGCTTGACGCTGGCGCAAGCCGGCGGGATCGCGCTGTCGCTGATCGGCGTGCTGGTGATCCTGCTGCACGGCGACCTGACGGCGCTCACCAGCATCGAGTTCAACAAGGGCGACATCATCTTCACGGCGGCGCTGGCGATCTTCGGGCTCTATTCGGTGCTGTCGCTGAAGCGTCCGCAGATTCACGGCCTGTCGTTTGTCGGCTTCACTTTCGGCTGCGGCGCTGTGTGCCTCGTTCCGCTCTGGATCTGGGAACTGTTCACGCGCCCGGCGATGCAACTGGACGCGGCGAACCTGCTGTCGCTGTTTTATGTCGCGGTGTTTCCCTCGACGCTGGCATATCTGTGCTTCAATCGCGGCGTGCAGCTGATCGGCGCCAACCGCGCCGCGCCGTTCTTTCATGTGGTGCCGGTGTTCGGATCCGCGATGGCGATCGTCTTTCTCGGCGAGCACCCGCAGCTGTTTCACATCATCGGCTTCGCGCTGGTGCTGACCGGCGTTTTCGTTGCGTCGCGGAAGCCGGCCCATGCGAGCTAGTTCGCTTGCCAACGCCGCGGCGGTGGTCCCATATCGTCCAGGCAAAAAATCGATTTTCGATTGACGATTGTTTTGGCCGCTGCCATCCTGCCCGCCATGGACAGCATTGCAGTCGGCTTTGACGTGCAGGGAGGTGGGGGCCCCAGGACCCTGACCTCGGCCGTGCTGGAGCGCCTGCGCGCCGACATCCTTTCGACCAAGCTGGTTCCCGGCCAGAAACTCCACATTGCAGGACTGGCGAAGCAGTTTTCGGTAAGCCTCACGGCGGTGCGCGAAGCCTTGTCGCGGCTTGTCGCCGACGGGCTGGTGCAGGCCTCGGACCAGCGCGGATTCAGGGTCAGCCCGGTGTCGCCCGCCGACCTCGAAGATGTGACGCGCACGCGCATCGACATCGAGGGCCTTGCGCTGCGCCGCTCGATCGAGCGCGGCGATCAGGCATGGCTGGGGTCGGTGGAGCAGGCTTTCGTGGCGCTCAGCGCCGTTCCCTATCGTCATCCGGACGATCCGCAGACCCACAATGAGGTGTGGATCGCGCGTCACCGCATCTTCCATCGGGCGCTGGTGAATGCGTGCGGTTCGCCGTGGCTGCTCGGTTTTCGCGATATTCTGCACGAACAAAGCGAGCGCTATCGTCGGCTTTCGGTCCGCCGTGAAACCGGTACGGTCCGGGATGTCGAAGCCGAACACGCCGCGATCGTGCATGCCGTTCTCAAGCGCGATGCCGATGCCGCCGTCGCCGCACTGACACAGCACTTCCTGACCACCATGCATCTCGTCGAACTCGCAGCCCCCAAAATTTCGGAGATCAGCGAAACAGCTTGAACCGAAGCGCGCAAAGACTCCGGCCCAAAATCACAAAAAAAGAGGGAAACGTCATAATGAAAATCACCAGACGCCATCTGCTGGCGGCGATGACCGCGTCCACCCTGCTCGCCATGCCCGGCGTGGCGCAGGCCATGGAGACGGTGCGCATCGGCCTGCCGACGAAAACCTATTGGCCGACCACCATCGCCGAAACGGCGGTGCGGCAAAAACTGTTCGAGAAGGAAGGCATCGCCGCCGAGCTCACGATCTATCGCGGCGGCGCTGAAACATTCGAAGCCATGGCGGCGGGCGCCGCCGATGTCATTCTCGATGCGACCTCGCTGCCGGCCGCGGGCCGCAAGAAGGGCGTCATGTCGAAGGTCGTGGCCAATGCCTCGATGGGCAGTTTCGGCTGGCAGTTGATGGTGCTTGCGAAGTCGCCGCTCGACGTCAAGGATCTCAACGGCAAGAAGGTCGCCATCACCTCCGCCGGCTCCGGCTCCGACCTGCTGGCGCTTTGGACGGTCCAGGAAAAGAAGATCAACTTCACCCGCGTGCCAGTTGGCGGCGGCGGACTGGTGCCTAACCTGCTCGCCGGCAATGTCGACGCCGCCGTGGTGTATTCCCCGCTCAGCTTCCAGATCGCCAAATCAGGTGAAGCGCGCACCATCCTCGATTACGCCAAGGATGCGCCGCCCAACCTCACGGCCGGCTGGATCACGCCCGACAAATACGCGCAGGAGAAGCCGCATATGGTGCAGAAGACGCTCAACGCGCTGTATGGCGCGCTGGCGTTCATGCGCGGCAACAAGGACGCGACCGTCAAGCTGATCGCCGATCTCTATGAGATTCCGGCCGACATCGCGACGCTGGAATACGACAATACGATCATGAAGCTGGAAACCGACGGCGGCATGAGCGCTCCCAATACGCTGCAACAGCTTCAGCTGGCGCTCGATCTGGCCAAACTCGGCGGCATGAAGGATCTCGCCCCGGCGGAGGAAATTCTCTCGACGCAGTTCAAGCCGGTTCCGACCAAGTTCTGAGACAGCGACAATGGCCGGTACGTTCGCAGTCAAGGCAGCGCGGATCGCCATCGTGGTGGCGCTGTTCGCGGTATGGGAACTGCTGTCGCGGACCGGCATCGTCAATCCGCGCCTGCTGCCCTCGGCTTCGGATACGCTGGTCATGCTCTGGGAGCTGCTGCAGCGCGCGGGTATCCGCAACGATCTTATGGTGACGGCGAGCGAAGTGCTGACCGCCTTCATCCTCGCCGTTCCCGTCGGCGCCCTGATCGGATTTGCGATCGCGGAGAACCGCTACTTCGCCGAGGTCGCAAAACCGCTGCTGTTCTTCGCCTTCAGCATTCCGAAATCGATCTTCCTGCCGATGTTCATCCTGGTGTTCGGCGTCGGCTTTTCCCAGAAGGTCGGGTTCGGTTTCTTCTCGACGATCTTCATCGTCATCATGTCGACGACCACGGCAGTGGAATCGGTCAAGCCCGATCATTTGACCGTCGCCCGCTCCTACGGCGCGACGCCGCTGCAGACGGCGTTCCGCGTCTATCTGCCCAGCATGCTTCCGGTGCTCCTGGAGGCGCTGCGGATTTCCATGATTTTCAACCTCACCGGCGTCATCCTGGCCGAGATGTACGCCTCGCGCGACGGCATCGGCCATCAGATCGCCACCTGGGGCGAGAATTTCCAGATGAAGCAATTGCTCGCCGGCGTGGTCATGATCGCCGCGATTGCCATGACATTCAACGAACTGGTCAGATCGGTAGAAACGCGATGCAGCCATTGGCGAACATAACCCCGCTCAAGCCTGCCTTGCGCGGCGGCGCGATCAAGGTCAGCAATGTCAGCCAGGTCTTCAAGACCTCGACGCAGGATGTGGTGGCGCTGTCGGACATCTCGCTCGAGGTGAAGCCCGGCCGCTTCGTGGTGCTGGTGGGACCGA
>WNFF01003744.1_pt1 | contig 21738 bp, 16 predicted proteins | sample 5400441 | NCBI WGS metagenome assembly WNFF01 (sample SAMN13153345, study PRJNA577476) | soil metagenome | isolation source: 120 cm saprolite under Douglas fir tree site 2 hole 3 replicate 1 | place: USA:California | collected 2015-04-18
TGCTGGAACGGCAGGTTGTAGGTCTGCCACCAAAAGTAGCACGGCTTATTTCGGAGAGCGGTAACTTTATTGAGCAAGCGGTCAATGAAATTCGTACCATTTCTTATCTTCTGCATCCCCCTTTGCTCGATGAAGTGGGGGTGGCGCGAGCGTTGCGCGTCTACGTCGAAGGTTTCTCGGAGCGAAGCAAGATCAAAGTTGATCTGGATATTGCAGCAGAGTTAGGACGTTTCAGGCGTGATCTTGAGATTGCCGTTTTCCGCATCATCCAGGAAGGGCTTACCAACATTCACCGCCACTCGCGTAGCTCGACCGCCAAAATCACCATTCAGCGGTCGCAGACGGAACTTGTGCTAATTGTAGAAGATAAGGGCCAAGGCATGATGCTGCCGATGATTGAATCTGAGGACGGCAACGGCACGAGGCTGGGAGTCGGGATTCGCGGCATGCAGGAACGTGTCCAACAGTTTGGAGGGCAGTTATCGATTCGTTCCGACGAGTCAGGCACGGCCATTGAATGCCGGTTCCCGTTCGCCGACTCTGACAAAATCTCTGCCCAGGCTGGCAGGCTCTAGCTGACAACCGCTGCCATTACTTCTCAAAAATCCTCCTTACCAGGGGGCGCTTACCTGGCACTGCGAGTCTCTAGAACTTCCTTAACGCTGGTCAGAAGCGATTCCGGCGCCCCACCCTTGAGAATCCATACATCTGCCACACCTAAGGCCTCGTCGGGCAGGGAAGCGTAAGCGGAAAGAATAATGATCGGAATTGAGGCATTGAGGCGCTTGAGCTCCCGGGCTACGGATACTCCATTCATACCTGACATCCAATAATCGAGAATGATGGCATCGAATGGTTGGGAGCGGAACAGTTGGATGCCTTCCGCCCCGGATCGCGCCGTAATTACCTCGTAGCCAGCAGATTCCAGGAGAAGCTTTCGAAGTTGTAATCCGGGTTCTTCGTCGTCAATGCAAAGGATTTTGGCCGTATCGCTGCTCATTGACTTTAAGCCCGGACAGTTCTTCGGGATTCTATCAAAAAAGCGATATCTTCGAGCTTACAGCGAGGGCGTCGTGCACGGCGGATGCCGCCAGACCATTGGCTTCGGTGTTGAGCTCGCGGCGGACGTGCGAGATGGAAAATTGCAGGGAGCGAGCTAGTTTGCGGCAGACCCAGTTAAGTGAATGAAGCCGAGGGCTACGGCAGGCGTACTCTCCATTCATTTGCCTGACCACCACCTCAGAGTCCGAATATACGTGGAGCGTTTCGGCCCCTAGAGTGATAGCAAGCTGAAGGGCTTCGAGCAGGGCGACGTACTCAGCCACGTTATTGTCTTGTCGTCCAATCCATTTGGCAATTCGGATTTTGCGGCCGTCGGAACCCTCGATTATTACGCCAATCCCGGCAGAACCTGGACTCCCCAGAGACCCCCCGTCGACATAAGCAACAAGAGCCGCCATAAAAACCTTTTCCTTCCAGTACCATGCGTCAGTGACATCCACGGCGTCAAGATGTTTATTAGGTTCCAGTGCAACGTGGCTTTTCAAAGTGTGGACGAAATTGTGCAAAACGGGACATAAACTTTGTGGAAGGCGAGTAAAGGCCACCGTCTGAATGCATTACAGTCGTCACAAAATGTGCCAATAATATTTGCAGTTGCACCGAAAAGCGGCATTGACAAAAATCAATTATCCATTTAACTTTCGCGGCGTCGACGGTTGAAAGGGTTGGCTTAAATAAAACTTTGCCAGCCCGAAGTAAACTGGGTGATCAGTTTGGCAGGGCAACCTGCTGAACGACCAGACCCGAAAAATCCAACTGTTCTGCGAGGTTCAGTTGGGGTTTGGAACTGCGAAAGCAGTGATCGCACCAAGGGGCTGTGACGGTACATGCATCCACGCTGTTGGCTCCCTCGCAGGAGCTGGCGGCTAGAGCATAACCAATGTCACGGCCCTTTCAATTTTTAGTCTTCTGCTCTCCGAAAATCCTTACTACTAGTAGCAAATCTCCCAACGACTGTTCAAAATTCTGTGCTCACCATTCACTAGCTGAGAGAAAGCCCTTCATTATCAGGCGCGGTTGTGAAATTTAGTTTTTCTCTTGTGACCGCAACTTCCAGACGATTTGTCGCAGCATGCCGAGCCAGACTTCACCGTCGCGGGCGGACAGATTGAGACGGTGTACGAGACGTCGAGCTCTTTCCTCTGCATCAGAGGTGGGATGTTTGCGCAAGTAGCCACTGCCGCGCAGTGCATCGAGCAGCATCGCAGTTACTCGTTCGATCTCGGCAGCAGTGGCGCGCTCTTGCTTCTCCTGATGCTGCCCGGCTTTCACATTGCGCGCGAGCTCGTAGAGGCAGACCGCCACCGCCTGTCCTAAGTTCATCGATATGTTCTCTTCGCCTGTCGGGATGCGCATTAGCCAGTGACAGTGACTAAGGTCGTCGTTCGAAAGCCCGAACTTCTCCGAGCCGAACAAGAGGGCGACGCTCCCGCTGGACGCGAGTTGCTTGCGGATAAGTCGCGCACCGTACTGCAATTGTCTGAGAGGATTGTGCGCTCGGCGGCTGCGGAGCGCAGTTGTCCCCACGACGAGCGTGCAATCGGCCACCGCGTCAGCCACGCTCTTATACTCTTCCGCGCTCATGAGGAGCGCAGAAGCACCCACGGCGGAACGCGCCTCACGAAACGCAACTTCGTAGGGATTCACAACACGGAGCCGGGCAAACCCGAAGTTGCTCATGGCGCGAGCGGCCGCGCCAATGTTGAGGGGGTTGCGTGTAGCGACAAGGACGACCCGCAAACTATCGAATGCAGTGGAAGCAACCAAGCATGCTTATTCTAAAACCACGCAAGACATCCACATCATTGCAGTGAGCGACGAATTGCTGGTCAGGGGGCCTTCGACGCTGGTGCCGGGAGGGGGAATTGAACCCCCAAGGGCCGAAGCCCGGCGGATTTTGAGTCCGCTGCGTCTGCCAGTTCCGCCATCCCGGCTGAGGTCGCAAGCTGTGGAGAGAGCAAGCTTAATTGATGATTTTGTGCTTTGCAACTTGTCCAACGAGCCGGGATGTAACCAGAAATTCACTCACTTGTAACAGTCCTTTAACAATCCGTCGGTAAGACTGTTAAGAGGAAATTTATCAGGAGGAACGACTCATTGATACGACGCATCGCGTTAGTAGTGTGTCTAGCTGTCGCGATACCGGTCTTCGGACAGACCACGTTAAACGGAGCGGGAGCTACTTTCCCCTACCCCATGTACTCCAAGTGGTTCAGCGAGTACAACAAGCTGCACCCCGATATTCAGATCAATTATCAATCCATCGGCAGCGGTGGAGGCATTCGGCAGGTAATCGCGGGGACAGTCGATTTTGGCGCGAGCGACGGTCCGATGACGGACGAGCAACTCGCTCAGGCTAAGACAAAAATCCTGCACATTCCGACTGTGCTTGGGGCTGTGGTTCCGGCTTACAACGTTCCTGGCGTTACAGCCGACTTGAAGTTCACACCAGCGGCATTAGCCGGAATCTTCCTGGGGAAGATTACGTCCTGGAACGATCCTGCGCTGGCGAGTGCCAACCCCGGCGTCAACTTGCCCAATCAACCAATTATTGTGATTCACCGCTCCGATGGCAGTGGTACCACTTTCATTTTTACCGACTATCTCTCAAAGATCAGCAGCGAGTGGCAGAACCAGGTCGGAAAGGGAACTTCCGTCAAATGGCCCGTTGGACTGGGGGGGAAAGGCAACGAGGGCGTGGCCGGGATGGTGCGTCAGATGCAAGGTTCGATCGGTTACGTTGAGTTGATATACGCGGTGCAGAACAACATTGCTTACGGAACCGTGAAGAACGCCGCCGGAAACTTCGTGAAGGCTTCTCTGGAGAGCGTTACTGCGGCGGCATCTTCCGTCAAGAACATACCTGCGGATTTCCGGGTTTCGATTACGAACGCTCCTGGAAAGGATGTTTACCCAATCTCCAGCTTCACCTGGCTGCTCGTGCCCGTCGAGTCGAAAGATAAAGCGAAAGGCAAGATCCTAGCCGACTTTCTCAATTGGATGGTGGACGACGGCCAGAAAATGACCGCGCAACTGACCTATGCGCCCTTGCCTGAAACGGTGGTGCAAAAGGTTAAAAGCGCCATCAAACAGGTTCACTAAAAATCCGAAGCCAATTGCACATGGCCGCCTCTTCGTCTTTGCGCGGCAAAAAGGAGAGAAGATGAAGTCTGTTCTGAAGTGGTGCGGAGTTCTTGGTTTGGCGACAACGCTGGTTGCGCAGACGGCGCCGACGAAAGCGAAATCGAGGAAAACGGCGGCCAGTGCGGCGATCACCGCAGCCGACGTGCAGGCGCTGCGCGATGCATTGGCGGCGCAGCAGCAGCAGATTGAGCAACTGCGACAGCAGTTACAACAGAACACTCAGGCCTGGCAGCAATCCCAACAGCAGTCGCAGCAGCAACTGCAACAAGCCCAGGCCGCTGCCAGCGAGGCGCAGCAGAAAGCGGCTTCGGTGGAAACGGTGGCGACTCAGGACAAGGATACCGTCACCAAGTTGAGCAGCGATTTGGCAGATGTGAAGACCACTCTGACCAACAGCGCGGTCAACACCCAGGATGAGCAGAAGCGAGTCTCCGCCCTGGAGGGCTTAGTCGGACGCTTCCGCTTTACTGGGGACGTTCGGGTGCGCGGGGAAGGCTTCTTCCAGGACCAGCCTGGATTTTTCGATCGTAACCGGGTGCGAGTTCGGGTGCGCTTCGGGGTCGAGGGCAAACTGAACGATGACTTCAGCGGAGGATTTGCCATCGCCACCGGCACGCTCGGCGATCCCACCACGACCAACGAGACGCTCACCAACTTCTTCGACCGCAAGACCATCGGCCTGGACCGCGGCTACATCACCTACAATCCGATCGCCCACAAGTGGCTTTCGTTGACCGGAGGGAAGTTCGCCTACCAGTGGCAGCGCACCCAGGTCACGGGAGACCCGGACATCAATCCGGAAGGCTTCAACCAGAAACTATCGTTCGACACCCACCTCCCGCTGGTGAAGAATGTCACCTTGCAGGGCATCGAATATTTGTTTAACGAAGTGACCAAAGGTCCGGACTCGTTCGCGGTTGGCGGACAAGTATCGAGCAAGCTGGAAATGGGGCGGTGGACGGCCACGCCGTCGTTCCTGGTTCTGAACTGGCGCAACACGGATGCGATTCTTCAGGCCTCGGCCTTCGCCGTACAGGCCCCCACCACCGGCAGCAGCAGCCCCACCACCCCCATTCCGGCGCTGCCGGTTCCGGGCGAAGGTCCCGGGTGCGCGGCGGGATCGAACTCCGGCAAACTGCCGAGTTTCCCGCCCTGTGCCTTTTCTCCCAACGGCATGACGAACGGGACGTTTCTCGATTCCAGTGGCAAACCTCACTTTCTGTCGCCGTTCCTCTACGCCGATTTCATCCTCAACAACCAGGTTAAGACCGGCCTGAGCCGCCTGCCTTTGAACCTGTTGCTGGAATATGAAGACAACCTGGCGGCCAAGGAACATCCCATTGACTTCACCGGGAATCTGGCCACCAACCTGGGCAAGCAATCGCATGTCTACCTGGCGGATATCAGCGTGGGGCAGGTGAAAAACAAGAACGATTTGCAGATCGGATACGCTTACCTGAGACAGGAGCAGGATGCGGTGCTGGCTTCCTTTGCCGAGAGTGATCAGCGGGCGCCGACCAACATTCTGCAGCACCGTTTCTACGCGCTGTATAAATTGCGCGCCAATACGGTGGCCAACTTTACCTGGTGGCACGGACGGACGCTCAACACCAACCTGGAGAATGCCCCGCTGGTGCAGGGACTCAAGGCCGGTCAGATCGAACCCTGGCTTAACCGTCTGCAGTTTGATTTGATTTACTCGTTCTAGGGCAGAAAGCAGGCGCCAGACTTGCAAGGCGCCTGTTTCTCCTTTAGCAACGGATGTAATCTTGTGACAGCATAAATACGTCCCTTTTAACATTCCTGTAACAAGTGCCTGATAGCTTTAGAGCAAGATGGGGAACCAGGCATTTCCTAGACCTCAGCTGCCGGGGCAACCGGTTTCGCAGAAAACTACATTGGAACTTAAGACGCGGCCTCTGCCACTGATGCGCTCTTCCAGTGGCGAAGTGGCGGACCGCCTTTTTGGTTTTGCCATGCTCACCTGCGCGGTCGCGATTCTTGGTTTGCTGGTTCTCATCGTTTATGAATTGATTGGGCGTTCGCAGCTTTCCTGGCATGCGTTTGGTTGGCAGTTTTTCGCAGGTCGCGACTGGAACCCGGTGGAAGAACATTTTGGCGCCTTGCCGTTTATTTATGGCACGCTGGCTTCTTCGTTACTGGCGCTGATCATCGCGGTGCCACTCGCGGTTGGTGTAGCCGTGTTCACGACCGAGATGTGTCCCAAATGGCTACGCGGACCATTATCATTCACCACGGAATTACTGGCGGCGATTCCAAGTGTAATCTACGGACTATGGGCGATTTTTGTCCTGGTTCCGCTGCTGCGTCAGTACGTGCAGCCCTTTCTTGCACATACGCTCGGTTGGACTGGACTTTTTGAAGGTCCTCCTTACGGCATCGGCATGCTCGCGGCAGGAATCATTCTCGCCATTATGATTGTTCCCATCATCTCTTCGATCACTCGAGAGGTTCTGATGGTGGTGCCGCAGCATCAGCGCGAAGGGGTTCTCGCGCTCGGCGCAACCAGATGGGAGATGATCCGGATTGGGGTGCTACGCAATGCCCGCGCCGGCATTTTAGGCGGCATCATTCTCGGACTGGGTCGCGCCCTTGGGGAAACCATGGCCGTCACTATGGTGATCGGTAATCGGCCGGAGATTGCCCGGTCTCTTTTTGCTCCGGGTTACACCATGGCCAGCGTGATCGCCAATGAGTTCAGTGAAGCGACTGGCGATGTATATCTCTCGGCTCTAATTGAAATCGGCTTGGCGCTTTTTCTAGTCACGATCGTGGTGAACGCGCTGGCGCGGCTCATGGTGTGGAGCGTTACGCGCGGCCAGCCGGCGAGGGCTCATGTCTGAACGCAGCCTCGATTCCGTTGTTCCGCCCAGTCTGCTGCGGATAAGTCTGTGGCGGCGTTTTACCGATTCCCTGATGACTGCTCTTGCAGCGCTCACGGTCCTGCTTGTGCTATTGCCGTTGGGCGCGATTTTCGCGTACCTCATATATCGCGGTATTGGCTCCATCAATTGGGCGTTTCTGACGCAAACTCCGAAGCCTGTTGGCGAAGCCGGAGGGGGAATGGCCAATGCCATCGGGGGTTCCATCTTGATTCTGAGCATCGCCAGCCTTCTAGGCGTGCCGTTTGGGATTGGCGCGGGAATTTACCTGGCGGAGTACGGACGCAATCGCTTCGGCAATATCATCCGTTTCACTTCTGACGTATTGAATGGTGTGCCCTCGATCGTGATTGGGATTGTTGCCTATAGCGTTGTGGTGCTGCGCCAGAAGCACTTCTCCGCTGTAGCCGGAGGTTTTGCCTTGGCTATCATGATGGTTCCCACAATTACTCGTACTACCGAAGAAATGCTTTTGTTGGTTCCGCAGTCAATTCGTGAAGCTGCCTATGGATTAGGAGTGCCGCGTTGGCGCACTACGCTCTCGATCACTTTGCGCACGGCCACATCGGGTGTAATTACGGGGGTAATGCTGGCTTTCGCACGGGTCGCCGGGGAAACCGCACCATTGTTGTTTACCGCCTTCGGAAATCAATACTGGAATCTGAATGTCAATCAGTCCACGGCGGCGTTGCCACTGCAAATTTTCACCTACGCCATTTCTCCATTCGATGAATGGCATCGGCAGGCATGGGCGGGAGCACTGGTGCTCATTGTGCTGATTGTCGGTGCAGTATCCGCAGTGCGCATTGCGGTACGTCGCGGAGCTCTGGCCGGGGCCGACTAATGGGCGTCACGATACATGTCGAGAATTTGAATGCCTGGTACGGAAAGGTCCAGGCATTGCACGACATTAATCTTAAATTTGAACCCAATCACGCGACCGCGTTGATTGGGCCGTCGGGTTGCGGGAAATCTACCTTCATCCGTTGTCTGAATCGCATGCACGAGACCATACCGGAGGCACGAGTGAATGGCCGTGTACGCATTGGGGAACTCGATGCTTACAACGGCACTTCAGCCACCCAATTGCGTCGTCGAGTGGGTATGGTTTTTCAGAAGCCCAACCCCTTTCCCAGCATGTCCATTTATGACAACGTTGCGTCCGGGTTGAAGCTGAATGGAGTTCGCAACCGCAAGCAGTTGGATGAAGTTGTGGAGCGTTCCCTGAATGCATCGGCGCTATGGGATGAAGTCAAGGATCAATTGCACAAGCAATCCGGAGCAGGGCTTTCTGGAGGACAACAGCAGCGCCTCTGCATCGCCCGCGCGCTGGCGGTTGAGCCGGAGGTTCTGCTTATGGACGAGCCATGCTCGGCACTCGATCCCATATCCACGGGCAAGATTGAAGAACTCATCTTCCAGCTTAAAGAGCAGTACACAATCGTAATCGTGACCCATAACATGCAGCAGGCCGCGCGGGTTGCTGAATTCACAGGATTTTTTCTGCTGGGCAAGGTCATTGAATTCGACAAGACCGAAAAGATATTCACCAATCCCTCCAATAAGCGGACGGAAGATTACATTACAGGCAGGTTTGGATAATGCGAACTCGCTTTCAACATGGACTCGATGAGTTGCGTCAGAAGCTGCTGCGGATGGGCGGTCTCGCGGAGCAGGCCGTAGATCGCGCCTGCCAGGCCTACATTGATCGTGATCTCGCGCGTTGCCACATGATTCTGGAAGGCGAAACCCAGATCAACATTACGGAGCGGGAAATCGATGAACAGGCCTTCGATCTGCTCGCCATGCAGCAACCGATGGCCGGGGATCTGCGTTTCATATTGGCGGTAACCAAAATCAATTCTGACCTGGAACGGGTTGGCGACCAGGCTGTGAATATCGCGGAACGTGTGATGGATATGGTTGAGCTGCCTGCGGTTGAGCTGCCTGTAGATATCCCGCGAATGGCTGCAGCCGTCAGCGCCATGGTCCGCCGCTCGTTGGAATCATTCATCGAGGGCAAAGCCGAGCTTGCCCAGGCCGTGCTCGAAATGGATAACGTGGTGGATCGCATGCGCGACGAAGCATTTATCACGCTAGTCAAGACCATGAACAGTCGGCCGGAAACCACCCGTCAAGCGCTTGATGCGCTCCTCATCGCTCGAAATCTCGAGCGTGTCGCGGACCATGCCACCAACATTGCTGAGGATGTTTTCTTCTGGGTGCGTGGCGCCGACGTGCGTCATAACAGAAATGAAGCCACTTCGTCCGTGATTTACGCGACGGTGACTCCCTGCCGGCTACTGAACCCACAAGATAGACATCCTCCCTATCCGATTGACGCATCTGAACAACGTCCGCGCCATGGACGTGGAAAGCGTGGTGTCTTCAGATGGTCAAGTCTCTACGGTAGAGGAGACATGCAACGCGCAACTCACGTTGTGGGCGCGACCCCCGGTCCTCTATGCGTTGGTTCGCCCTCATCTGTGTTCTCTTCCTCTGCCTGCCAAACGTGGTGGCGCAAACCCCACAGACTTCATACGAAGATCAGCCGGTGGGCGCTGTAGACCTGGTGACGAATCCTAAGATTAATGTCGAAGATCTAAAGCCTCTGGTTTTGCAAAAGCAAGGAGAACCTTATTCCAATGAAAAGATAAAAGCCTCTATAGCTGCCCTGGAGCGCACCGGAAGATTCAGCAAGGTTGAGGTGGATGTAAAACCTGAAGCTGCGGGACTACACGTCAGATTTATCTTAGAGCCAGCTCTCTACTACGGCATTATCGATTTTCCTGGAGCAACCAAAAGATTCAGCTACGCCCGGCTGTTGCAGGTCGTGAACCTGCCAGATCAGGATCCTTTCGAAAACAAACAAGTCGAAGACGGAAAAGCTGCACTGCTGAAGTTCCTCCAGACCAATGGATACTTCCAGGCCGAAGTACGCACGTCGACTCAACTAGATGAGCCGCACGGACTCGCGAACGTGTCCTACGAGGTGCAACTGGGAAAACACGCGAAGATCGGTCGCGTAGAGGTGCATGGACCGCCGCCGCAAGAAGCGCAACGGTTGTTGGCGGCTACGCGCTCTCTACGAGCGAACGTCGGTGGCGCCTCGCTGAAACCGGGGAAACCATATACCCCAGAGCGGCTCCAGGCAGGCACGCGCGTGCTGCGGCGATATTTGGCAAAACACGATCATCTGGCAAGCCGGATAGAGTTGACGCCACCGCAATACGATCCCAGCACGAACCGCGCTAACTTCAACATTAATGTGGATGAAGGGCCCATTGTGAGCGTCCGTACGGCCGGAGCGCGCTTGTCTTGGATTCCCTTTCTCAGCGAGAGAAATAAGCAAAAACTGCTGCCCGTGTATGAGGAAGGCGCCGTCGATCAGGATCTGATAGACGAGGGAAAACGCGATCTCATCAACTATTTTCAAGGTAAGGGCTACTTTGACGTGCGTGTGGACACGGTCGTCCAGCGGCAGCCGCAGAAAATTTCTCTGCTATATCAGATCAGCAAAGGGAAGCGGCACAAGGTGCAGGAGATTGCCTTCCGAGGAAACCAGCACATTTCTGAAGGTGTTCTGGAGGGGTACGTCGCGATTCAGAAGCATCACTTTTTTTCGCGTGGACGATTTAGTGACAAATTATTACGCCAGAGTATTAACCAGCTGAAGGCGGCTTACCACAATGAGGGATTCGAGGAAGTCGCCATCGATCCTCGAGTCGTAGATAAGGAACCGCAGATTTACGTGACATTCCAGATCACGGAAGGTCCGCAGACCCTGGTCGAGGCAGTGAATTTTGACGGCAATCATAATTTTCAACCCTCACTTTTGAGGCCCGAGGGTGGATTCCAAGTGCGCGAGGGTGCACCTTTTTCACCGCAACGTCTGTCCAAAGATCGCGGACAGATTCTGGCTACATATCTTGATCGCGGCTATTTACGCGCAACGGTCAAAGCTAAGGTGAGTCGTCACTCTGAAGATCCTCACAAGGTGGACGTCACCTACCTAATTACAGAAGGGCAGCAGGTTCGAGTGAGCCAAGTTGTCTTGACAGGAGAGAAGATAACTCGTCCCACGTTGATCTCGAAAACCGCCAATCTGTGGCCAGAGACGCCGCTAAGCCAGGGAAAGCTGTTGGAGTCCGAAAGTGAGTTATACAACCTGGGAATTTTCGACTGGGCTAGCGTTGGTCCGCGACGGCCGATCAGTGACCAAACCGAAGAAGAGACGGTAGTCAAGGTGCATGAATCGCACCGTAACAGTCTCACCTACGGTTTTGGATTTGAAGTTTCCCGGAGAGGCGGCAGTGTGCCTACCGGTACTGTCGCTGTCCCAGGTCTGCCAACGATCGGATTGGGCAAAGCAAAAATCGTTCCCAGCGAGCAAACCTTCGTCAGCCCGCGCGGTTCAATTGAATTCATGCGTCGTAATCTGCGGGGATTGGGGCAAACCGGCGCCATTTCTTTGCTGTTATCCAGGCTCGACCAGCGCGTTCTCGCCACTTATAGCGATCCTCATTTCCGTCTCAGCCAATGGGGCTCGCTGCTCAGCTTGTCGGCTGAACGTACTACAGAAAACCCTCTCTTCGCCGCCCGGCTGGAAAATGTCTCTTTGCAATTCGAACGCAAGATCGATCGGAAAAAGACCACCACGGCGCAAGTGCGTTACAGCTTCGGAAAAACAGACCTGAGCCAGCTTCTGGTTCCGGAATTAGTACTGCCGGAAGACCGGTCAGTACGCCTCTCAACGTTTTCCGGTTCGATCATTAAAGACACGCGCGACAAGCCGCTTGATGCCCATCGCGGGTTTTATCAGACTTCCGACATTGGAGTCACCGGCAAAGCCATTGGAGCCAGCACCAACTTCGCTAAATATCTGGGACAGGTTGCTTATTACCGCGGAATTGGGGGCGGAATCGTGTGGGCGAATAGCTTACGGCTGGGACTCGCCAAGGCATTTGGCGACAGCAACATTCCGACCAGCGAGCGATTCTTTGCCGGAGGGGGAAACACTTTGCGTGGCTTCCCGATCAATGCGGCTGGACCACAACGCATCGTGCCTTTTTGCAGCAATCCGAATGATCCGTCTACTTGCGCCAATATCACCGTGCCGATTGGCGGCAACCAGTTATTCATTCTCAATTCCGAACTCAGGTTCCCCTTACACATCATGAAGAATCTTGGGGCCGTTGCTTTCTATGATGGCGGGAACGTTTATAACCGCATCAATTTCGCACGTTTCATCAGCGACTACACGAACACCGTGGGGATCGGTCTCCGCTACGACACTCCGGTGGGGCCAGTTCGGTTCGACATTGGACACAATCTGAACCCGGTGACCGGTTTCAGGTCGACTCAGTTTTTCTTCACCTTAGGACAGGCGTTCTAGCGCAGTAACGGATTGGGGCTGTTGTCATGAATCGAAAAAGATTAATTGGCTGGATACTCGGAAGCATTGCAGCTTTAGTGGTGCTGGTCCTGGTCGCCGGATTCTTCATCTTGAGGAGTGACGACTTTCACCAATACGTATTGGCGAAAGTCGTGCAGAAAGCTGAGGAAGCGACTGGCGGGCAAGTACACATCCAAAATTTTGACTTCCACTGGCGTAACCTCACCGCCGATGTATACGGACTGATCATCCGCGGCACCGAGAAAGATCTCAATCATCCGCTACTTGCAGTCGATAAGCTGTCCGTCAATGTCAAGATCGTGTCTGCATTGCAGCGCAAAGTAGACTTGAACGGAATTATTATTCAGCACCCCGTGGTTCATCTCATTAGCGACCAGAATGGCCGCAGCAATATCCCGCAACCCAGGGCCCCGACAAAGAACAATCAGCCCGTTAATGTTTTCGACCTTGGGATCAAGCACGTTCTCCTGACAAATGGGGAAATTTACTACAACCAGGAGCGCACTCCGCTGCAGGCCGATCTTCATGACCTCCAGACGGAAATCCAGTACCAAATGTTGCAATCTCGCTATGCCGGTTCCGTGTCGTACCGCAACGGGCACTTGCAGATGGGAAACTCCGCTCCTCTTCCTCATGACCTGAATGCCAGCTTTGTCGCCACACCTTCGCTTTTTTCCCTCAATCCTGCCGTTCTTAAAATCGGATCTTCTCAAGTTAGGCTGGAAGCAAACGTCAGCAACTTTGGGAATCCCAAAGTGGACGGTACCTATCAAGTGCTGATCCACACGCAGGATTTCAAACCGCTGGTGACAAGTTCATCGCTGCCTGCCGGGGACATCGATCTTTCTGGATCGCTTCGCTATCAGAATATTGCGGAGCAGCCTTTTCTGCGCAATGTATTAGTCGAAGGTCGATTGGATAGCCGCGAACTGGATGTCTTGCTCCCCCAGGCGCGTGCTGCAGTTCGGTCCCTTCACGGCCAATACAAGCTTGCCAATGGCAATCTGCAGGCCAGTGATATCGGCGCAGACCTGCTGGGCGGTCATCTGAGCGCCGAACTCACCATGCAGCATATGGACACGACGCCGGTATCGCGCCTGCGGGCTTCCGTGCGGGCTATTTCGCTACGAGCTGTACGCGACGTGGCCAAATCTGCACAGCTAAAACAAATGCCGGTGACGGGGCGAGTCGACGGTGCGGCCGATGCTTCCTGGGTGGGTAGGGTCAAGAATCTCAGAGCGAAATCAGATGTCATACTCAAGGCCGCGGTCGAGCAGAACACCGCCAGCAGAAATACTTTGCTTCCGGTCGACGGAATCATCCACATGAATTACGATGGCGCTCGTAATATCATCACATTACGCGACAGCTATTTCCGAACTCCTCAAACCCTGATTGGGGTTCACGGCATCGTCAGTGACCGATCCGATCTGCGCATTCAAGCCAAAACCGGCAATTTGAATGAGCTCAATTCGCTGGCCGCGGCACTCCAAACACCCAAGGCCGAGGCGGCAAGCGGATCAGCTCCCTTAAGAACGCTAAGCATCTCGGGTTCGGCAGCGCTCACTGCCGTGATGAACGGTTCCCTGAAAAACCCGCGCATTGTGGGGCAAATAACCGCCCAGAATTTGGTCGTTGATGACAGCCAATGGCGCGACCTGCAGTTTGCGATTGAGGCTAGCCCCTCGGGCATTGCCGTGCAACGTGGCTCGCTGGTTGCGGCGCGTCAGGGCCAAGCCTTTTTCAGCATGAACGTCGGCCTCAGGCAGTGGAAATACATTCCATCCAATCCCATCTCGGCAAATCTCACCGTTCGGCAAATGCCGGTTAATCAACTGCAAAAGCTGGTGAAATTGGACTACCCAGTCAGCGGCAACTTATCCGCGGACGTCTCGCTGCGCGGCTCGCAACTGAACCCAACAGGGAATGGCTCGGCGCAAATTTCGCAGGCACGCGTCTACGACCAAACGGTTCAGAATTTATCTGTTCAATTCAAAGCCGCAGGGAACTCGGTTACGTCTGACCTGGCCGCGAAAATACCGGCCGGCTCGGCCACCGCGCACCTTATCTATTACCCTAAAAATCAGGGCTATGAATTGCAAATGAATGTTCCGGCAATCAATCTGGCCCGATTGGATGCAATCCAGCAGCGCAATCTGGGGCTCACTGGCACACTGGCGGCGTCGGCAACTGGAAAGGGAACTCTTGCGGACCCACAACTCGTGGCCACTCTACAGATCCCGACTCTGCAAGTCCGGCAAGCCGGTGTGAACCACGTGAAAGCTCAATTGAACCTGGCAAATCATCGTGCTGACATCACTCTTGACTCCGAACTCGCCAAGGCGTTCGTGCAAGCTCGAAGCACTATCAATCTCAGCGATAACTATTACACCGTGGCAACTTTGGATACCAAAGGTTTGCCGCTTGCACCATTGATCGCGCTCTATAAACCTGTGCCGCCTCAATTTCAAGGACAATTAGAGTTCCATGCATCGGCCAAGGGTCCTTTGAAAGACAAATCGCGCATGGAGGCTCATCTGGTGATTCCAACGCTGACTGCGGCTTACGAGTCCATCCAGATTGCGAGTGCACGTCCGATTCAAATTGATTACGCGGACTCGGTGGCGCGAATTGCTCCAAGCGAAATCACGGGAACCGGGACATCGGTTCGCTTTGATGGCGAAATTCCGCTGAAGGGATCGGCTCCTCCCCGACTCAACGTGCTCGGTAGCATTGACATGCAACTGCTGCGCATCGTGAGCCCCGACGTGCAGAGCTCGGGCAAAGTGACGCTCGACCTGCATGCGACCCGTAGCAGCACCACAAATTTGGGTGTCCAGGGACGAATACGTATGCAGAATGTCGCTCTCGCGGCCGCCAGTGCTCCTATGGGCATCGACAATTTAAATGGCGTGTTCGATATCCAGAACAACGAGGTTCGCGTCACCCAACTCGCAGGTCAACTCGGCGGCGGACAGGTCACCGCCGCCGGCGCGGTCATCTATAAACCGCAAATGCAGTTCAATATCGCGCTTAACACCAATGGCGTGCGGCTTCGTTATCCGGAGGGAGTGCGGACGGTACTTGGTGGCGATTTGACCCTAACCGGAACACCGCAGGATTCGAGTCTCGACGGCCGTGTGCTGGTGGATAATCTCTCATTCACTCAGGACTTCGACCTTGCCGATTTCATGGGCCAGTTTTCGGGCAACTCTGCTCCCCCTTCAGGCGAAGGATTTGTCCAGAATCTGAAGCTCAACGTTACTTTGCAGACTACGTCGCAGCTCAACTTGGTAAGTTCGACTCTAAGCCTCCAAGGTCAGGCAAATCTCCACGTCATCGGTACCGCGGCTAATCCGGTCATCATTGGCAGGACCATACTCAACGGCGGTGAAATATTTTTCATGAAGCAACGTTATCAATTGCAGCGCGGAATCATCGATTTTGTGAATCCCAATGAGACCCAGCCGGTAGTGAACCTTCTACTAACGACTACGGTTCAACAGTACAATCTCAGCCTCAATTTTATTGGACCACTGGATCGGCTCAGAACCGAGTACACGTCGGAGCCGCCATTGCCGCCGGTGGATATCATTAACCTATTGGCCCGTGGGCAGACTACGGAGGAAGCGGCACCGGCCAATCTCGACGCCAACTCTGTTCTGGCACAAGGTTTAGCAGGGCAGGTGAGTAGCCGGGTTCAGAAATTTGCGGGGATTTCCAGTTTGCAGATCGATCCTACCATCGGTGGCAACGGCACTAATCCCGGAGCTCGCGTCGCCGTGCAACAGCGCGTGACCAAGAATTTCATCTTTACTTTTTCAACCGACGTGGCCGATCCGCAGAGTGAGGTTGTTCAGACTGAATATCAAATTTCCAAACGCTGGTCGGTGGCTGCATCGCGAGATCAATACGGCGGCATGTCGCTCAACGCCAAGTTCCACACGGTGTTCTAGAGCTTTCCGGAGGCTGCGAGAATCGAGTAATAGCCACCTGATCAGCGGATTTGCTGGCGACGGAAGCAGCTCACCACATGATCATTGACCATGCCAACCGCCTGCATGAAGGCGTAGCAGATCGTCGAACCCACAAAGTTGAAGCCGCGTTTTCTCAGGTCGCGGCTCATGGCATCCGATTCTGCGGTGCTCGCCGGAATCTGTTTTAAGGAGCGCCACTGATTGCATCTTGGCTCCCCGCCAACAAATCGCCAGACGTAATCGTTAAAGCTGCCAAACTCTTCTTGCACTTTCAGGAATGCTTTCGCATTCTTCACGGTAGACGCAAGCTTGAGCCGGTTGCGTACGATACCTGGATTCTGCAACAGGGAGTTCAGCCTGCGTCCGTCGTACCTCGCGATACGCGCGAAATCAAAGTCGTCCAACGCGGCGCGATAATTCTTCCGCTTGTTCAGGATGGTTTCCCAACTCAGACCAGCTTGAGCTCCTTCTAGAACAAGGAACTCAAATAGGGTGCGGTCGTGGTGTGCCGGCACACCCCATTCTTTGTCATGGTATTCGACGGAAAGCTCGCTGCGTGCCCATCCGCATCGGACTAGAGTTGGGGATTTCGCCTCCATAGTTAAACTGCCCTTGTCAGGATAATTATTACTGTAGCGACTTTGGATCGGACAGATTCTTGGGGGAATGCTTATTCAGCAAAGAAACTAACTCTTGGCCAGAAGCAGGAACTCCAACCTTTCCTTGCCGAATAATCTCCTTCACGGTCAATTTCGTGCCATATAATTTCTCGTTGGCGCGATTGTCGGGCCGCAAAGTCGATCCTTCCAGCGATATCCCGGCGAACAACCCGCGAGAACGGGAATAAGACAGAATTTCGGCGCGCATTACGACGTCGGTTGCGCCCTCAGCGCTGCGCCCTTTCGGTCCGGCGGCGGCAGCCGCATCCGCGCCGAGTTTTACTTTACTGCCCATCAGCGACTCTGCGCCGCGCGGGTTCATAACCAGAAGCACGAAATCTGTCGCCTGCCCGCCCAACTGAAAACCAATGTTGCCGCCTTCCAACGCGTACATCGCGGGCGCGCCCCATCGACCAGTAAAGTGCTGACCGGTGCGGCACGACATCACGCCGCGCCCGTAACTCCCACCCACGCCAATGGCAAACTTCTTGACCGAAGGAAGCACGACCACACACTCAGCTCTGTCGAATAAATCTTTGGGAATATCATCGGGAATGTTAATGATCTCTTTCAGCACTTCGCCCGCTTCCTTCACCCGATCTTGTTCCTTCAGACTGTCCCCAGCGACTAGGCAGAGTGGCAGCATGAAAATCGCAAAAGTCACTGCGAGCACTTTCTTCATCGATCCCTCCCTCAGTTTCGGACTCTTAATGTTAATGCCTTCGCTCACTTTGTAACATCCCACGTTCACGCGACGGCGGGATTCCTGTAGCACGGGACAAAAAACGCTTTAGTCCGGTAAATTGCACATCCGGCAGTGTTTCATCCATGACCAAACGTGTGCTCCTTTTGTAACTTGGCACTTGCTGTCCTGTCTCATAAATTCGTACAGTGGGTTACGGCTCTGGCTGCCGCTTTCGGCACCAAAAGTGCATCTAATAACGTAAGTAGGCCCTTAGCCGTGGCAAGTGGGGAAAAACTTGGACCTCTTGGGAATGAAGTACACGAGGATCGTATTTGTTACCGTCCTGATGCTCGCCATGGCCCAGGTATCTGCATCGGCTCAATCGAGCGCCTACGTCACCCCGGGGTCTGTACTCGCCACCGGCAGCCCCGCCTTTAACAACGCTGCGGCGACCGCATCGGTTACTGATTCCGACCAGGCCGGCCAGGACTCCGTCCTTACTATTAGGACGCGCGTGGACGAAGTAAACCTTTTATTTATTGCCACTGACAAGCATGGCAAGTTCGTCCGCAATCTCGTGCAGAGCGACTTCGCTATTCTCGACGATCATAAACCACCGCAATCTATACTGGAATTTCACCGCGAAACCGATTTGCCCCTGGAAATGGGGCTGCTCATCGATGTGAGCGGGTCGGTCAATACCCGTTTCGATTTCGAACAGCAAGCCGCTACCGGCTTTCTTCAGCACGTGCTGCGGCCGAGATTTGACAAGGCTTTCGTACTCGGCTTCAATAATCACACCCAAGTTGCGCAAGATTTCACCGATAACGTCAGGCTGCTTTCTGCGGGCGTGCACCGCTTGCGCAATGGTGGTGGTACGGCGCTTTACGATGCTATCTACCACGCCTGCCGCGATAAGCTTCTTAAGGAACGTCCCGATCATCCGATGCGCAAAGCTATCATCGTAGTGAGTGACGGCGAGGACAACCAGAGTGAGTACACGCGGGCGCAGGCCATTGAAATGGCACAGCGCGCCGAAGTGATCATTTATGCCATATCTACTGACGACAGTGGTCTCATTCTGCGCGGCGACAAGGTTCTAGACCAGTTGGCGTCGGCCACTGGCGGTCGTGCCTTCTTTCCGTACAAGACGAAAGACATCACGCATTCTTTTGCGGCGATAGAGGACGAATTACGCAGCCAGTACGCGGTATCCTACAAACCCGCAGACTTCGATGCCGACGGCCGCTACCGCTCCATCGAAATCACATCACTGAAAAAAGACTTGCAAGTCCGCGCCCGCAAGGGCTATTTCGCGCCTCACCAGTAGCCTCGCCTGAATCAAAGACCCCTCTATCCGCGATAACAGGGCAACTCCACTCCCGATTGCGCCGCTCACCTCGCTGTGGTACCGTCCGTTTGGTTCCCCAATCGAGGAGGTGCGCATGATCAGTTGGATCATCCTGGCTCTCGTTGTTCTGATTCTGGGCTTTGTCATTGGCATGTACAACAGCCTGGTGCAGTTGCGGGTGCGCGCCGACTCGGCATGGTCCGACATTGACGTGCAACTCAAACGCCGTCACGACCTGATCCCCAATCTGGTTGAAACCGTCAAAGGCTATGCCGCACACGAGAAGGGCACATTCGAAAACATTGCGAAATTCCGTTCTCAGGCAATGCAAGCCTCCACGCCGGCCGACAAGGCTGCCGCCGAGAATCAACTTACCGGTGCTCTAAAAAGCCTTTTCGCAGTAGCGGAGAATTATCCCGAGCTAAAAGCCTCGGAGGAATTCACCCAATTACAGAATTCCCTGAGCCAGACAGAGGACGCCATTCAGAATTCGCGGCGCTACTACAACGCCGTAGTGCGCGACTTTAATACTAAGATCCAGTCTTTCCCGACAAACATCCTTGCCGGAATGTTCGGCTTTCAGCCACGGCAGTTCTTCGAGACAACCGAGGCCGACCGCGAGCCGGTGGCGGTTAAGTTCTAAGCCCATGCCCGGCAGAGCTAGTTCCTGTGTAGAGACGGTGCTTGCGGCGTCATCTCGACGCGGCAAGTTGTATCTCTATCACATCGCAGTGCGTCTCTTACTGATTTTTTCGTGTGTGGCGGCCCTGACCGTTCCTCTGGCCGCTAAGAGCTGGCGCGTAGCGGAATTCCAGGACAACATCACCGTCCAGGAAGACGGCAGTACTACGGTCAGCGAGCGCATCAAGCTGGTGTTCATTGGGGATTGGCATGGGATTCACCGCTTTATTCCGGTCGAGTATCCCGGACCGCGCGGCACTAACTACACGCTCTTCCTAAAAGTCATTGGCGTCAGCGACGGCAGCGGTAACAAGCTGAAATATGACTCCAGCATCTCGCGCGGCTTTCGTGACCTCAAGATATATATTCCCGATGCCGTGGACACCACACGCACGGTCGAAATCGACTACATCGTCAAGAATGGCATCCGCTATTTTGACGATCACAACGAATTCTACTGGAATGTGACAGGCAATGACTGGCCGGTTCCGATCGACCACGTGTTGGCGACGGTTCGCCTGCGTGACAATACCGCGGGTTCGCTACGTGCTCAGGCGTTCACTGGCGTCTACGGTTCGACTGAGCGCGAAGTGACCTCGAGCGTCAATGGTTCACAAGTCGAATTCGAAACCACAAACCCGCTGCCCATGCGCGGCGGAATGACGATAGACATCTACGTCCCCAAAGGACTGCTCAAAGAACCTGGCGCACTCACCCGGCTAGGCTGGTTTGTGGGGAGCAATCCGGTAGTGTTCCTACCCTGGTGGACGCTGGCCGTCATGTTCACCATATGGTGGTACAAGGGACGCGATCCCAATCCCGGAATATCAGTGGCGCCGATGTACGAGCCCCCGGCAGGCATGACACCGGCAGAAACAGGCACCTTGGTCGAAGACACAATTCACCCTCGCGACATCACATCGACACTCGTTGATCTAGCGGTCCGCGGTTATGTGAAAATCGAAGAAACGGTAGACCGCGGCCTGGTCTTCCATCACAAAGACTATATTTTTCACTTGCTCATCCCGCGCCCTGAATGGAAGGGTCTCGCCCCGCACGAGCGTGTGATGCTTGAAAACGTCTTCGGTCGCGGAGATGAAATACGCCTCTCCAGCCTGAAGAACAGCTTCTACACTTCGATCCCGATAATCCGCCAAGACATAATGTCAGCGCTGAAGACCAAAGGGATGTATTTGCTCGATCCGGAATCGGCGAATGCTTATAGCTTGCTGGGAATCGGCATCATCGTTGCGCCGCTAGTGATCGCGCAATATTTAGGATGGGCGAACTTCTTCAGTTCGGTCCTGCTGCTGCTGGCATGCGGCGCCATATCGGCGATCATATGGTGGTTATTCGCGCGCGTCATGACCGCCAAGACATTGAAGGGTGCACGCACACGAATTGCAGTGCTCGGATTCCAGGAGTTTATGACGCGCGTAGACGCCGACCGCCTGAAGCGAATGCCTCCTGACACTTTCGAAAAATATCTTCCTTACGCCATGGCCCTGGGAGTGGAACACAACTGGGCGCAAGCGTTTGCCGGCATCGTAAGGAATCCACCACAGTGGTACGTCTCGCCCAACGGAATGACCGGGTTTAACCCCATCTTCTTCTCCAGCAGCATGCATAGCATGGCAGCGGATATGAATCAGGTCTTCGTTTCGGCTCCGCGCGCCAGTTCCAGCGGGTCAGGATGGAGCGGCGGAGGCTTCAGTGGCGGCGGATTTTCCGGGGGTGGCTTCGGGGGTGGAGGCGGAAGTGCGTTCTGACTAATCGCGTAATGGGCGTGTACATGTGGTTAAGGGATAATTACCCTTACAGTTGACAATTTCGCCTTTTATTCGCTAATGTAGGCCTATG